>JAEEGK010000725.1_pt1 | contig 82067 bp, 75 predicted proteins | sample 8958771 | NCBI WGS metagenome assembly JAEEGK01 (sample SAMN16246547, study PRJNA631951) | gut metagenome | biome: gut microbiome; feature: rumen; material: SC-attached | host: Bos | place: Iran: Karaj | collected 2018-10
TATGAGCCTCTTTGCCTCCGTCTGCGATTCCTCGCATCCGAGCCCGAAGTACCTCATCCATCCCAATTCGAATAGCGCACGGGGATCGCCGTTCTCCGCGGCGGTCCTCAGCCAGCGCTCGGCATCGGGATAGGACCTGTCGGTGCCGACACCCTCCTCGTATGCTATGCCCGCCTTGGTCTGGGCGGCGGGCAGACCCTGACGGGCCGCGAGCAGGGACCATTCGAACGCCTTCCTGTTGCTGCGGGGCACGCCGGTCCCAGTCTCGCAGAGGTACGCCATCCCTAGTTGGGCCATGGTGTATCCCTCGTCCGCGGCGGATGACCAGAGCGATGCGGTCTTCTCTGGACAGGGATCCGCTCCCATACCCGCCTGATACATGAGTCCGAGCTCGTACTTGGCCTGGGGGATGTCCATCTCCGATGCCTTTCCCAGATACTCGAGCGCGAGCGGGTAGGACTGCCCCACTCCCTGTCCGTACATGTACATCTTGCCGAGCAGGCAGAGGGCGTTGGGATCGTCCTGCTCCGCTGCCATGGAGAACCAGCGGAAGGCCTCTTCGAATGATTGACGGACGAATGTGCCAGTATAGTAATCGAGACCAATGCGGAACTGTTCCTTGGGATTCGTAGGGGTCCCGTCCCCCTCCCTGTTGACCGTCATCGCAAGGACATGGGCTATCGGGTTAATATATATTGGCATATACATCCAACTATAACCATCATACAAACTGTAAGAACGGTTGAAACATCGTGATCGGAGGCATCAGTCGGAGGTGGTGTCCGCTATCTCGGGGCGTTTCAGAACTTCCTCCGCACCCATACTCTCGATGCGGACGGTCAGCTTCCTGATGAACTCCTCCGCGGCGCCCAGACCCATCATCCTGGCACCGGAATACCAAGCCAATGCCCTGAAGCAGGACTGCTCGACGCCCCAGCCCATGTCGTACAGCCATCCGAGACGGAGCTGCATGTACGGGTCGGAGTGAATGGCCTCGCGAGCCATCATGTCCAGCACCCCTTTCTCCAGCGCACGGTCGATGAGCCTCTTCGCTTCCTCCTCGGAGGCCTCGCATCCCATTCCGAAGTACCTCATCCATCCCAATTCGAAGAGCGCCAGCGGCTCCCCGTGCTCCGCGGCTGCCTTCAACCAGCGGTCCGCGTTGTGATAGGATTGTTCGGTGCCGATGCCTTCCTCGTGCAGCAGGCCGACCTTGTATTCGGCCGCTGACATCCCCTGGAGTGCGGCCTTCTGCATCCATCCGAACGCCGCCTCCCTGTCGCGGGGGACCCCGGCACCGCACCCGTACAGGAGACCGATGCCGTACTGCGCCTTGCTGTATCCGTCCTCGGCCGCCGAAAGCCAGAGCTGTGCGGTGCGCTCCGTGGACTGCTCCGTGCCCCTTCCCGCATAATGCATGAGGCCGAGGTCGTACTTCGCCTTGGGGACTCCCATCTCCGCGGCGCGCTCGAGGTGGCGTATGGCATCGGGATAGGACTGCTTCACCCCGTAACCGTGGGCGTACATCCTGCCCAAAAAGAACTCTGCGTTCGGATCGCCGTGCTCCGCGGCCTTCGAGAACCAACCGAAGGCCTCCTCATATGACTGACGCACAATGGATCCCGTGTAGTAATCCAACCCTATGCTGAACTCCTCATTCGGGTCCAAGGGCGCTCTTCCCTGAACCGACTGACGCATTCGTAACCCAGTAAAATATCGTCGGTTATGGTTTAAATAACTTGGTGCACCCATCCAATCGTCCCGTACGGGGCGAAGGATGGGTTGGGGTTTGGGGTCAGAGCCTCTCGTCGGTCTCCCTGCGGACCTGATCGATGAAGGCCTGGACATCAGCGGCTCCGAGGTCGCCCTTGTCCCTGCTCCTGACGGTGATGTTGCCGTTCTCGACCTCCTTCTCGCCGATGACGAGCATGTAGGGGGCCTTCTGGAGCTGGGCCTCGCGGATCTTGTAGCCGATCTTCTCGTCCCTGTTGTCGATCTCGGTCCTGATGCCTGCCGCCTTGAGCCTGTCGTAGATCTCGTTGGCGTAGGGCCTGGACTTCTCGGAGACGGAGAGCACCTTCACCTGGACGGGTGCGAGCCATACGGGGAACTTGCCGCCGAAGTGCTCGATCAGGATGCCGATGAACCTCTCGATGGAACCGAAGACGACCCTGTGGATCATAATCGGCCTGTGCCTCTCGTTGTCCGCTCCCACGTAGGAGATGTCGAACCTCTGGGGCATCTGGAAGTCCAGCTGGATCGTACCGCACTGCCAGGTCCTTCCGAGGACGTCCTGCAGGTGGAAGTCGATCTTGGGTCCGTAGAACGCGCCGTCGCCCTCATTGATGACGTAGGGGAGCTTGCATGCCTCGAGGGCCTTCTTGAGTCCCTCGGTGGCGGCCTCCCAGTCCTCGTCGCTTCCCATGCTGTCCTCCGGCCTGGTGGACAGCTCGGCATGGTACTTAAATCCGAACTTGGAGTAGACCTCGTTGACCAGCCTTACGACGTCGGTGATGGCGTCGGTGATCTGCTCGGGCGTCACGAAGATGTGCGAATCGTCCTGGGTGAAGCACCTCACCCTCATCAGACCGTGGAGGGTACCGGACTTCTCGTGCCTGTGCACGGTACCGAGCTCCGCCAGCTTGAGGGGCAGGTCCCTGTAGGACCTGGATTCGGAACCGAAGACCAGGACGGCGCCGGGACAGTTCATCGGCTTGATGCAGAAGTCCTCGTCGTCGATCTTCGTGGTGTACATGTTGTCCTTGTAGTGGTCCCAGTGTCCGGACATCTCCCAGAGGTGCCTGACCATCATGAGGGGGGTCCTGATCTCCTGGTAGTTCTCCCTGGCGTGGATCTCCCTCCAGTACTCGATGAGGGTGTTCATCAGGGTCATCCCCTTGGGCAGGAAGAAGGGGAATCCGGGTCCCTCGTCCCTGAGCATGAACAGGCCCATGTCCTTGCCGATCTTCCTGTGGTCCCTCTTCTTGGCCTCCTCCAGCATGGCGAGGTGGGCGTCCAGGCTCTCCTTGTCGGCGAACGCGGTACCGTAGATCCTGGAGAGCATCTTGTTCTTCTCGTCGCCGCGCCAGTATGCGCCCGCGAGGGAGAGGAGCTTGAAGGCCTTGACCGCCTTCGTGTACAGTGCGTGGGGTCCCGCACAGAGGTCGGTGAACTCGCCCTGCTTGTAGAAGCTGATGGAGGCGTCCTCGGGGAGGTCCTCGATGAGCTCGACCTTGTAGATCTCGCCCTTGCCCTTCATGAACTCGATGGCCTCCTCCCTGGGAAGGGTGTACGTCTCGAGCTTGAGGTTCTCCTTGACAATCTTCTTCATCTCGGCCTCGATCTTGTCGAGGTCCTCGGGGGAGAACCCTCCCTCCTTGTCGAAATCGTAATAGAATCCGTCCTTGATGGCGGGTCCGATGGCCAGTCTGGTGCCGGGGTAGAGCCTCTGCACCGCCTGCGCCATGATGTGTGACGCGGTGTGCCTGATGACCGACAACTCGTCTTCCGTCTCTTCCACTCTACCGTCGCTGAATAATGCTTTCATCCGAATCTTACTCCGAGCCCGAGTTACAACCCCGGGACTGTTTGATGTCCGTGTGCATGCTTAGGTAATAAATATAGATTGTCAGCGAACCTGACGAAACAAAGGTTTAATGTCGATGTCAACCAATCTTTATATGACAGGGTGAGAAAGATGGTGAGCATATTCGAGGATTCCAAGGAGAGGTACTTCGAAGAGGGTGCCGAGGAAGGATTCAGGAGAGGCACTGCGGCGGAACATACGACGACGATCTCCTCACTGGCCGACCACATCATGAACGTTTCCGCCCGTGACTGGGTATCCGTTGACAAGCTTCTCAACAGCCTTTATGACGACCTTCGCCTCGAGGTGGAAGCGGAGATCCGCAGGCGCACCACATCATGATACGGACGCTCATCGATTTATCCAATGAATGATATCATAGGCCATGGACGATTGTACCGTACCGCCTTCTCTGAGGGGGTATCTGGCATCTAGGGAGAGGGTCGCGATCGCATTCTCCGGCGGTACGGATTCGTCGTACCTCCTCTACGCTCTCAGGGAATGCGGAGCGGACTTCGTCGCATACACAGTCAGGAGCGCCTTCCAGACGGCAGAGGAGACGGATGATGCTTTGAGGCTTGCGGAATCCCTGGGGACCGAAACCCGGATCATCGATGCAGACGTGATCTCCGATTCCTGCATAACGTCCAATCCCGCGGACAGATGCTACCACTGCAAGAGGCTGATCTTCTCATCCATATCAAGATGTGCCAGCATCGATGGCTGCGCATGCATAGTAGACGGCACGAACGCCTCGGACGACCCCGACGGCCGTCCGGGCATGAGGGCGCTTCGTGAGTTGGGCATACTGTCCCCCTTGAGGGAATGCGGGATCACCAAGGAACGGGTCAGGGAACTGTCTAAGAAAGCTGGACTGCCCACTTGGGACAGACCGTCGAACTCCTGCCTCGCAACAAGGATATCGACGGGTATCCCGATCACCGAGGAGGGTCTGAGAAGGACAGAATCCGCGGAGGATGAGCTGAGATGCATCGGATTCTCGGACATACGCGTCCGCACCCTTCCCGACGGGTGCAGGTTCGAATTCTCCGAGGCCCAGAAGGGGCTGTTCGAATCCTCCGAGGCACGGGTCCGGCAAATACTGTTAAAATACTATCCGTCCGTTCGGTATTCAACGAGAGAACCCGGATTATGAACACCGTCGAGCTCCTTAATCTTGTCAGGGAGGGGAAGGTATCCCCCGAAGAGGCCGCCGAGAGGCTGCGCATGGAACCCTTCATAGACCTCGGCTTCGCCAAGGCCGATACGCAGAGGATCGTCCGCCAGGATGCGCCCGAGACCATATACGGCGCGGGCAAGACCCCGGAACAGGCCGCGGCCATCGCCAGGACCCTGAAGGAGAACGGTTCCCCCTGCGTCATGGTCACCAGATGCAGCGATGAGATGGCGGAGCACCTGAAGAGGGAGTTCGGTGACTGCGTACATCACGAACAGGCCTGCGTATGCGTGATCGGCAACCCGCCGGAACCCTCGCCCAACAGCTTCGTGTGCGTGATAACCGCGGGCACCAGCGACATACCCGTGGCCGAGGAGGCCGCGGTGACGGCGGAGACCCACGGGAGCAGGGTCGAGAGGGTCTACGACGTAGGCGTTGCGGGCCTTCACCGCCTCCTCTCCAAGCTCGATATCATCTCGAAGGCCCGCGCGATAGTCGTCGCCGCTGGCATGGAAGGGGCCCTTCCCAGCGTCGTCGGGGGCCTGGTGAACGTCCCCGTCATCGCCGTGCCCACGTCGGTGGGATACGGCGCATCGTTCGAAGGCGTGACCGCGTTGCTTTCCATGATGGATTCCTGCGCATCCGACGTCAGCGTCGTCAACATCGACAACGGGTTCGGGGCGGGATACATAGCGAGCATGATCGACAGGAGGACAGCTCCCCTATGAGCACCCTGTTCATCGACTGCGGTGCGGGAGCGTCGAAGGACTGCATTGCCGCATCGCTGGCCGACCTCACGGGTGCCCCCGATGAATTATGCAGGACCCTGGAGTCCTCGGGCATCCCCGGACTTCAGGCGGAACTCTCGAAGGAGACCGTCAACGGAACCACGGGGCTGCGTCTCCGCATACTCATCGACGGGAAGGAGGAGGGGCAGTCCCATGAACACGTCCACCGCAGACTCTCCGACATCGAGGAGACGGTCGGCGGACTGAATCTGTCAAAGACGGTGAAGAAGGACATCTTCGGCATCTACGGCATCCTTGCGGAGGCCGAGGCGAAGGCCCACGGGAGACCCGTCGGGGAGGTGCATTTCCACGAGGTCGGTTCGCTGTTCGCCGTGGCATACATCGCCGCCTCATGCATAGCGATGGATATGCTGTCCCCGGACACGGTCATCGCTTCACCGATCCGCACAGGATACGGCGAGATAAGCTGCGCCCACGGGATACTGTCGATCCCCGCACCGGCGACGGCGAACATCCTCCGGGGGATCCCGTCCTACGCAGGGGACGACGAGGGCGAGTTCTGCACCCCTACGGGCGCCGCGATCGTCAGGCATTTCGCCGACGGGTTCTCGGACGCCGGGATGGAAGCGGGACGCGAGGGATACGGCTCCGGGAGAAGGATGCCCGCTTCAGCGCCCTTCCTCAGGACCGCGATAGGCAGGGACTGACCCCGCCGGCAGGGTCGTCCGTTCGGACGTCATCCGATTTGATTTTTCACATCTGGCACTTGGGTGATTCGGTATTTCCGATTCACCTCCCCTTCTGACGTTTATATAATATCCAAGCCTAGGGAACGTTAGGGAAGGATGCACATGGAGGCTAACGCTGTACTGCGCTGCAGACTGTTCGAACTTCGCGACCGCCTGAAGGCCGAGACCAGGAAGGCCACCGGCAGGTCCCAGCGCATATGCTCCGACGAGGCCATATCGGAGATGTCGGTCATCAGGCCGCGCAGGATCTCCGACTTCGGGCTGATACAGGGACTCGGGAAGATCTTCGTCAGGAACTACGCCAAGGAGTTCCTGTCCGTCATAGATGCCTATTCCGCCGAGACCGACACAAGGGATGATGAGGTCCGCATGAGGGAGGAGGTCGAATGCAGCCTTCAGGAGCTTGAGAAGAAGCTGGTAAACATCAGCCGCGGCAACAGGCTGCTGTTCATGCCCCGTGCCACCAATTCCAAGGAGGCCTTCGACCTCGTTCAGCTGACGGATTGCGAACCGCTGTCGGTGCTCTCCGACCGTTCCGCCAAGGTGCACATAGCATCGGCATCCTCCAGGACCGCGGACGGGAAGAAGGCGGATTTCCACGGGAGGCTCTCCCAGCTCTACAGGAACGTAAACAGGATCGCCAGGGAGAAGGGGCACAACGACCTCTACATCGGGTATCCCTTCGTGGAGGGCTGCCTCCCGGGCGAGAGGTTCGACGTCAGGGCGCCGCTCGCGCTGTTCCCGGTGGAGATGTTCAGGACGCAGGATGCGATATGCATCAGATACGACGATTCGCGTGATGCGGTCTTCAACAACAACCTGATCCTCGGATACTTCAAGATGAACGGGATCACGAGACCGCTCCCCGACAACGTGCTCGGGGAGATCCGTGCCGACGACATCGTCGGAAGGGTCATGGAGTTCTACGAGGCTGCTGGACTGAATATCTCCGATGACGGGGACAAGGGACCTGTGAGGTTCGAGAACTACAGGACGGGCACGTTCCCCGAATACGGATGCGGGGAACTTCATATCGTGAGGAACATGGTGCTCGGAAGGTTCCCCACGTACTCCAGCTCCATACAGAAGGACTTCATCGACATCGTCGGCAAGCACATGGCGAATCCGATCCTGGACGAACTGCTGTCCTCGGCTTCGGCGGGAATCCCCGACATCGAACCGCGCGACATCCCCGAGGCGGACCTCACCTACATCAACGACCTGAACGCATCCCAGGAGCAGGTGTTGGATGCGGTGCGCAGATACGACCGCCTGGTGATACAGGGTCCGCCCGGAACGGGGAAGAGCCAGACGATCACAAGCATAATCGCCGACCAGGTATCGTCGGGGAAGACGGTGCTGATGGTGTCGGAGAAGAAGGCGGCGCTGGACGTTGTCCGTTCCAGGCTCGGCGACCTGTCGAAGTACTGCATACTTATCGACGACGTCAACGGGAAGCAGTCTTTCTATGCACAGATGGACTCCATAGCGTCCATCGAGCCTCCAACCGAGAACAGTGTCACGGAATCACCCGAGGACATATCCCGCGAGATACAGTCCAGATTCGATGTGTTGGATGGGATCGAGAGGACGATATACGACACCGACCATCCCGGAAGCGAACCTTACAGCCTGTACGTCTCCGGCAGAAGGCCGGACCCCTCGGATAAAGCGGAGCTGCGCAGGTACAATGAGTTCAGGGGCATATTCTCAAAAAGAATTCTTGATTACGGGATGCCGGAGATCGCCGATGCCCACTGCCGCTTCGGAAGGAGGTCCCTCATGACCGACATCGGCGACTGCCTGGAGATGAGGGCGCAGCATCCCTGGATGATGGACCTCAGACCCGACCTCACCGATTACGACATAGAGCAGGCCAGGACCGACCTGACAGACCTGAGGAAGGAGATTGTCCAGTGGAAGAACTCGGGCTTTTTCACCAAGATGATGGGCAAACCTAAGATGAAGGCCCGTATCGAGGAGGTGATGTCGAGGTACTGGACGTTTTACAGGTGCACCGAACCGGCCTCTACGGAGTACGAACTGGACGAGTACCTCAACGGTCTGGCACATTACGACGAGTTCGCCACCGTGAACAACATATACGAGTCCCTCCCAGAATCCTCGAAGCTGTACGTGGAGATGATGAGGCGCGGCGAAGAGGAGGAGATATGTTCCCCCAACCTGATCAACGACCGCCTCTACGCGTTCACATCGCTTCAATATCTACAGAAGTTCGAGAGCGAGAACAAGGCGGTTCTCAGGGACATAGAGATGTTCGATTCCCTCATCTCTGAGGTGAACGAACTGGTGAGGCGCAAGGAGCTCGCCGTCCGCGGTTCGCTGGACAGGAGACTCTCCTCGTACCTCGACGCCATAAGGACGTCCAAGCGCTTCCCGGAGATGAGGCGCGCCATAGAGATGAAGAGGAGATGGAGCGTCAACAAGTTCGTGGGGAAGTTCGACTACGAGCTGTTCGGCGGGATAAGGATATGGCTGCTGACCCCCGACGTGGTGTCGGAGATCCTCCCGCTGGAACCGGGACTGTTCGATCTGGTGATATTCGACGAGGCCTCGCAGATGTTCATGGAGAAGGGCGTACCGTCGGTCATGAGGGCGAAGAAGGTCGTCATCGCCGGCGACCACATGCAGCTCCGCCCCTCCAGGCTCGGATCGGGGCGCATAGGCATGGACGAGGACGATGCGGAGGACGACCAGATCCCCGTCCAGGAATCTGACAGCTTGCTGGATGCCGCCCGTTCGAGATACCCGTCCGTGATGCTGAGGTACCACTACCGTTCGAGATACGAGGAACTGATCCAATTCTCCAACCGGGCGTTCTACGGTGGAAGGCTGTGCGTCTCCCCCAACCTCGTACCCGGGACCGAACCGCCGATACAGGTCCACAGGGTAGAGGACGGGAGATGGGCCGACAGATGCAACGTCCCCGAGGGCAGACGCGTCGTCGATCTGATTTCAGACATACTCAGGACGAAGGGCGACGAGACCGTCGGGATCATCACGTTCAACAGCGCGCAGATGGACCTCATCGACAGCCTGCTCGAGGACAGGTGCTCTACCGATCCCGAGTTCGCCGAGCTCTACCGCAACGAGGTGAAGCGCAGGGAGAACGGGGAGGACGTGGGGTTATTCGTCAGGAACATCGAGAACGTGCAGGGCGACGAGAGGGACATCATCGTGTTCTCCGTCGGATACGCGAAGGGCGAGAACGGGAAGCTCGTGAGGAACTTCGGCTGGCTGAACCAGTACGGCGGGGAGAACAGGCTCAACGTGGCCATCACCCGCGCGAGGAGGAGGATCCACATCGTGTCGTCCTTCGACCCCTCCGAGCTGGAGGTCGACGACATGAAGAACAGGGGGCCGAAGCTGCTGAAGCTCTACCTTCAGTACTGCGCAGCGGTCAACTTCGGCGACAGGATGGCCGTCGAGAGCACCCTCAGGGCGCTGGACCGCTCCCGTCCGTCCGACGGGGGCTCCGAGGACGACAGGTTCGCGGATGCGGTCTTCGAATCGCTGAGATCGAAAGGGTTGGACGTGGTCCGCGACGTCGGTACGGGAGGTTACGGCGTGGACATCGCCGTGAGGAAGGGCGGGAGGTTCGTACTGGGCATCGAATGCGACGGAAGGCTCTACCACAGCACCATGTCCACCAGGGAGCGCGATTGGCACAGGAGGAGATACCTGGAGTCCAGGGGATGGAACGTCACCCGCGCATGGTGCGCCGACTGGTGGCGGGACCCCGGGGCCGCTGCCGACGGGATCGCCGATGAGATCGCGTCCCTCTGATCAGGCGTACAGGTAGATCAGCACCGCCGCGACCGCGATGTGCAGCACGGCGAACAGGTAGTTGAGCTTGAATTTGATCTTCTGGGTCTTGTGCCTGAAGTGCTGCATCCCGAGGATCGCCCCCCACGGTGCGACGAGCCCTCCGAGGATGAGGGTCTTCTCCGGCGTCCTCCAGGACTTGTTCACCGCCTTCTTCTTGTCCGCGCCGTACATTAAGAACACGATGAGGTTGAGCACGGCCGCCACCGCGATCGCTGCGACTGTGATGATCGGAATCTCCATGCCCCGGCAATGGCGGAGCGGATATTATATCTTGATGTCGTAGTCCGAATCCAACCTGTCGGCCGCGAAGGCCTTCATCAGCAACGTTTCCGGAACGTACTCATCATACTTCCCTATGATCAGGTCGTCCCTGTAGGTCACCAGTTCGGTGAGGTCGAAGTTCTGAGAATAGCTCTCCAGACTCTTCATCAGGTCGATGTAGTCATAGTCGCATGCGATGTCTATGGTATACGGTTCAAGATACCTCAGCACCTTGACGTCGGGCATCGCATGCAGCATCCTGTGCATGGTGTCGAACTTCCTGGACCCTATCCACGGGCAGATACGGTTGTAGTTGTTGACCTGGGAGAACACCTTGCCCATACCGGCCTCCTTGGCCGCGCGTCTGGATTCATTGAGACGCCTGAGCCCGGCATCGTCCACGTAGTCGTACTGCTCGTCGGAGAACAGCACTTCCCTCATCTTCCTCAGCACCCTGCTGTGGTATTCGGGGGCGCCAGATTTCCACGACGTGTCCGAGGAACCGTCGGATTCCACCACCTCTGCCACCGTCCCGTCGGGACTGACGCTGGAGATCGCCCACACCCTCCCCGAGAGCAGTATGTTACCTCCGACCTCGGGGATCTTCTGCACGGTACCGATGGGTTTCCCCTCGAACCTTATCTCGATGTCCTTGGAGCCGGCGAACACGATCGGGAACCCTTTGCCGAACGCGATCCTCTCCCCCTCGCGGCCGAGCACCAGGGTCGCATCCTTCAGATAATCGAGAAGCCCGCGCTCAACCATATACTTGATCAGGACCTTGTAATCGTCCTTCGTTATGAACCTGAAAGGATATAGTGCCAGAACCTCGTCGCAGAGCTCCGTGAACTTGGCCCCGAGGGAGTTGCGGAGGTAGGCCATCGTCTGCTGCAGGAGTATACCGTAGGGACACTTCACCGTCCTCGGGGGCTCCACCCATCCCTCCTTGACCGCCAGCTCCACCATGGCGATGGAACGGACGAGGTTGACCGATACGCCGTAGACGTCGGACCACCACATCTGGGCGTCGTCGTTGCACATCATCACCAGGGACTGCGCCCCTCCGCGTCTGCCCGAACGTCCCATCCTCTGCAGGAGACTCGAACATGAATGCGGGGGACCGATCTGCAGGATGGTGTCCAGGGAACCGATGTCCACACCCAGTTCGAGGGTCGATGTGGCAACGGTGGTGACGTCGGAACGGCCGCTCCTCAGCCGTTCCTCAGCGACCTTACGGGATTCCTTGGAGACGCTGCCGTGGTGGACGAACACCTCCAACTTGGAGCCCATGCGCTCGGCCATCTTGGACAGGGATCTGGCGGTACGTTCGGCGGTTATCCTGCTGTTCACGAATATTATGCTGCTGCGCCCGTCGGTCTCATGGAACATGCGGGTGTAGGTCCTTCCGACGGCGATCCTCCTGGCGGTGTTGCCGTCGTCGGGGTTCTCGGGAGGGATGAAGTTGTAAAGGATCCTGACGTCCCTCTTCTGCTCGGCGGGACATACAACGGATACCGTCTTCCTTCCGGTGGCCGCCGAGAGCCATGCCTCGGCCGCGGAGGTGTCCGATAACGTAGCAGATAAACCGATACGTCTGGCACATGTACCGGTGACCCTCTCCATGCGTTCGAGGCAGCACAGCAGCTGTATGCCCCTGTCCGAGTCCATGAAGGAATGCACCTCGTCGATTATGACGAACCTGAGGTCCCCGAACAGCCTCCTCACGTCCTCGGGATCGCCGTACACCAGGCCCTGCAGAGACTCCGGTGTTATCTGCAGTATGCCCGAGGGATCCTTCCTCAGGCGTTCCTTCATCCCGGCCTCCGACTCCCCGTGCCAGCTGGTGAGCTCAATGTACGAGTCCCTGAGCACCAGGCTCAGACGCCCGAACTGGTCGTCTATCAGCGCCTTGAGCGGGCTGATGTACAGCGCGCCCACACCCTTCGGCGGGTCCCTGTGCAGAGATGCGATGACGGGGAACATGGCGGCCTCCGTCTTACCGCTGCTCGTGCCCGAGGACAGCAGGAGATGGCTGTCGGTGCCGTCCATGACCTCGAAGGCGCGCAGCTGCACGTCCCTGAACTCCGTCCACCTGCTCGTATGGATGTACTCCTTCAGGAACGGGGGCAGGGAACTGAAATGGTCGGTCATATCTCGAGGTCGTCGAACAGTATGTCGTCCGGGTTGATGTCGGCGGATACCTTCCTCTCCCTGACCAGCTTGTCGAAGGTCAGGCCGTCGTTCTGCCTGAGGGTGTCCATCAGGCTGATGAAGTCCCTAGTGATCTCCCTGGGCGTGATCATCTCCGAGGATATGGAATTGGACATTACCGTCCTTAGGTAGGTCTCCAGCATCTCGTCCGTGAGTCCGGTGGAGATGCCGTTCCTCTGCTCGTAAAGGTCCCTGAGGGTCTGCAGGAGCACGTACACCTCCTCGTTGGTGAGGGGGCGGAGGTTGATCACCGGCCCGAGGTAGTTGTCGTAACCGTTCTCGTAGCGTCCGGCGACGAGCCTGGACCTCAGCGCCTCGTAGCTGTACAGTCCGCGGTTCTGGTCCTCTATGAAATCGGGCGTCCCGCAGACGTACATCGACAGGTAGGACGATTTCCCCTGCATTATGTCGTTGAACATGGTCAGCAGGCGCTCGTAGTTGTTGGAACGGGATATCTTGCTGGGGAGCTTGTAGAGGATCACGCCCTCGTCGATGAACACCACCAGTCCGCTGTATCCGGCGATCCTGACGAACCTTGCCCACATCTTGATGAAGTCGTACCAGTTGCTGTCGTCGATTATCACCGATACCCCGAGGTCCCTCCTGGCCTCGCTCTTCATGGTGTATTCGCCCTTCAGCCACCTGAGGGCGGGGTTGTCCTCGTCCTCCGTGGACAGGGACCACCAGTACGCCAGGACGACCTTCACGAAGTCCTGGTAGAACGTCATGTCGCTGAGCTCGGACAGCCTGTTCCTGAGCTCCTTCTCCATCTTCGCGGCGGAATCCTTCCCGATCTCCTCCGCAACGGAGTCCAGCCAAGTCTGCAGTATGAGCTCCAGCGCTCCCCCGTCGGGTCTCGCGCGCACCGCCATGTTGCGGACGAGCTCCATGAACGTGTTCTGTCCCTCGCGCTTGTTGCCGGTGAGCCTGCGGTTGATGGCTAGGTCCGCGTCCATGACCACGAATTTTCTATCCATGGCATAGTTCCTGATCATCTGGGTCATGAAGCTCTTGCCGTTCCCGAAGCGTCCGGAGATGAACCTGAACGCACCTCCGCCCTCGGCCGTGTCGGCGAGATCGCTGACGAAAGTCTCGGTCTCCTTCCTCCTGCCGACCGCTATGTACTCCAATCCCCTTCTGGGCACCACTCCCGATGAAAGCGCGTTCATCATCGTGATAAGCGTCCTCTTCGGTATGTTCTTCGCATCCACCATCAGATCACCCTATTCAGTTCTTCTTTGTATTCATCGTATATAAGACCGTCCTCGACCACGGCGTCCCCGACGGTGTCCATCGCTATCGTGTTGATGCCTTCCTCGACGGACGACATCCTGATCCCTGTGCCTTTCAGATACCTGTCCGCACCGCCTTCCATGGCCGCCCTCAGATATCCCCTCTGTATATCGTCCAGCATGGAGAAGAACGCCTTCCATGGATCGTCGTCCTTACCTGCCGGCACCTCGTAGTCTATGGTCTCCTCGTCCTCCTCGGCATGTTCCGATGAGATCATTACGGATACAGCATCGAGATCGGACCTTGCGGCGCTGACCCTGCGTATGTCCAAGATGAGATCGCTCTTTTCCAGGTCGTCGGTCTTCCATCTCCCGTTCGCCCAGTCCTCCACCGTATCGGAGATGATGCGGCGGTACGTGGAGGGATACATAACCGGTAGCGGAGCCGTCTTCCTCTCCCTGACGCGGACGGTCCTTATGAGCATCTTCAGGGTGACCCTTAGGAAGTCCCTCGCCTTGCTTCCCACAGTGAGATCCAGCGATTCTATCCCCACGCGAGACCTCGTCCCGAAGTATGGGAACCCTTCGTAGATGTCGTACTGCGACCTCTTCAGCTTCCCGAACGATGCTACTATCCTCCTGCCGCCGTTCTGGAGCTCGTGGGCCTCTATCCTGCGGAGGCATTCGGTGTACAGCTCCCCGTAGGGATGCTCCGTGTCCAGGAACTGCCTGTCCGAAGCGAACAGCAGCCTGGAGGCCACGCCCTGCGGGATCAACGCTATCGGATCCTCCGACAGCGACCCGGTTATCAGATGGGACGCGACTGTGAAGTCACCCGAGCGCGTGACGATGGGTTCCTTGAGACGATGGATCCTCGCATACGTTATGCACGCGTCCGCCATGCTGTCCAGAAGGAAGGGGTCCATGCTGCCGTAAACGCGCACCACGTTCGCCAACATCCTCAGGTTCCTCTCGGCGTCCTCGTCGGTGTTTATGATCTCGGCCGTGAACAGGAACAGGTATCCCTCGCTGGACCTCAGGTACTTGCCCTTCCTGACCATCGAGCGCCAGTAGAAGTAGTAGGCGCTCTCGTCGGGCGTCATGCTCACGTAATCCGGATGACGCGCCCCGCATTTCACGAACGGGGCCTCGCCGCCCTCCTGCGCCCATTTGGCGCGGATCTCGAACTGGGATACGCCGGGACAGTAGCGTTCGGGATAGATCTCCCTGATCTCGTCCCCCGAATAGAACCCAGAATAAAGATCGGACGGCATACGGGGGTGCATCGCATCCATAACGGATAACGATATTGGTCCCCGAGACCCCGTAACGGGATGGATATGCTATCCCTTAGGCGGGATTCACTCCTTCTGGCTCAGTTCCCTGATGACCATCGGGATCATGTACTTGGCGTTCTCGTCGAACGCAGCCTCGGGCTGGATGGCCCTGGCGTACTCGGTGTAGTACCTCTTCTTGACGACGGCGATGAGCTGCTGCTCGTCCATGCCGGACCTGTAGCCCTCCATGACCTCCTGGGCTCCGATGACCGCCATCTCCCTGGCCCTCCTGAGGAGCTTCATGCACCTGTCTCCGATGATGATGTCGTAGTGGGAGAGGAGCATGTAGCGCACGTCGAGGGCGAGTCCCCTGTCCATGGAATCGAGGGTGACCTGATATCCGACGAGGTACTGGGGCACCATCTCGTCGTCCCCCACGTACACGCCGTTGGTCTCGCACGAGAGCAGGAACTTCTCCTTCTCGTCGTAGAATCCGATGGAATCCTTGGTGTGTCCCGGGAATGCGTACACCCTGAAGGAGAACTCCCCGGCCTCGATGACGTCCCCGTCCTTGACGAGGATGTCCGCGTCAAGCATGTCGGTGAGGTCCTCGTACTCCGCGACCTTGAAGATCTTGGCGGCGAAGGCGTTGAGCTTCCTCATGGTGGCCTTGGCGGAGTCCTTCTTCATGACGTTGAGGGCGTACTCCGTGGTGACGACCTTGGCGTTCGGCCATGCCCTCTTGCAGTAAGGGCTTCCCAGCACGTGGTCGTAGTGCGAGTGCGAGAGGAAGATGAAGTCCAGGTCCCTCCCGTTGAGGACCTTTCTTATGTTCTCCACCAGCTGGTTGCCGCAGAATCCGAATCCGGAATCGACCAGGATCGACACCTTCGGCGTGACGATGAGCATGGCCTCTCCGCCGATGCACGGTCCCACGTTTGTGACCGTATAGTCGACGTTGATCCCTTTGACATCCCTTGTCTGCATGCAGTGGAGCTTTCCCTTCATGATAGTGCCTCTGTCCGTGGACAAATGCTCTTATTATAAACAATGTGTGCATCGACGCTTCTCAGAAGCGGATGGCGCCGGCGATGAAGGCCAACAGACCGAAGATCATGCCCTTCTTGGCCATCTTCTGTCCCGCGTGGGGATCCCTGAGACCGAGATACGCGGCATAGAGGAACAGCACGTCCGCGATCACCACGACGTAGTACAGCGGACCGTACTGGTCGGTGATCATCGGCCATATGCTGAGCACCGGACCTGCCACGAAGAACAGCACCGCGACCAAGGCGGCCGCCCTCTTGCCGATCATCATGGGGAGGGTGTACCTTCCCTCGTCTCCCTCCATGTCCTCGATGTCCTTGCAGATCTCCCTTCCGACGGTGACGAGACCCGCCATCAGCGCGGGGGCGAGGTTTGCCCACACATCATGTACGATGGCGCTTCCCAGGAGGAACACCATGCCCGTGAGCACGGCGATGGTGATGTTTCCGATGAAACCTCTCTGCTTCAGGAGGACCTCGTAGAGGTACATCAGGACGGATGCGATGACCACGATGGCGATGCATGCGGCGTCGAAGGTGAAGATCGAGATTATGACCGAGAGCAGAAGCAGCGATATCCCCGTGACGTGGGCCTGCTTGGGGGTGATCCTGCCCATGGGCACGGGACGTTCGGGGTGCGACGTCTTGTCGATCTCGTAGTCGATGGAATCGTTGATCGAGTTCCCGCCCGCCACGAACACTACGACCACGGCGGCGCAGAGCGCCATGTTCACCAGATATTCGGATGCGAAGGCATCCGTCCCTGCGGCCATGAAACAGGCCACCAGCAGACCGACGGCACCCATGACGGCGTTGCCCATGCGGAACATCTGGAGGTACGGGTTCATGGATGTGCAACCGCATACCCTCTTTTAATGGTTTTCAGTGAGGACGGGCCTAAGAGTACGAATAAAAATGGATGACTGGCACTTATGCCGTCACTCAGGACAGCCTGAACGCCGAATAGTCGTAGACGCGTTCGGGACAGTTCTCCCTGCATCTCTGGCAGGCGGTACCGAGACATCTTCCGGTGTCGATGGTGAAGGTCCCCTCGTCGAAGGAGAGGGCGCCTTCGGGACATCCCTTCACGCACGTCATGCATCCGGAGCACTTCCAGGATGCGGTCATCGAGGTCTCGGTGTGCACCACCTCCAGCGATTCTCCGATGTCGCGGATGTCGCCGGAATAGGGTCTCTCGATCGTCATGGGTGCCTCCCTGTCAAGGTATCCTTCCGCACCGTACCTCTCGAGGGTGCGGCGGTACCTGTTGAGCGGCATGCCCTCGGTCCAGTAGCCGTATTCCAGAACGTACAGCTCGCTGAACACGTCCGATGAGGCGAACATCGTATGCTCGGTGACCAGCTTGTCGCGCAGCTTGTTGAGTCCGTCCAGCATGGAAGGGTCGATGGCAAGGTCCTTGGCCAGCTCCAGGGATGTGTTCCCCACCTGCTTCACGGTGGTGCAGTCGGGGATGATCAGCCCGATCCTCTTGGATTTCACTGGATCCACGTACGTACCTGACGCCCCTGCCATGTACATCGTGCGTATCCTCTCGGGATCCACCCCCGCCCTGAGCATGAGCGTGAGATGTCCCGCCCTGATCGCCCCGATGGCCTTTCCGGCTTCCTTGTAGTCCTGCTCGCTGAAGTCGATCCTCCTGGTGATCCTGATGGGACCGTTGCGGAGCTTGGCCTCCTCGATCCTGCCGTCCTGCATGGCGGCGTAGATCATCGCGACGACTCCCGTACCCGTGATCCCCTTGGGCTGGAGCCCTTCGCTGCTGACCATATCGCTGCGGATGTTGATCAGCGGACCGTCCTCCTCGACCAGGCTGTCGTTGAGTACCTTCGTCCTCCAACCCAGCGGCGTGCGGACCAGGTCGCTCACCGCACCCGGGCCTGCCAGCATGCCGCATCTGATCTGCTGGCCTTCCATCGCCGGACCCGCGGCGGCGGAGCCCGTGAATATGCGGTCCCCCACCTTCAGGGCCATCTCGGCGTTTGTACCGTAGTCGGTGACCATACACATGTCGTTGTCCAGGAATCCGGACTTGAGCATCATGGCGAGGGCATCGGCACCTATCTCGTGCCTAACTGCCGGAGGTATCACGACCTCCACGCCGGGGAATCCCAGTCCCGCGCCGTCCACGACATGTCCGATGCGGTCTATGGGCTCCACGCCCTCCTCTTCCAGTTTGTTCTTCCCGGCATACGCGAGGTCGCGTATATCGATGCCCTCGAAGAGCGAGAGCTGTATGGGGTTGCCGCATACCGCAATACGGATCAGTCCATCGGGTGCGAGCCTGTCGATCAGATCGTGCACCGCAGAGAGAATTGTCGAATGAGCCAGATCCAATCCATATTCGATGGCGAAGGACATGTGGTCCATCACGTTGGCTCCCGGGATGGGATTCCTGTCGGTGATGCAGGTGCGGACCGGCCTCCCTTTGCCGAGGTCGATCAGCTGCGCGCGTATTCCGCTCGTGCCGATGTCTATCGCTACCGCCTGTGGCATGCGCATTCCCCGTTAGGGCGGCGGGCAGAGCCCGCCTAATGGGTTTAACTGCGGAAGTCCTCCCACTTCTTGCTGCCGTTGATGATGTCGGTGGCCGCGTGGACGGTCTCCAGCGGGGACTTGGTGTACAGGGCGTTCCTGAAGGTGTTGACGAACGCCTTCGAGACCGCTGCTCCACCGCATGCGACCGCCACTCCTGTCTTCTCGAGCTCGAGGAGCAGAGCGGTGTCGACGAGTCCGGGCTTGGTGGTCGACATCAGGGTCGAACCGCAGACCAGCTGGATGTTGTTCTCCTTGACGACCTGCAGGACCTTCTCCTTGGGAACGTCCCTTCCGATGTCGAAGACCTTGAATCCGTTGGCCTTGAGGATCGCCGCGCAGATGTTCTTTCCGATGTCGTGAAGGTCTCCAGCTGCCACGAACGAAGCGATGTTACCCTTGCTGGGAACATCTCCGATCTTGTCCTGGCAGAGCTTGATTCCGGCCTGCATCGCATCGTTGGACATCAGGATCTCGGGCACGAAGCTGAGACCGAGGTCGTACATCTCGCACTGTACCTGGATACCGGGCATGAGTGCGTTGGTGACCAGGTCCACGGGGTCCTTCCCGGCGTCGATGAGCGCCTTGACGGCGGGCTCGACGACCTTCCTCTTTCCGTCCAGGACTCCCTGGGCGACCTCCCTGTACTTGGGGTCGGAGGGGAAGAACTCGGCGATGAGCTTCTCGGCGCTCTTGGTCTTCTTCGATACGGGGCTGATGATCCCGAGCTCGATGGCCATGCCCTCCTTCACGAGTTTCGCGAAGCGGACGGGGTCCTCAGTGCGCATCTTCTCGACGTTCTGCATCATTATGTCCATGTGGAACGGCATCAGAACACACCTCCTTCGATCTTGTAGTCGGACATTTCCTTCAGGTTCTTCGCCTTGGCCCTTCCGTATGCGCGGACGCAGTCGTCGATGTCGCACTCGTCGGGGACGGGGGTCTCCTTACATGCCTGCACGTACGCCTTGAGGTTGGCCAGCGGGGTTCCGTTGGACACGTCGCATGCTGTTCCCACCACGTCGACTCCCTGCCTGATGCACTCGGCGGTCCTCGCGTATACCTGCTCGGGGGTTCCGTTGGGCATCAGGTCGATGACGTCCAGGCTTCCGAGGCATCTCATCTTGTTACCGAGTACCTGCCTGACATACCATGCCGGCGGTGCGTCGAACGAGAAGCAGTCCATTCCGCTCTCCCTGATGAGGGGCAGGAGCTTCTCGGTGTGTCCGCACATGTGCAGGATCTTGGGTGCGCTCACGGCCCTTGCGAACTTCTGGTGGTAGGGCAGGACGTACTCCTTGTAGGTCTCGGGCGAGATCAGGTCTCCGGATGCCGACGGGTCTGCGGGGAACAGAATGTGTGCTCCTGCCGCGACCATGCGCCTCCCGTACTCGATACAGAAGTCGGTCGCTGCGGCGATCGCGGCATGGGCCTTCTCTGGATCGGTGACCGTCATCATCACGAGCTTCTCGACACCCATGATGTGTCCCGCGACGGTGAACGGTGCAGTGATGACGGGTATGATCGGGAGCTCACCCGCGTATCTCTCGCGGAGGATGCTGATCGCCTCGAGGACGACCTTGGCCCTTCCCTTCGGGTCCTTGTAGAAGCTGTCATCCCATGTGATGTCCTTGGGGTTGGTGTATGCGGGTCCGGTGACCGGGGGTCTGTCGGGCTTGTCCCAATCGAGCTTACATCCGAGCACCTCTGCCTCGAGAGAGATGTCGAACTGGGGCCTTGCGGCCTCGATTCCGCAAACCTCGTAGGGTGCGGCCGCGAGGTCCGCCATCATCTTCGCATCCCAGTGGGCCTTGGGCCACGATGCTCCGCAGAATTCCATCAGGTCCTTGGTTGTCTGTGCGAGCGGGTTCGCCGGGGGAACGTAATCAACGCGTCCTCCAAGCACTGCCGCCAATGCGCGTCTTGCACAAGTCATCTCCATTCTATCTATCCTCTTTAACGGCTTTCGCCGCTTGGTTTACGAATCGACTCAAGAGTATTTATGCATTATTTCAATGATGGATGGATATACAATCCATCATTGTTGTATTTTCAAATCAAAAACAGATATCCAGCATTGTAAATACAGATTTCAGATATTAATAGTAGGAAACATAAGTTTTATATATCTAACTAGCGAAAACATTATATACTGTCCTTCAAAGGGATCGATGATTCCGTTACGAACTGCAGTTCAGGGCGGGATCACGGAAACCGCCTACCTCCGTCATCGCATCCGCCCCGTTGCCGCCTTCATGATTCTTTTAGTCGGATATCTTTAAGCGTTTAAATACGATAGACGTTTGTCTAACAATAAATCAAAAATCAAACTATGATTAGACGTTTAATCGGTTAAATTTCGTGCAAAACCGAATGCCTTATATTTATGATATATCATTCGAAAAATCAGACGCGCCGGAAGGCGTTGCCTACACAAGAAAAGGTGTAATAATGGCAATCAAGAACAAGTACGTGAAGAGCGTCCTCGCGGACCTCAAGACCCGTTACAAAGACCAGCCCGAATTCCTCCAGGCAGTGGAGGAAGTCCTCGAGTCCCTCGAGCCCGTCGTGAACGCAAGGCCTGAGCTCGAGAAGGCAGGTATCCTCGAGAGGATCACCGAGCCCGAGAGGACCATCATGTTCCGTGTCTCCTGGGTGGACGACAAGGGCAAGGTGCAGGTCAACCGCGGTTACCGCGTCCAGTTCAACTCCGCCATCGGTCCCTACAAGGGAGGAATCAGGCTGCACCCCTCGGTCAACCTCTCCATCCTCAAGTTCCTGGGATTCGAGCAGATCTTCAAGAACTCCCTCACCACCCTCCCCATCGGAGGAGGAAAGGGAGGATCCGACTTCGACCCCAAGGGCAAGTCCGACAACGAGATCATGCGCTTCTGCCAGTCCTTCATGACCGAGCTCACCAAGCACGTCGGCCCCGACACGGATGTCCCCGCGGGAGACATCGGAACCGGAAGCAGGGAGATCGGTTACATGTTCGGCCAGTACAAGAGGCTGAGGAACGAGTTCACCGGCGTCCTCACCGGAAAGGCAATCCCCTCCGGCGGATCGCTCGCCAGGACCGAGGCCACCGGATACGGACTGTGCTACTTCACCGACGAGATGCTCAAGGAGGCAGGAAAGTCCTTCAAGGGCAAGAAGGTCGTCATCTCCGGATCCGGAAACGTCGCCACCTATGCATGCCAGAAGGCCACCCAGCTGGGCGCCAAGGTCATCGCGGTCTCCGACTCCAACGGATACATCTACGACGAGAAGGGAATCGACTACAAGATCATGAAGGAGATCAAGGAGGTCAAGAGGGACAGGATCAAGACCTACGTCGACTACTCCAAGACCGCCAAGTACACCGAGGGCTGCTCCGGAATCTGGACCATCCCCTGTGACATCGCACTCCCCTGCGCCACCCAGAACGAGATCGACGAGAAATCCGCAAAGATCCTCGTCAAGAACGGCGTCATGGCAGTAGCCGAGGGAGCCAACATGCCCAGCACACCCGGTGCGATTGCTACCTTCCAGAAGGCGGGAGTCCTCTTCGGTCCCGCGAAGGCGGCCAACGCAGGAGGAGTCGCAACCTCCGCCCTCGAGATGTGCCAGAACAGCGCAAGGCTCTCCTGGTCCTTCGACGAGGTCGACCAGAAGCTCCATGGCATCATGGTCAACATCTACAAGCAGGCATCCGAGGCAGCCAAGAAGTACGGAATGGAGGGCAACCTGGTCGCAGGTGCCAACATCGCCGGATTCGAGAAGGTCGCCAACGCCATGCTCTGGCAGGGTGTGTCCTACTGAAACCCAAGGAGGGCTCCGGCCCTCCGTTTTCATTTTTACTCAATAAAAAAAAAGAAGGCGGCGGTATGCCGCCGTCATTGTACGGTCAGAGACCGAGCTTCTCTTTGACGAGCTCCTCGGTGACGGTGCCGCACAGCAGCTCGGTGGCCTCCAGGCCTCCGGGGTTGTTCCATGCGATCATGCCGTTGTGGCCGACATAGGAGCTGTAATCGTGCTCGATGCCGGAGAAGAAGGTGGCGGCGACGCAGAACTCGGCGTACATCCCGATCACGATGATGATGTCTGAATCCGTATCCTTGAGCGTCTGTTCCAGCTTGGTGTCCTTGAAGGAGCTCATTCCGTACTTGGTGACCACGAGGTCGGTGGGCTTCACATCCAGACCCTGGAGCCATTCGTCCCCGTCGTCCCCGAAGTAGGGGTTGTGGGTGTCGCCCTCGAAGGCCATCAGGATCACCGGGCGTCCCGCTCTGCGGAACATGTCCATGTATCTGTTCATCCCCTCGACGCCCTTCTGCCTCAGCTCGGGCCACTCCGGCCTGTCGAGTGAGAACTTGCGCTGAACGTCCACGACCACAAGGGCCGCCTTCTCGCCTAGGATGCTGGTCCTCTTCATGGGAGGCCGAACGTTTTACACGTATAAAACGGACTCATATCGTCCTGATGCGCCTCATTATGCATACGACGGCCGCCGCGGCACCCGCCATGCCTATGCCCGCAATCCCCACGACGTACGGTAACGGGAAACCGTCGGGCTCCTCGTCGACGTATCCCGCGGCCCAGTACGTGGCGTAGTTGGTGGAGAAGGTCAGCGTCCCCTCGCTGTACTCGGATTTCGCCTCGGAGGGATCGCCTCCTGTGAGCACCCATACGATCGCATCCTTGCCCTCGGGCACCTCGAACGGTACGGACACCGTCATGTCGCCCTGTGTCCTCTGCACGTCCCTCTGCCCGTCCTTTATCCTCAGCTCGTATACGAACGGAGCCCCCTCGGTGATCCCGCCCATCGGGTTGTAGGACAATCTGGACATCGACACGGACACGTTCCCCTCCGAACCGAAGTTCCGAGAATCTATGGATATGGACCACGAGCCATCCACCGCGAACGTGGGACGGTCGAATCCGGACAGGTCCTCTGCGGCCACGGCGACCGTGCTGCCGGACATGGCGAGGAACGTCCCCGCCTCCTTCCCGGTGCCCGACTTGATCGTGGGCTTCCACACTGCATGTATCTCCAGATCGGAATCGGGCATGGTCTCCGGGAACGGGACGCTCCATCCAGCGAAGTAGAATCCCGCCCTCTCCCCGGGATCGGGGGCGTACAGTCTGGAGCCGTAGTCCCTCATGGCCTCGGCGGTGACGTTATGGTTGATCACCTTCAGAATATGGACGTTCACGTTCCACGAAGCGGTGACCGTCACGTCCTCGTCGGGGACGGTCTCCAGGACGCGGTCCCATACCGCGGTGTAGCCGATACGACTCATCGTCGGATAATCGATGTGTGAACCGTAGGGCAGGGTCGCCGATGTTATCTGCGACGTCCCGTCGAAGAACCTCACCGTATGGATGTCAGGGGTCCATACCGCGTTGTACACGAGGTCCGCATCGGGCATCGTCTCGGCTATGGGCGAATCCCAGGACAGCGTGTGTCCCCTGTTCTCCAACGCTGGCACAATCACCTTCCCCATGTAATCCACCATCTGTACATGCTCGGTCCCGCGGTCGGCGAAGACCAGCCTGTGGACGTTTATCCTCCACTCCGCCTTCAGCACGACGTCGCTGGCAGGCATCGTGTCCGGGAATCCCGTGTTCCATCCAGTGAAGGTGTATCCCGTCCTCACGGGATCGTCGGGACGGACGGTGGGCGAACCGTATTCGTAGGTCCTTTCGCGTATCCCGCTCCCCCCGTCGGTGTCGAACGAGATGGTGTACCTGTTGACCGTCCACGATGCAGTGAGCCTCAGGTCGTATGCGGGCATGGATGCCGGGATCTCCGAGGACCATGACCTGAACGTGTAACCCTCCCTCACCGGATTCGACGGCGGAGTTATCCTCGTACCGTAGTTCTCCGTGATCGAGGGGACGGATTCCCCTCCGGCGGAATCGAACGTTATGGTGTACCTGTTGACCTTCCACACGGCGGTGACGGCCGTATCCGAGGAGGGCATCCTCTCGGGGACCGAGGGGTTCCACCCCATGAAAGAGTATCCCGTCAGCTCCGGTTCGGCAGGAGCGGTGACCGGAGAACCGTAGTCCTGTACGATCCTCGACACCGGCGAACCTCCGGCGGAATCGAAGGAGATCGTATACTGGTTGATCCTCCAGAGGGCGGTGAGGCTGACGTCGTGCGACGGCATCGTCCTCGGAATCGAATCCGACCATCCTGCGAAGGAGTATCCCTCCCTCTGCGGAGGCGAGGGTACCGTGACCGCAGAACCGTAATCCGCCCTTATGGTGCCGACGGACGAACCGCCTGCGGAATCGAATGTTATTGAATACTTGTTAACGGACCATGCGGCCGTGACCGTGAGGTTCCCTGCGGGCATCCTCTCCGGGATCCTCTCGGACCAACCCGCGAACGTGTGTCCTTCCTTCTGCGGATCGCTGGGTACGGTAACGGGTGAATCATAATCCTGCGTGACCGGGAGGATCGCAGTACCTCCGGCGGGATCGAAGGTTATCGTGTACCTGTTGATCTGCCATACGGCGGTGACGGATACGTCGTGCGAGGGAACGGCGGATGGTATCGCCGGATTCCATCCGACGAAGCGGTACCCCGTACGCTCGGGGACAGCTGGAGGCGTCACGGACGAACCGTATTCCAACCTCATAGGCGATACGGCAGAGCCTTCCGCGGAATCGAAGGATATCGTGTACTGGTTGACACTCCACCGGGCGGTTATGCGCATGTCAGTAGCGGGCATGGTGTCCGGGATGTCCCGGGACCATCCCGCGAACGTATGGCCGTCCCTGACCGGCTGCGGAGGGGCCGTGATACGGGAATCGTAGTCCTGAGTGATATCCTGCACGGACGAGCCGCCCGCTGAATCGAAGGAGATGGTGTACCTGTTGATCTGCCATACCGCGGTGAGACCGAGGTCACCTGCGGGAATGGTATCGGGTATGGGTTGGGACCATCCCCTGAAGCTGTGTCCCTCGCGTACGGGGGCCGCCACGTCGGGTACGGCGGAACCATAGTCCCCGGTAATCGGAAGGATGGCCGAACCTCCCGCGGAGTCGAAGGATATCGTGTATCTATTGATCCTCCACTGGGCCGTGACGATGGTGTCCGAAGCGGGCATGATCTGAGGTACTGGCACATTCCAACCGTCGAAGGAATATCCCGTCCTCGTAGGATCGTTCACGGGACGTACGGCCGAACCGTAATCCGCCGTTATTTGTTCAATGGAGGTGCCTCCGCGGGTATCAAAGGTAATGGTGTATTGGTTGATCCTCCACACGGCGGAAAGGCTGGTATCGGATGCGGGCATCTTCGCCGGAATCTCGGAATCCCACCGCACGAACGTGTATCCCGTCCTCACGGGTACCTGCGGTGCCCCGATCTCGGAACCGTAGTCCGCGGTGACCGCGGGGATTGTGCTGTCGCCGGTGTTCAGGAAGTATATGGTGTATTGGTTGATCTCCCACTGCGCTGTGACGGTCATATCGGTAGCGGGCATTTTCGCCGGGACCTGTGAGGACCATCCGGTGAACGTGTATCCCGTCTTAATCGGGTCCGACGGAAGGACGATGTCCGAGCCGTAGTCCTGCTTGATAGAGGATATAAGCGAACCGCCGTCGGAATTGAAGGATATGGTGTACTGATTGACGGACCATGAAGCCGTGAGCGTCAGATTCTCCGCGGGGAATGTGCCCGGGATCGGTTGGGACCATCCTTTGAAGGTGTATCCCGTGAGCACGGGGACTGATACCCCAGGGACAGCAGCGCCGTAGTCGCCCGTGACGGGGTCGATCTCGGAACCTCCTGCGGTGTTGAACGATATTGTGTACCGGTTGATGCTCCACTGTGCGGTTATCGTCATGTCCGAAGCGGGCATCTTCGCAGGAATCTGTGATGACCACCTGATGAATGTGTATCCCGTCCTCGTCGGATCGGAGGGCGGGAAGATATCCGAACCGTAATCCTGTACGATGCTCGCCACTGCCGAACCGCCGTCGGAATTGAAGGATATGGTGTATTGGTTGACGGACCACTTCGCGATCAGGGCCGTATCCGACGCAGGCATGGTGGACGGGATCTGCGCGGACCATCCCGTGAAGGTGTATCCGGTGCGAACGGGGTCGTCGGGAGCGGTCACCGGCGAACCGTAGTCCGCGGTGATATCCTGTATGACGCTGTCGCCGGTGTTCAGGAAGGATATGGTGTATTGGTTGATGCTCCACTGCGCGGTTATGGTCATGTCGGTTGCGGGCATCTTGACCGGGATCTGTGACGACCATCCGGTGAAGGTGTATCCCGTCCTCGTAGGATTGGCGGGCGTGACGATATCCGAACCGTAATCCTGTACGATGCTCGCCACCGCCGAACCTCCGGCGGAATCGAACACTATCGTGTATTGGTTGACGTTCCACTTCGCGGTCAGGACCGTATCCGCCGCAGGCATGGTGGACGGTACCTGTGCTGACCATCCTGTGAAGGTGTATCCCGTGCGGACGGGATCGTCGGGAGCGGTCACAGATGAACCGTAGTCCGCCGTGATATCCTGTATGACACTGTCTCCGGTGTTCAGGAAGGATATGATGTACCTGTTCACCGTCCAGCTAGCCGTGACCACGGTGTTCTCCGCGGGCATCTTCTCCGGTATCGCCGGGTTCCAGCGGGAGAAAGTGTATCCCGTGCGGACGGGTATGCTGTCCATGCTCACCGCAGTATCGTAATCCTGTGTGATCGAAGCGATCTCGGAACCTCCTGCGGTGTTGAACGATATGGTGTATTGGTTGATGCTCCACCTCGCGGTTATCGTGAGGTCGCGTGCAGGCATGTTCGAGGGGATGTCGCTGTTCCAACCGACGAACCTGTATCCCGTGCGGACGGGATCGGCGGGAGGACTGACGGGGCTGCCGTAGTTCGCGGTGATGCCATCTATCTCCGTACCTCCGAGGGTATCGAAGGTTATGGTGTACTGGTTGATCCTCCAGGTTGCGGTCAGAGTGAGATTCTCCGCAGGCATCGTTTCGGGGAACGGTACATTCCATCCTCTGAACGAGAAACCGGTGAGGAAGGGATCCGGCGGGCATTCCAGTTCGGAATCGTAGAGAGCGGTTATCTGACTGACCGGGGAACCGCCTGCGGAGTTGAAGGTTATCGTGTAGGAGTTTATCGACCACGTAGCGGCGATCGTGACATCGCTGTCGGGAAGGGTGCCCGGGGGCACGGAATCCCATCCCGTGAATGTATGGCCTGTACGGGAAGGATCATTTGGCACAACTATCTGCGACCCGTAATCCTGTGTGGATGTGCCTATCGTTCCCCCGTATCCGTCGAGGAACGTCACCGTGTGCCTGTTAATCTGCCACACGGCATTGAATACGAGGTTCTCGTCGGGGAGCGTCCCCGGGATGTCCGCATCCCATCCCATAAACGTGTGGCCCGTGCGGACGGGATCATTCGGTACCGATATGGCGGAACCATAATCCTGTTCGACCGTGGATGGATCGCTGCCGTTGCCGAAGTTGAAGGTCACTGTGTGCCTATGTATTGTCCATAATGCCTCATATTCTAAATCTGTTGGAGGCGCTACTAACGGTAATTCAGGGCTCCAACCGACGAATGTATAGCCCTCTTTTGAGAAATGAGGAATCTCAGGAAGATTGCTATCTGTTCTTAATCTAAATACAAATGTTCCGTATTCAGTGTGAGTATCAAATGTTAAAACTACCTCTCTTGCCTCCCATAACGCAAATATTATTACGTCATGTGCAGGCATTCTTTCTGGTATGGTTGCACTCCATCCTATGAAATCATAACCAGCTCTTGTTGGTTCACTGGGAGGATCGATTTGAGTATCGTATATCAGATTTTCATCAACATTCTCCCCTCCTCCCGACATATCGATTAGAAAATGATAGTATATCGGAGACCAATTCGCCAAACATATTGTTGTATCTCTTTCGAAAACAACTGGAATTGATGGGGTCCAGTATGTGAAACGGTACCCTGTTCTTTCAAGAATGGGTGCTGCAGGGACTACGGTACCAAACGATCCCGTTAAAGTTCCGACTACTTCACCCCTGTCCTTCAATATCACCGTACATTCTTTCGGTTTCCATTTAGGATAAATGTAAAAGTATTCTGCATCGGGAACACATGTACCCTCTTCGAGATCCCATCCATCAAAATCATAATGATCCTTAGTCGGACCAACTAATGGAGGGGTAATTACTGTACCTGAATCTCTCAAGGACATCCAAAAATGACTATTTGATGGTGCCGAATCTCTCATGAAAACTACAGTACATTGTCTTACTTCCCATACAGCGTAGACATTAAGATCAAATGCTGGCATATCAAAGTACTTTGGTTCCCACCCCTGAAATACATAGTTTTCCTTAGTAGGATTATCAGGTACGATTATGGGATCTCCCGCAGGTATATCGTAATAACAATAAACCTCGTCTTGTCCTGTATAGTACGTTAAACGATATTCATCAACTAAACCTGTAGAATCATCGTTGAGCGCCCAAGCCACTATCAAAATAACAATGACAGACAGCATTATCGACATTATGGAGAGGGCTCTAACTTGGATGATCTCACTTTCCTTTTTTGAACATTCACGTTTAAACCGTCTAAAAACGGCCGCACGATTTTTCAAAAAATGGAATAATAAAAGAGTTGACCTCCCGACTGAATATTCAGGCCTGTATAAATAAACCTGAAATCACAGGACAAACGTGAAAAGTATAGAAGGATAAGGGGTTTTGATCAAGACTTGTCGGAGATCGACTTGATCTTGATGTAGAAGAACATCGTCTCGCCTTCCTGCTCGGCATGGGCGGAGTTGTCGCTGATCCAATAGGAGATCGTGTCCTCTCCGGACTTGTGCTCGATGTAGGCGGTCTGCATGTTCCCATCGGTGTCGGGGACGATTCCCTTGAGGACCGCGTTGGCCTCGGTCTTGTAGGTGATGTCGAATGAACCCGCGGTGAGGTTGCCTATGCTGACCTCGGCTCCCGAGACGAGCTTGTAGTCGCCTGCGGCGATTGTGGGGAACACGTAGTTGACGTTCTTGCCGTCAACGCTTGCGATGATGTCGACGTTCTCGATCGGCGACACCGTGATGTCGGAGGACGAGGTGTACGAGGTTCCGCAGAGCGCGTTGTACGCATCGAGGCTCATGCTTCCGTTGGTCTTCACGGTGACGGTCTTGGCGACGCCTTCGGTCCTGTCGGTCTTTCCGTACGCATCGTCGGATGCGGGGACCTCGACCTTGACGACATCGCCGACGGAGTGTCCCGCGCATGCGTCTCCGAATGCCTTGATGACCTGCGTTCCGCCGATGGTGAAACTCAGCAGGGAGTAGGAGTCCTTTGCGCTCCATCCGGGGCTGAAGGTGTTGTCGGCGTTGTTGGCGACGCTGTCGATGTTTGTATCGAATATGACCGCTCCGGTCTCGTCATAGTAGCAGAAGTAGGATCCGACGTACTCGACCTCTACGGTGCTTCCGCTGGACGCGGTGCCGCTGGATTCAGATGCGAAGTACTCCGAATTGATGTACGATCCCAGGACAACGGCGAATGCGAGGATGATGACCACGAAACATGTCATGGCGATCGGGTCGGCCTTCTTCAGATAGGCGACGAAACCGTTCTGCTTCTTCGCCTTGGCCTTCTCGCGTTTCTGCCTGTCCGCTCCCTTCGACGGTTTTGCAACCTGCTTCTCGGCGACGGGCTCCGCTGTCTCGATGACAGGTTCCTCGACGGATTCGAGCTCGTCGTTCCTCTGGTTGACTTCTTCGGCAGTCATTTTAAACGGAAGCGCATAGCCGATTCGATATAAAAAGCCTATCCCTATTTTAATTATAGAGAAAGGCGCACGAGAGTTGGCATCACGCTCCAACTCCGATGAGCCAGACTCACAAAAATGAGCGCACGGTATGAATGTGAGTCGGAGACAGTGAAACGCCTTTATATGACTATAAGAATTCACGGAACATGTCCGATTCGAGCCTTATGGCCAACGTCAGGGCTAAGAGCCCTTTAGTACATCTGATCACCAACTACGTCACGGTCAACGACTGCGCCAACGTCGCCATCTGCGCGGGCGGGTCCCCCATCATGACGGATGAGATGAAGGACGTCGTGGACATCTCCAGGATCGCTTCCGCCGTCGTCCTCAACATGGGGACGCTTAACGTCAGGACCGTGGAGTCCATGCTCCTCGCCGGGAAGATCGCCAACGAGTGCGGCGTGCCCGTCATCTTCGACCCCGTCGGAGCCGGAGCGAGCAAGTACAGGAACGAGGTCGCAGACAAGATACTCAAGAAGGTCAAGGTCGCCGTCATCAAGGGGAACGGAGGGGAGATCGGTTTCCTCTCCGGGACCGGAGGAGAGGTCAAGGGAGTGGATTCCGTCTCCGCCAGCAACGAGGTTGCCGCGGTGGAATCCCTCGCGAAGAAGTACGGCTGCATAGTCGCCATGTCGGGGAAGGTCGATTACGTCTCCGACGGCAAGAGGACCGTCAAACTCTCCAACGGGCACGACCTCATGGGATGCGTGTCCGGTACCGGATGCATGCTCTCGGCGGTGGTCGGATGCTACGTCGGGGCCAACGGCGCATCGGTCGAATCCGTCTCCTCCGCCATCACCGCATTCTCCCTCGCAGGTGAGATCGCGGGACCCAAATCCGAAGGTCCTGGCACATTCAAGCAGAAGATGCTCGACGCCCTCTACAACCTGACCGCGGAGCAGTTCGACTCGATGAAAAGGGTAGAGTGAATGTACACCCTATACGTGGTCACCGATGCGGAGCTCTCCAACGGGCTCTCCCACTCACAGATAGCCGAGCTCGCCTGCAAGGGAGGTGCGGACGTCATTCAGCTCAGGGACAAGAACATCGACGATGCCGAGTTCCTGAGGTACGCCAGGGAGATCAAGAGGATCTGCGACAGGTACGGTTCGCTGTTCATAGTGAACGACAGGTTCGACATCGCGCTGCAGTGCGAGGCGGACGGGGCCCATCTCGGACAGTCCGACCTGCCGATATCGGAGGCGAGGAAGAGGGCGCCCGAGGGATTCATACTCGGATGCTCCGTCGGCAGTCCCGAGGAGGCTGTCAAAGCAGAGAGGGACGGCGCGGACTACGTCGCACTCAGTCCCGTCTTCGATTCCAGCTCCAAGCTCGATGCCGGTTCCGGCCACGGTCTCCGCACGCTCTCCGAGATAAGGAAGGCTGTGAATATCCCCGTTCTGGCCATAGGCGGCATAAACAAGGATAACGCCGCATCCGTCGTGAAGGCGGGAGCGGAGGGTCTCGCCGTCATATCCGCCGTCGTGTCCCAACCGGACGTGACCGCGGCAGCGAGGGAACTGAGGGAGATAATCGTCAGAGCATCGACAGATCGCCGGTGACCTTGTCCACCGCGGACTCGGGTGCGGGACCGATGCCTATGCAGGTGACCGTCCCGGGCGCGATCTCGGTGCGTCCCGCGTCTGTTATGACGGAATTGATCAGTCCCGCGGCATCCGCCATGGCCTTGACCTCGAAGAGTTCCTTCTCCGAGTTCACCTTCACGACGACCTTCTTCTGACCCTCGCCCATCCACTTGTCCAGGTTCTTCGGGTCCTTCTTCTTCGCCGCGAATGCACAGTTGACCGCCGCATGGGCTGCCTGGGCGGCCATCTTGCCCTTGGACATCTTGAGGTCGTTCCTCATGACGATGACCATCTTGGACTCCTCGACGGTCCTTGAAGCTGAGAATCCGAATGCCATGCACGGCACTAGACAGGCAACGGATATAACGGTTTCCCAAATCTGGCGCAAACCATTAAGAACGCGCGCATTATGGGATGCACCATGGCAATGATCGACATAGAGTACCGCTATGCCAAGGACCAGGTCCCCGGCGGGGACTTCCCCGGCAGAGAGATCAGAAGGAAGACCGTCAAGGAGATGGAGGAGTACCTCCGCCAGCTGGTCTTCGAGATGCAGGACGCGGACATCTCCGCCAAGTACATCGGCAAGGAGACCGAGGACGAGAACCAGGTCTACATCAACGGAAGGAAGGTCAACGACATCCTGAAGGGTCTCGAGATAAAGATGCTGGACCCCGAGGAGGACACCTGCGGATGCGGCGGCCCCAGGCCCATAACCATCGGCAGGCCGATGCTGGAGTGGGATCCCCGCGTCATCGAGGACATACCCGACGTCCTGATGAAGAACGCCATCTCCAAGGTATACTGCGACCTCCAGAAAGACAGGATCATGTGATACCGTGGTCTTCGAGATCGTCAGGAGGGACGGCCTCGCCAGGATCGGCAGGTTCCAGACCCGCGCCGGCGTGCTGGAGACTCCGGCGCTCCTGCCCGTGGTCAACCCCAAGATCTTCACGGTCACGCCCAGGGAGCTCTACGACGAGTTCGGGTTCAGGGCGCTGATCACCAACTCATACATCATCAAGAACACGCCCGGACTGAAGGAGAGGGCGCTGGAGGAGGGCCTCCACAAGCTGCTGGACTTCGAGGGCACGGTCATGACCGACTCCGGTACCTTCCAGAGCCACATGTACGGCGAGGTCGAGGTCACCAACGAGGAGATGGTCCAGTTCCAGAAGGACATAGGTTCGGACATCGGTACTGTCCTGGACATATTCACGGAACCCTACTGGACCAAGGAGCAGACAGCGAAGTCCATAGAGACCACCCTCGAGAGGATGCAGGTCGCCTGCGACATGAAGGGCGACATGATGATCAACGGGGTCGTCCAGGGATCGGTCTACCAGGACCTCAGGGAGGACTGCGCAAGGCGCATGGCATCCATGGACGTAGACGTCCACCCCATAGGTGGTGTGGTGCCGCTCATGGAGCAGTACAGGTACTCCGAGCTTGTGGATGTTGTCATATCCTCGAAGAAGGGACTGAACCCCAACCGCCCCGTGCACCTGTTCGGTGCCGGACACCCCATGGTGCTCGCACTGGCGGCGCTGATGGGATGCGACCTGTTCGATTCAGCATCCTATGCCAAGTTCGCAAGGGACGACAGAATGATGTTCATCGACGGTACGTACCGTCTGGCAGACATGCAGGCGCTGGACTGCAACTGCCCCGCATGCAGGGGACACACCATCGAATCCCTAAGGAAGCTCACCAGGGACCAGAGGACAAAGATCATCGCGAGACACAACCTCTATCAGATTACCTCGGAGCTGTCGCTCGTCAGGAGATACATCCGCGAGGGAAGGCTCTGGGAGCTGGCAGAGATGAGGTGCAGGGGTCACCCCGCGCTCCTCGACGGACTGAGGAGGCTGAAGGAGCACACCGCGTTCCTCGAGAGGACCGAACCCATCAGCCGCGACGGCGCCATGTTCTACACCGGGTCCGAGACCCGCGGCAGGCCCATATTCAAGAGGTACGCCGACAGGGTCATAGAGAGGTACGTCCCGCCCACCGACAAGGCGGCCATGTTCCCCGACGGGGGCAAGCCGTACAACAGGGTGTACGGGGAGCAGTTCGACAAAGCCATGAAAGCGGGATACACCCCGATAGTCACCTCGCCCTTCGGACCCGTGCCTGCGGAACTCGACGAGATCTACCCTCTGGCACAATCGCTCTTCCCCGAGATCACCGATGCGGAGACCGTCTCGGAATCCGACAACCTCACCTTCGATTTCATAGAGAGGATGGGATTCAAGGAGGTCATCGAGGCCGACGAGATCCCCGACGGCGGAGACATGGAATATGACCCCGACGTCCTCAGGGCCAAGGCCATCGCCAACTACCAGTTCGGCATCGACGTGGCCGATTCCATGTTCCGCGGCAAGATCGAGATAGTCAAGAGCCGCAAGACCGGCAAGATCAGGAACGTCATCTCCGACGGGGAGCACATACTCTCCCTGAGGGCGGGCGACGGACTCTACACCCTCAGGCCCGAGGGGGCACAGAGGATACTGGAGAAGATCTCCTCGCCGAGGATGAGGGTCATTGTCAACGACGATTCCGTACCGTTCGTATCCGAGGGAAGGAATGCCTTCGCGCAGTTCGTCCTCGACGCCGACGACGAGATCAGGCCTATGGAGGAGGTCATAGTCGTGGATAAGAACGACAGGCTCCTCGCCACCGGACGCGCCCTGCTGATAAAGAACGAGATGAAATCACTCAAGAAGGGAATCGCCGTCAAGGTCAGGACGGGATCCGGAGACGAGGCCTAAGGCCTCCTCCGACACCTTCACGCAGGCGAGCACATCATCCATGGCGGACCTCATCTGGCCCGCGCTCTCTGCCCTGAACCTGTAGATCACTTTGTTTCCGGACACCTCCGTGGTCACGTAGGTGTCGTCGTCGGGCCTGGAGGAATCGTATACCGCTTTCGCATCCTCTGGGGTGCCGTATTCTAGGGTGAGCTCCATCCTCATCATCTGCGGCCCCTCCTGGCGTAATCGCGGTTGATGGCCTGCATGAACGCATCCACGGTGGTGTCGACGATGTCCCTTCCGACCGCCTTGCCGGCGGAGATGTGATCGTCATCATGTACGTCCTTCACCAGCACTGTGACCTCGCACAGCGAATCGCTTCCGCCGGTGATGGATTCCAGCCTGAGCTCCTCGAACACGATGTCGTCGCTCACGGCCTTCCTTATGGCGTTGATCGCCGCATCGACGGGACCGTTCCCGGTCATGGCGCAGGTGTTCTGCTTCCCTCCGATATCCACGGTGACCGTCGCGGTCGGGGTGACGTTCTTCCCGGTGATGACGGCGAACTCCGTCAGCCTGACGATGTCCTCGGTCTTGTCCTTCCACAGGATGTTCTCGGCTATGGCGGCCAGTTCTATGTCCGATATCGTCCTGTCGCCGGACTGCCTCTTGATTTCCGCCATGAGGGCAGGCATCCTCTCCTCCGGGAACGGGACGCCCATTCTGTCCAGCTTCTCCCTGACCGAATGCTCCCCGGAATGCCTTCCGATGGTTATGTCGCGCACCCTTCCCACCATCTCCGGTGGATAGGGCTCGTAGGTGGATGAGTTCTTCAGTATCCCGTGGACGTGGATGCCGGACTCGTGGGCGAAGGCGTTCCTTCCGATGATGGGTTTGGTGTACGACGGACGGTATCCCGTGTACCTCACCACGGTCTTGGAGACCCTGTCGGTGAGTTCGAGCTTCACGGTGTCGATGCCGTAGTTGAGCTTGAGATTGAGGGCGACCTCCTCGGTCGATGCGTTCCCGGACCTCTCGCCGATTCCGGTCATGCATGTGTGTACGTACGTCGCGCCCGATTCCACTGCGGCGAGTGTGTTCGCCACCGCCAGTCCGAGGTCATTGTGGCAATGGACGGATATCGGTGCTCCGATATCTGCGGAGAGCTTACCTATGAGTTCGGACATGCGGCGGGGAGTGGTTATACCGACGGTATCTGGCACATTGATAACCGATGCTCCCGACTCTACGGCGGCGGCATACGCCTGCCTGAGGAAACCGTAATCGGTGCGGGTGGCGTCCTCGCAGGAGAACATGATGTCCATGCCCTTCTCTTTGGAATAGGATACCGAATCCCTGATCGCGCCGATGACCTGTTCGCGGGTCATGCCGAGCTTGTCCCTGATGTGGCTGTCGGACGTGCCGATGAAGAGATGGATGCATCTCACACCGCAGGACTCCACGGCGTCGATGTCCTCGCGCCTGCATCTGGCGAGCGAGTACACATCGGCATGCAAACCCATGCAGGATAGCCTCCTGAGCGCCATCCTGTCCACCTCGCTGGATATGACGAATCCCGCCTCTATGCAGTCCACGCCGTAACCGTCCAGCGCCAGGGCTATGTCCACCTTATCCTCCGCGGACAATGCTATGCCAGGGGACTGCTCCCCGTCCCTGAGGGTGGTGTCGAATATCCTTACCTTCTCGGGGACATGCATTCCGGTGGCGTTCTCGGGACCGCTCATGCATCGGAATATCCCCACGCACGATATAAGGGATTCTACCAAGGCAAAGGGTTATCATATCCGCAACCATGCGGGTTGCATGAAGAAACTGCTGATCATCAACGGAAGCCCCAGGAAGAAGGGCTGCGACGCACGCGTCTGCGACGAGATCTCCGCTCTGGCATCCAAATACGGGTACGAGTCCGAGACCGTTTGGGCATACGACCTCCAGATAGGCGGATGCAGGGCATGCATGGCCTGCAAGTCCACCCAGAAGTGCGTTCAGAAGGACGGCATGAACGAGATCCTCGACAGGATAAGGACATCCGACATGCTGATCTTCGCCACCCCGGTGTACTTCAACGGCGAGACCGGACCTATGAAGACCTTCCTGGACCGCATGTACCCTCTGATGAGGATGAACCCCGACAGGACCGTGGAGTCGTTCATCGGCAACGTGAAGAAGGCCGCGATTGTGGTATGCTGCGGGGCACCCGACGGCAACATGAAGTATGCCAGCATAGTGACGAAGTTCATCAACGTGCTGAAGATGTTCAACGTGACCGACGTCTCCGGCGCGGTCATACCCTCGGGCAATCCCGATACGGTACTCGAATCCAGCTTCTGCAAGGGCTGCCTCAGCCAGATCGAGTTCCAGCTTCAGATGGAATGATCCCGATAGTGCCCGCGTCAGGTAAGAGGGACGCCTTCGTCTCCGGAACGCTCCGTTTCGACGGCAGGATGCCTGTCATCGAGGGAGAACGTCCTCTCAGGGAGGCCCTGAAGGAGGCCTACGACTCCACCCAGCAGGACGACCCCATCATCCTGCTGGATGTGGACGGTTTCGGGGACAGGTTCCTGAACGGGGAGCTGGTCAAGGAGATACGCATCAGGGGCAGGGACCTCTGGTTCGTCACCTACGTGGAGAACCTGGAGGACGTCATAAGCGCCCTCACGGGTTCGTTCTCCGGGCTGGGGATACCGATGCACACGATGCGCGAGGACGACCTTCTGGACAAGGCATCGGAGATGTCCGACCTGGTGTTCCCCGCCGCGTTCGTCAGGAACGGTACGGAACTGTCGACCGGACGCAGACCGGACGAGCTGGAGATAATCTATCGCAGGGAAGGTTTCTCGAGGCTTCTGATAATCGACATGGATCAGCTGTCGGCGGAGGATGTCTCCATGGCGGTCACCGTCTCCGAGAGCCCGACGGCATAATTCCTGGCCACCTCCTCCATGCCTGCGGTCGACGAATCCGTTCCGGCGAACACGTGGTGTTCCAGCCACGTACCCCCGAATCCGAGGCAGAAGGAGCGGAACGCGGAGATGAGCGGCCTTACGTCGGGGATCGCCCTGCCGGCACTGCCGATGAAGGTCATGTAACGTCTCTTTTTAGCGACGGCGCCGGGATTGTTCCAAAGGAACTGAAAACGGTCCATGACCGTCTTGATCTGCGACGAGGGGGAGTTGAACCTCACGGGCGTGGCAAATACAACGATATCCGCCTTATCGAACGATCCGAATATCTGGCACATATCATCGTCGAACCTGCATCTGCCGTTCCTGCATGCGTTGCAGCCTTCGCAGTGTGCAATCCTCAGACCGCCGACGGATACCAATTCGGATTCCCAGTCCGACGGGAGTCCCGACAGGAACGCCTGACATTGCTTGGATGTGTTCCCCTCCGAGGAAGCTCCCGAGATAACGAGTACCCTCATGCACGCCATATCCACGGCGCGGATTTAATACAATCGCCCGCCCGCGTTTAAATGAGTCAAAAACACTTTATCTATCAAAAATATATCGACTCCCCAGAGGTCAGAGCATGAAGGAAGAATTCAGCAGGTTCAGGGAGATGGAATTCCCCAGGAACATCATCATCGGCAGCGGCATACTGAATGAGATCGTTCCGCTCTGCGACAGCCTCAACCTTCCCAAGAACGGCATGATGATCACCGGCGGACAGACCTACAAGGCGGCCGGAAAGATCGTCGAGGACTACATGACCGATGGCAAATACTCCATAAGCGTCCACACCACCGGGGCCGTTACCGAGGAGAACGTCAACGAGGCGATCTCCTTCGGACGCAAGAACAAATCGCAGTTCATCCTTGCGGTGGGAGGCGGCAGCAAGATCGACGCCGCCAAGCTCGTAGCGGACGAACTGCACATCCCTTTCATCAGCATCCCCACCTCGGCCGCCCACGACGGTATCGCGTCGGGGAGGGCCTCGCTCAAACTGGACAGGGGACCGAAGTCCATCGACGCGGTGACGCCCATGGCAATCCTGGCTGACACCGAGATCATCTCGAAATCCCCGCACAGGTATCTGGCTGCAGGATGCGCTGATGTCATCTCCAACCTGACCGCACTCAGGGATTGGGACTACGCCCGCAGGCTCAGGGCCGAGGAGGTCTCCAACTCCGCCATAGCGCTCTCCAGCCTCGCGGCGGAATCCATCATCGAGAACGCGGCCGTCATCAGCCTCGGGAACGAGGAGAGCACCCGCGCGGCGCTCAAGCCCATCATCATCTCGGGAGTGTCCATGGCGGTAGCGGGAAGCTCCAGGCCCACCAGCGGTTCCGAGCACATGTTCTCCCATGCGCTGGATCTCATGCACGTGAGCTCGGCGATGCACGGGGAGCAGTGCGGAGTGGGTACGATCATGATGATGTACCTCCACGGAGGAGACTGGCAGAGGATCAGGACCGCGCTCATGAAGATAGGCGCGCCCGTCGATGCCGAAGGCCTCGGAGTCATGAAGGAGGACATCATCGAAGCGCTGATGACCGCCCACAAGATCAGGAAGGACAGGTTCACGATCCTGGGCACCAGCGGACTGACCAAGGCGTCCGCCGAGAAGGCGGCCAGGGAAACAATGGTAATTTGAAGGTATTCAGATGGTACTCGTAACTTTGATCGGCGATGCGCATGCGCACATCGGGAACAGATTCTATTACCTCGGGCCGAACGACGAATGCAGGGACTGCAGACTGAAGAACGTATGCTTCAACCTCGATGCGGGTTCCCTGTACGAGATCGTGCAGCTCAGGGATGCCAGGCACGACTGCGCCCTCCGTGAGGACCAGGTAAGGGTCGTCGTCGTGGAGAAGGTGCCGTTCCAGGCTGCCGTCCCCAAGAAGCTGGCGATCGACGGCAGCATGATCACCTTCGAGTCCAAGGCCTGCGGCCGTCTCGACTGCCCCAACTGGAAGTTCTGCAACCCGGCGAACATCGCCGACGGTGAGAAGCATTCCATCACACAGGTCGTGGAGAACCTCGACTGCCCCATCGGGGAGCAGATGGTCCGCGTCAAGATGGAATGAGGGCGCTCCCGCACAGCGGGTCCGCCCCTCAAAAACATTTCAGAGAATATTGTGCCAGATAAGATATTTTGAAGGGGCCGTAGCCCCTTCGGGATCAGAACTTCTCGCCGGTCAGTCTCTCGAACATGTCGGCATAGAGCTTAGCGACCTCGTCGATGACTTCCTGCGGGAGTGCCGGGATGTCGGGCTCGGGGAGTCCCTTCTCGCGGGCCTCCATGAGCTGTGCGTGGTATCCGGTCTTCCTGTAGTGCTGCCTCACGAGCTCCTTGGAGAGCTCGACGGTCTTGCCCTGCTCGTAGAGTGCGGCGTCCCACCAGCGGTCCTCGTCGAGGGTCCCGAAGGTGTCGATGATCATCAGGTTGCGGTTCTCGTCGTAACCGAACTCCTTCTTACCGTCGCAGTGGATGAGACCGTTCTTGGATGCCTCGGCGCCGATGATCTCGTCGATCTTCAGCACGGTACTCTTGATCTCCTCGTAGTCCGCGTCGGTGAGTCCGGCGATGTCCTTGGCCTCGGCATCGGTGAGCTCGCGGTCGTGGGCCTCCAGCTTGGTGGTGGCCTCGATGTACGGGCGGGGCAGCTTCTCGCCGCTCTTCAGCTCGTGGCCCTTCTCGAATCCAAGGTCCTCGACCTTAATCTTGCCCTTCTTCACGCGGTCCACCAGGGATCCCGCGGCGTAGTACCTGCAGATGACCTCCAGGGGGATCAGGTAGTTGGTTGTGTCCTCGTGTATCTTATCGTAATCCTCGATGATGTTGAACCTCTTGACCCTCATCCTGTTCGGGGGGAGGTACTCGATGAAGTGGGTCTTGATGCCTTTCTTCTCGAGGAGACCGAACCAGTGCGTGGCGGTCCTGCAGAGGCACTCTCCCTTGCGGGGGATCTGCGAGGGTATGATCTTGTCGAAGACGGAGATGTTGTCGGTGAAAACGAACTCGAGGGTCTTGTCGTCCACAGCGTAGACTTCCTTTACCTTTCCTGTCCTGATGTGTTCCATGTCCGTCAATCGGACATGCACTATAAAGGCTTTTATTCGCGCCCGAGCGGGCGTCTCTCCATCATGCGCGAGGAAACGTCAGCGGTGACCAGCACGCCCCCTCCCGAACGTCCGAGTATCATCGATACGGCCTCGTCCGCCATCAGAGAACCTATGAGCGAGACGGCGGGAGCGTATGACGCATGGGGCCCGTCCTCTCCCCTGACGACCGATTCCAATGTGACCGGCGAATCGGGACGGAATGCCATGACCTGTCCGAAGGTGCCCTCCACTCCCCCGTGGATGAGTGTCTTCCCCATGCGCCTGCATGATTGTGCCAGCACGTGTCTGGAGGATACGCTGTCGAGGCAGTCGATGACGATGTCCCCCTCCGATACGATGCCGTCCGCGTTCTCCGCATCGAGCATGCACCTGTGCTTCGCGACGGATGCCTTCGGCTGCGCGTTGAGGATCCACTCCTCGGCGCTGTCCACCTTGTGATGGCCGAGACGGCCGAAGTGTATGAACTGCCTGTTGAGGTTGGATTCCTCGACCACGTCATGGTCGACGAGGACGAACGATCCGACCCCTACGGAAACAAGATTCGCTATGACCTGGGAACCTAGCCCTCCGCATCCGACGATGACCACGGTGGAATTCCAGAGCCTGGACTGCTCCTCTTCGCTGAAGAGTGCCGACTGGCGCGAGTAGCGTTCAGAGTCCATTCTCAATCTCCAGGATCTTCATGATCGCCCTTGCGGCCGCGGCCACGGACGATGCCCTGACCATGTCCCTGTCCCCGCCGAAGCGGTTTATCGACGATACCGTGTTGACGCCGTCGGTGGCCGCGATGCAGACCATCCCGACGGGCTTCTCGTCGGTCGCCCCTCCGGGGCCCGCGATACCCGTGACGGATGCGGCTATGTCCGAACCGAACACCCTGCGGGCGCCGGCCGCCATCTCCTTGGCCGTCTCCTCCGATACCGCGCCGTGCTCCATCAGCGTATCGTGCGACACGCCGAGGATCTGCTCCTTGGCCTGATTGGAATACGTGACCGCACATCCGAGATAGAATTCCGATGCGCCGGGACGGGAGGTGATGAGCTGCGAGATTAGTCCGCCGGTACAGGACTCCGCAAGTGCCAGCGTCTTGCCTTTGGAACGGAGGTACTCTGCTATGAGGACCAGGTCACCATCTGTACTCATCGGTCTCACCGAGCTCTGTGATCCTGTTGACGCCGCCGCATTCCCTGATGACCTTCGCCACTGCGTCGGGCACGAGGTGCTCCCACTCGCAGCCTTCCCTGATCCTTCTCCTGACCTCGGTCCCGGAGTATTCGGACCTGTTGTACAGCGGGGAGTCCCTGACCTCGTATCCGGCCTCGAAGAACAGCCTCCTGGTGTAGGGGTTGTTGGAATAGACCACCTGGAAGGGAGGGCACATGGACTTGACCTGCGACACCCACACGGAGTACCTGTTCAGGTCCTCGATGGGGACGATGTAGTAGTTGGCGTACCCCTCGCTCCTGAGGGCCTCCGCGATCATGTGGTAGCGCTCCCCTGCCGTGAAGGGATCCTTATCGGTGTGGGAGTACTGGGCGCTTCCGATCCCGATGATGACGTGGTCGCACTCGGCGAAGATCTTGCGGAGGACCTCCATGTGGCCGTTGTGGAACGGCTGGAACCTTCCGATGATGAGGCCGTTGCGGGTCATCTCACTCCTCGGCGGGCGCCTCCCCGGCGTCCTCGGGCTCCTCCGGAGGGACCTCGGTGACAGGGCCCTGTGCGGGGACCTCGACGGTCATGACGGGCTCGGGGACGGTCTCCTTGGGGGCCTCCTTCCTGGGCTCGTACTCGACGACCTTCGGGGGGACGAGCTTCTCGGCGGTGGATCCGTCGGGGTTGAGGTCGCTCATCCTGTCGAGGTACTCCTGCTTCTTGGGGCAGTCCATGAATGCATACTCGATAACATCGCGGATGGTCTCCGCGAGGATGATCTCCATGGTCTTGTAGTACTTGGTCTCGATCATGACGTCCTTGGCGTTGATCTTGGGTATGATCGCCCTGGTGAGTCCGGATGCGGCCGCGGCCTCGAGCTTGGCGGTGATGCCTCCGACGGGGAGGACCTTCCCGCGGACGTTGAGACTTCCGGTCATGGCGATGGTCTGGTCGATCGGGATGTTGTCCAGTGCTGAGAGGATGGCAGTGGTCATGGTGACCGATGCGCTGTCCCCCTCGACACCGTCGTAGGTCCCGATGTACTGGAGGTGGATGTCCTTCTCGTTGAGGTCGCTGATGGCGTACTTCTTCACCACCGAGGAGATGTTCTCCACGGCCTCCTTGGCGATCTCTCCGAGCTTTCCGGTGACGAACATGCCGCCCTTCTTGCTGGGCGACGGGGTGACCTCCGCCACGAGGGGGAGGACGATACCGGAGTACTCGGCCATGTTGGAGCTTGCGTTGAGGGCGGCGAGACCGTTGATCATACCGACCTCGTAACCGGAGGTGCGGAAGGTCTCGTATGCCTTGCTCCCCTCGACGGAACGGTCGGCGATCTGCTGCTCGAGGCTCCTTGCGATGGACCTCGCGAGGATGACGTCGTCCCTGGTGACGATGTTCCTCTTGTCCTGTACGGCCATGTCTCCCGCGACGCGGACGAGACCTCCGAGCTCCCTGAACCTGAGGGTCAGCTTGCCCTTCCTGCCCGCACGGCGCTGGGCCTCCCTGATGATCTCCGCGCTGGCGTACTTGTCGAAGGGCGGGATCTTCCCGTCCTTGCGCACCTCCTGCGCTATGAACCTGATGACGTGCTTGCGGTTCTCGTCGGTGTCGTCCATGGTGTTCCTCATGTACACCTCGTAACCGTAACCTCTGATCCTCGACCTGAGCGCGGGGTGCATGCCCTGTATGGCATCGAGGTTTCCTGCGCAGACGAGGATGAAATCGGTGGGGACGGGCTCGCTCTTGACGAGGGCACCCGACGACCTCTCGGACTGTCCGGTGATGCACAGCCTCTTCTCCTGCATCGCAGTGAGGAGGGCCTGCTGGGACTCCATCCTGAGGAGGTTTATCTCGTCGATGAACAGCACACCCTTGTTGGCCTTGTGGATGCATCCTGCCTCCAGCCTGTCGTGGGACGGGGTCTCGAGTCCTCCGGACTGGAACGGGTCGTGCCTGACGTCTCCCAGAAGGGCTCCGGCGTGGGTACCGGTGGCATCCACGAACGGCGGCATGTCGCCCCGTTCGTGACCGACGAGGAGCTTGGGGATGATGATGGTCTCGTTCCTCTGTCCGGGAGTCCTGTACATCATGAAGATGAGGAATCCGGCGAGGACCGCGATCCAGAGCAGCGTTGCGTTGCCCGAGTAGATGAAGTATGCGACTCCGAGTACGATGATCAGACCGATGACGTAGATGAAGGTGTTGTTCTTGCGCGCCCTCTGTGCGGCGGCCTGCGCCTTCTGCTCGTCCACGATTGCCTTTCCCTTTCCTGCCGGGAGGACCCTGATCCTGGGCTCGTTGAAGTCTTCGGGGTTGTGGTATGCGACGACATCCTCCAGCTCGTCCTTGGGAAGGAATTCCACCATCGAATTGGCCAGCATGGACTTTCCCGTACCGGGCTCTCCGATGAGCATCACGTGCCTTCTCTGCGATGCCGCCTTCCTAATGACGTTTACCGCCGCGTCCTGACCGATGACCTGGTCGGCCATCATGTCGGGTATCTTCAGCTCGTCGGTGCTCTCGAATCCCTGTTCGGTGATCCACTCGTCGACGGGCGCTATTGCGGCTGATGACTGTTCTTTTTTGTCGTCACCCATATTTTTAACCCCACCGTCCTAATCGGACCTTTATATTTAACCGTATTCGTACGCGCGCCAATTGTTACATGAATGTAAGAAAACGGTAATTCGGCTAGATTTGATATTCTATAAATAGTTATCTATTAAACGCCGTTATCCCCCGCATGTCCGCCTTTATGTACGGAGACGTCCATGACCCTGCAGGTATGGCATGAGGTTCGGTTGCACCCTCCTTTCCGTTTCGGACATGGGCAGGTCCCTGAGGTTCTACACCGAGGTCCTAGGGCTGGAGGTGGAGAACGACTTCGGAGCGAACGTCACGCTCTCGGGGAGGATCGCCCTGCAGACCGAGACCACATGGAAGTGCCTCACCGGGAACGACGACGTCATGTACGGCGGCAACGATGCCGAGGTGTACTTCGAGGAGACCGATTTTGACGCCTTCGTCGCCAAGCTCAGAAGGACCGAGGGCATCAGATACGTCCACATGCCCGTCGAGCACAGATGGGGTCAAAGGGTCGTGAGGATCTATGACCCAGACATGCATATAATCGAGATAGCAGAGGACATGAGGTCGGTGTGCAGGCGCTTCCTCGACAGGGGCATGAACGCCGAGCAGATCTCCGAGAGGATGGAGGTGCCGATGAGATACGTGCGCTCCTGCCTCGCATCCGATACATTAGAGACAGAGAGGCTCGTGCTCCGTCCCTGGAGGCCCTCCGACGCGGAGGAGCTCTTCTCCCTCGCATCCGATCCCGATGTCGGGAAATGGGCGGGATGGGAGCCCCATCCGGATTCAGCGCACAGCAGGGCCATCATCGACAACATCCTCTCGAAGCCCGCTACGTTCTGCATAACCTCGAAGGAGGACGGCAGGATCGTCGGGTGCATATCCCTCGGCTTCGACGGGGACGCATCCATCAAGATGGACCCGTCGGATGCTGAGATAGGCTTCTGGATCGCGAAGGGGGAATGGGGCAAAGGCTACGCCACCGAATCCTCCAGGAGGGTACTGAAGTACGCGTTCGAGGAGCAGGGATGCGGCAAGGTCTGGTGCGTCTGCCTGGAGGCCAACATCCGCTGCATGCGCGTCCAGGAGAAGCTGGGATTCCTGCTCAGGGGGACCGAGGACATCTACAACACCGCCTACGGGACCAGATGCATGAACGTATCATATCTTTCAAGGAGCAGATGGTGCGTGCTGGACGGAAGGCACCCCTGAACTTTTCATTTCTTTGTAATAACGGTAAATACTGCCACGGCGATATACCGGCGATGTCTAGCGGACGCAAACCGAGGATCATGATTGCATGCGTCACCTTCGAGACCGTGAAGGTGGCCGAACCCGTTGATTTCTATCAGGCGAACAGGGTGTACCTCATACACCACGCCAGCACGAAGTATCCGATCTACGAGGAGTTCTACAAGGAGACCTACAGGCTCATCGCGGAGAACGGAGGTAAGAGGGTGGAGATCGTCGAAGTGGACGAGAAGGTATGGGAGTTCGGTTCCATGCTCCGCACAATCGTCGGGATAATCGACCGCGAGATGGCGAAGAACGAGGAATGCGACGTCTACGTGAACATCTCCTCGGGCAGCCCCGAATACTCGGCCGCCGCGACCATAGCATCGATGATGTACACCAACGTCACCCCGTTCGCCGTCCCCGTGAAGGACTACACGGTCACCGACGACGAGGTCAGGGAATGCTACTTCCGCAAGGAGATCGACGCCGACGGGAACGAGAGATCGGTGCCGGTAGGGCTCGCCGCGAGCATCAAGGAACCCGTGAGGATCCCACACTATCACATCAAGAAGCCGCCGGAGGACCTTGTCCGCGGGCTCAGGATCTACCGGAAGCATGCAGGGGACGGAGAGGTCCCCAAGAGGGTCACCGCACCCATGGTCATCGCCGACCTGAAGGAGATCGGTCTGTGGAAGCACCCGGTCACCGGCAAGGACAAGAACAAGATAGATGCCTCCAACGCGGTATATTTCCATAGGGAGTTCATCGAGAGATGGCTGAAGCACCAGTGGATCGTGCGCGACGAGAGCGGCAAGAGGTACTCCCTCACCGACGAGGGGAAGAGGATGATCGACACATTCTACACCGAGGACTGATGGCATGACGGAATACAGGACGCTTAACCCCGTGAGCATGAAATCGATGAGGATAGGGTACCTGGTGGTATTCGCGGCGATGATAGCCGGGTGCGCCATATGCGTATTCCTGTCTAGAGAGGAACACGACGTCATCTACGGGGCGTACGGCTTCGGAGCGCTGGCACTTGTGATGCTGACCCTCACCATCGTGTTCCCCAGGATCTACTTCGACCATTACAGGTACTTCATATCCGAGGACCGCGTCGACGTGAGGTCGGGCATATTCTTCCTCAGGCACAAGGTCATCCCCATCGAGAGGATCCATCAGGTGGAGGTCGTTTCCGGACCGGTCAACAGGCTGTTCGACCTCGCCGACGTCAGGATCACCACCGCGGGCGGTACCGCAGACATAGAGTATCTGGAGAGGGAGGAGGCCGAGAAGATCGCCGACGAGCTCAACGAGACGGTCGACAGGATCGTCAGGGGCCAGAGGGAATGACAGAGGTCTACAGGAACCATCCGGCGGTGATCGTGAAGAACACCGCGTCGTTCTCCGTCGCGCTGATAATCATATCGGTATCGATGGTCTCCCCCATCCCCCTCCTGCTGATCATCCCGCTCGGCCTGTTCTTCGCCGTCGCGTGGTGGCGCACCCACCTCACGGTTTACGAGGACCATGCCGTGGCCGAATCCAACATCATATCCAAGAGGTCCAAGACCATCCCGCTGGGGAAGGTGGCGTCCGTCAATGAGGTTCAGGGCATATTCGGACGGATCTTCGGATGGACCACCGTCCAGATCAACATCAACTCGTCGCAGAACTACGGCAGGCCGGAGATCAGCTTCATGTTCACGAGGGAGGTGGCCGAATACATCATCCCTCTGGTGAAGTACGGATCGGGCATACGCCAGGAGACTGTGGAGACCGATACGGAGACGGAGGAACCCGTTCCCGCACCCGAGGTGCCGGTGTTCTCCTTCACCTTCATGGACGCCCTGGTATTCGGTATAGCCGGGAGCAGCACCTACAGCCTCGTCTCCGCCGCATTCTGGGGAGCGATCTCGGTGATCACGTTCCTGAACGATGCGACCGCGTCCCTGCTCACGATATTCATGTTCGTGTTCACGGGTCTGCTCCAGATCGTCACGTCCATCGTCAAGCACGCCAACTTCAGAGTCTACCGCAGCGGTACCACCATACGCATGGTGTACGGGCTGATAACCATCTATGAGACGGCGTTCGACGTCAGCAAGGTGAACGCCGTATGCGTCAAGAGGGCGTTCTTCCCCAGACTGTTCAAGAGGTGCTGCCTTCAGGCCGAGGTCGTCGGCATCAACGCCGAGGCCAAGAGCGTCACCCCCAACGTCACCCTGCTGATCCCCGAGAGCAGACTCGAGTACGCCATGAGGTTCATCTTCCCCGAGTTCATCACCGACTACGAGGTCACCAGACAGCCCAGGGACGGTGCGTATCCGACATTCAGCAAGGCGGCATGGTCATCCCTGGCCTACGCCGGGATCGCAGCGGCCACCGCATGGCTACTCATACTCGACGAAGAGTTGGACAGAACCAAGGTCATCATGGCGGCAACCGCTGTCGCGGCGACACTGACGATAGCATCGCTGGCACATGCGTATCTCGCCCTCGGCGCCCGCAGGATGGGCATGGGCGGGGAGATGTTCACCACCGTCAACGGCGTGCTCGATTCCAGCGAGCACATCATGCCCTACTCCAAGATGCAGATCGTCCGCAGCGTGCAGTCGCCCATGGCAAAGAAGCACGGCGTGGCCAAGATGCGCATCTCCCTGCTCACCGCATCCGGAGGCATCAAGATCCCCACCGGATTCTACCATACCGATGACGTCGAGAAGGTCGGGGAGACGGCGGTAGAACAGTCCGGAAGGGAGATACAGACCATCGAGGTCAGGAACGGGGAGACCGTCGTGGGATCATCTTGAACGGAAGGCAACGTTCATCGAGCGCGCCATGCGCTCGCACTCGTCCTCCTCCGCCTGCGATATGAATCCCGAGACGACGGATACCGTCACACCCGGGATCCTCTCCCTGCACTCCTTTATGAAATCCAATATCGCGGGGAACGCATCCTTCCCGAACCTGGACCTGCAGACCTCGTCGTAACGCTCCGCATTGGGCGCGTTCAGCGAGATGGAGATGCGGTCGATCCTCCCGACCATCTCGGGGACGATGTCCCTTCCGTTTATCAGGGAGCCCAGACCGTTTGTGTTCAGCCTCACCCTCTTGTTGTACTTGGTGTGGATGTGCTCAGCGATCTTCATCATGTCATCGAAGCGTTCGGTGGGCTCGCCGTAGCCGCAGAACACCACCTCGTCGTACTCCTTCATATTCCACTTGTGGAACTCCCTGTACATCTCGTCGACGGTGGGCTCCTTCTCCAGCCACAGCGAATCGGCGGAACCGAGTCCGTCGGTGCCGTTGCGCACGCAGAAGACGCACCTGTTCGGACAGCGGTTGGTCATGTTGACGTAGAGCGAACCGCAGTACCTGTAGAGGATGTCACTCATCGGAGACGACCTCTTCTTCCTTGGCCTGCATCTTCCTGTCCTTCCGCCTGTTGAAGTACAGGCCTATGAAGAACAGCGCGACGACAATAGGTATGATGACCATCGAGCTGGCGGTGCCGAAGGGGCCCGGCACGGTCGCCAGTATCAGGAAGTCTATGACCGCCACCAGGAACGGCACGCCGAGGAGGTTGAACCTCCTGTAGAAGTCCTCCTTCCTCTTGCTGTTGGCATCCGCCAGCAGGCCCTTGCCCGCATCGTTGGCGATGCGTTCGATGAACTTCAGGTTGAGTATGATTATGGCCGTGGGAACGGCGAGCACGAAGAAGTTGATCAGCAGGAACAGGATGTACCCTAGATACTCCATGCCGACCAGCCTGACGAGGAAGTCCTGACCCTCGGTGCTGAACTGCACGAACAGCACCTCGATGATGATTATCGCGAACAGGCAGAAGTACGAACTGCGCATCCTCTTCTTGATGGTCCCGCCGAACTTGTCCGACCCTATCTTGTCGTAGACATCGGCACGCACCTGCAGTGCCAGATCCCCGAAGTTGGACACGGCCGCCACCTTCCTCTTGCCGAAGAAGTCTATGATCGGGAACATCGCCCTCGACGTTATCGGGACGACGACCATCGATATCAGCGCCGCTCCGATGACGGCGGTGTAGAACCCGTTGGATATCACGCCGTGCTTGAGTGCCTCCTCCGATATAATGAAGGCGAACTCGCCCATGGCGGTCATCGATATGGCGCAGGCGAAGCACTCCCAATAGGGGCGGTTGCCCAGGAAGTAGCCCAGGAAGACGGATGCCGTCTTGGAGAAGAAGAACACCAGGAATATGATGACGGCGAGTCCGATGTTGTCGATGAACCCGCCGACGGTGACCTTCATGCCTATCGATATGAAGAATATGGCCATGAACAGCTCCTTCATGGGCTCGATCTTCTCCCCCACCTCCTTGTGGAACTTGGACTGCGAGAGGATCACACCCATCAGGAACGCACCGATGGCCATGGACATGCCGATGAGGACGGCCAGATAGGCCATCAGGAAACATAGTCCCACGGAGAGGACCAGAAGTACCTCTGCGGAGGTGTTCTCCCCCACCCAGTCGAGGAAGATGGGTACCACCTTCACGCCCACGAATATGCTCACGAGCATGAACGCGACGATCTCCACTATCAGTATGATCATCTCGGTCATGTCCATGCTGGAACCCGCGAACAGCGGGGTGATCATCGACATTATGATGACCTGTCCGATGTCCTCGATGACAGTCACCAGGACCAGGGTCTCGATGGTCTTCTTGTCGATGCGCTCCTGCATCGACATGACCGCCAGCAGTACGGCGGTGGAGGATCCCGCGATAATCGCACCCAACGCTATCGATGCGGTGGATGAGTATCCCATCAGGACCCCGGCGAAGTATCCGGCCATCATCATGACCGGCAGCTGGACGAGGGATACGATGATTGCGAACCTCCCGTCCTGCTTGAGCTTCTTGAGATTGAGCTCCATGCCTATGCAGTACATCAGCATGACAAGTCCGATGTCTGACAGAATCTCGGTGATCTCCGCGCTGGATTCGGGAATCTCGAAAACGTTGCATATGAGTATCCCCGCCAGCAGGTAACCTATGATCGGCGGCAGCTTCAGCTTGTTGAATACGATCGAACACAGCCCCGCCAGCAGGATCAGGTAGGTCATGTTGATGAGGAACTCAAGCTCTTCCATGTCGGCTCACTAACCCCTTATCCTTAAAAAAAGTAGCGAACTCACTGTTTCCTGCGGACGCTCCATACCGCGATCAGGAAGAACACGGCGGTGACGGCCAGCACGTACAGGAGGCTCATCAGCACGGTGAACTCGGTGTCCCCGATGAACAGGTCGAATCCCATATCGGTTCTGAACTCCGCGACCGTCTCCGCCGCGGCCCCCTCCATGGAGTTGTCCATGGCCTCACCGGCAAGGTACTTCCTGAACAGGGAGGACATCTGCGTCGCCGGGACGAAGACCGCCGAGGACCCGATCACCGACGGCATGGAACCGAAGGGGACGTAGATCCCCGTGATGAATCCGATGGCGACGCTCACGACGGTGTACATCCCGGAGAAGGCGCCGACTGTCTTTATGAAGGTGCTGATGGTGAACATTATCACCGAACCGGACAGCGCCGCAGGTATGACCAACACTGCGGATATGATTGTGCCAGATACGCTGATCGGACATCCGGTCATGGCCATGTAGGCCACCGCTATGGCCAGGATCGCGTAGCTCATTATCAGTCCGACTATGAACGTGCTGAGCACGTATCCCGCCGCCAGCTGGTAGGGACCCATGGGAGTGACCTTGAAGTCGGATACCTTGCCGTCGCTCCTGTCGGTGACCATGGTCTGCAACGCGCCCGCGCTGCAAGTGACGGCGGTTATCCCCAATATGCCGGACAGCACCCAAGCGTCCACCAGGTGCCCCATGTCCTTGATGCCCTCGTTCCCCGATATCAGGGAGTCCCTGAGGAACAGGAGGTACAGCATCACGACGATGAGCGACGCCATCAGGGAGAAGAACACCGCGCCCTTGTCCCTGAAGTATAGCAGGCAGCAGCGCTTTGCGAAGGATACCACGGAGCTCATTCGTCCGCCCCCGTGATCTCTATGAAGGCCTCGTCCAGCGTACCGGAGCGCACCTCCAGCGACTCCATGCAGTCTCCCAGCGCGGTTATTATCGGGACGGAATCGGCGGTGCGTTTCAACGTTATGCGGAACGATCCCTTCTCCTCGGTGTACGCTATCCCCATGGAATCCAGCTTGGATGCCGCGGACGACGGGTCCCTGGGGACGAATGTGAGCGTGTCGTGGCAGTGGGTGTCCCTCAGCTGCGCGGGGGTGCCGTGGGCGACTATCTCGCCCCTGTTGATTATGACTATGTCGTCGGCGTCGGCCGCCTCCTCCATGTAATGCGTCGTCAGGATCACGGTGATGCCCCTGGAACCGTTGAGACCGCGGATGAGGTCCCAGATGGAGCTGCGCGACATGGGGTCCAGACCGGTCGTGGGTTCGTCGAGTATCAGGAGCTTGGGGGAATGCACCATGGCGCGGGCGATGTCGGCGCGCCTGCGCTGACCTCCCGAGAGCTGGCCGTACCTGCGGTCGGCGAACTCCGTGCACCCGGTGGCCTCAAGCGTGGCGTCCACGGCGGAAGCCAGTTCCTTACCTTTGAGAGCATACATCGAACCGCGTACCGAGACGTTCTCGCGCACCGTGAGCAGCGGATCCATCTTCGGGTCCTGGAACACCACGCCGATGTCCGGACGCGAGGATTCGGGATCCCTCCCGAACACTGAGACCGTGCCCGAATCCGCCCTGAGCATGGAGATGATGATACCTATGGTCGTGGACTTGCCCGCCCCGTTCGGACCGAGGAACGCGAAGAACGATCCCTCGGGCACGGAGAAGCTTATCCCCTTCACTGCTTCGAGCTCGCCGTAGCTCTTCCTGAGGTTGTCTACCGTGACGGCATCCATAGGATTCCCCATATCCTAGGGGGATTTAACGGTAACGTCTGACACATCCATAGCTTCTTTCCGCCCTCTTTCACGCATTGAATGTCTGGCACTATCGAATTCACAAGTGATTTAGCCCCCTAGACAACACTAAAATAGGGCAATTGTAATCTGTCCTAGGGGATGCAGATGCCGGATGACAGGATATACGATGCACTGTTGGAGCTAAGGGACACACTGAGAGCAGAGGGAAAGGAGAAGACGGGCCGCGCGCCGGTCATATGCAGCGACGAGACGCTGCAGGAGATCGCCGAGATGAAGCCCAAGACCCTCGACGACCTCGGGAGCATACAGGGCATAGGGAAGGTCTTCCTTGAGAACTACGGACAGAGGTTCCTCGACTGCATCAAGGAGAACGACGTCGGCGACATGTCCAGGATCAGGCAGATCGATGACGCCTGCTGCAACACCCTGAAGAAGCTGTCCCTCAAACTTGTCAACCTCAACGCGAAGAACATGCTCCTGTACTGCGGGAAGAAACAGCTGAAGAAGCTCGCCGATACCTACAGGCACGACCGCGACGTCCGCGAACTCATCTACGGATCGGTTAAATCATTCGTGCTCTGCGATTCCAGGGGATGCAAGCCCGGCGACTACGAGCTCAGGATGTACAACGCGTCCAAGACCGTGGTCCGCGAGGCGGACAAGATCCTCAGGGACCAGGGTCACAACGACCTGTACCTCGCATACCCCTTCGTGATCGGCAAACTCGCGGGCGAGAACTTCGACGTCAGGGCACCGCTTGCGCTCATCCCCGTGAACGCCGACAAGACCGCCACGAAGATCACCCTCACCATAGACGACTCCAGGGATGCCCTGTTCAACAACACCCTGCTGCTGGCATATTACAAGTTCAACCAGATGGACAAGCCCCTTCCCGAGGACGACATGGACGATACCAGGAAGGAGGTGTTCCTCCAGAACATCCTCAACCACTTCGAGGACAACGGGTTGGAGATCTCGCTCAACGAGAAGTACCCATGGGGGCCGTTCCAGGATTACAACAAGACCGACTTCCCCACCTTCGGCAGCGGTGAGCTGTTCATCGAGCATGCGGCAGCGCTCGGCGTGTTCTCCACCTGCTCCAACTCCATACAGAGGGACTTCGACACCATGGTCGCCACCCGCGAGGCCAACGACCTGCTCCTCGACCTGATAAGGGGATACGACGAGCAGAGCGACTTCTACGCCGAATCGTTCGCGGGCGTGCAGGAGATCAAGACCAGCGTGGACGACATCCCCGAGAAGGAGCTGCTCTACATCAACGACCTGAACAGCGCCCAGGAGAAGGTGCTGTACATGATGAAGAACCACGACGAGCTGGTCATCCAGGGTCCGCCCGGGACAGGTAAGAGCCAGACCATCGCGTCGCTCATCACCGAGTTCGTCAACGACGGCAAGACGGTGCTCATGGTCTCGGAGAAAAGGACGGCGCTGGATGTCGTATATTCAAGATTGGGCAACCTCTCCAAATACTCCCTGCTCATAGACGACGTCGGGAACAAGCAGTCGTTCTACGAGCAGATGGGCAGGATGATGGACTCCCGCCCGCTGAGCAACGGGGACACGAAGAAGATCGAGGAGCTCAACCGCGCCATCGACGCCAACATATCGAGGCTCAAGGAGATATCCTCGAAGATCTACTCCACCGATTCCAGGGGATTCTCGCAGTACGAACTGTATTCGGAATGCACCATGGACATGTCGCAGCCCGAGTACAAGAACCTCTCCATGGAGACGGCCAACAAATCCTCGTGCCTGCCCAGCCTCCACTACGACGAGCTGGTGAGGATACACAACGACTTCCGCAACCCCATGCTCTACAACCAGATCTCCAGGTTCGAGGAGATCACCAAGAGGCATCCGTACGTTGCAGGCATACCCGGAGGGTATTCCGAACTGGAGCTCACCAACATAAGGCCCCACCTCGAAGCGGGCATCAACGCCGTCGACGAGTACAACGCCAAGGGATTCTTCGGCAGGCTGTTCGGCAAGGGCAAGATGAGGAAGCAGGTGCTCGATGCGGCATCCATCGACTTCGATCCCGCCACCGCGCAGAAGGTCGCCGAGCGCATCCTGATGAACGACATCTCGCCGGTGATGGATTCCATCGACTGCTACGACGAGTACCAGTCCCTGAAGCCCGTCTACGACGGCTTCGGACCCAACAGCAGGGAGTACATGAGGGTCATGGAGACCATCCCCGAACTGGTGGGCGACAGGAACGACTTCCTTTACAACAATATACTGTACTGGCACATCAAGAGGTTCGAGTCGCAGAACCGCGACGCCTACAAGTGCATAGACGACTTCGACTCCATCCTCCGGGAGCTGTCGGAGAGCATGCAGGCCAAGAGGAGGGCGGTGCAGGCACTGACCGAGACCAACCTCGCCTACAACATATCGAAGATAAAGGGTAGCAAGAGGTACAAGGAGTTCGACCACGAGCTCAACACCTCCAAGAGGAAATGGCCGGTCAACAAGTTCATCAGGAGGTTCAGGACAATCCTCTTCGACAGCGTCAAGGTGTGGATGATGACCCCCGAGGTCGTGTCCGAGATCCTTCCTCTCGCAACGGGCATGTTCGACCTCCTCATATTCGATGAGGCGTCGCAGATGTTCGTGGAGAAGGGTCTACCGTCCATATACAGGGCGAAGAAGGTCGTCGTCGCGGGTGACCACAAGCAGCTCCGTCCCAACAACCTGTTCAGCGGGAGGATCGACCTCGAGGAATCGGACGTAGAGGAGACCGACGTCAGCGCGGCGCTGGAGGAGGAGAGTCTCCTCGACCTCGCCAGGGCGAAGTTCAACGACGTCCTGCTCAACTTCCACTACCGCTCCAAGTACGAGGAGCTCATCGCGTTCTCCAACCACGCGTTCTACGACGGCAGGCTCTACGTGTCGCCCAACGCCGTCATACCGGAGGAACCGCCGATCACCGTCCACATGACCCCCGAGGCCAGATGGATCGACAGGACCAACCGCGACGAGGCGAGGAAGGTCGTGGAGCTGATAACGGACATACTGAAGAACAGGCGCGAGGGGGAGACCATCGGCGTCATCACATTCAATTCCGACCAGAGGGACCTCATAGAGGACCTCCTGGACGATGCGTGCAAGGACGACCAGAGGTTCTCCGCCACACTCGAGGCGGAGAGGAACCGCAGGAACGAGGACGGCGAGGACATCGGACTGTTCGTGAAGAACATCGAGAACGTGCAGGGCGATGAGAGGGACATCATCATATTCTCCATCGGATACGCCAAAGGCCCCAACGGAAGGCTGGTCCAGAGGTTCGGCTGGCTGAACCAGAAGGGCGGGGAGAACAGGCTCAACGTGGCCATCAGCCGCGCCAAGAAGAAGATCCATGTCGTCCTGTCATTCGAACCGGAGGACCTGCAGGTGGACTCCGCCAAGAACGACGGACCCAAGATCCTCAAGAAATATCTGAGATACGCCAAGGCGGTCAGCGACGGCAACGAGGAACTCGCCAAGGAGATACTCCTGTCGCTGCACGACGGGCCCACCGACGGTTCGGTGGACTGGTTCGACAGCCCGTTCGAGCAGCAGGTCTGCGAGGCGCTCAGGGCGAAGGGATACGACGTCCGCACGCAGATAGGCGTCGGAGGCTACAGGATAGACATGGCGGTTGTCAAGGACGGACGCTACGCGCTCGGAATCGAGTGCGACGGAAAGCTGTACCACAGCTCCGCATCCGCCAGGGACAGGGACTATCACAGGCAGAAGTACCTCGAGTCCAGAGGGTGGAAGGTCCACAGGATCTGGAGCTCCAACTGGTGGAACAACCCGCTGGGGGAGATCGAGAAGATCGCCTACCTTGTGGACTCCGCCTGATCATAAGGCACAGGCGTGCCTTTCTCTTTTTTTCATTTTTGTTCAGGCGCTTTGCCGCTCTTGTAATTTTATATTTGCACCAATAAGTATAATATATTATACTTTTTGGAGTAAATACAGTAAACCACTAAATCCACATCTAATGCAGTTACGAATCTGCCACTCGCCCTCTCCCTCCATCGAATATTTAATCATAGCGCTATATTTTCAATATATACACTAGAAAGTATTATTATACAATACTAACATGTGCAAATATGATAGTTAAAGCAGAGGACCTTATCAAAGAACTGTCCTCGAGCTATTCCAATCCCAAATGCAAGATCGGCAGGATGGTGAAGGAAGGGAAGTACACCCCCATCATCAGAGGACTTTATGAAACGGATCCGGATACAGAGGGACACCTGCTAGCATCGGAGATCTACGGCCCCTCGTACCTGTCCTTCGAGTACGCCCTCGGCGTACACGGCCTGATAATGCCCAGGGACAGAACATACACCTCCGCCACATGCAACAAGCACCGCACCAAACTGTTTGAGACACCGTTCGGAACGTACACCTACCGCGATGTGCCAGCATCCGTATTCGGACTGGAGGTGGACATGATCGACGACGGTGAATACACCTACTCGATCGCCAACCCGGAGAAGGCACTCTGCGACATGCTCTACACCCTCCCTCCCGTCCGCAACAGGGCGGAGATGGAGCATCTCCTGCTCGACATCATATGCGTGGACAAGTACAAGCTGCCAGAGGTGGACCTCCCGACCGTGACGTTCCTGTCCGAAAGGTATCATTGCACCAACGTGAGACTGCTGAGATCGTATCTCGCAAGCGACTGAGAAAGCGTAAAGAGTTGAAGGTAAGGGGTTTCTCGAGCGATCGGATCACTCGGAGATTGCGGACGAGGGGCACTCGTCAACACATGCACCGCACTCGACGCACTTCGATGCATCGATGACAGCGACATCGTCGACGGTGATTGCATCCTGGGGGCAAGCATCTGCGCATGCTCCGCATGCGACACACTCTGACTCGTTGATTGTAGGCATTTTGATTCCTCGGACTGAGGACCTTTTCGTGGATATTTAACTGTTGTCTGCGACTTAGGTTTTCCGAATTTTTTCGTATAAATATACTTGCGACATACAGAATAATGGGTCTTTTCGTAGTCCCCCTTATATATCCCGAACAGTCATAATCGTCCTATGAATGACGATATCCCGGAAACGTCATCGTTAAGCGATTATTCGCTCTCGGTCAGGAACCTGACCAAGAGATACAAAGCATTCACCGCCGTGGACAACCTCTCCCTCGATGTGAAGAAGGGGGAGTTCATGGGCCTTCTAGGACCCAACGGTGCGGGTAAGAGCACCACCCTCAAGGCCATCACAGGCCTGCTGACACCCACCAGCGGGGAGATCTACGTCAACGGCGTCGATGCGAGGAAGCACAGGAAGGCAATGAGGCACGTCGGATGCGTCATCGAGACGCCCGAATGCTACCACAACTTCACCCCCACCGAGATGATGACCTATGTAGGTCACGTCCACGGTCTCTCCAACAGGGAGATCAAGATCCGTGCTAGGGACGTGTTGGAAGAGGTCCGCATGTGGTCGTGGCGCGACAAGAACGTCGGTTCATTCTCCAAGGGGATGAGACAGAGAGTAGCACTGGCAGCCGCGATGCTTCCCAATCCCGATCTGATCATCCTCGACGAGCCCACTTCCGGACTGGACCCGAGAGGTATGATCGAGATCAGGAGGACGCTCAACGCCCTCAAGGGACGCGGGATGTCTCTGCTGATCAGCACGCACATACTGAAGGAGGTCTCCGAGATGTGCACCTCGATGACCATGATCAACCACGGGAAGCAGGTCATCAGCGGAGACGTGAACACGCTGGTCCACAATCTGGCCCAGAACGAGAACTCCGTCAGCATCGAGCTGAGGATGCTCGGCAACATGACCGACACCTTCATCCGCGACATCACCGCGATGGCGGGCGTCGCCAATCTGGAGAGGACCGGCGAGAGGTCTGTCAAGTTCGGATTCACGGGTACCGACGAGCAGCAGGCGGACATAGTCGATCTGGTCTATGCGCACAAGATGAGGCTGCTCTGCATGAACGAGACCGGAGCGGACCTCGAATCCCTCTATATGAAACTCACCGAGGAATCGGAGGTGAACATCAGATGAGCAGGGAGGCCAAGGCCCAGAGGAAGATGGCCAAGAAGTACTCCACCAGCACCACCGACTCCTACGACGAGTCGTCCAGGATAATCACCGACGAGGAGGCGCACAGGAACGTATCCTACGAACTTCCGTCGAAGCTCAGGCAGATCAAGGAGTGCTTCATGATACAGATGAAGAGGTACACCAGGCAGAAGACCATGTGGTTCGCCGCCATCCTCCTCATCCTGATACCTCTCCTGTTCCTGCTGTTCGAGAAGGTGGATTCACTCGAGGGCATGCTTCCGACCACGGAGGTGACCAACATCTACATCGTGTCGCTGCTGGTCTTCATGCCTACCGTCACCCCGTTGCTCGCCTGCATATCCTGCGGCTCGATGCTTTCGCAGGAGTTCAACGAGCGCACCGTGTACCTCTCACTGCCCCTTCCGATGTCGCGCAACTCGTTCTACATCGGTAAGTTCCTTGCCGCACTGGCACTTGTGGAGGGAGTGGTCATCGCGGCATACGGGATATGCATGATCCTCGCCATGACCGTGACCGAGAGGACCTACACCGTCGAGATCGCGAAGTCACTGATCGTGATGATGGCTTACGTGTTCTTCTGCTGCGCGGTGACGTATGCCCTGAGCACGAAGCTGAGGAGGGGTTCGACCATGCTGCCGTTCATCCTCCTGTTCCTCGTGCTTCCGATCGCGGGAATCTGCCTGGGATTCTTCGGCAAGACCGACCTTGCGATAACCATTGCATCGTACTTCCCCTGCTTCGCTCCCGAGACAGCGATGCTGGCCCTGGGCAACACAACGCCGGTCTCCACATGGGGGATCGCGAGGATGATGTTCATGGGACTGACGTTCAACCCCGGATCCTCGTCGCTGCTGATGACGCTGATCCCCATCGCTTTAGGCGTGGTGGTGCTCATACTGGGGAGCCGTGTGGTCAAGAGGAGGGATATGTGATGAGGACAAAAATCGCAGCGATCATGATCGTCGCACTGTTCTTCGCGGTCCCGTTCGTTCTGGTCACGGACGATTCCGATGCCGAGAGCACGAGCAAGACTGTTCTTCCATACGACAGATGGAACACCAAAGCATGGGTCAGCACCCAGAAAGAGTACTATAATGGAGAATCCAGTGTGTTGTGCTTCAACACCGATCCGTACGATGACATCGTGAAGGTCGCCAACGGACAGATGGACAGCTCAGATCTGAACTACGTCGAATCCCCGACTTATGGAACGAAATACTGGATAGCGGGATTCTCATACTATTCGCCTGGTTACACCGTCAGGGACGTTGCTGTGGAACCGCAGATATTCTATCTCGATTCGGGCAAATACACCATCAGGATCATCCATGCCGAAGGAAGCGACATCTACCTCCGCAATGCCAACGACCTCGTCGACTCCAGAGGCGGTGATTCGGAAAGGATCCCCCTCACTAACGGAAAGGGGGACATAGAGGTGGACTTGAGGAATCCGACCGCGTTCTACTTCTCGGCAAGCGGCGAAACCATGTGGATTCTAAATCCGATCACCTACACCGTGGATCCGGAACCTGCTGTCAAGACCGTATCCGACTACTCTCAGAAGGCTACTGTCGTAGCCAACAAACAATGGGTGGCCTACACTACCGTAGCTTCGCTGGACGGAAAGGTGCAGTTCTACGATTCCAGTACATACTGCTTCGTCAAGGGAAGCCCCGAGGACACCGCGTTCCTTGAGAACGTCGTGAAGAAGAACAAGATCGATGCGTCCGCGTACAAACCCGCTTCGAGCACGTTCGACGTATACGGTCAGCAGATCGTGATGTACAAGCTCGTGAACGTCGACGAAGGTGGACAGAGCTATACCTGGATCAATATCAGCTCCGACCATTCCGGTTCGAACTACCCCAGCGAGAGGTACGATGTCACAACGGAAAGGTTCGAGACCGGACAGGACGTGAACTCCAAACTGTACGCGGGTAAGAACTTCTCCCTTGCGGTGAAGTATGATACCTCCAAGGTCGTGTTCATAGCTATCGCGTTCCCGACGCTGTACGGCAACACGGACTATGTCCCGCTGGAATCCGGAAGGGAGTACAGCTTCGAGATGGACTGCGCCTCCGAATACCAGCTGTTCGCGATGGTCAGGGACAGCTCTGACAGTCTCGATGCGGTGGAGGTGGAGATCTACACCGAGGGTATCGCCACACCCGATGACGGAGGGATGATCTTCGCCGTCGTGACCATCATCCTCTGCGCACTGGCCTTCGGTACGCTGTTCATGGCTGGAAGGAGACCTAAGTGGAAGGAGGACGAGGGTCTGCCGGACTTCGACGCATCGACTCCAGAGAGCCCTTCCGAGGATGTCCCTGAGGACATCCCGGCAGAGAATAACGAGGACAAGTGACGGGCGATGCCCGCCACATCCAAACCATTTCCCTTTCTATCACAATGCTAACTAGCTAACTGTAGCATCCCGCCGTTATAAGCTCCGTATGGCTAGTTGCTAACGTGGACCAGCAATCCATATCCGAAGAGGAGCTCGAATACGAGTGCCTCCGGATCCTCTGCGACACTGCGATAGCATACCGCAATCTCGCGGAGACGTCAGGGATGGGATTTCCGAGGATGGCCGACACCATCGGCTACCTCGAGGAGCAGCTGTCCCGGATGTCATCGGACTTCGGAGAATTCGAGATCGTGCTCTGACCGTCCCACGCCGGGCGACCGGCAAAGGGACCCAAACGCCTTACCCGGGGCGGGGCGAGAGTCCCGCCCCATCATTCGCCGTAAGGGGTGACTGTGACCTTCATCCCGAAGTCCATCCTCGCTTCCTTGACGTACTGCGATGGGATGGTGAGCCTCACGAGCGATGAGCATCCCATGAAGACCTCGTATCCTATGAACGTCACGGAATCCGGGATCACGACGTCAGTGATACCTTTGCAGTCGGTGAAGGCGTGGTCGTCTATGGCCTCGACGCCAACGGGGATGGTGAGTGTGGCGAGCTCAGAACAATCCCAGAAAGCCTGGGAACCGATCCTCCTGAGGCTAACGGGAAGGTCGAGTGCCTTCAGCGATATGCATCCGGAGAACGCCCCCTCGCCAATCTCCTTCAGCGTGCCCGAGAAGGACACATCCTCGAGGTTCTCGCAGTCAGAGAACGCCTGGTTGCCGATGACCTCCAGGCCCTCGGGAAGCACGAGATGCTTCAGTGATTTGCAATAGGTGAACGCGCCGGACCCGATCGAGACCGCCGACGCGGGAAGCTCGACGGTCTCCAGGGTGCCGCATTCCCAGAATGTGCCAGCACCGACATGCGTGATGCCTTCCGATATCACGGCATGCCTTATCTCCTTCCCCGCCCAGGGCTTGGGTTCCTTCTGCGAGAAGGCCACCTTGTAGTCCTTCATCCTGCCGGTTCCGGTGAACGTGATGGTGCGCGATGATTCGTCGTAGGTCCAGTCCATGATTATGGAAAGACGAACAACTATAAAAGTTAACGGCGTTAACATCGCTTCAGAGGACGGCATCGATCTCTCTGAAGAGTTCGCCCATGGGAACGGTCTCCATCGGCATGTCCGCCTGCCAGGAGTACAGGACCTTCAGGTCCCTGTCGATGAGGAAGAATCCCCTGTTCGGATACCCGAGAATCTTGTCGCTTTTGGCCTTCTTCACGATGCATCCGAATGCCCTGCTGACGGCCTTGTCGGGATCGGAGATTATCTGGTATCTGGATGCGGTGTGCCTCATCCAGTCCCCGTGGTTCTCCACGGAGTCGTGGTTCACGTGATACAGCGTGATCCCCCTCCGGGCGAACTCGTCGTAGCGCTCGTTCAGCGTCTCCATGTACTCGGTGCAGGTCTTGCCGAAGTTCACCACGTAGAAGTAGAGCAGCACCGGACCGTCCTTCACACGCTCCGACAGCTTGAAGGTACCATCTGTGCATTCGAGGGTGAAGTCCTCTACCCTGTCGCCAGCATGGGGCATCTCGGCCATGGGCGGGGAATCGTATGTGTTGATTTTATACTTTATTGTTTGATATTTTAATCAAATGGTATTGACAGACTGTGTCATTCCTCCTTCAGGAACTGCTTAGCCCTCTTAGACAGTTCGGCCAGTTCCTCCTTCGACATCTCCGGGAGCCTCTCCAGGTCCAGGAGGAACTTAATCGCGGAATCCTTCGCCTCCGATTTGATGATCTCCACGAAGTATCCGGCGATGATACCTGTAAAGATTGCCACCATCACCATGGAGTAGATGGAGAACAATGCCGTCAATATCCTTGCGAACCAGTTGTTCACCAGCAGATCGCCGTAACCTATGGTGGTGCCGGTCTGGAAGGTGAACCACAACGCATCGGACAGCCCGGTGATGTCGGGATCCAGAAGCCATACGACGAACGATACTATCCCGTAAGCTACCAGATAGAACAGCATCATCACGTCGAAATGGACGAGCTTATAGCTCCGATGAATGGCCAGCAACTGATCGTATACTATCCTGAAGTAACCTTTGCCCATGGCGATGTATCGCCATCGATTTTTAAGTAGACTGCGGACCCTCACCAGTCGTTCGAACCGGACGGGTCGAGATCGTCCTCGGCGTTGCCGACGGGCTGCTTCTTCTCCGCAGGCTTCTCCTCCTTGACCTCGGAAACGGGCTCGGAATGTACTGCTGGCACATCTTCTGTTACGGGTGCCGCGGGTGCTTCCTCGACGGGTGCGGGTTCCTCCTTCACGGGCTCGGGTGCGGGCTCTTCCCTCACAGGTTCGGTGACCTCCGCGGGTGCTGCGGCGGGCCCCTCCTTAACGGGTTCAGGCTCTGCGGGCACCGCCTCATAGATGGATCCCGAGACCTTCTCAGGTTCGGAAGTCGCGACGACAGGACTCTCAGCAGGCTCGGGCCTCGATGCCTCCGTCGGCTGTCCGCCCTTCTTGTTCTTCATGATGAAGAACGCCGCGGCTCCGCCTGCGGCTGCTAACACGACGAGTACGATGAGCACGATCGCCCAGACGGGGAACTTGCCTCCTCCGGAGGAGCCGTCGATACCGATGGAATAGGTGGACAGGTGTCCGCTGGAGAACGTGACCTTGCCGTCCGCATACGTGCAGTCCAGTTTCTCGGATATCTTCCCGTCCACTATGTAGTATGCCTTTATGTCGTCGGCGCTCTTCCCTTCCGGGAGCGTGTACGGCACAGTGACCGTCATCCTGCCGCCGTTGAGGTTCGTGTTTGATCCGAAGGATATCTCGTATACGGGATCGCTCCCCACGAGGTCCCTCGTCTTCTCGTCCAGCGATGCGGGATCCACCAGTATGACGGACATGGTGCCTGCGGAAGTGAGACCGACCGTGGCCTTGTTGTCGAATTCTGCAGAGATGCCGTCCTTCAGCCCGAATCTGACGGTGACGGAGGGATCCGACAGTGCCTTGTATGACAGGTATTTGACGTCCGAAGCGCTCACTTCGATCGATGACGAATCCGCGGACATGCTGTAGGTGCTGCCCTCGTGCACGATGGAATCGCTGATGAGCATCAGTTTGCTGTCCGCATTGTAGAAATCCTTGCCTTTGAGGTTCGCGGCCGTCTGTTCTATCTCCGACATGTTGAGATCGTAGAATCTGACCGAATGGAAGGCGTCGGATCCCAACGTCGTCAGGGCGCCGCTTATGTGTATGTCGCCGAGATTGCAGCATCCGTAGAACGCGTTCATGCGTATGTTCGTGACCGTGTCCGGCATGCTGACGTTGATCAGTGACGTGCAGTTGTTGAACGCGCTTATACCGATCTCCGTGGTGGAACTTGACAGATTGGCAGTGACGAGGCTGGCACAGTTAAAGAAACAATATCCGGGGATCGTGGTTATCCCAGAAGGCAGGGTCACCTCCGTTATCCCCGATCCGTCGAATGTATTGGATCCCAGGGTCGTCAGACTGCTTGGCAGGGCCAATGTTCTGAGGCTGGTGCATCCCTTGAACGCAGACCCATTGATGGTCGTCAGGCTGGACGGCAGCGGCAGATTCGAAAGACGGGAATCGTTGAGGAAACAGTTGCTTCCTATGGCGGTAAGAGCGGGCGTCCCGTCGTCGAATGCTATCGCTTCAAGATTGGGCAGGTTGGCAAACAGGTTTTTTCCTAATTGGGTTATGCGATGGTCGATTACTATGCTTGTAATACCCTCATTATTCTGCCATGGAGTTGGTTTTGGACTTCCAATGGTGTAATCATCGTAAGTGGCCCCGGTACCTTGCAGATACAATACGCCTTCCCACTCCCAATATGCCACATCATCTCCGCATTTGGGAAGGTCCGCGCTGGAGTAATCCGCCTCGTTCACCGCGGCCAGACAGGAGAATGCCATCGCCATGACCACGAACACTGCCGTAAGGCGCGTGATACCCTTCACGGATCTTTCTTTCGACTGCATACGGGTTCCATTCGCCGACGGTCCCTGCTCGCTCATGTGTCCCACATCCCGTTATTAGGTAATATAAGTTAACTGAAGGCGCATGAGGAACTATTAATTCGGAAAATACCATCCCGCCCCCATGTTCGAATTCAGCAACCTTTGCAGGACCGTAGAACTCATGGGCCCCCAGAAGAGGGCCGAGATCATCGCCGAGAAATCCCCCGGGATCATCCAGGCGCTCTCCGCCATAACCGAATCCGGAAGGGACGGTGCGGCGATCTACCTCAACTTCATCCTCTGCGCCATCGCCGCCGACGGGAAACTGGACGAGAGCGAGTATCAGATGATCAGACCCATGCTGGAGAAGGCCGCGGAGCGCGAGCTCACCTTCGAGGAGGCTCAGCAGATCTTCAAGGACGCGGGACTCGACAGGCCCGCCGAGTACAAGAGGGCGATGGACCTCATGGTGGACGTCATCGGCACGCTCTCCATGGACCTGAAGAAGGACATCGTCATCGTCTGCCTGATGGTCTGCGCCGTCGACAACCGCATCTCCCGCAAGGAGAGGAAATGGATCAAGCAGCTGATCAGGTGAACCGATGGAATTCGACACGGACACCGTGATGAACAGGATCCGCGACCTGGACCCCGCAATACTGGAGGATGCCATACGCACAATGTCCCTGGAGTTCGGGAGAGAGAAGGTGGCAGGCCATATAGCCAGATCGATGGACAGGAACATCGTCATCGACGGTCCCGGGATCGAGAGGTACGTGTCCGAACGTCTCAACGGGGTATCCGAGGACGACATCAGGGGATTGGCCTCCGACTACCAGATGGACACCCCCGAGGGGATGAAGGAGATAGCGTCGCAGCTGATCACCGAGGATGTGGTGGACAGCTTCGCCGATGTACTCGTCGACCTGGTCAGCATCGGAAGGGACTCCGACGTGAAGGTGTGCATCGAATCCATCGTCAGAGCGGTGAGGGGGACGGAATGCCCCCTCACGAAGTATGCGGGCGACTACGTATCCACGTACACCGACTATCTGCTGAAATGCCTGGATGAGAGGGATCCGCTGAAGGCCTTCATCCAAGATGGAGACTGAAGTACACCTCGGCGTACCTCTCTATCTCCCTGTCCCTGGCCTCCTGCAGGGCCTCGGGCGACAGCTTCCCTCCGTCGTGGACGGACATGGACAGCTCGAACGCCCTCTCCAGATGCATCATGTAGGGTTCGGTGCACCTCTTCGACCAGGCGGCCACGATGCGGTTCACCTCCTCGAAGCTGCGGGTGCTCACCTCGATGAAGATGGAATCGCGGATCTTGGTGAATATGCTCACTATCTCCCCGACGATCCTGATGGTGCGGAGGCTCTCCTCTTTGTCGTTTATCTTCTCCAGCATCGGGATGGACTTCAGGATGATCTCCGATCCCATCCCGAGGATGATGTCCGACGCGTACATGTGCGTCCTGATCTCCACGTTCATGTCGAAGTACTTCCTCACGAGCATCTCCGCTGTGTCGAGAAGGTCCACGAGATATCTGACGTGCTTCACATCGTCGAGGTGCTTGTTGAGACGCTTTATCATCGATATGAGGAGGTCCGTATCCTCGCTCCTCTTCTCCGGGAAGTTGGTGAAGATCACATATGCCAGATCGTCGATGTTGTCGATGTGGAGGTCCTCGAGCGACTTCCATAGGGAACGCGCTATCGCATCTTCCAGGAGGTTGGCCGCTGTCCTGAAGGATTCGTCGAAGTCCTCTGCCCCCATGAGGTCGAAGGCATCCACCCATTCGTCTATGGCCTCCTCCGTCCGGTCCTCGGATATCAGGGCCTTCCCAAGCACGAAATGGCCGTACCAGTAATCGGGATCGCGGTCGACGAAATCCTCCAGCGACGGCAACGCACCCTCGCCCGATTCGCAGATCCGATCCAACGCTTCGCGCAGCTCCTCCATCGGTTTATTATCACCTATCGACATAATGAACATAGCGACGAGAGGGACGCCATGGACAGGGATGCCGCACTGGATAAGATACGCAAATGTCTGGCCCTGTCATCCTCCCCCAACGAGAACGAGGCAAGGACCGCATTGCTGATGGCCAGAAGGCTGATGGCGGAGTACAAGATCGGTTCCGGGGAGGAGATAGATGAGGGACAGGTGCCGGAGCAGAGGTGCTCCTCCATCACGTACACCACCATCAGGGACAACTGGGTGATAGATCTCCTGAATCTCGTCGGACCCAGGTACTGCTGCCGTCCGTTCTCGACGAGGGAATACGGGAAGAAGACCCGCACGGCATCGTTCGCCGGGTTCCCCCAGGACCTGGACGTCTGCATACCCGCATTCGAGCTCGCCGTCACCACGATAAGGTCGAACATAATCCGCTCGAAGCTGGACAAGGACGAGGCCGACAGCTACGCCAGGGGATTCATCAAAGGCCTGGAGGCCGAGTACAGGAGACAGGACGCCGAGACCATGGCAGACGAATGCCACGAGACGGCGTTGGTGACCGTCATGGACGTCCCCGAGGAGGTGGACCGCTACGCCAACGAGAGGTTCCGCACCGAACGCGTGAACGTCAGAGCATACAGGATGAACAGCGGCGCGTACGATTCCGGATTCAGCGACGGCAGGAACCATCTCAGCCGCAGGGTCAGGGGACAGCCCGTCAGACAGCTGAAGTGATTGCATGCTGGCACATACGTTCGACTCGCCCGCCGGAAGAATAACGGCCGTGGAATCCGACGGCCTTTTGATACACATCGCGTTCGACGGTATTGGCGGAATACCGCAGGGGACCTCCGATCTCCTTGAGGAGACTGAGAGGCAGATCTGCGAATACCTATCGAGGGGAAGAAGGGACTTCGACCTGCCGATCGGTTTCAAAGGTGCCCCGTTCGCCACGGACGTCATGGAGGCCATGCGCCGCATACCATACGGGACAGTGGTCACCTATTCCGAACTTGCGGAGATGTCGGGTCATCCCGGCGCCCAGAGGGCGGTGGGCAACGCCTGCGCCAGGAACCCGCTTCCGATAGTCGTGCCCTGCCACAGGGTCGTGCCCTCTGGGAAAGGAATAGGCAATTACAGCGGACCGCCCGGCATGAAGAGGATCCTGCTCAGGATCGAAGGGTACCTTCCAGAAGTCCCCTGACCTCCGCGGCGGATGCGATTATGTGGATGCGGTCGCTCATGGACGACCACAGCTCCGTCGAACCCTTCCCGGTCATGACGCCGGCGTACTCGACTCCCGCGGCATCCGCGGACTCGAAGTCGGTGGGGCTGTCGCCCACGTACAGGAGCTCGTCCAATCCGACATCCAATGCCTCCGCCAGATGCACCATGGCCTTAGGGGATGGCTTAGCATCGCTGTATCCGAAGTCGTCCCTTCCGTGGATGACATCGAAGAACCCGAGCATCCCGTACTCCCCCAGGACGTCGACGGCGTATGAATGCCCTCCCCTGGTGACGACCCCAAGCCTGTATCCTCTGTCCTTCAGCCATTCGAGGGTGTCCATGATCCCGGAGTAAACGTTGGAACCGGCCATGCCCAGCCTCTCGACCTCGAGGCACCTGTCGTCCAGCAGCCTGTCGAACCTGGGGATCTCGGCCTTCCTGCCGTGGTGCACCATCCAGTCGTAGAAGGGCTGTCTGGAGGTGATGTTCCTGTCCGCCCAGATCTCGTCTACGGGGAAGCCCAGCGGCTCCAGGACGAAACGGTTGACGTCGTTCAGGTCAACGTAGTTGACGTGCGTGTTGACCAGAGTACCGTCCAAATCGAATCCGACCGCCTTGATCGCCATATGCTTCCCTCGACGGGTGGATGCGTTCAACACTCATAAACGCATGGGGATGTCCCTGCCCTCGTAGGCGGCCTTCATCGCCCTGAGGGAGTTGGAGATCATGTCGCAAAGCGCGGTCTCGTAGTAGTACCCCATATGGTGCATGAAGATGACGTTGGGCATCGCGCGGAGCATGCCAATGAAGTGACCGCTCAGGTCCCTGTCCGAGCAGTCGTTGTAGTAGAGGCCTATCTCGTTCTCCACGACGTCTATCGCCGCACCCCCGAGCTTCCCCTCTTCCAATGCGGTGATGAGGGCCTCTGTATCCACGAGCGGACCGCGGGCGGTGTTGACGAGGATCGCCCCGTCCTTCATGGACGCTATCGCAGCGGCATCAATCATGTGATGTGTGTCGGCGTTGTGCTCCAGATGGAGGGATACCACATCGCATTGTGCCAGCAGTTCCTCCATGGACACCTTCTCTGCATATCTGTCTGCCTCGGGGGAGGGGGACCTGTTGCAGTAGAGCAGCCTTCCTCCGAATCCCGAGAGGTCCCTCAGCACCGCCTTGCCGATGTTGCCCGCGCCGATGATCCCGATTGTGCTCTTACCTGCTTCTTTGCCCAGGAGACCTTTGACTGTGAAGTCGTTGCGCATGTCCCTCGAATGCATCTCGCCGTACTTCCTCAGGGACATGAGGATCATCATCACGGCGTATTCCGCAACACCGGAGGGATCGTAGGTGACATGCGCCACCGGGAGACCGATCTCGTGGGCGTAGGGGACGTCTATGTGGTCGTACCCGATGGTCCTCGTGCACAGCAGCCTTATCCCCATGGACCTGAACCTGTCGAGCAGTTCCCGGGGTATCATGCACGGAAGCACCGATATGAAATCGGAGCCCTCCGCAAGACGGGAGTTTTCCATCGCGGGGGCATCCTCGGTGCAGGCGAACTCCATCCCCATCTCCTCCGCGTACCTGCGGAAGATCGGGGCCTCGTCGTACTCGTGGCAGCTGTATGCGAACACCTTCATTGGGGATCCCTCTCGAATTTGGCCTTGAGCCTGTTGGCGACGAATGCTATGGCTAGCATCACGCATATCCCGAACATGAACGGTCTGAACACGTACTCGAGACCGAAGAAACCACTGTACGCGCAGGCCAGTGCGGTCGCCCCTCCCGGAGGGTGCGTGGTGTCCGTCAGCAGCATCACAACTATCGCTGCGGTCACCGCTATACCGACGGCCAGCCAGAGCAGGTCGTGGTAGATCCCAAGCTCGTTGAACGTCCATGCCACCGCCACCCCTATCAGTGCCGAGAACAGATGTCCGAAGAAGACGTTCTTCGGTCTGGAGAAGGGCGCCTTCGGGGCGCCGTAGATGAGGACCGCGGTGGCACCGAAGGACGTGATCACGTAGATGTTGTCCAGGGTCTGGTCCATGTAGGAGAGCAGGCCTATCGATATGAAGATCGACGCGGCCGTGATCGCCAATACCGGCCAGTTCACCTTCTCCTTCGGTCTGAACGGGAAATCCATGCCGGACACCAAGCGGTCCTGTTATAAAATGGTCCCCGACGGGGCGGTCAGGCCCTGCTGGTCTCCTCGCGGATGAGCTGCCCCATGGTCTTCCCGGCATTCTCTCCGATGGACGGGTCGGACTCTATTATGTCGTTGAGCAGCAGCCTGTATATCGGCCTGGTCCTGAGCAGTCCCGAGACGGCATAGGCGATCAGCACGCATATCGCCAGCGGGAGCAGGTGCACGAGCGAACCCGTCATCTCCGTGACGAGAAGCACCGCGGTGACGGGAGTCCTCAGCGAGGATGCTAGGGTCCCGGCCATGCACATAACGGCGCAGCAGCAGACGTACTCGTCGGGCATCCCGATGTCTGACATCGCCATCCCGACGGCGGAACCTCCCACGGCCCCTATGGCCATCAGCGGGAGAAATATCCCTCCGGGCACTCCGCTCCCGAAGCTGGTGCAGCTGAACACCATCTTCACGGCGAGCAGGGTTATCATGAACAGCAGCGTCATCTCCGCCCTCTCGGCCACCTCCACCGCCACCGCTCCTCCTCCGAGCGCCTCAGGGATGTAGAGACCGACGGGCAGCGCTATGAGCAGGGCGGCGGTGATCGCCACCCATCCCGGGACCCTCTTGAACAGCGACCTCACGTACATGTAGGCGCGGTTCATGAACCATCCGAGCAGGCCCGCGGCGACGGCGCATGGTATGAGCCAGATATAGATGTTCAGTTCTATGTCGGGGACCGGTACGAAGTCCAGGACCGGCGTCATGCCGAATATGAGGCTCGCCACGATGTCCGCCACGACGGCGGATGCGAGACCCGCTATCAGCACGTACTCGGAGAAGCTGTGGTGAATCTCCTCGAGGGCGAAGACCATCGCCGATATGGGGGCGCTGAAGGCCGCGGACAGTCCCGCCGCCGCTCCGCTCGTCAGGAGGATCCTCTCCTCGAGGTCGTCCTCGGAGACCTTCTTCGCTATCGGGTCCGCGGCCGCGGCACCGATATGCACGGAGGGTCCCTCCCTTCCCACCGACAGTCCGAAGATCGAGCCGATCGCTCCGCCGATGAACCTCACGACGAGGATAGGTATCCCCGATATCCTGTGGCCCAGCATGACGTTCCCCTTGACCTGAGGGATACCGCTGCCGGAGGCCGCGGGGACCCAGGTGACCATCCTGTAGATAACGTATCCGGCCAGCACCGCGCTGCCGATCCACAGCAGAATCCATACCGGGTTCTCGCGCATGTAGGCGAAAATCTCGACGGCCGCGCCCCCGGTCTTCTCCAGCAAGAGCCTGTAGAGCGATACGATGAATCCGGATACCGCCCCGATCAAGATGCATTTCCAGAGGATCCTCCATCTGGGGCGCGGGTCGCGGGTATCCTCGTCGGTATAACGCTTCGGAGGTCTGTCCCCGGGCGTGTCGGCTGGTCCCGCGAAGGCGCTGTGCATAGTTTGCCATGGAGGATGCACCGTTAAACCTTGCGCCCCGCTTGACCATGTGGCGAACGATCACGGACCGCGTGCAGAAGATGTGCGGCCGTGCGGATTCAGAGGTTGGCGAAGCGCTTGATGGCCAGGGAGAAGCTGTCCAGCGTGGCGTCGGCGTCGCCGTGCTCTATGCCGTCGCGGACGCAGTGCCTGAGGTGTCCCTCGAGGACGACGAGACCGCAGCTGTGCAGGGCGGATTTGGCAGCGTTGATCTGCGCGATGACGTCCTCGCAGGGCTTGTCCTCATCGATCATGCGGTCTATGGCCTGCAGCTGTCCCATGACCTTCTTTATCCTGAGATGGAGGTTCTCCGTGTCCTTGCAGTGTGTCATCTTCGCCACTTCCAAGCTACAATACGGCGGGGTCGTATTTGATAATTGGCCTGTTTTATACGATTTCAGTGTTACCCATACGGTTTATCGGTATACCTGACGGGACGGTAATCGGCTTTTTATTGTCCTAATCTATACACGCCCGCATGAGCGATTTCGATATGCTTTGCAAACAGCTCGAGGAGATGGATCCCGAGACCTTCGTTCAGATCTTCAACCAGAAATCCGTGGACGTCATCAGCGCCCTCGCCGACCTCACCGCGGACGGCAAGGACGGTGTCACCGCGTACATGCAGTTCATCCTCGCATCCGTCGCGGCGGACGGCAAGCTGTCCGAGGAGGAGTACGTCCTCCTGAAGCCCATGTTCGACAGGGCGGCCAAGAAGGACACCACCTACGAGGAGGGCAAGCAGCTCTTCCAGGAGATGGGACTCGACGACCCCGCAGCGTACAAGGACATCGTCGACACCATGGTGGACATCATCGGACTCGTGGACGAGGACCTCAAGGACGACATCGTCCTCCTCTGCCTGCTGGTCTGCGCCATCGACGGGGAGGTCTCCGACGAGGAGAAGGACTGGATCAGACAGCTGGTCGAGCCCCTCACCATCGAGGTGGACGCCATGGACGTCGTGGACGAGTTCCTCACCAAGGCCGGAACATTCATCCTCGGAACCACCGACGGCGACCAGCCCAGGATGAGGGTCCTCGGACTCAAGATCCGTCTGGACGGCGGACTGTTCTTCGCAGTCGGCACCTTCAAGGACGTCTACAAGCAGCTCAGGGCCAACCCCAAGTGCGAGATCCTCGCATCCGCCGGGATGGACTTCCTCCGCTGGGACGGAAAGGCCGTCTTCGTCGAGGACCCCAGGCTCATGCCCATCGTGGCCAACATGATGCCCGACCTCGCCAAGATGTACGACGAGATGGGATGGAAGCTCGGATTCTTCACCCTCCAGGGCGGAAGCGCCGAGATCGTCAACGTCTCCAACCAGAAGCAGAAGCTCTTCTGAAACCCGATACTGGCACATCTCTCCCGCATCCTTGCGGGGGAGGTGTGCTCCCTTCCTTTTGTCATACGCACGAGGCGGTCAGCCTCCCGGTCCAGCGCGCGCTTACCTTATTATAGGGCATCCCCGATTGCTTCCCGATAACATGAGTGAAATCAGAGCAGCACTTGTCGGCGCATGCGGAAGGATGGGCACAATGATCGTCCGCCGCATCATGGCCACGGAAGGCATCACCGTCTCGGCGGCTTTCGACCTCGTCAACGTCGGAAAGGACATCGGAGAGGTTGCGGGCATCGGGAAGATCGACGTACCCGTATCGGACGCCAAGGACCTCGCGAAGGTACTGAAGGAGACGAAGACCGAGGTGCTCCTGGACTTCACCATCGCCGCAGCCACTGCGGTGAACGCACCCGTCGCAGCGGAAGCGGGCGTCAACCTCATCATCGGTACCACCGGGCTCTCCGCCGAGCAGAGGACCAACATCACCGAAGCGATCATCAGGAACAAGGTCGCGGCGGTCATCTCATCCAACTACTCCATCGGTGTCGGCGTGTTCTTCAAGCTCTGCAGGGAGGCCGCCAAGAACCTCGGTCCCGACTACGACGTGGAGATAATCGAAGCGCACCACAACCAGAAGAAAGATGCCCCCAGCGGTACCGCCATGACCGCGGCCGAGATCATCAGCAAGGAGCTCGGCGGCAAGGACTTCGTCTACGGACGCGAGGGACTCTGCCCCCGCGGCAAGGAGATCGGAATCCACGCCGTCAGGGGCGGGGACATCGTCGGAGACCACACTGTCATGTTCGTCGGCAACTCCGAGAGGATCGAGATCAAGCACCAGGCCCACTCCAGAGAGGTGTTCGTGGGCGGTGCCGTCCTCGCCGCTAAGTGGGTCGTCTCCCAGAAGAAGGGCGTCGTGTACGCGATGTCCGACGTCCTCGAGTGAGGACCATGCGGGGTCCGTCCCCGCATCTTTTTTTCACTTTCCGCCCCGTAGGCCAGCAATAGGAAATTTCGGTTTTCCTACATCTTCGGTATATTATAAAAACTCAGAAGCGGATTCCATTCACAGGTGATTCGATGAAGTCCCTGAGCAACGTAGAAAGGCTCGAAGCCATAGTCAACGGAGAACAGCCGGACAGGATCCCGGTGCATGACCTGGCCTGTATCACCATCGCACAGGTGATGGGCTACATGTGGAAGGACGTCAGGTACGAGCCCGAGAAGTGCGCCAAGATCACGGACGAGTACAACAAGCTTGCCGGCAGCGACTTCTGCTTCGGCATGCTGGAGACGCCGGCGATGTTCATGGACCTGGGCATGGAGATCACGCAGCCCGACGACAACTACGGCAGCGTCATGTCCGTCTACTACAAGGAGCCCGAGGACGTCGACAGGCTCGAGCTGTACGACCCCATGAACCCCAAGGAGTCCAAATGGCTGAGGAAGGGTATCATCGACAAGATACTGGAGTACAGGAAGGTGAACTCGACCGGAGCCCTGACCAGCGGATGGAGCTGGGGTGCCATGACCACGGCGGGATTCCTGCTGGGCGTGGAGAACCTGATGATGTACACCATGACCGAACCCGAGCTCGCCATGAAGGCGATCGAGAAGGCCAAATCGCTCACTTACGACGTGATGAGGGCGGGACAGGAAGGCGGTGAGTGCATCTGGCTGCCCGACCCGACGGCGTCCGGATCCATGATGGACATCGCGACCTTCAGGGACTTTGTGGAAGGCCCCACCAGCGAGATAATCCACAAGTGGAGGAAGGAGTTCCACGTGCCGATCATCTACCATATCTGCGGGGACACCATACCGATCATGCCCGCGATCCCCGCCACCGGACTGGACATCCTGTCGGTGGACACGATCGTGGACCTCAAGTCCGCCAGGGAGATAGTGGGACAGACCATCAGCCTCATGGGTAACGTCAACCCCATCACCACGGTGTGGAACGGCAGCAACCCCGAGGTCATCAAGGCCGAGGCCTACAAGTGCATCAACGCCGCGGGTGCGGACGGAAGGTTCATACTCGCAGCGGGATGCGAGGTCCCCAAGGACACGCCGATAGAGAACATACAGGCCCTGGTGATGGCCGCCAAGTCTTACAGGTTCTGAAGGGATCAGAAGCAGCTCTTGGCCCAGGCCCGGAGCTCCTCCTCGTCCTCATCGCCGGTGAGCACGCGCGCACCGGTTATCTCCCCTTTCCCCGCCGATTCCCTGAGGTCCTCTGCGGTGTTCCCGATCCCGCTGCCCCCGCTGGTGGCGAACAGGACTATCTTCTTCTTGTAGAAGTTGTGCGTCTCCAGGAACGTCTTGATTATGGAGGGTGCGGTGCCCCACCATATGGGGAATCCGACGAACACGACGTCGTGCTCCCCGACGTTGGCGAACTTCTTCGCGATGAGCGGCCTCGAATCGGGGTCGTGCATCTCGACGTAGCATCTGCTGCTCCTGTCCCTCCAGTCGAGGTCCTTCTCGGAATAGGGTATCCTCGGCTCGATCTCGTACTCGTCCGCGTCCAGGGCGAAGGCCAGCTTCCTGGCGACCTTCCTGGTCTCCCCCGTGGCGCTGAAGAACGCCACCATTATGGTCTTCTCGGGCTCGAACGTGCGCAGGCTGACGTACTGCTTGGGACAATACATGTACCTCGTATCCCCCGATTCGGATTTAACTGTGACGAACGGACAGGATTATCTATCCTCATACAGATACGCGGGGCATGAGCATTCTGGAATCCCTGCCCGCGGAGATGGCGGAAGGACTGAGGAGGTCCGCCGACATCGTAAGGAAGCACGACAGCGTACGCATCATCTCCCATTACGATGCGGACGGCATATCGTCGGCGGCCATCGTCAGGGAGGCGCTGAGGAGACTCGGAAAGAGGACGGAGACGACTATCTTCCCCACGCTGTCGCTGGAGCAGATGGCGGTCGTCGGGACGATGGATGCGGAATGCGTCGTCATGACCGACCTCGGCACATCTTTTCTGGAGACGCTCGCCCGCAGGGATTGGGACATCGTGATCCTGGACCATCACAAACCCAAGGAGGAATCGGATGTGCCAGTCAGGTCCGGATTCGCCTTCGTCAACCCCCTCCTCTACGGCATCGACGGCTCCAAGAACGCCTGCGGTTCCGCCATGGCGTACCTGTTCGCGATAACCTTGGATCCATCCAACTCCGACCTCGTACCCCTCGCCATAGCGGGGGTGTACGGCGACAAGCAGCACCTCGGAGGGTTCCAGTCCATCGACAGGCTGATCGTGGACGATGCGCTCGCGTCAGGAGCGGTGAGGAAGGTTGAGAACCTCGCGTATCCGTCGGGCATGACGTTCTATCAGGCGATGATGTCCTGTCCCGAACCATACTTCAAGGGGACCACGGGACAGGCGGACAAGGTCAACCGTTTCATCAAGAGCTGCGAGATCGGCATGGCTGCGACGCCGCTCACCGTGGACCGTCAGACCATAGACAGCTTCGCGGAGGAGCTGGCGGCACGCATGCGCAGGAACGGGGTGACCGAAGCGATCATCAAGGAGACCTTCGGCGACAGGTACTACTCGGACAGATACCAGATGGACATCAGCGAGCTGTCGTCCACGCTGGACGGCTGCGGACGCAGCGGATCGTACGATAAGGCGTTCAACGCATGCGACACCCTGGACTTCACCGAGGCGTCCATAGACGCGCAGGCGTACAGTGACAGGCTGATAGCCGCCATAGAGCCCGCCTTCGGATCGATGGTGGAGCTGAAGAACATCCAGTACTTTGTGATAAACGAACAGGGCATGGCCGGGAACATCGCCAGCGCCATAGTCCGCTATCTCGGGAACCCGGAGAAGCCCGTCATCGGTCTGACGGTCTCCGACAAGGAAATAACCGACATCTCCTCCAGGGGAACGCCGTACCAGATCGAAAAGGGACTCAACCTCTCCGAGGCGATGCGCGAGGTATGCGGGGACATGGGTGGTCAGGGCGGCGGACACGTCATCGCATCCGGCGGGATTATCCCCAGGGGTAGCGAGGATGCCTTCCTGAAGGCATTGGACGATTTCATCGGACATCAGTTCGCAAGATGATTGTGCCAGACATATGGGATCAGGGCCGTATGCCCATCCTTTCCCATATCTCCAGGGCGTATTCACCGGCCTTCTCCTGGTCCTCGAAATGATAGAAGATCAAGCCTCCGCTCCTGTAGAGGGTGACCTCTATGCCCTCGTACCTGAACTTCATCAGGGCATGTCCTCTGGAGAACGTATCGAAGCAATCGACGGAATCCAGATCGATGTCCAGATCCTCGTCCGGACGCACCATGACGGAGAATCCGCCGCACAGCCTCAGAAAGACGTTCTTCACACCCATGTATCACAACGATGTTATACAATCTGTGCGATGTACGGCCATGGAGATAACACCGGACTGCGTACCGTGCCTGATGAAGAGGGTCCTTTTCCAGGCCAGATTGCTGGACAACGGATGCGAGACCGAAGCAGTAGGCGCTGCACTGAGGGCCTACGCCAAGGAGTACGCTCCCGGAAGGAACTCGGCCGAGGTCGCCACAGAGGTGCACAGGGCGGCATACGGAGTGATGAGGGCCGACCCCTATTACCAGATGAAGCTGGACTCCGACAGGATCGCCGGAGGCTACCTCGATAAGGTCACGGAATTCGTCGAGTCGTCCGATGACCCCTTCAGAGCGGCCGTGATGGTGGCGGTCATCGGGAACATCATGGACTTCGGCACCCCGCATGCCATCTCCGGTCCCGAGGAGTTCGATTCCCGTTTCGCCGGCATGCTGGAGCAGGGCATCGGATCCGACGACACCGACAGGTTCAGGGAACTGCTCTCCAAGTCGAAGAGCATACTCTACTTCTTCGACAACTGCGGGGAATCCCAGTTCGACAAACTCCTCATCCGCCAGATAAGGAGGATGGGCGTCCGCGTGGTCGGTGTCGTCAGGGGCGAGAGGATCCTCAACGACGTGACGCTCGAGGATGCCAAGAGGATCGGTCTCGACAGGGAATTGGACAGGATCGTCACCACCGGCGGGTTCATGATCGGTGCCGTCCTCGCAAAGGCCGACGACGACCTGAAGGAGGAGCTTGAAAAAGCGGACCTCATAGTCGCCAAGGGCATGGCCAATTACGAATCCCTCTCGGACCAGGATGCGGACGTCCCGAAGGTCCACATACTGCGCACCAAATGCGGTGCAGTGGCACATTCCCTGGATGTGCCAGAGGACATAAACGTCGTAAGGGTCAGCGAGTGACCCTTTCCTCTCTCCACACCGCTTCGGAGATCAGCAGTCCCGCTATCGACTCCATGGTCTCCGTCCTGATGCCGTACTTCGCCGCGGCCTCGCGGTACCTGTCGCGCACCTTACGCTCCGCCTGCTCGTTGACGATCGGCAGCCCCTCGGCGATCTTGGTCCTCGCCACCTCCTCCGCCAGTTCCATACGGCGTTCGATGAGTTCAGCAATCTCCCCGTCGATCCTCTCGATGTCTGCCCTGAGCAGCCCAAGGTCCCTGGTCATGCACCCCCTATCACGGCAATATCTTTTAATGTGTTCTCACGATTGGCGGGAACATGGAATCCTCGGAACAGTGCAACAACGTGTACAACCTCATGCTGAAGAACTTCGCCGGAGCGGACGGCATCTACGTGGCGGACATGTCCAAGAACGACGTGTCTGCAAGGAGGCCGGACATGGCCTTCCGCGATGCGGCGCCCTGCGACGAGGTGGCGGAGTTCGAGAGGAGGTTCTCCGAGGTCATCGAGAAACCGATGGACAGGATCCTCTCCAAGATCAACAGGATGTCCAAGTCCATCCTGCTCACCCGTACCGAGCTGGAGACCATCAAGAAGTACATCCTCCTGCAGATGAACAGGACGCCCTACAGCGACGCCGAGGCGGAGGACGACAAGGACCTGTGGAAGAGGGAGACGTCCGCCATCCTCGACATGGAGTGGGACGACCTGATGAAATCCGATCTGGTCGACGTCCTCAAGGATTCCGCCGAGGTCAACAACTCGTTCCTGCTGTTCTTCAGGACCGACGAGGAGTTCGTCATCGGAGATTCCGGATGCGTCGCGGAATGCGTTCCCGGCACCAAGGACGAGGATTCCGACGAGGAACCCGAGGACTTCATCAACTACAACCTGTTCCCGCTGACAAACGAGATCGCGGTGCTGCTGATCTCCCTGCCGTGGAAGATGCGCTTCTCCAGCCCCGATGCCGTGAAGGGACTTCCGCTCACCTCCCCCATCCTGGAGAAGTACCGCTCGGTGCCCAAGATGAAGTACATCAACGAGCGCAGGATCAGGTCCGAGGAGGATGTCTCCAAGTTCAAGCACCCCATGGACAGGTTCACATACATGATCCACGACGTGGCGAAGGATGATCTCCACTACCTGAACACACTCACCATAAACGAGTCCGACAGGTACATCGGATTCATGACGCCCGCCAAGGTCGTACCCACCATGGAATCCTACGATTCAATGAAGGGAAGCGTGGATCTGGCACATGATCTTTCGAGTGTCATCGGCAAGGTCAAGGGACTCTGAATCCGCATAACAGGATTACGGTCTCCTGACTCGTCCAGCATCCGTAACGGAAGATAACGTAATCTCCATTACGGTAATGACAATTACGCTAATCCCAATCCGACACTTTTTGTTCTTAGAAATTGGAGGAGTGCAACATTTGCGGAGATTATTGGTCTGTGATTAAGGTTAGTGACAACTTACCGACTGAAAATATGACAACTTACCGACTGAAAATGCGTCAACTTACCGACTGAAAATATGACAACTTACCGATTACTTAAATACTTTATATACTTATACAACTCCATGGTAGATTACAGACCGCGCATAATCGATTCAATCCTTGAACGTAAACTCAGAAGCAAGGGCGCGATCCTTATCGAGGGCCCCAAGTGGTGCGGAAAGACCACCACGGCAGAACAGGCATCGATGAGCAAGATAGCGATCGATGAACCCAGCAAGGTCGAAAACAATCTCCTCATGGCAGAGATATCTCCCGAACGCATCCTCGACGGAGAGACACCCAGGCTGATAGATGAATGGCAGATCGCACCGAAGCTCTGGGATGCCATAAGACACCGTGTCGATCATGTAAAGGGATACGGACAATTCATACTGACCGGATCGTCCGTCCCCGCAGACCTCTCAGCGGCGATACACTCCGGTACTGGAAGGTTCGCCTGGATTAGGATGCGTCCGATGTCGCTTTTTGAATCAGGCGATTCCACAGGGGAGGTCTCCCTGAGGGATCTTTTCGATTCCAAGGACGTATCGGGCGAATCCGATATGACGATAGAGGATCTGGCATTCGTTACGTGCAGAGGAGGATGGCCGGAGACGGTGGAGATGGATCCGGATGTGGCGCTGGATCCTGCAATAGACTATCTGGAAGGAGTGATGAGGCGGGACATCTCCCGTGTAGACGGGGTACCTAAGGCATACCAGAGGGTGAGGGCGTTCATGCGTTCGTATGCACGCAGCCAGGGACAGCAGGTCACTTTCACAAGCATAGCCTCCGACATATCCTCCAATGAGGTTTCGAGGATATCGGATGAGACCGTGTCCTCCTACGTATCCGCCCTCAAGGAACTCTTTGTCATCGAGGACCTGCCCGCGTGGAACCCTAATCTCCGTTCCAAGGCAGCGATCAGAACGGCCGATACCAGATATTTCGTGGATCCGTCCATCGCAGCAGCCTCCCTCGGTATAGGTCCCGGAGATCTGGTGAGTGATACCGAAACGTTCGGCTTCTTCCTAGAGACGTTGGTGATAAGGGACCTTAGAGTGTACTCGCAGATTCTGGACGGAGAGGTATATCGTTACCGCGACAGCAGAGGAAACGAATGCGATGCGGTAATACACCTAAGGAACGGAAAGTATGCTCTGATAGAGGTCAAACTCGGTGGAACGACGAAGATTTCCGAAGGCGTGGATTCTCTGGGCGATGTACTGAAAAATCTCGACACCAAGAAGATGGGCGAACCGTCGTTCATGGCCGTGATAACGGGTGTCGGAGGATATGCATACAGGCGCGATGACGGGATATATGTGATACCGATAGGCTGTCTCAGGAACTGAAATACCCGATCAGCCGACTCTCTTGACCATGAACTTCTCGAGCTTCTCGTAAGCGTCGGCGAGGATGCTGGTCTTCGGGAGGGTGATCGTCCTGAAGTGTCCTCCTCCGAACTCCTCGTCGAAGCTGGAACCGTTGACCAGCAGGACTCCCGTCTCCTTCAGCACGTCGAGCACGAACTTCTTATCGTCCCCGCCCCAGGGCTTCATGTCCAGGATCTTCGGGAACATGTAGAATGCTCCGTCGATCTTGTTGACCTTGATGCCGGGGATCTCGTTCAGTCTCCTGTACGAGAACTCCGCCCTGTCCTTCAGCCTCCTGTTGAGGTCCACTATGTAATCCTGGGGACCCTGCAGCGATGCCTTCGCGGCCCACTGGCAGGGGACGTTCGGACATATCCTTGCGCGGAGCTGCTTCTTCAGGCCTTCCTTGATCTCGT
>JAEEGK010000729.1_pt1 | contig 81775 bp, 71 predicted proteins | sample 8958771 | NCBI WGS metagenome assembly JAEEGK01 (sample SAMN16246547, study PRJNA631951) | gut metagenome | biome: gut microbiome; feature: rumen; material: SC-attached | host: Bos | place: Iran: Karaj | collected 2018-10
CTGACTACTATAAGGAAACTCTCCCGGAAATCACGAAGGTTGACGTGGAAGGCTGGAAGAAGGAACTCGCTGACGTTAAGGAAAACCACTATCCGAAGTTCGGCAAGCACCTCCCGAAGGAACTCTCTGAAATCATCGACATGATCCAGGATCGTCTCAATAAGGCATAATCAACGCCTTATTAGGTAAAGTCTCCTCCTAACAAAAGTCCTCGTGGCCGCAAGGCCGCGGGGATTTTTGTTTATGAGATGTGGGCGGGCACTGGGGGATATTAGGGCGGGCTCCAAGCCGTCCCTTGCCGCCCCTTCCTTGCCGCCCCTTCTTTGTTGTTTGCAAGTAAACTTTTCTAAACATAATGTAAAAATTGCAATTTTTTTTGTAACGAGTACACTTTTTCGCAAAAATGATAATATATTCCAAGTTGGAATAGGGGTGCCTTTGGCATTCTGAAATTTGGAATAGAAGGTATAAAATGAATCGATACGACCTGGTCCTCCTGGGCCTGATCCTGGAGAAGGAGCGTAGCGGCTACGACATTATCACGGAAATCAGTTCCCGTGAACTTGACCGCTGGGCCAACCTGAGCACATCTACCGTTTACAACCGCCTGACGACGCTCGAGAAGAACGAGTGCATTCTGGGCCGTACCGAACGCGAAGGGAACCGCCCCGAACGCATGATGTACAGCATCACCGAGAAGGGTAAGGACGTGCTCCGCAAGGAGGTCCTGAAGCACCTGACCGGGTTCAACGACGACCCGCGCACCTTGGGCTTCGCCTTCCTTTACGGTGCCGAGAACAAGGAACTCATCCGCACCCTCGAGGCGCACGAACGCCGTCTGGTGCAGGAAATCGAGCGCCTGGAGAAGATGATTGCCGAAGAACCGCGCCCGACGCTTTACCCCGAAGGCCCGTTCCTCAACTGCATGAGCCGCGACCACATTCTTGTGGAACTCAAGTACGTGCGTGCTGCCATCGGCATCCTGCGCGACCCCATCCGCAACAAGAAGCTCGACGGCTACTTCTACATCAACTTCGGTAACCGCGACTTCGAGAACTTCAACCAGAAGAAAGACCAATAACAATGTGTAGTGTGAAATGTGTAATGTGTAATGAATAATTGCACATCTCACATTTCACACCTCACATTTTTTTATATTTACCGCGTTAAATTTAACAACCCCCTCTTACGGAGATACAATGGCTACAAAACAGAAGAAGAGTGTCAAGAAGGTCGCCTCCAAGAAGGCTCCGGCCGCCCAGTACGGCTACTTCGATGACGCTGCAAAAGAATACGTGCTCACCACGCCGGCAACCCCGATCAAGTGGTGCAACTACGTCGGTACTTTGAACTTCGGCGGTATCGTGGATACCACCGGCGGTACCCTGGTTTGCAAGGGCGACCCGGCCCTGAACCGTATCACCAAGTACATCGCCCAGATGCCGTGCTCTGACTTCAAGGCCAGCACCATCTATATCCGTATCAAGGAAGCCAAGGGCTACACGGTGTTCTCTCCGTTTGTCGTTCCCACCCTCACCAAGATGGACAAGTGGGAATGCCACGTGGGCCTTTCTTACATGCGCTGGATCGCCGAATGCTGCGGACTCCGCACCCAGGTCACGATTTTCGTGCCGACGGGCTCCAACACTCTCCTCCAGGACATCCAGGTGACGAACCTCGGTGGTGCCGCCAAGGAAGTGGACATTATCCCGGTCTATGAATTCAGCCACTTCGAAGCTGAAAAGCAGCTCACGAACGCCGACTGGGTCCCGCAGACCATGACCCTCAAGGGCCACTGGGAAAAGGACGGCCATGTGGTGCTCGAACAGTATGCCTACATGAAGCGTGACTACGCCGTGAACTACGTGACCGCCAACTGCAAGGTCGGTAGCTTCGACGGTGACCGCCGCGTCTTCCTCGGTGCCAACGAAATGGGCTCCTGGGCCGCTCCGCTCAGCCTCGCCAACAAGGAACTTTCCAACAGTGAATGCGACCGTGGCGACAACATCGCTGCCCTCATGATTCACGGTGGCAAGATTGCCGCCAAGAAGACTTTCCGCTGCTGCACCCAGCTCGGTCAGGAACAGAGCCTCAAGGTCGCTGCCAAGGCTATCGCCAAGTACCGTGACTTGAAGAACGTCGACAAGGCTTTCGACGAACTCGCCAAGTTCTGGGAAAACTACCTCTCCACGATCCAGGTGAAGACTCCGGACGCTTCCTTCAACACGATGGTGAACGTCCACAACCCGCGCCAGTGCCACACCACCAAGAACTGGAGCCGCTACCTGTCCCTGTACCAGCTGGGCTACGGCACCAGCCGCGGTATCGGTTACCGTGACTCCACGCAGGACTTGATGGGCGTGATGAGCCACATGCCGGAAGAAGCCTTGGTCCTCACCAAGAACCTCATCTCCGTGCAGCGCCCCGAAGGTAACGCCATGCACCAGTACGCCCCGCTCGCCCTCGCCGAAGACAACGGCAACGAAGCGAACGCCGGTGACTCCCGCGAAAAGGCCGGCGTCAAGGATGCCAAGGGCAATCCGATGTATGCCGACTGGTACGGCGACGACCACCTCTGGATCATCCTCACTGTAGCTTCTTACCTCAAGGAAACCGGCAAGATGGATTTCCTCAAGGAAGAGATTCCGTTCTACGTCGCCGGCAAGAAGCGCAAGGACCGTCCGAAGGGTACTGTCCTCGAACATTTGAAGCGCGCCCTGAAGTTCACCCGTGAACACCTCGGCAAGCACAACCTCCCGCTCCTCGGCTTTGCTGACTGGAACGACTGCATGAACTTGCCCCTCGGTGCAGAATCCACGTTCAACACCGCCTTGTACGCCAAGGCCCTGCTCGAAATGATGGACATCGAAGAAGCCCTCGGCGACAAGAAGGCCGTCGAAATGTACAAGGGCTGGTACGAAGACGTCAAGGCCGCCTTCAACAAGAGCGCCTGGGACGGCAAGTGGTGGACCCGTTGGTTCGACAAGGACGGCAACGGCTACGGTGTTGCCAAGGCCAAGTACGGCAAGATTTACTGTAACGGTCAGTCTTGGCCGGTCATCGCCGGCATTGCTTTCGGCGACCGCGCCAAGCAGGGCATGGACAGCCTGAACAAGCTCCTCAACACCAAGTACGGCGTGAAGAGCTCCACTCCGGGTTACCGCGGCTTTGAACCGGCCGTGGGTGGCATCTCCACCTATCCTCCCGGAGCCAAGGAAAACGGCGGTATCTTCCTCCACACCAACCCGTGGGTGATGATTGCCGAAACCATCCTCGGCCGTGGCGACAATGCCTTCCAGTACTACAACCAAATTAACCCGGCTTCCAAGAACGGCATCCTCGACGTGTTCGAGTCCGAACCGTACTGCTATCCGCAGAACATCCTCGGTGACGAACACAAGCAGTTCGGTATGGGCCGTAACGCATGGCTCTCCGGTACTTCCACCTGGACGTACCAGGCTGCCACGCAGTTCATCATCGGTATCCGCGCCAACTACAAGGGCCTCGTGGTTGATCCTTGCATCCCGTCCAAGTGGGATGGCTTCGAAGCAACCCGTAAGTTCCGTGGCGCTACCTACCAGATCACGGTGAAGAACCCGAAGCACGTGTGCAAGGGCGTCGCCAAGATGGTGGTGGACGGCAAGGAAATCGACTCTAATGTCGCCCCGATCTTTACGAAGGGTATCCACAAGGTCGAAGTAACATTGGGTTAATAAACCCAATGTCATCCCCGCGCAGGCGGGGATCTCCTTCGAAAGATATGGAATCCGCCTCTATGAGGCGGATTTTTGTTTTGCTAGGCTCTCTGCGTTTTTCGGATTGAGAAATGATTTTAGAAAAGTCCGCTCCGTTTGGAGCGGGCTTTTTTGTTGTATGTGATTTTCATCTCTGTATGGAGACGATGCTTGTTAAAAAAATATATATTGGATTTGTATATAAAAAGCAACAAAAGGCGCTTATGGAAAAACGATTTGGCTGGGGAATTCGTGTTGTCACCATTATGGGTGCGGTGTTTTTTGCATCGTGTTCCGATACGGATTCGTCAAAATCCGGCATGGGCGTAAATACCGATGAATCTACAGAGTCATTGAATTTGTGTACACTCGAAAATGAAGGCAATGTCAAGTATGTGAATCTAGAAGATGCCTACTATCGATGCCATGACGAAGTATGGAAAAAAATTGAGGAAGGATTCTCTAGTAGTGCGGTAGAGGAAAATTTATCTAGTAATGTAAATAGTAAGCTGGCTAGCAGTTCTTCTGCAAAGCAACTTATTAGCAACGCGAATGAGAAGATATCGAGCAGTGTAACAAAAGATAAATCGTCAAGCAGTCAAAAGGCTGTTTCTTCAAGCAGCGTTAATAAAGAAAAGTCCTCAAGTAGCACTAAAGTTACTTCATCAAGCAGCCAAAAGGCTATTTCCTCAAGTAGCGTTATAGAAGAAAAGTCTTCTAGCAGCAAAAATATTGTTTCCTCAAGCAGTGAAAATACGAATCTGTCGAGTAGTTCTAAGATTGTGGCTTCTAGCAGTTCCGAAGGAGTGACTTGTACCGATGGCGATAAGGTTTACCAGGAGTCAACAGGGAAGTATTACGAATGTCAGGGTGGGGAATGGATTGAGATCTCAGGTGAAAACTGGGAAGTCGTAAGTTCTAGTTCATTAGGTGAATCGTCTTCAAGTGTTTGCGCTACAAATTTATGTGGAACCGTTTGCGATGAAGAAGGCAAGATTGCTATCGGACAAAAAGATAGTCTGATTTATTTTTGTACAGCATTTGGCCTATGGGAAGACCGCACGAATTGGAACTGGAATGTTCCTGTTGATGAACGCCGAAATTATTCCATCACCTACGGTACGCTGACAGACTCGCGTGACGGCCACACGTACCGTACGGTGCAGATAGGCGGGCAGACGTGGATGGCTGAGAACCTGAACTACAAGGTCAACGACGGCGTCCAGAGCTTCTGCTTCGACGGCAAGGCCGAATACTGCTCCGTGGGCGGCCGGCTCTACACGTGGGCCGCGTCTGTCGGCCGCACGGAGGCCGAGTGCGGCGAGGGCATCTCGTGCTACCTCGATGCGTCCAAGAACGTGAACGGCGAGCTCCAGGGCGTATGCCCCGACGGCTGGCACATCCCGGCTTACAGCGAATGGATGACCCTGAAGTCCAACGCCGAAACGCTAGGGAACGCCGGCCAGGTCCTTTCCTCGCGTACCGGCTGGGGAGTGAATAGCGGCGACGACAACTTCGGCTTCGGCGCCCTGCCGACCGGACGCCGGTATTCGAACGGCGGCTATGTCTCGTCTGCAGGGTTCTGGTGGTCTCTGGACGGGTATAGTTTCCATTCCTACGCCACCTCGGCCGGCGTCTCCAACAGCAATGACCGTTCCCACGGCCTGTCGGTCCGCTGTTTAAAGAATAAAGAGTAGATGTCTTTGTTGCTATGCGTTAGGGATCGTCGCACTATGTGGCGAGACTCGCGTAGCGAGGCTCGATGAGCCGAAGGCGAGCAGAGCCCGCCCCCGTAGGGGGAACGCCCATAAGTTTTCTTATATTATGCGGTGCGATGTCTAGTTTGTTGAAAATTGTGCTTGGCCTATCCCTTGCCTTGTTGGCGGGGTGCACGATGCGGCCTCCGTCATCGGGGGCCTTCATGACGGCCTACCATAACCGCGACAATATGGGCGGCTTTTACTTCGATGCCACGTTGAATATTTATAAGGCTTTCACGTCCGATTCGGCGATGAAGACGCCAAAAAACGAACATAGCACCAGTGTCTGGGAAGATGTCGTGGAAAATGAATGGCCGTTCGATTTTGGCATGTCGTTCATGCGCTTCTTTGACCATGTTGGATTTGGTTTTGGGCTTCAAGCCTCCAATCCTTACATGACTCTGGGGACTGCCTTTGAGCATTTCGGTATCATGGGGTGGACGGACTGGAGGCTCATCGCTGTCTGTGCGGGGGAGCCCGATGCGCTTAGGGGCGGCATCAGCGTCATGGAACAGATTTCGCCGATTCCCGACTTGCTTGTAGGTTTGTTCCAGTTTGCATCCCGGAGCGAGGCGCTTTATTCGATAGGAGGTGGCGATTATTGGATTCCCCATAAGAAAGAGGATGATACTTATTCGTCCAGTTGCTGGGACGACGATACGGACTGCTACTGGATTAAGGGAACGTCTGACGATGGCGGATTCACTTACTACGGTTTTATCGAGTATGGAGTCGGCACCTATGTGACATACAAGGTGAACAGGTTTTGGGGCCTGGGGCTTGAGTTCAAGTACAGTTACGATGTAACTTACAAGTCGAACCGCTTTGCGTTTACCTTCAATACTTTTATGGGGTAAAATTTGCTATATTTAACTGCGGAAATTTTTAAAAAGGATAGACAATGTCGCTTAAAATCGTTTCTCGTGGCGTGCTTGCCGTTGCCCTCGCTGCCGGCTTGGCTTCTGCCCAGTTGATGAACTCTAAGAGCTTGGATGTGATCCGCGTCGAAAAGACGGGTATTTCTGCCGGTAAAATTGACAGCTTGGCACAGATGCTTGCTGCCCAACAGTTCCGTGGCAAGAAGGTAAACGAAGAAACCATGACGCAGGTCCGCTACGCGGTCATCGACAACCTCGTCGGCCAGGAACTCGTGAAGCTCGAATGCAAGAAGCAGGGCATCAAGGTCTCCAAGACCAAGGTGGACAGCCTCACCGCCCTCTTCAAGAAGCAGTTCCCGAATGAAGACGCCTTCCAGAAGGAACTCAAGAAGTCCAACACGACGATGGCCCAGTTCAAGGAAAAGATCGAAGACCAGCTGAAGAGCGAACAGCTCCTCGAAAAGAAGGTCCCGTATCCGAAGGACCCGACCGAAAAGCAGAAGGAAGCTTTCTGGGAACTCAACAAGTCCAAGGCCCAGATCAACGACACCATCAGCGGTGCCCGCATCTACATGAGCACGAAGGGCAAGTCCAAGCAGGAAATCGAGGACGCCAAGGAAGTGCTGAAGGGCCTTGCCGCCCAGGTGCGTAGCAAGAAGGCCACGTTCGCCCAGCTCGCCGCCGTCTACAGCGACGACGCCGATGCCAAGAAGACCGGTGGCGTGATGAACAAGTTCCTCGCCAAGAGCAAGGGCGACGCCTTTGCCAAGGCCGTTGCGAAGATCAAGGTGGGCGAGATGACCGATGTTATCGTCGACAAGGACGGCGTCTCCATCTTCATGTTGACCGAAAAGAACGACGGCAAGTACGAAAGCTACAAGCACCAGATCGACTATATCCTGCGTGTGCAGGCCGAACAGGATCGCCAGATGCAGCTCAAGGCTTATCTCGACGGTCTTGGAAAGGTCTACAAGGTGCAGTACCTCGACAAGAAGTATACTCCGCCCGAAGCAATTGGGGCCTCCAAGTAATGGCGTTCAGCACTACACACACCGGGCTTATCGAGCTGCGTAGCCGCATCGACAAGCTCTGGGGGTATCTTTGACTTAGAGGCAAAGACCGAAGAGCTGTACGTATTGGAAAAGGACTCCAGCGACCCGAACCTGTGGAATGACCAGGAGAAGGCGCAGTCCATGATGAAGAAAATCGGCAACCTCCGCGGCCTCATCGAGACGTGGAAGGAAGTTTCGCAGTCCTGCGATGACCTGGCCGAACTCTACGAGATGTCTAAGGAAGAGAATTCCGCCGATTTGACCGCCTCCATCGAGGCGGATATCGCCGCATTGAAGGCGCGCGTCGAGGAGATGGAATTCAAGAAGATGCTGAACGGGCCTGACGACGCCTGCAGCTGCCTCATGTCCATCCATCCGGGTGCGGGTGGCACGGAATCCCAGGACTGGGCGCTGATGCTGTTCCGCATGTACACGCACTTCTTTGAACGCGAGAACATGGAATTCAAGGTGGTGGACTTCCAGGAAGCCGAAGATGCCGGCCTCAAGAGTGCGACCATCGAGGTGACCTGCGAGAACGCCTACGGGCTGCTCCGCTCCGAAATCGGTGTGCACCGCCTGGTGCGCATCAGCCCCTTCGACGCGAATGCTCGCCGCCATACGAGCTTTACCGCCGTGTACCTGTACCCCGAGCACGAAGACGTGGAATTCGATTTGGACATGTCCGAGGTTCGCGTGGACACCTACCGCAGTAGCGGTGCGGGTGGCCAGTACATCAACAAGACGGACTCCGCCGTGCGTATGACGCACTTGCCCACGGGAATCATGGCGAGCTGCCAGACGGAACGCAGCCAGATCCAGAACCGCGAAACCTGTTACAAGATGCTTAAGACGATGGTCGCCGAGCATTACCGCTTGGAAGAAGAGGCAAAACGCGACGCCCGCATGGCCGAGAAGAAGAAGGTCGAGTGGGGTAGCCAAATTCGTAGCTACGTGCTGCAGCCTTACCAGCTGGTGAAGGACTTGCGCACCGGTGTCGAGACTTCCGATACCGCGGGCGTGCTCGACGGCAAGATCAAGCCGTTCATCAACGCCTACCTGCTGAGCACGAGCGAAGAGCAGAAGTAATAGAATTCCTCGTCATGTCCGCGTAGGCGGACATCTGTGCAAAAGAAATGCCCCGGTTTTGCTGGGGCTTTTTATATGAGATTGTTGCGCTCTTGGCGCCAAACCTACCTGCGCCAGATGCCGATGAGGCTCTTGTTCTTGCGCGTGGCGAGCCAGAACGTGGGCCATATCAGGATGATATCGCGGATGAGGCTCGTCCAGGCTTCGGCCTTGTCCTGGGCGCCTTCAAGCTCGAAGCAGCCGCAAGTAATGCCGAGGTCGTTCCACAGCGCCCAGGCGAGCGCGATGATGAAACTCACGAACATCCAGAAGATGGCGAACGCCGATTCCTTCACGAACGGCGAGACAATCATGGCAAGCCCGAACCACAGCTCGAATTGCGGGTACACCAGCGCGAAGAAGTTATTGACGAAGTCCACATGCAGTGCCGAGAAGAACTGGTACTGCGCCACCAGCGTCGCGAACTGGTGCGGGTCCTGAATCTTGAAAATCGAGGCGAAGATGAACATGCCGCCGATACCGATACGGCAGAGCGTCTCGAGCGCACGGATGGCGAAATCCTTCTGGAGCCTGTAGGCGGGGATAATCAGGAGGCCGCAAACGACGCAGGCGCCGATGCCCACGTGGATGTTGTAGCGGTAGGCCTTGGGCCACATGTCAATGAGCCAGTCCTGGTCGGTAAACGTGAGGAGGCTTTCGGGGAAACTGATTTCGGCGACACCTACGGCTACGAAGAACGAGGCGACAAGGAGGATGGCGGCCGACGCGATGGAACGCTTGATATTTGCTTGATTGAAACAGTCTATCATGGTCGCCCCCTACAAGATATCCGCCGGTTTTTCCATCACGTCTTGCGTGCCGATCCAGTCGACGGACTTGTCGTCACTTACGCGGACGTTGTTGATGATGGCGAGAATGATGCAGAACAGGGCGATGCCGAGCAAGACAGGCCAGTTCAGCGTCTTGAGGTACGCGAAAAACTGTTTGGGAAGCTGTTCAATTTTTTCTTTCATAAGATTGAATATACAAAAGTTGCCGGTCGTCAATTCCTGAATGTCCATACGATTCCGTAGGAGAACCGCAGGCCTTCGGGGGTGTAGCCGGATGCCGGCATGTAGATACTGTGGTTGAAATTCTCGATGCGGTGGTAGAGCTCGAAGGAAAGAATCTGCATTCTAGCTTCGAAATCCATGGCAAGGTAATGCTTGAGGTGCTCCAGCTCGAGTTCGCCTTCTTCGTTGATGGTGCAGTCGTAGCGGTCGTCGAACCACTGCCAGTCTACGCGGACGCTTACGCCCAGGCGGTCCTTGACAAAGCGGTTCTGCCAGTGGATGCTGCCCTTGTAGTAAAGCTCCGGCGTGTCCATGAGCTTGACTTCGCGGTCAAGGGACTCGCCGCGCTCGAGATAGAACTTCCAGTTGCCGAGCCTGAATCCGACTTGGAACATCCAGTCGAACGTCTCGACTTCGCTTATGTTTGTCCACTGGAATGCCTGTTCGGGCGATTCCATGCCGTAGCCCTTTACCCAGCGACGGCGGATAAGGTCGTCCACCTCTTCGTGGCGGAAACCGAGACCGTAGTAGACTTCGCGGGAGTACCAGCCGATGTTCGCGGTGGTGCGGTCTCGGACTTCTGTCTTGAGGTCCCTATTCGGGAAGCTGATACGGCCTGTTTCGGTGAATTTCTGCTGGCTCACGTCGGGGAACTTGTTGTCGTGACGGTAGGTGCCGTTCACGCGGAAATGGAAGGGCAAAAGCAAGGTGATGTCGGCGGAATAGGCGGGGGCGTATTCCTGCTCGTCAAAGAGGGAACTGTTCCTCTGCATGCCCATCTGCGTGCGGAAGAGGATAATCCCGATGGTGTCGGCGAGCTGCAGGTAGCCTATTTCGCGGTCCTGTTCGTATTTCTTTGAATATTCGTCGTCCTTGTAGGCATTGAACGTATTGTCCGTGTTCAGGAATTCGTATTCCATGCGCAGCGTGGGGTTCAAAAACGAGGCGTAGCTGATGTAGCCTTCGCCCAAGATAGTCTCGTAGCTGTAGACGTGCATGGTGTCGTAGTAGAGCGTGTCGCTATGTTCGCGGCCAAGCGTGTCGGTATATTCCTTGACGCCGCTTACGACGCCACCCATCGAGTCGAGTTCCATGTCGTGCGTGCCGTAGTGGACGCTTGTCCCGATGGTGAGTTTCTTGATGGGGTAGAATTCGATGCCCGCACCGTAGGTGACCGCCTCTACGTCCATGTTGTAAGGCGAAGTCTGGAAGGTACGGATGGAATGGTCAAGCGTGTCGAGGAGCACCTTGTGCGTGGTGTTGTCGGCGTTCTCGAGGCTCAGAAAGTTGATCTTGGCGAAAGCCTTGCCTATGCCGAATCGCCAGGTGAGCATCGGCTGGATGTGCATGGAGTTCACGGCGATGTTTCGGCCCGCGAACGGGATGCTTGAGGAGTCGCGGCCCAGTGCGAAGTACGGCGAGTGCGTCACGTTCTGGTACTGGTAATCCTTGCTCTCCTTGTTCGAGCGGCTCTGTACGCCAAAGTCAAGCATCACGGAGTCGGTGACGAGTCTCCGGAAGTCGAGCCTGAGCGCATTGCCTTCGAAGGGACCTCTTTCCCAGTCCAGGTCGGTAATGGGAGTGTCGAGCGGGGTGCCGTGGCGTTCTTCGAACAATATGCCGTTGTCGCCGTTCAGGTTGAGCCTTGTGGCGTCGTAGCCCAGGCGGGTCGTGTAGATGCCCGAGAGCATGCTCGGGTAACGCTGCGAGACGCTTCCTATGCCCATGGCGAACGGGTCGAGTTCAGGGTGGCCTAGGATGGAGGTGCCGAGCACCCATTCGGATTTCTGGCCCGAGACGTCGTAGGTGCGCTGCATGAGTTCTCGGTGGGGCAGCACCCAGCGTCCGGCGTCGTTTTCGCGGACAGCGGGGTCGATTCCGGAGGGGGCGTCCCAGGCGGAATCCTGCGCACTCGGGATGGAGTACTGCGGGGGCATGGCGGGCTGGGCAAATGCGCTCCCGGCCAAGGCGGCGGCCACGGATAATGCGAGGCGAATCTTTGACAGTAGGCGCAGGGACATGCTTAGAACCATTCGGCGCGGGATTTTTCCCGGCGCTCCCTGAGGGCCTGGACTACGGTATAGGGCATCTTCATGCAGTTGGGGGCGTAGGTATTGCCTTCGGAATGGAAGTCGGAACCGCCGGTGCCCACGAGCCCGAACCGCTGCGCCATTTCCTTGTACTTGCGGCCGATGGCTCCCTTCTGGGCCGGGCTATAGACCTCTATGCCCTGGATTCCCCATTCCACCATGTTCTCGATGAATTCGTCGCTGAGTCCGGACTTGTAGGGGTGGGCGAGGACGGCGATACCGCCCGCGTTTTCGATGAGGCGAATCGTCTGCTGCGGGTTGAGGCCCTTCTTTTCGACAAAGGCGATGCAGCCGTCACCCAGGTATTTGGTGAAGGCCTCGGCAAAGTTGCCGATGTATTCTTCGTCCACGAGCGTCATGGCGATGTGGGGTCGCCCGATGACCTTGCCCTTGCAGTAGGAGTGGACCTTCTCGTAGCTGATGTCGATGCCGAGGGTGTTCAGTTTCTTGATAATGGCCTTGACTCGGGCAATCCTCTGCTTCGCGAAGTCCTCGAGTTCCATGTTCAGCGCGAGGTTTGTGGGGTCGCAGAAGTACCCGAGGATATGGATGTCCTTGCCCTGCCATACGGCGGAAATCTCGATGCCGGGAATAATCTCGAGGCCGATTTCCTTGGCGGGTTCCTCCGCAATCTTGAAACTGTCCAGGTTGTCGTGGTCGGTAATGGAAATGCAGCGCAGCCCCTTGCGCTTGGAAAGGGCGAGGAGCTCTTCTACGGAAAGCGTACCGTCGGAAAGGCGGGTGTGCAGGTGCAGATCCGCGTATCCTCCGTTTTCCGTGATTATGGTTGAGCCCTTGTACACTGGTTATAGCCCGTAATACTGCATGATGAGCTTGGCCGGCGTAGAATCCGTGAGGCGGAGGCTCAGGTTGAGGAAGGGGTACTCGCTTTCGCAGTTGAACCCGATGCGGCATCCGGCTCCGCTCTTCTTGGCGAGGTACAGCCTAGGCAGGAACGGTTCGCCCATGTAGATGCATACGGTAGGGGCATATTCGAGAATCTTCTGCTCCATCTCGCCAAAGACGAGCTCGCCGAAACGGCATTCCGAGTCGCTGTAGTAGACCGCCTTGGCCCTCTTGGCCGAGATCAGCGTGTGCAGGCTCTCGTGGGCACAGACGAGCGTGTCCTGGAACCATGCCTGCGGCATGGTGTGCATGAAAGTTGAGGCCGCTTCCAAATCGCGGGGCAAAAAGACCAGCGTTTTCGGGTTGTTCTTGAGCGCAGCCGGGAAGTCGAACGCACCGGAATCTTCGCCCGCCTGTTCCAGGAACCAACGGGTAAGCTTCTGCTTGCTCGCGAAACGCTTGAAAAAGAACTTTATTTGGTCGGCAAAATACGGTGACGGTTTCAATTTGACTCCGGGTACATTTTAGGTAAAATATATAAATTTGCGCTGTATGCCGAAGACAAAATTTTATGCGATAAAGGCTCCTGACGGGAATAGGATTGTGACAAGCTGGCCGGAATGCGATTCTCTGGTCCGTGGGGTCAAGGGAGTGCTTTACAAATCCTTCGCTACGCGCGAAGAAGCCGAAAATTGGATAAATGGCGTGGAACCGGCCGTGAAACCCGGTGTCCGCATATACGTGGATGGTTCATTTACGCCGCATTTTGCCAAGGCGGGATGGTCTTTCGTGGTGACCGAGGGCGACAAGGAGCTTGCCCGCGGGCATGGCATTACCGCCTTTGACGCCGAAAGCCGCAATATCGACGGCGAGGTGATGGCTAGTTTCCAGGCGATGAAGTGGCTGGAGGCGAACGACAGGACCGGCACCATCTGCCACGACTACGAGGGTATTGCCCGCTGGGCTCGCGGTGAATGGAAGGCCAAGAGCAGCATCGCGCAGCAGTACGTACGCGCTTGCCAGCCGTACCTCAAGCGAGTGACGTTCGAAAAAGTCGCCGCGCATACCGGCGTCAAGTGGAACGAACTGGCCGACGAACTCGCGAAGGGCGCCATCAAGAAGGCGCAAGACGAGCTCGAGAATTCGAAAAAGTAAATCCCCGATTATTCGGATTCGTGCTTGCTCATGCAGTGCAGGCTGCCGCCCTCTTCGATGACGGTGCGGCAGTCAATGCCGATGACCTTGCGCTTGGGGTAGACACTCTCGAAATACTTCTGGGCAACGGAGTCGTTTGCGCACTTGTATTTCGGGTAGATGAGTCCGCCGTTCACGTAGATGAAGTTCATGTAGCTTGCAGGCAGAATCTGTCCGTCGTCGAGCTTGCGCTGCGGCGGGAGCGGGAGCAGGTCCACCTTGGATTTCTTCCCGTAATGCGCGTGCAGGAAGGTTTCGATGAGGAACCTGCACTTGGCGAGATTCTCGGCGTTCTTGCCGCGGCCGCTCGCGTCCCAGGCCATGACCACGCGGTCTTTGGCCACAAAACGAGCAACGTTGTCTATATGACCGTCGGTGTGGTCTCCGTGGAGTCCGGCGGGGAGAACCAGCAGGGACTTGAGGCCAAAGGCCGCGCAAAGAGCCTTGATGACCTTGCTCAGGTCCTTGGGCTCGTTGCGCCGATTGCCTACGAGGCAATCGAGCGTGGTCATGCCGAGGCCGTCGCCGTTGACTTCGATGGCGCCGCCTTCAAAAATGTACGGGACCGACTTCACGAGTTTGTACTCGAACATCTCGGCGATGCGTTCAGGTATGAGGTTGTCGTTTTTCCAGGGCGGGAACTTCTGGCCCCAGGCGTTGAATTCCGTTTGGGCGATGACCGTCTTGTTTCCCTTCTTGAGGAAGAACGGACCGTAGTCGCGTATCCAGATGTCGTCGGTCTTCATGTTGAAAAACGAGGCGGGGAAGGGACGGTCGGCCATGGCGCATTTTTCTTCGTACGTCAGGAAGTTCTTGCTCGGGACGAGGACGTTCACGGGCTGGAATTCACTGATGAGGCGGATCAGTTCCACATAGAACCAGCGAATCTTTTCGCCGCGTTCGCCATACCAGTTTTTCTTGTTGTGCGGGAAGGCGAGCCAGGTGGCTGCTTGTGTTTCCCATTCGGCAGGGTAGATTGTCGGGGCAATGCTCATGACGTAAAACTCTTTGTGTAAATTGACTTGCGTGACAATTTAGAAAAAAAGAAAAGAAGCTATATTTAGACAAGGAAAGTAAGTCCTTTAAAAAAATATATCTATGGTTTAGGGCCCATAGGAGGAATTATGAAAGCAATGTGGAATTTTTTTGCGATTGCTTTGGCTGCGTCCATGTCTCTGGCCGTCTGGTCTTGCGGTTCCGACGACAGCTCCGTCAACTACGATGAAGACGACTCTGAACTGACTTCGGGCAACTCCAACGGCGGCAATTCGTCGGGTGATCCTTCCAGTTCCTCTTCTGGCCCCAAGAGCGGGTCTGGCACTTCTTCGTCCGACACGCACTACTCGGCCATCAAGATGGAGTATTCCGTATCGGACAGTAACGGCAGCATTGTCGATTCGCGTGACAGCTCTGTATACGCGACCCTGCGCATCGGTCCCTATATTTGGATGTCCGGCAATGTGTCGGGTAACATCTACGGCATCTACAACACGTGCTACAACGGTGACGACAAGAACTGCAAGGAATTCGGCCGCCTCTACGTCGCAAACTCGGGCAATGCTTGCCCCGCAAAGTTCAGACTCCCGACGCGTACCGAATGGAAGAATGCAAAGTCTGAATCCCGGATTGCGCTGCAGTACGGCGGTATGTGCAAAAAAGAGGGTGAACTGGAATGCAAGGGCTTAGAATCCGAGGCGTACTACCAGGTTAATGACGGAAGCGTCTACGTGGATTACGGTAGCGAGTCGGGCTTGTTCAAGAAGAGTGCCGAATACAATTTCTATTCTGTCCGCTGCCTAGCCCTTACGCACATCGTCTACCGTAAGAGCGATTTGCCCGAATGCGATTCGGCGCTAGCCAAGGTTACGAGCAATTTCTATGTGACCTCGGTGGATTCCAGTTACTACTGTTCAAATAGCGGCTGGACTACGAGGAGCAGCTCTTACCGCAGGTCGTGTTCCGATGTCATAGACACCTCGTTGACGTACGCCTTCGGCGATTCCGTGTTCGTATGCAGTCGCAGTGAATGGCGGCTTGCCACGATTGACGAAATCGGTAAGCCCTGCGATGCAACGCGTCAATTGCAGGTTGTCGAGTTCAACGGTATCACCTATTACTGCACGGATACCACCTGGAAACAGATGACTTATCCGTCGACGGAGCTAGGCATATGCCATCAGGGAGCCCTCAAGAAGATTGCGCTTACTGATAAGGGCGACAAGTTCATCTGCGATACGGCGGGTTGGCGCAAGACAGTAATGACGGACATTATCGGTGTATGCGACAGCACCAAGCGCGGCAAGATCGACGACTATAACGGGAGCAAGTACTATTGTGACGTTTCGGGATGGAGGTCGGCGAAGGTTGACGATGTCTTGGGTGCTTGCGACAGTTCCAAGTATTCCAAGACCGGTGAGTTCAGTGGATCGACCTATATCTGTACTTACAAGAATTCCTGGAGAGCGCTTAACGAGCAAGAGAAGATGTTCGGTATTTGTACGGCGGGCTTGAAGGGAACTGTTAGAATAGATACGTCGGCCAAGAATATATATGTATGCTCGGATTCCCTCATGTGGAATTGGATGAGCGTGACCACGTACTTGACACATTTCCCGTGTTCTACATCCAATAAACTGGATACAATCATGGTCTTTGGTACGGGCTACAAGTGCACGGGGAGTTCATGGTCGAAGATGTCGACGCTTGAATCAACGTTGGGATTATGCACCGAAAGCAGGCTCGATGAAATGCAGATGCTCTCGTCTACTTATTACAGCTGCAAGAGTAAATCGACGAACAACTACGACTGGTATACTACGGATCAATTGGAATTGACTCTTGGAGTTTGCCCAAGTAAAGGCAAATCCTTTATAAAGGAAACGGAGACTGGCGGCATGTATACCTGTTCGGGCGGTTTCTGGAAAATGACGACAATTTCCGATATACTCGGTGCTTGTACATCGGCTCGAGGGCTTGTTGATACCGTCTATAAAGGTGTCGAGTATGTCTGCGATACATCTCTGTGTGGCGCCAGAAACCCCATGTGGCATAAGATGGAGGCTATCGATTCTATTATCGGATACTGCAACAGGGATCGGGTGGGGAAGGCCGTTGCCTTTGACGATACGGTCTATGTGTGTGTGTCGGTAGATGTGTTTAGTGAATTTGCGTATACCCAAACAGCTATGCTGAATGATATTTTTTCTGCGCGCAGGCAATGGTCGGTGGCTCCGGATTCTATTGCAAGTGCTTTCCGCAAGGAAGATCTTTTAAATCAAATTGGTGAATGTACCTCGGCCCGAATTGGAGCAACCTTCAAAAATGACGTCTTGGACATGACATGTTCTTCAACGGGTTGGCATGGTAAGACGACGAATTTTACGGATAGTCGTGACGGTCAAGTGTACAAGCAGGCAACGATTGGTTCCCAGACATGGATGGCGGAAAATCTTCGGTACAATCCGTCTACCGATAGCACTTGGTGCTACGATGGTATTGCGCAAAACTGCACTCAACAGGGTCGACTCTATCAGTGGCATACGGCATTGGGACTTCCCGAAAGTAAAGATTCCGTCAAGGTTTTTTCCTCATTTAACGAGACGGAATATTCTCTTGACTCCCTCCAGCGGGGAATTTGTCCTGCCGGTTGGCGAATTCCGTTGCAGAGTGATTGGAACAAATTGTCGCAGTATATTTTTAGCTTATTGCCTAAACCCGATGCAAAAAACTTAAGGAATTCTGAAGTCGAATACCTGAGCTCCAAAGATTTTTTTGGAATGAATCTACAAGATGTTGGTTACCGCAGGTATTGGAAACAAAACGGAATTGACAAGATGTTTGAATATCTTGATCACGGGAGTGGCTATTGGCAAGTCAAGGATCAGCCGCCTTCGGAATATTCAAATCCTCCTGAACCGGCTCGTGCGAATGTATATGCGCCTGTCGCTGGGTCTCCACTTTTCACGATGTATAAGGCTTATGCGCTTCCGGTCCGTTGCATCAAGGAGTAGGATTGGTTGTCTGGAGTGCGATTTTTTGTATATTGATAAGATATGAAGTTTGTCGATAACTTGCGGGAAAAGCCCGCCGTAAAAAAAATTGAGAAGTTTGCGCCCGCCATTGCATTCTTGGGCGGGTTCGGATGGGACTCGATAACGCTTGGCCAGATGGTCGAGAGTAGTGACCTCGTATTCTTGGTGGCGTACTATACGGGCGCCTTGATTCTCGTTATTTTGCTTTCGGCACGCTTGGAACACCCCGAAGGATGGACTAAGGACCGCTTGAGGGCAGCTGCCGCGGCACAGGCCAAGGCCGCTCCCGCGCAGGCGAAGGCTGCCGTAAGGCCGGCTCCGGTTTCAGCTACTGCCAAGGCGCCTTCGGCTCCTGTGGCAGCGAAGGTTGCCCCGCAACCCTCTGCAGCTCCGGCGAAGGGAACGACGTTTGGTGCCATGGCGAACAGGTTTGTCTCGGAACAGGCGAAGGTCGTCTCGAACCAAGCTAAGGAAGCAGCCGAGAAGGCAGCCGAAAAGGCGAAGGAAGCCGCCGGCAAGGCGAGCGCCGCCGCCGAACGGTTCGCGAAGAACATGGGTTACGAATCGACGGCCATCCCGAAGAACGCCATCGTCGTCGAACATCATTTTTTGGACCGCGAATGGAGTGCCGAATGGCGTCAGCGCTTCAGCTGGGCGGTGCAGTTCTGCTTCGGTAGCCTTTTCAGTGCGCTCGTGGTATGCTATTTCAAGAGCAGCGGCTCCCTTGCTTCCTTTATTCTTGTCATCCTCCTGGCGATTCTCCTTGTCGGTAACGAATTCCTGCAGAAGAAGTACGAAAGCTTTGGTGTGAGTCTCGCTTTCTTGAGCCTGCTCGGTACGATGTTCATGAACTTCACGCTGCCGCACCTGGTTCACAGAATCGGCTTCATCTGGTTCTTCCTGAGTACGCTCCTGTCGCTTGCCGTGTGCGTATTCATCTGGAAGGTTTCGCGTCGAAGCAAGAAGGTGCTGATTGCGCCAATCGGTATCAGTGTCTGCCTAGTGGCCGCCTACCTGATGAACTGGGTGCCGCCCGTGCCGCTCGTGCTTAAGCACCAATTGGTCTGCCAGAACTTCGACAAAACAGATTACAGCTGCGACGTGGACGCTCCGAGTTTCCTCCAGAAAATCGGTCTCAAGGCACCCAGCGTGCATCACTTACCCGACCAGGAAATCTACGTGCTTGCATCGGTGTATGCGCCTGCCGAACTCAAGGCCGCCATCGAGTACCGCTGGTATTTCCAGAATCCCGTGACGGGCAAGTATTCGCTCACGGACAAGATTTCGTCGGGTCGCATGGTCATCAACGGCGGTCGCGAAGACGGGTTCCGCAGCTTTAGTCGCAAGAAGAACGTCCCTGCCGGCCGTTACCGCGTGGAAATCGCGTTCAAGGACGGTGCCGTGATTGGTTCGCAGAGCTTTGACGTGTTCGACGAGGCTCGCGACAGCACCGGCTATGTCCGCGCCGTACTGCAATAATATTAGATTTGGCGCCATGTCCAAGGCTCCCAGCGATATGTATTTCGAGAGTGTTGTTCGTCCGGAACAACACGGGCGCCTGTTGCTCGATTCCCTGTGCGAGCGCTTTACGTACCATAGCCGTGAAGAATGGATGGACCGCCTCAGCCGCGGTCTCGTGACGGTCAATGGCGAAGTCGCTGGTGTAGATACGGTGGCGAGCAAGAACGACAAGGTCGTCTACCATGTGGAAAACTACTCTGAGCCCGAGGTGCCTACGGATTTCTCCATCGTCTTCGAGGACGAAGAATTCCTGGTAGTGGCAAAGCCGGCAGGCACGCCTGTCCACCACACGGGCCGAATTTTCTACAACACTTTTGCGGCAATCGTGCGCCGCGCGACGGATTGCGAGACGGCAACTCCGATGCACCGCCTTGATCGCGATACGGGCGGACTCATGCTCTTTGCCAAGTATGCCGAGACGGCTGCGCGTTTCCAGAAGAACCTCGACCGCATTTTGTTGCGCAAGTTCTACCTGGCGGTGGTGGAGGGCTCGTTCCCCGAAGGCGAGACCCCTTGCGATTTCCCGTTGCGCGAAAGCCCCGACGATCCGCTTCGCCTGCGCATGCACCGCATGGAAGGCGGCAAGGAATGCCGTACTATTTTCCGCAAGCTTCACGAGGTCGTGCGTGACGGCAAGGCTTATTCTGTGTTGGAGGCCGAGCTGATTACAGGTCGCAAGCATCAGATTCGTGCGCATCTTGCCGAACTCGGTTTCCCGATTGTGGGCGACAGGCTCTACAGCCATGATGGAATCTATTACGAGAAGATGGCGCGCGGTGGAGGTCTCGACGAAGCTGATTTCGCAGTCCTTGGCGCCCATAGCCAGATGCTCTACGCCTACAAGGCCGAAATCCAACTGCCTTACTGGAAGGCCCCGCGCACGTTCACCAGCACGGATTATTCTGAAGAAATGACGTCTTTTGTGGACATTTCCTAAAGAATCCTGTAACCTGGAACATAATACCTAATATATATTTAAAGCATGGTTAAAGATTTGATTCATGCTTTAGAGGGAGTACTGCTCGGGAAGCCCGAGACGGTAGAGCTATTGGTAATGGCGCTGTTGGCGGACGGTCACGTGCTGGTGGAAGATGTTCCCGGTACGGGCAAGACGACGCTCGCGAAGGCGCTTGCCGCCGCCATCGGGGCGGACTTTGCGCGAATCCAGTTTACGCCGGATTTGTTGCCCGCCGACGTGACGGGCGGTGCCGTGTTCAAGGCAAATACGGGCGAGTTTGAAATCCGCAAGGGGCCTGTCTTTACGCAGGTGTTGCTGGCCGACGAAATCAACCGTGCCTCGCCGCGCACGCAGAGCGCGCTATTGGAGGCGATGGAAGAGCGGCAGGTGTCGCTCGAGGGGCAGCGTTACAAACTGCCCGAACTTTTCATGGTCTTGGCGACTGAGAATCCGGTGGAGTTCCACGGCGTGTTCCCGCTGCCCGAAGCGCAGATGGACCGGTTCTTGGTGCGCATCTCGGTAGGTTACCCGACAGCGGAGACCGAACTGGAAATCTTGCGGGCGCATCGTGGCGGCCGGCCGATTGACTCGCTTACGGCGGTGACGACTCCCGAGGCGATTTTAAAGGCCCGTAGCGAAGTGCAGAAGATTCACATTGACGAGGCGCTGGAACGTTACGTGATTTCGCTGGTGCAGGCGACGCGTAACGATGGCGGCGTGCGACTGGCGGCTAGCCCGCGTGCCGGGATGAACCTGGTGCGCATGGCGCAGGCGTGTGCGTTCGTGGATGGACGCGATTTCGTGAACCCCGATGACATTCAGCGTGTATTCTTCCCGGTGATGGAGCACCGCGTGTTCGCCAAGGACACCGGCAACCCCGAAGCCAGCAAGAAGATATTGCAGGGAATCCTGAAGCAAGTGGCGATTCCTAAGTAAGGACGCGAATGTCTTCCTTTGCTAAATGGCTGTTGAACGCGATTCCGCGGGCCCCCAAGAAGTCGGGGGTGCTTATGGCCGTTTATTTCTGGTGGCTGGACTACTTTACTCCGGCAGGTCGTGCGTTTGCTTCGCTCTTTCTACTGGCGATGTTCGCGGGGGCTGTTCCCGGCTTTTGGGCGGCGTGGATTTTTGGCGGGCTAGACTTCCTGCTTTTCCTGGGGCTCGTGTTCAGCCTGTTCGTGACGGCGAAACGGAGCAAGATTGAAGTTGAAAGCGTTTCGGTGAATCGCGTGCGCGAGGGCGAGACGGCGACGGTGACGGCCTATTTGGCGGTGCGCTCCACAATTGACTGCGTGAACCTGGGCGCAAACCGCTTGCCTCCTTCCTTGACGGGCATCGAGTCCGATAACGTGAAAATCAAGGTGGGCGAGCCTCCGCGCAAGTTGGAATGTTTCGTGAAAACGACTCGGCGCGGCTCCTACATGCTGGGCAAGGTCTCGGCCAACGTGCCTGAGATTATGGGCCTTTTGCGCTGGCCTTACGGCTACAACGGTTCCGTGGAGTTGCTCGTGTACCCGTGTTCGCTCAAGGTGCAGGATTTCCCGTTCCTCACGCAGGGGGCTTCGGGCATGGCATTTGCGCCGTTCCTGATGCCGAGTCTCACGCGCGGAATGAATTTTATAGGCGTGCGGCCTTACCGCGAGGGCGATTCCCTGCGCGACTTGCACCACAAGGCCTTTGCCCGTTACGGCAAGCCGTTTACAAAGGAATTCGAGGTGGAGCGCGGTGCGGGCGTGATACTGCTCTTGGATACGGCGACTCCGAATTTCAAGTCGCGGCAGTACCTGGAACATGCAATTCGCTTGACGGCAGCTGTGGGCGAGTGGCTCTTGGACCGCGAAATCCTCGGGCGATTCTTTATTGACAGCGAAGAGATTGCGCTTGACGGCGGTTCCGAAAGCCGCAAGAACTTGCTCGACGCCTTGGCCCGTATTCCGCCGGCATCGCTTGCACATGCCAAGCAGCCTGCTCCTTGGGCCCCGGCGGCACGCCCGATGGATCCGGTTCTCCGCATCGGGCTTTACGCAAGCGAAGAGCCTCTTGTGAACAAGCATATCGTGGTAGGAAAACAGCCTGCCTCGACAGATGATAAACTGCTGGTGGTCTTGCCGGAAGATTGCGAAGGCCTTGAACACGGGACGGTTGTGCTATGATGGAAAAAGTAGACATCCGTTACGTTTTCAAGGTGTTGTTCCTCTGCATTGCCTCGGTGATGCTCGGGAATACCTTCGAATTCCTTTGGCTAGGGTTGTTGTTCGCGCTTTACTTCATAGTAATCGGTATCTTGAATGCGACTTCCCGCCGCGAATTTGCAAAGCGCCCGCGTTACAACAAAATCTTTGCGTACGGGGCGATCGTGCCGCTCGCACTTTTCTGGGTGGTGACTCCGACGGTCGAAAACGGCGTGTCGCCTTATCTGATTTTTTTGCCGGGGATTTATCTGCTCTATTTGGCTGCTTTGCAGGAACGGAGTCGCGGGAACGGCGGCTTCGAGGCTTTTGTCATTTTTGACGGCATGGCGGCCCTTTTGCTCGGGATGTACCTGGTTCCACATGGTTGGGGGCCAGTGGGCATTGCGGGATTTTTGCTGGCGCTATGTGCCTACAGCCGTCGTGGGACTTCGCCGTACAAGTACTTGATTTTTATACTCGTGTTAGCGGCGCTTGGGGGAATTTCTTACGGTGGCTGGCGATACTGGAAAACGCAGCGTTACCAGTATGGTGCGGAAATGGCCGAGAACTATTACATGCGCGAGCGTATTATGGGTTTCGATCCGGCGACATCCCTCGGGAGTTTCGGGAGCAATTACAATTCCCGCTACAATGACCAGGTGGTATTGCGTGTGTGGGACAAGCGCCCATCGAGGTATTTGAAGGCCGTGAGCTACGAAAAATATGTGGGTGGAATCTGGAAATTGCCCACGTCTTACAAGAAACATCTTGATCCTGCTTACTACCAGGTGGACTATGCGGTGTTCGAGGCGGCGGACTCGCTGACTTTGACGAGCGAGACTCGCAAGGTGGAACAAGTTTGGGTGCAGTCGACGTTGAACAATTTTGGATTTGTCTTTGCTCCCTACGGAGCCGTAGGTTTTGCAGCGAAAGACGTGGATTCGTTGAACTATTATGCGGGTGGAATGGTGCAGGGGTTGAACGGCAACGGAAAGCGCTTCGACTGGTATTACTTTAAGTGTTCCGGATGCAAGTTGCCCGATTCATTGCTTGCACCGAGCGAGGGCGACTTGCTTGTGGTGGAGCGGAACCGTCCGCTGCTTGATATGGTGATTGCGGCGATGGGCTTGCGCGACGTTGTGAATTCTGCTGCGGATTCAGCGACATCTCTGAAGCCGATGCCAGACTCTCTTATTTTGCAGAAGATGCTTGCTTTTTACAGCTCGAACTTTACCTATTCCCTTACGGTGCCGGGAATTTCGCGTTGGGGGAGGGCGAAAAACGACCCGCTTGCCGTTTTCTGGAACGCGAAGCAGGGTTTTTGCGAATACTATGCGACTCTTTCGGCATTGGTACTGCGCCGCCTGGGGATTCCTGCGCGGTACGTGACGGGCTTTGCGAATCCCGAAGTCGTCGAGGGCTTGCCGTATAGCATTTTCCGGCGCAAGCATTCGCATGCATGGGTCGAAGCGTTTGTAGACAACCGCTGGGTTATCTTCGACCCGACGCCTCCCATTTTGCCGCAGTTCGCGGTAGCCCCAAGCTGGTGGAGCGTCAAATGGGAGGGCGTACGCGGGCGGTTCGCCCGCGTGATGCATGCGCTCAAGGAGGGCGAGTGGCGTCGTATCGTCGACCGTTGGCAAAACAACTCGACATCTCTCTTGGAAAGTCCGATTCTTTATACTGTGCTTTTCATTCTTGTAACGGGTTTTGTCGGCCGTAAACTTCGAATCGCCTATAGGAAACGATTGAAAAATAGGGCGACAGTCTCGGCCAAGGCGCTTGAATGGGCTAAAAAATTGAATGCAGCAGAACGTGCGCTTGCCCGCTGCGGATACCGCCGTGAAACTGGCGAAACCGTGGGCCATTTCGCAAAACGAGTCGGAACCGCATTGTCGCGAATGCCTGCAAATGTTGATTCCCCGAAGAAAATGCAAAAGTCAAGAGACGCTCTCGCCAGTCTCAAGGATTACGAATTAAATCGCTGGAAGAAAGGCGCGAGGCCCGAGGCTCATTCTTAGCCTCTTTTCCAACATTCTCTCGTCTCTCGTCTCTCGTCTCTCGTCTAAAAAAACTATCTTGTTTTTCAAAAAAAACAGGAGCACTTATGTCTGTACAAGTGATGGTTAATGGTATTCCGGGCAACATGGGCCGCATTGTGGCCGAAACTTGCGTCGCCCGCGGTTTGGAACTTGTCCCGTATTCATTGACGGGCGAGATTATCGTGGAAAACGAAGCCGAAGTGGCCGGCAGAACAATCCAGCTTTTGAAGCCGAGCAATCGCGAAGAACGCATCGGCGAAGTGCTCGCGAAGTACCCGAACGTCATCTGCATCGACTACACGCACCCGACAGCTGTGAACGACAATGCAGCCTTCTACGTGAAGCACAAGATTCCCTTCGTGATGGGCACCACCGGCGGTGACCGCGAAGCGCTTGCCCGCCTTGTGGCCGAATCGAACCACCCGAGCGTTATCGCCCCGAACATGGCAAAGCAGATTGTCGCCTTCCAGAGCATGATCGAGTTCCTCGCGAACGAGTTCCCGTCTGCATTCGACGGCTACAAGCTTTCCGTGGTCGAGAGCCACCAGAAGACCAAGGCCGACACGAGCGGTACGGCCCGCGCGGTCGTGGGCACCTTCCAGAAGATGGGTTTCGCCTACACGCCGGACGATATCGAGAAGGTCCGCGACGAAAAGGAACAGATGGAACGCATGCACGTGCCCGAGGAATACCTCGGCGGTCACGCCTTCCACACCTACAGCCTCGACAGCGCCGACGGCACCGTTCATTTCGAGTTCCAGCACAACGTGTGCGGCCGCAAGATTTACGCCGAAGGCACCGTGGACGCCGTGAACTTCCTCGCCGAGCAGATTGCCGCCGGTACAGCCAAACCCTTCAACATGATGGACGTCCTGCGCTCCGGAAAGATGAGGTAAATGCGCTCGTATATCCTCCGCCGCCTGCTTTTGATGGTCCCGACTCTCATCGGGATTTCGCTGGTGTGTTTTATACTCATCCAGCTGTTGCCGGGCGGCCCAGTGGAGGAAATGATTTCGCGTGCGCAGCAGGCTGCGGCCATGAAGGGCGGGGTAGATGCCTCCAAGGCGCTCTCGCCCGACCAGATAGCCCAAATCCAGGCGTACTTCGGTTTTGACCAGCCGGCCTGGAAGCGCTATCTGACCTGGCTCTGGAACGTGCTGCACCTCGACCTCGGTTCAAGCTACACCTACGGTCTCCCGGTCTGGGATGTCATCGTGAGCCGTTTCCCGATTTCGCTGTTCTTTGGTATCACGTCTTTCTTCCTGAGTTACCTGATTTGCATCCCGCTCGGTCTGTGGAAGGCTGTACATCATGGGAGCAAGCTCGACTCGCTCAGCTCGGGTATCATTTTCTCGGGCTACGTGATGCCCGGCTATGCACTCGGTATCTTGCTCATCATCTTTCTTGCGGGCGGTTCGTACCTCGACATCTTCCCGCTGGGCGGCCTCACGAGCGATGATTTCGAGGATTTCTCGTTCTTCGGTAAAATCGTGGACCTCGGGCACCACCTGATTCTCCCGATTTTCTGCTACATGATCAGCGAATTCGCATTCCTGACCTTCCTCATGAAAAATTCAGCGCTCGAGGAACTGGGAAAGGACTACATGCGTACCGCCTTGGCCAAGGGTATGAGTTTCAACCAGGCGCTCGTTCGCCACGCGCTCCGTAACGCGCTTATCCCGATTGCCACCCGCCTCTCCGAAATCTGCACGCTCATGTTCGCGGGTGCTCTCCTTATCGAGAAGGTCTTCGATATCGACGGCATGGGTCTTCTGTACTACAACTCCATGGTCAACCGCGACTACAACGTGGTCATGGGAATTATCTTCCTGAGTAGCCTCATGGCGATGGTGGGCCGCCTCTTCAGCGATATCCTCTACACGCTTGTTGACCCTCGCATCAAGTTCTCGTAGTCGTCGTTGGTCTTTAATTTTTTTATTTACTATATTGAAAAACATGAGTAATGAAATTGTTTCCCCTGTTATCCAGTCTTACCTGAAGTCCCGTGGCTTTGTCAACTATGAAATGACTCCTATTGCCGGTGCCGGTTCGGGCCGTCAGTATTTCCGCATTTCCGAAGGTGCCAAGTCCTGCGTATTGCAGATTAGCTCCGAAGTCAACGAAGATTTCAGGCATTTTATCGAATATTCCAAGACGTTCAGGGACTACAATCTCCCGGTGCCCCGCGTGTTCGCAGTCGATGAAGGTGCCTGCCAGATTCTGCAAGAAGATCTGGGCAAGCGTTGCCTCCTCGACGAAGTGCTGCCGGTCGATCCTTTGCACCGCTCCGGCAACGAACGCATCATCTACCCGACGGTCATCGACGCCCTTGTCAAGTGGCAGGAGGCTAGCCAGTCCATATTCAGTTCCCATACGGAACTATGGATTAGGCGCTTCGATTTTGCTGCCCTCAAGTGGGAAACGGATTACTTTACCGAAAATTACCTGAAAGGCCTCAAGGGTATCAAGGAAATTCCGCAGAGCGTGCGCAATTGTTTCTCGCTCCTGGCCGTGGCTGTAGATGCTCAACCCAAGGTGCTGATGCACCGCGACTTCCAGAGCCAGAACATCATGGTCCGCCCGAATTCCGAAATCGCCTTTGTCGATTTCCAGGGTGCCCGCCGTGGGTCCGCTTTCTACGATATCGCGAGCCTCCTGTGGGATCCGTATGTCTCCTTGCCGGTTGAAATGATTAAGGACTTCTTTGAATATTGGCGCATGCAGAACAAGCGCGTTCAAGCCTATACCAAGGAAGACGCGTGGGACAGCTTTATCCAAGCCAGCTTGCAGCGCTTGATGCAGGCTCTCGGTGCCTACTGCTTCCTCAGCAGGGTCAAGGGTATCCAGAAGTTCGAAAAATACATCGAGCCCGGTAAAAAGCAGCTTCTCGCGTTGCTCGGCGAATTCAAGAAGATTGTGAAGGCGACCGAACCCGAAGCCATCGAATTCATGGAAAAGGCGCTCTCGTAGGCGATACGGTACACATGAGTCTCGTCCCGTGCCATGTCCGCCTCTGCCCGCAGCCGGAAACGTTTGTCCGTGCGCTCGGGCTCGCGTACGACGCCCTCGTGCATGCCGGCCATCCCTTTGACGCCCTTGCGGTGTGGGACAGCCTCAAGGAACGCATCGGCCAGGGAATCTACATGGGACAGGGCCTCCTGCTCCCTCATGCGAGAATCCTCGGGCTTCCTGAACCGCTCATGTCGTTCTCGGTTTGCCCGCACGGCTTTTCGGGAATCAAGACGAGCGGGGACGAACTCGGCCAGTTCCTGTGCGTTCTGCTTTCGCCTGCGGAATCGGCCACGGCGCACACGGTGGCCATCGCCGGTGTCGCAAAAAAGCTGCTTGATGCCGATTGGAAAAAACGCGCCCTCGCCGCGACGAGCGAGGACGAACTGAAAGCGCTGTTCTAGTTTTGCGTTTCTCTAAATTACCACTGTAGACTGCCTGTCGCCGTCGCACGGAAGCCTTCGTAATCACCGAAGAACCTCGTGTATCCGGTACGGAAGCTGAGCCAGCTCCAGGGGGCTACGCTTATGGCTCCGCCGAGTTCGGTGTAGTTGAGTGTCGTCTTGTTGCTCAGGAACTTCTTGTCGGTGGCATCTTCGGGACCATGGATGTCGGTGATGTTTCCGCCGAAGGCGGTATCCTTGGCGACCGTACCCGCCGAAAGCGTCGCCTTGATGAACGAGAACGTGGAACTCAGCTCGGCATGGATTTCCTGGCTGTTCGGGCCGAGGTCGGTTCCGAGGCTTTGCGCGTAGCTGCGGTAGGTGTAGCCGCCGCCCTTGTGGTGCGTGTACACCCAGGGTTCCACGCGCGTGTATTCAACAAACCAGTCCCACATGCAGTTGATGAACTTCAGGCTGTCGCGGGCGATGCCGACGGAGGCCGCCCACTTGTTGCCCCACCAGCCGTCATCGAACATGCTTGTAGGGGACTTCATGTCGTCCCACAGGAGTTCACCGTAGAATTCCCAATGCGGAATCGTTTTTACGCTCAGGTCGAACGCGAGCGAGATATTGTCCTGGTCGCCCAGCAGGTGTTCTTCGAAAAGGTACGGGATGAACGGGATGACGTACGACCACTCGAATTCGCGGCCGGAACTGTCGGCGTCTTCGTTGGGATTAGGCTCCGATTCGGTCGTTGTCCCGTATATGGCTGTTTCGGAGAGCCCGAGCGTGATATTCTTGGGGAGTGCAAAGTTGAGGCGGTGGGCATGCATGTACTTGCCTGCGTTCTTCTTTTCGAACAACTTTGCAGCGTACTGTGTGTAGGTTACGGGGCCGATGGCGAACTGGTACCCGAAATACGGCGTGGGGGCCGGGTCGAATATGCGGCTGCTGCTGTCTTGCCACGGGCGGTAGATGTTGGATTCGCCGCGCAAGATTACATGGTTGCGGCGTGCAGGGCCCCATTCGAGGTAGTCAAAACCGGCCATGAGCAATACCGGCTTGAGCTGGTAGTTCACGTTGGCGGCAAAGATGTCCCAGGTACGCTTGTTCTCGCTCTGCTTGTTGAACGGGATTCCTTCGATGGGTGTGTAGTAGTTAAAAGCGATGTCCCTGTTCGTGTAGTCCGTGCTAACCTTGACGCGGGCGTCGAAGCGGAAGGCGCTCGTGAATTGGCCGTCGAGGAACAGCCTGATGGACATGGAATTGTCGTAGTGCGTCGGCGCGTTCGAGAGGTTCGTTATCGCGACGGAATCGACAAGCTGTCCGCGTATGTTCAGCTCGTAGCCCTTGGCGGTGTCCGCAAAGGCGAAGTGAGTCTCCGTCGGGTCGCCTGCGTTACGGGCGAAAGAGCTTGTGGCGATAACGCACGAAAGGAGAGCGGTTGTAGCGAACAGTTTCATCATTTTTTCCCGAGAAAACGTGTGGCGAATTTGACACCCACGGAGCCGAAGGCGGCATGGGTGAGGTGCGCGAAAATCCCGTGTAAGTGCGGGTTGATATAATGCGAATTACGGACGAGCCATGGCAGGCGGCCAGGGAGCAGTGCGCTTTGGAAACGGGCGTCCATGTAGGCGATGTATCCATCCAGGAATTTCTTTTGATCTTCGCTTAGCCTAGCGTATAGCGTTGAATCGTGGACGGCCTTGGCCCATTGCAAGTTTGTACGCAGCTTTTCGGTCCAGGAGTGTCCTCCTGCGCCACCGATGGCGTTTTCGCCGTGGATGCGGTAGCGGATGACCTTGTCGCTCACGGGGGCGTACCCGCCGCGTACCGCGGCGCACAGCGTAATCCATTGATCGTGTACGGGGACACCGTCGGGAATGGGCAGTACATTTGCGAGGAGCCCCGCCTTGAATAGCGCCATGCATCCTGTAACGTTCGTAAATCCGGTAAGGAGTGCCTTTACGGAAAGGTGCTTGGGAATCCTGTCCATTTCGCGCCAGGAATTGGCAATCGTCTTTCCGTCGGCGTCAATCACCTGGGCGTCGCCAAAGACGAGGTCCCTGTCGCGGATTTTCATCTCGAGGACTTCGATTTTTTGTGGGTGCCAGATATCGTCTTGGTCGGCGAGGGCAATAAGGTCGTCGTCGCCGAGTTGCGTACGGGCCAACTCCAGCGCCTTCGAGAATGCGGCCCTGTGTCCGGTGTTCTGTGGGAGTGCGTGTATCTGGAGTGGGAGTTTTTGCGCGTAGTCCTGTAGAATCTTTACGGACGAGTCCTTCGAACCGTCGTCTACGGCTACGATAAAGTCCGCCGGTCTCGTTTGAGCCAATAGCGAATCGAGCATCTGCGGGAGATACTTTTCACCATTGTAGGTCGCGAGAACAATGCAGACTTTTGCCATATCATGAATATAGCAAAAACGCCTAGCAGGAGATTTCCTTGATGTAGTCGGCTTTTAGTTTGCTGAGCAAAATGGCCGAATTTCGCCTTTCGTTAATATCTTTCCGATTATTCCATAATGGACGGATTGAACCCGGATGGGTCGCCATGAACGACAAAGCACCAAAGAATCCGAAGGTTTTGAACAAAGTAACAAGTAACTCGTCGGCGTTATTTTTGGCTGTAGGCAACAGGGTCTCGTCCGGGCTATTTGCGGTGGCGCACAGGTAGGGAATGCTGAACATCTTGCCGCCGGCGTGGAGCATGCGGAACGAAAAATCCACAAGGCCCATCGGAACGGACATGTTGTGGTCAAAACCTCCCGTGAGCCTTACGATGCGTCTGGAGAAGGCGGCAACGTAGGGGCAAGGAGCCGCCACAAAGCGGAGTTTGGAGTCGTCGGGAATCATCGCCACACCGGTGCGTCCGCTGCGCAGGTAGCCTGCGAGGAACTTGCCGTTCACGCCTGTCGCAAGGCGCGGGGCAAACGCGTCGACCATGGGGAACCCTTCAATGGCCTGCGCCAAGTCGTTCAGGAAGGTGCGGTCCACCCTGACGGACTTATGGGCGAACACGATCCATTCCGCTTCGCTTTCCTGGATGCTCTTGTTGATGTCGTTACCGAAGAACCAGCCTAGGGCCGGGTCGGTGAAGGGCGGTTCGGTCGGGAATTCGGGATTCTCTTCGTGGCTCCAGACGATGAGGTCGAATTGCTTCATCAGAAGCCCACGCGGAGTCCTATGCGGTGCTCGAAACCGAGCCCCTGGGCGAGGTAGGAGAACGAATAGTCCATCGAGAACAGGCTGCTAGAGTATCCGAGACCGCCACTCAGCATGCGGGCTTCGTTCGATTCGCTGGGCCTGCTGTCTGACGAGGCGAGTTCCTTGAAATCACGGACGAGGTCGAGCCAGGCGCGGGTGAAACCGGCGCGGATGGAGAAGTAGCTACCGAGGGCGTATTCGGCACCGAGGTTCAGTGTAGACTCGGCGAACCTCGGGAAATCGCTGTCGGCGTAAAGCGTGAGGCGTCGCACGCTCTGCGGGCGGAAGTAGCCGGCAATCGAGAACGTCTGCGACATGGGGTAGTGTTCGTCTTCACCGTCGTCCACGTAGTCCCGCAAAATGCAGCCCATGTCGCGGGCTGTAAGGGCGAGGCCGAAAATCTTGCTGGGAGACTGCCAGGCGATACCCCAGTCGAACGCGAGTCCGTATGCGGTGCGGTCGCCTTCTTCTTCGGCGAGCCTGTCGCTTGCGAACTTCACGGTGGTACCGAACTGGAAATGCTTCATCGGGAAGGCGAGAGTTGCAGTAACGAGCTGGCTGAACGGCTCGTAGTCGACGCCAGTCGATTCGCCGAACTCGTCGTAACCTTCGATGGTCCCGTAGTCGAGCCAGTTATAACTTATCTGGTATAGGAACGTATTTACATGTGCCGTGTACGAGATGGTTCCCTGGTTGTCGGAGAATTCACCTGTCTGCCAGTGCATGGACGCGATGCGGTCTGTTCCGTCGGGAAGCTTCAGTGCGGCCGGGTTCAATTGCGTAATTGACGGGTCGGTACTCGGGTTCGCTGCCGCGGACTTTTCGAGTGCGGCGTTACGGGGGCTGTCAAAGGTACGCAAGAAAGAGAACACTTCTTGGCCGGCGTCGCCATGATCAAAAAAAGCCAACGCCGTCGCAGGAACAAATAACGCGAAGGTCGCAAGGGCAGAAATTTTCCCTGTAAAACTCATAGCCCATAATTTACAAAAGAAACAACAAAAAAGTAGTGCATACCTTTACAAAATAGGCGAACTTTGATATATTTGGGTCGCTCGGGCTACTAGCTCAGTTGGTAGAGCAACGCCCTTTTAAGGCGTGGGTCGAAGGTTCGAGCCCTTCGTAGCTCAGTGAAAAACCGGTTCCGACTTGTCGGGGCCGGTTTTTGCATATTTACTATCTTTGTATTTATATGGAAACCTTGCAGGAATATCTCCAGGATTCGCTTTCGGGATCGCTGTCGGCTTTCGCGAACGCGGGGAAGGAGTCGCTCCATCTGTGTGGTGCGACGATTCCCATGGCGTCGATGATGGTGGCGGGACGTTTCTACGACACTCCCGAAGATATTCTTGTTGTGGCGAAGGACTACAAGAGCGCCGAGACGTGGATCGAGAACCTCCAGGGGCTCGTGGGCGAGGACCGCGTTCTGTTTTACCCCTCCATCGGTCTCAAGCCTTACGAACAGAAGGTCCCTTTCGAGGGAGTCCTTGAAGAACGCCTCAAGTTTTTCGAGAAAGTCGGCGATAGCAGCGATGTACGCGTAGTCGTGTGCCCGCTCGATGCCCTGCTGATGAAACTCCCTGCCCCCGGGACCGTGCAAAAACAGTTCCGGACGGTCAAGGTGGGCGATGTCTTTGACCCATCGACGCTTCGACCGTGGCTCTTGGACCATGGTTTTAACGAACAGCCCATGGTGAGCGGCGTGGGGGAATTCTCCATCCGCGGTTGCATCGTTGATATCAACTGCTTCCTTTATCCGCACCCGATACGTATCGAGTTCTATGGCGACGAGGTGGAATCCATCCGCACCTTCGACATCTTTACGCAGCGTTCCATCGAACGGATGGACCGCGTAAAGCTTTACCCCATGGGTGAATTCACGCTGCCGGGCGAAGAGGCGGCCAAGTTCGGGGGCGATTTGTCGGGGCTCTGGTGGAAACGCCCCGATTACGAGAATCTCGGGTCTAGCCTGCTAGACTACCTGCCGAAATGTTCACTTGTTTTTGAGGGGCTTTCGACACTTTCCGAGACCGCGTCCAAGCTTTATCGCGCCTACGAGTCCGTGTATGCCGAAATATCCGGTGCGAATACCGGCGTGGCAGACCCGTCCAGAATCTGGTGGAAGTTCGGCGAACTTGCATCGCGTTTCCCGGGACGCGCGAGCCTCGACATGACAGGCGCGAGCGCCGAATCGAGCAGCTGGATCAACGTGAACCTCCGCCCGCAGGACTTTTCGAGCACGGGAACGGACGCTGTAGCGAAGCAAATCGAGGATTTTGCGGCCCAGGGTGGCCGCGTGTACGTGGTGGCTCCGACTCCTGGTGCGCTGGCGCGACTCCGTCATGTTTTCGAGTACTTGCCCGTAGAAGATTATTATGTCGGCAACCTTACCGAGGGTTTTTGGCTCGAGGACGAAGGAATCGCCTTCCTTACCGAAACGCGCATATTCAACAGGCATGCCAACAAGCATCGTAAGCGCCAGATAGCGGGCTCGGTCGCGAGTGCCCTCATGGTGGAATCGCTTTCGCGCGGGGACTACGTGGCTCACGAGGATCACGGCGTCGGGCGCTACTTGGGCCTTGTGCGCGTGAACGTGAACGGCGGATGGGTGGACTGCGCCCTCCTGGAATATGCGGGTGGCGACCGCCTCAAGTTCCCCGTATCCGACCTGCAGAAGATTGACCGCCTGAATCCTTCCGAAGACAAAATCCCGACGCTCGACAAGCTCGGTGGCAAGAACTGGGAGAACCTCAAGAAGCGCGTCAAGAAGAAGGTGGTGCAGATTGCGCGGGAACTCGTGGAACTGTACGCCAAGCGCGAGTTGGTGGAAGGCTTTGGCTTCCCGCCCAATCCCAAGATGCAAAAGGAATTCGACGATGCGTTTGAATACGAGCCGACTCCCGACCAGGTGAAGGCCACCGCCGATATCATGCGTGACATGGAAGCCCGCAGGCCCATGGACCGCCTCGTCTGCGGCGATGTGGGTTTCGGCAAAACAGAAGTTGCCATGCGTGCCGCCTTCAAGTGCGTGAGCGCCAAAAAGCAGGTGGCCATCCTGGTGCCTACGACTATCCTGGCCGCCCAGCATTACGAGAACTTCAAGGAGCGCTTTGCCGCTTTCCCTGTGAATATCGCGCTCGTGAACCGCTACAAGAGCCCCAAGGAAAAGAAGGAAATCTTCAAGCAGGTGAGCGAGGGGAAGGTCGATATCGTTGTCGGGACGCATGCCCTGTTGAGCGAAAAGAACCAGTTCAAGGACTTGGGGCTGCTCATCATCGACGAAGAACAGAAGTTCGGCGTGAAGCAGAAGGAAAAGCTTCGCGAATTCAGGCTCGCGGTCGATACCATCAGCATGAGCGCCACACCCATCCCGCGTTCGCTGCAGCTGAGCATGACCGGAGTGCGCGACATCTCGCTCATCAATACGCCGCCCATGAACCGCCTGCCCGTGGAAACCAAGCTCCTCAAGCGCGACGACGTGATTCTTGCCGCCGCGGTAGAAGACGAACTGGCGCGCGGTGGCCAGGTCTTTATCGTGAACGACCGCGTCCAGAGCATCAACATGCTTGCCGAAGACGTTGAACACTGGGTTCCGAACGCCCGCGTGGCCGTGGCACACGGCCAAATGGAAGACCGCGAACTCGAACGCGTGATGAACGCCTTCCTTGCGAAGGATTTCGACGTGCTGGTGAGCACGAGCATCATCGAGTCGGGCCTCGACGTTCCTAACGCAAATACGATTATCATCATGAACGCGCACCACTTCGGCATCAGCCAGCTTTACCAGATGCGCGGTCGCGTGGGCCGCAGTGACGTGCTCGCGAAGGCTTTCCTCGTGATTCCCCCGCACAGCGAGATTTCGGCGGAATCCATGCGCCGCCTCAAGGCGCTCGAGCAGTACACGGACCTCGGTAGCGGCTACCAGCTTGCCATGCGCGACCTCGATATCCGAGGCGCGGGGAACCTGCTGGGTGAAGAACAGCACGGCTTTATCGCCGAGGTCGGCTTCGAGACGTACATCCGGATGGTGCGCGAGGCCGTGGAGCAGCTGCGCGGTGCGCCTACAGACAAGCCGGTTCAGCCCCGCGTGGAGCTCGGCGTGGACGCCTACCTGCCTGAAGATTACATCCAGGATGGCCTGACGCGCATTTCGCTTTACCAGCGCATCGCGCGAATCGCCTCCACGGCCGAGGTGGAAAGCATCTTGCAGGAACTGGAAGACCGTTTTGGACCGGTACCGACCCCCGCGAAGATGCTCATGAAAGTCTCCGAAATCGGTCTTTTGGCGGGTCGCATGCGTGTGCAGGGCCTGCAGCAGCGCAAGGGCCTCTTGGCGGTGACTTTTGCCGAATACCCGCCTCCAGACCCGAGGGAACTGCTTTCGCTTTGCCCCGCGTCGCCGTACCCGATGCGTCTTTTGAACGTGACCCCGGTCCAGGCGGTCATCGAACTCTCGACGGCAGACCCCGAACAGGTCGCCGAAAGGACTCTCGAGTGTTTCCGGACGTTCTCCAAGTAATCTGTTTTTGCTATTTTATAGCCGGAAGTTTCTAATAAAGGAAGTACAAGATGAAATCAAAATTTATCGTTCTCGGTGCATGTACGCTTGCCTTGATTGCCTGCAATTCCCAACAGTCCAAGCAGGCGGCCGCCATCGGCGCAAATTCTACGGACGACCAGAAGTTCGCCTATATGCTCGGTACGCAGTTTGGCTCCCAGAGTTTCCGCCAGATGCCTGTCCAGATAGGCGAACACATCGACCAGGATATCGCCATTCAGGCTCTCTACGATAATATCAAGGCTTCCAAGGATTCTACTTTCAAACTCCAGATTCCGGAAGATTCCCTGAGCGGGATTGCTGGTCGTTACAACATGAAGGCCCGTGCCCGTCTCTCCAGGGCCCAGCCGGATAGTGCTGCTGCTGCCGCCATGATCGGTGACCAGGCCAAGTATCGTGCCTATGTCGATTCCGCCATCAGGTCTTTCCCGATAGAGCCGGAAAAGGTTCCCACGAACGCTCCTGTCACCTTGGGCGAAAATCCGACCGACAACCAGAAATTCTCCTATGTTATCGGCGTCCAGTTTGCCAACCAGCTTATTGGCATCGGTTCGCAGTTCCAGACCGAATTCGATCCGGACTACTTTGTCCTCGGTATCAAGGATGCCGCCGCCAAGGTGCGTGACTCCGCTTTCGTGATGCCGCTTCCCGAAGATTCTCTCAAGGCCGTGGGCGACCGCTACAACGAGAAGATGAAGGTTCTTCGTGAAGAAGCCATGAAGAAGGCCCAGGAAGAAGAAGCGAAGCTCAAGGAAGTTGTCGCTGGCCTCCGTGGCGATACGCTCCCGAACGGAATGCCCGTGAAGATGAACTTCAAGGTGAAGGTGACCGGTATTTCCACGAAGGACCAGAACCTTGAGGCATACGCCGGCAAGCCGCTCCTCATCTCTTACTTCTCTGCCACTTGCGGCCACTGCGCCCATGCTGCACCGCAGGTTGTGGCAATTGCGAAGGAATTTGTGCCGAAGGGCCTTACCGCCGTTACCGTGTTCAGCGGTGGCAACAACAAGTCCGGTATCCGCAAGTTCACCGACAACGCCGGCTACGACGACAACGAGAAGGTCGTGTGGGATGAATCCCGCCAGTTCGGTGAACTCTACAGCGACGGTTACGTCCCGAAGATTTACCTCGTGAATCCGGACGGCACTTACAAGCAGTATGCCGCCTTCGAGAAGGAAAAGGAAGACCTCAAGAAGGAAATCGCTGAACTCCTCGACGGCAAGAACGTGGAATGGAAGGTTGAACCGCCGGCTCCGGCACAGGTTGACACGCTCAAGCCTGCCGCTGCCGCTCCGGCACCTGCACCGGCTCCTGCTCCTGCAACGAAGTAATTTTCGGATTGTCATCTATAATTTCACAATATGATGTAGTCGTCATCGGTGGCGGTCATGCCGGCATCGAGGCGACGCACGCCGCCTGGAAACTCGGCGTAAAGACGGCCATGCTCACGATGGATATCAATGCCATCGGGCGTATGAGCTGTAACCCGGCCGTAGGCGGGGTGGCCAAGGGCCAGATTGTGCGTGACATCGACGCGCTCGGTGGCCTGATGGGGCTCTTGACCGACAAGGCGGGCATCCAGTTCCGCATGCTCAACATGAGCAAGGGGCCCGCCGTGTGGGGGCCGCGCGCCCAGTGCGACATGAAGTATTACAGCGAGGTAGCGCGTGACGTCGTCACGAATCTTCCCGGACTCTCTGTAATCCAGGGGGAACTGGCCGCGTTCGAACGCATGGCGGACGGACGCCTGGAACTTACGCTCCTGAACGGCGAACGCTATGTGACACGCTCTCTCGTGATTACAAGCGGCACCTTCCTTGCCTCCAAGATGTTCACCGGACTCGAAACGAGTATCGGTGGGCGAGTGGGCGAGCCGAGTGCCGACAAGCTTTCGGAAAGCCTCGCGAAGCATGGAATCGCCTTGCGCCGCCTCAAGACGGGGACGCCCAGCAGGCTCGATCCCGATTCCATCGATTTTGACGAATGCGACGTGCAGCGTGGCGACGAGATTGCTTGGCCCATGAGCGACCGCCATCTGGCAGAAACCGTCCCTGGCCGGGGTGCCGACTTTTTCTGGGGAGACCCGACGAACGGGTTCGTCCGCAACGATTGCGTGTGCTGGATTACGCGTACGAACATCAAGACGCACGAGATACTGCGGAGCGGATTCAAGGATAGTCCCATGTTCAGCGGGCGCATCCACGGCAAGGGACCGCGCTACTGCCCGAGCATCGAGGACAAGATCAACCGCTTTGGCGACCGCGACGGCCATCAGCTTTTCCTGGAACCGGAACAGGCGGACATCGGCCGCGTGTACATCAACGGGTTCAGCTCGAGCCTGCCTGCCGACATCCAGCTCGCCGCCATCCACACGATTCCTGGCCTTACCCGTGCCCGCGTGCTGCAGATAGGCTACGCTGTGGAGTACGATTCGGTTGACGCCACACAGCTCTACCCGACGTTCGAATGCAAGAAGGTCCCGGGACTCTATTTCGCGGGCCAGGTGTGCGGTACGAGCGGCTACGAGGAAGCTGCGGGCCAGGGACTCCTGGCGGGCATCAACGCGGCTCTCAAAATAAAGGGGGAGGGCCCCTTTATTTTAGGTCGTTCCGACAGTTACCTGGGGGTAATGGCGGACGACCTGTCGAACATCCTGCTCGACGAGCCTTACAGGATGTTCACGAGCCGCGCCGAATACAGACTGTTCCTGCGCAGCGACAACGCCGAAATGCGCCTCAAGGAACGTGCCCATGACATTGGCATGATTTCGGACAGCGACTATGATGACTGGATGCGCCGCCGCGCCTTGATGGAATCTGCCCGCACCCGCATGGTGGAGGAATCCGCCACGCCAGAACAGGCGAACGAGATTCTCGCTCCGGGGGGGCAGGCGCTTGCGACCGAACGCACCCGCTGGATGAACGTGTTCCGCCGCCCTGGCATCGATCCCGAGGCGTTCTTCAAGGTGGCCCTGCCCGATATGCAGCTCACCCGTCGCGACCAGTGGTACATGTACGCTCAGGAACTCTATGCCGGATTCTTCGACCGCCAGGAACGGGAAATTGTGGAGCAGAAGAAGATGGAGTCCGTGCGCCTGCCCGAAGACCTCGACTATATGCAGGTGACCGCCATCAGTATCGAGAGCCGCCAGCGCCTCAATGCCCACAAGCCCCTTACGCTTGGCCAGGCGAGCCGCATACCGGGCGTTCGCCCCGCCGATATCACAGTCCTTGCGCATTGGCTGGAGAATAGAACCGGGCCGACTTGATATTTTTGCCAAAAATTACTATCTTTGGGCGCGTCTATTAATCATTTTCCAAGAGGTATATTATGGCAGAAGAAACAGAAGTCAAAACCACAGAAGAAGTCAAGCCTCAGGAACCGAAATCTACAGAAAAATCCCAAGAAAAGAAGGCCCCGGCCAAGAAAAAGCGTCCGTTGAACGCCAAGCGCAAGGGTAGCGCCCCTGCAGCCAAGAAGCCGGCCGTCTTCAGTGATTCCCTGGAAGAACGTTTCCCCGCACTCGCCGCAAAACTCAAGAAGTCTATTGAGGACGGCATCAAGCAGAAGATCAAGGAAGCCCAGAACGATCCGAAGGTCAAGGCTGCTTCCAAGAAGTTCGCTGCCGAAAAGTAAAGCTGCTTATACTTCTGAATTTGAAAACGTCCCACGTGAGTGGGGCGTTTTCTGTTGTAAATTTCTAGATTTGTGCCTATGATTAGCATTACCAAGCTCCTGATGGATACGCCGAACTACGGTGACCAATTGCGTTACGAACCTCGCGCCCACGAATCGAAAAATGGTGTGGCGCCGGGCCGTGGCCCCGTGGTGGTGTGGAACTGCACCAAGACTTGCAATTTGAGTTGCGTACACTGCTATGCCCGTTCCGAGGCCATCAAGTACCAGAACGAATTGACCCACGAAGAGGGAATCACCCTCATTGACCAGTTGGCCGATTTCAAGGTGCCGGTAATCCTTTTCAGCGGTGGCGAGCCTCTGCTTCGCCCCGATTTTTTTGAACTTGCGAACTATGCGGCCTCCAAGGGCATCCGCCCGACCATCAGCACGAACGGAACTTGCATTACGCCTGACGTGGCCCAAAAACTCAAGGACATGGGCGTAGGCTACGTGGGCATCAGCCTGGATGGCTGCGAGGCGACACACGACAAGTTCCGCGGCAAGGAGGGCGCCTACAGGCTTGCTCTCCGCGGCATCCGCAACTGCGTGGCGACGGGCCAGAAGGTGGGACTCCGCTTTACGATTACGCGCTACAACGTGCAGGACCTGAACGCGATTTTCGACTTGCTCGAAAGCGAGAATATTGACCGCGTGTGCTTCTATCACTTGGTCTATAGCGGTCGCGGTTCCGCGATGGTCGAGAACGACCTGAACCATGAAGAAAGCCGCAAGGCGATGGACTTGATTATCGACCGCACGCTTGACTTCAAGAAGCGCGGCATCGACAAGGAAATCCTGACCGTCGACAACCATGCTGACGCCGTCTACCTGTATTTGCGTATGAAGCGCGAAGACCCTGCCCGTGCGGCTAAGGTGCTGGAACTTATCCAGCGTAACGGCGGTAACCGCAGCGGCATGGCGTTCGGCAACATCGACAGCATCGGGAACGTTCACCCCGACCAGTTCACGCAGTACATCACGCTCGGCAACGTGCGCGAGCGCAACTTCGGCGAAATCTGGAGCGATGAAAGCAACCCGATCATGGCGGGCCTCAAGAACCGCAAGCCGATTTTGAAGGGACGCTGCCCCAAGTGTGCCTACCTGAACCTGTGCAACGGTAACTTCCGCACCCGCGCCGAGGCCGTGACCGGCGACTTCTGGGAACAGGACCCGGCATGTTATTTGACGGACGCGGAGATTAATGGATAATTGATAATGGATGATGGATGATGTGAAATTATCAATTATCAATCATCAATTATCAATCAGTTTTTCACTTCTCACTTCACATTGAATATGACTGCCCTTAAACAGCATCTTCTCGCCATCATCCAGGACGCTTTTCCGCTGGAAGAGCGCCCGTACAAGGTGCTTGCGGAGCAGCTCGATTCAGATGAACAGTCCGTTTTCGAGGCGGTCGAGAGTCTGCGCAACTCGGGAGTCATCCGCCGTATCGGTGGCGTGTACGATTCCAAGAAGTTGGGCTTTATTTCGCGACTCTGTGCGGGCAAGGTTTCCGACATAGACAAGTTCGCCGCCGCGGTCAACGAAATCCCGGCCATCACGCACAATTATCTCCGTTCCCACGAATATAACGTCTGGTTCACAGTCATCGCCGAGTCCGAAGATGAAATCCGCAAGATTGTAGACGGGCTTTGTGCTAGCACGGACCTTCACGACGTGCATGTCCTCTCCGCAACAAAGAAATTCAAGATAAACACGGTAATGGGGAAGGGTGCGCGCAATCCTGATTTGTCATTGCGAACGGAATGCAATGAAGTGAAGCAATCTCCTGCCCGAATCTTGTCGGGGGCTGACCGCGCCCGCATCAGCATCGCTTGTACCGACATCCCGCATACGCTCACTCCCTTCAAGGACTGGGGCGTATCTACCGAAGAACTCCGCGACGACCTCGCCCAAAAGAGAATGCGCCGCTTCGGGACAATCCTCCGGCACCAGGAGGCGGGCTTTGCCTACAATGCGATGGTCTGCTTTGGTTTAGACGAGAGACGAGAAGCCTGCCCTGAGCCTGCCGAAGGAACGAGAGACGAGAGAGGAATTGTTCTCGCGCAAAAGCCCTACATTTCCCATTGCTACGAGCGCCCCGCCTTCGAAGGCTTCCCGTACACGCTCTACGCGATGATGCACGCGCAGTCGGCCGAGGAACTCGACCTGTATATAAAAGATGCCGCAGCTTCTATCGGCAATCCCGACTATGCGGTGCTCCATTCCGTGCGCGAACTCAAGAAGACGAGTTTCGCGTTCTTTGCCTAGAAAAAATTCTAATTCCAAGCCTGCAGGTAGATACCCAGGCGGTGCCCGGTCTCGAATCCGAACAAGGTGCCCTTGTGGATTTCGTAGTTCAGCCCGATGCCGAAGGGGAGCCCCAGAATGTTGAAATGCCGCGAAGCGTCAAAGGCCATTTTCATGCCGCGGTAGGTGTCCTTCATTTTGCTGTAGGGCTTTGCGAGATTCCTATTTTCGGATTCCTCGAATCGCGCCTGGTACAGGAACGTTTCCGAGATTTTCCATCCCGAACGGCGTTCTTCGTTCCAGCCGAGTGTCCATATGAACGAGGCCTTGAAGCCAATCTCGTCGCCCGGCTTGTAATGGTTATCCTCGATGAACGAGTTGTACCGCAATGCTGTTCCAACCGTCAGGTCGCGCGAAAAATGCAAAAGGGCGAACGGCTCCATGTTCATGCGGTGGAACCTGTTCTGCTGCGACCCTTCGCCCGGCGGCACGCGCCAGTTGAAATTCAACCCGAAGTTCGGCAAGAAAAAGAATTTTGCACCAACGTAGGTCTCGTTGAAACCGTTTACGTGCAGGTTGCAGTAGTTGTGGATGTATCCTTCGGTAGAGTACTCGTAGCTGTAGCTCATGAACCTGAACGATGCATCGGCATAGACGCTGAATGCTTTGAAGGGGGAGTATTCCGCCGAAACTGCCATGTCGGTGCTGTACACATCGTCGTCGAGCTCCTCGAAGCCGGCTACCGCAAAGCGCGTGGCCGGGGCTTCCACCGGGCGTACGATTTCGGCCGCCCATACAGCGATGGGACTCAGGGCAATCAGTATCCAGGAAGCTCTTGACATGACATTTCAAATATATGAAAATCCTGGCGCATTTTATTTCATTTTTATTATATTCAGATTGACGTATATGCGAATTTGTTCGGTAATCCTTCTCGTTTCCCTAATGACGGCGCTCTTGCTGGGCGGTTGTTTCTGGGCGACTCCCGAAGATAATCCGGACTACCTGATGATGGATGATACACGGTATCCGTATGCAGGGCTCCCGCGCGTTGTTATCGAGACGGAAGATTTCAGGGAACTGCGTGACCGCGAAACCGAATTCCCGGCCTATTTCCAGATATACGGTGATACGGTGCCCGAGACAGGAGTTCTCGAACTTACGGTGCGTGGGCGTGGCAATTCCAGCTTCAAGATGCCCAAGTACGGCATGAAACTTGAATTTAAGGACAAAGTAAGCCTGTTCGGCATGCCCAAGAATCGTGATTGGGCGCTTATCGCCAATTTCGGCGACAAGACGCACTTGCGCAACTACATGATGACGCGGATTTCGGAATGGCTTGGCGCAAAATACACTCCCCGCATGCAATTCGTGGAGCTGTACCTGAACCGCAAGTACATGGGGCTCTACCTGCTTTCCGAAACGGTCAAGGTGGCCAAGAACCGCGTGAATATCGCGGAAAACGATTCGTCGTTCCTGTTCGAGCGCGAAGGCGAAAAGAAGCTGGACCCGCCCTTCGTTACGTCGAACATGGGCAATTCGTTCCACATAAAGTCACCGAAGAACCCTCCAGAATCGTCTAAGAAGATGCTCCTTGATCACCTGAACGACTTTGAGGACTTCTTGGACTCTGCAAAAAGGAAGAAAGACAATCACATGAAAGAATGGATTGATGTGGACGACTTTTTGCCTTATTACTGGATCCAGGAGTATTCGAAAAACGAGGACGGCAATTTTTCGCGCAGCATCTTCATGACATGGGAAAAGGGTGGTGTCATCCATTTTGGGCCGCTCTGGGATTTTGACTTGGCCTTCGGTAACGAGTCGTACGAGCAGAACCAGCCTGCGGAGGACTGGTATATCCGCAATTACCGTTGGTTTAGGCTTATTTTCAATGATACCGTAATCCGTGAGCGTGCCGCGCAATACTGGAAAGAAAACCGGCACCTGTTCAAGGCTCTTATAGACAGCATCCCCGTATACGAGAAAATCATTTCTCGGGCGGTTGATAACGAGTACAGGCGTTGGCCCGTGCTGCAGAACAAGGAAAACTGGGCGCTCAAGGACCCGTACTATACCTATGACGAAGCGGTAGATTCCATGAAAACGTGGATGGAACGGCGGTATAATTGGATTGACGAACGTTATTGATAATTATAGATTTGTTATAAAGGAGGGCTATATGCGCAAAATCTATTGTTTGGTTATTGCGGCAATTTTGATTGCCGGCTGTACAGATTCCTCGGATGGAAGCAGCAGTTCTATTACTGAGGTGGGTGATGCTCCCACGGATAGTTCTGTGGTTGATCTTTCTTCGAATAGTCTTTCTTCTTCAACCGAGTCTTCGGCAAGTATTTCTTCTTCAACCGAGTCTTCGGCAAGTATTTCTTCTTCATCGGTGCAGGAATCGTCGTCTTCTTACAGGAGGTGGATTACGAATCATCTTCTGGATGAATTGATAGACTTCGATGTCCCTGTTTGTAGACAATTTTCATGGTCTTGGTATGCTCACGATACGGTTGTTGTCGGGTGCAATAATGATATTCCGGAGGAATCTCGATATTGGTTCCCGGTAGATGACAATTCCGATGGCGGAAAATCTAAAGTGATTTTCCATGACGGCATGGAATACACAAAAGAAAACTATGTATCGATTATTGAAACCTGTGAGGGTTTCTGTGCAGATTTTGTACTGAATCAGGATACTTTGCCATATAAACCCTATGTCGGTGCGGCGTTCTATGTCGCTGGAACCGATGCTGATGGGCAACCTATTCTTGCTGATGTTTCTAGGGCTGGAGGAATTTGTATTACGTACACGAGTACGGCCTCAGCGGTCCTTGAACTTGGTTTCAATGATGAAATTGATGAAGCTATCGGTTACGATTACCCGTATGTTTCCCTTCCGAAGAGTGAAACTGCTAACGAAGTTTGCACTCCGTGGGCAGGCTTCAAACAGGCCGGTTGGGGCAAGGCCAAGGTCACGGGTGACGATGCGTCTTTAAATCTTTCGACAATCCGGTTCAAGATTCAACAGGCGGATAGTACGACTGGCTCGTTTAACGTAATTGCCGTCAGTGGCATCCCCTGTTGTGCCGAACCGCCACATTGATTTTTTCTATCTTTGAGCCATGCGCAAGATTTACATGGCCGGCATGAGCCACAAGGTGGCCGAAATTGCAATCCGCGAGAAGTTCTACATCCCGATGGATGTGAAGACGGATGCGCTCGGTCATTCGCCGTTTGACGAACTCCTGATTCTGGCGACATGCAATCGCACCGAGGTCTACGTGGCCTCCGACCGCGAAATCGGCGAGGCGGAACTCGTGCGTTACGTATGTGGGCTGGCCCATCAGGAGTATGACGCTTTCGCGAAGTTCTTCTATTTCAAGTCGGGCGAAGACGTGGTTCACCATGTGATGAACGTTTGCGCCGGGCTCGATTCCGTGGCAGTGGGCGAAGACCAGATTCTGCACCAGATGGGGCGTGCTTACGAGACGGCGCACCAGCTGCACGCTACGGGCAACAGCCTCAACAAGCTGTTCCAGGGGGCGATACACACCACCAAGCGCATCAAGACGGAAACGAACCTGAGCAAGCTCAGCTGCAATATCCCGTTCCTCGCGATGAAGCAGGTGCAGAAGACGTTCGACGACCTGGAAAACCGCACGGTCTATATCGTGGGCTTGGGCGAGATGGGCTCGCTGATGCTCAAGTACGTGCAAGAGAATACGACGAAGATTTTTGCGAGCAGCAGGACGTTTGCCAATGCCGAAAAGTATGCGGACGTGCTTACGCCTGTTCGGCTTGAAGACCGCTACAAGGTGCTTGGCAAGTGCGACGTGGTCATCCTGTGCAGCATCTGCCAGGAACCGCTTATTACTAAGGATGAATTTGAAAAGGCCGGGGGCAGGGCTCGCCTTATAATCGACCTCGGCAGCCCGCGCAATGCGGAATCGAGTATCGGGGAATTGCCCGGCGTGCAGTACGTGTGCGTCGACGACCTCGAAAAGATTGTCTCTGAAAACCGTCGCCTGCGTATGGTGGAACTCGAAGCCGCGCAGAAAATCTTGAAGGAAGGCATCGACGAGTTTTTGCAGTGGTACGGCATGGACGATATCGCGAAGGATATCCGCGTGATTGCCGACAGGATGGTCGCGACGGCGAACGAGGAATCCGAAAAGCTTTTGCGTTCGATGCCCGGCTTGCCCGAAGCGGACCGTGAGCGCATTGCCATGATGTACGAGCGGTTCGCCAAAAAGATGGCAAACGATTACCTGTACAAGGTGAAGGCGGAAAATCCGCCCGAAGACGTGAAAGTTTTCCTCAAGTGCCTGGAGGGTGGCCATGTCTAGCGTGCTCCGGATTGCGACGCGCAAGAGCGCCCTTGCCGTGGCGCAAACGAAGTTGGTCGCCGACGCCCTCGTGTCGGCTAATCCGGGCCTTGCCTACGAGCTCGTCACCATGACGACCGAGGGCGACCGAAGGCTCGACAAGTCCCTTGCGAGCTTCGGCGGCAAGGGCGTGTTCATCAAGGAACTCGAAGTCGCCCTGCTTGAAGGCCGTGCCGATATCGCGGTGCATAGCCTCAAGGACATGCCTGCCGAGGTTTTGCCGGAATTCAAGCTTGCTGCGGTCATGCGCCGCGAAGACCCGCGCGATGCGTTTATTGCCCGCGGAGGTGCATCTGGCATCAAGTTCATGGATCTGCCCGCCGGTGCCCGCGTCGGCACTGGCAGCATCCGCCGTGTTGTACAACTGAAGGCTTTGCGGCCCGACATCGAGTACGTGCCTATCCGCGGGAACATCCAGACGCGCCTCTCCAAGCTCGAGAAACTTGACGGCGTCGTGCTTGCTGCAGCCGGCCTCAAGCGCATGGGTCTAGCCGATCAGGTGACGGAATATTTCGATACGGACAAGGTTTTGCCCGCCTCCGGCCAGGGCATCTTGGCGATAGAGACACTGGCTGATAATGCGCAGGTCGCGGGCGTTCTCGCTCGTGTAAACGACGCCCCAACTTATTGTATCGCCGTGGCCGAAATGGCTTTTTTGAAGGCGCTCAATGCGGGCTGCCAGTTCCCGGTGGCGAGTTTTGCGGAATTTGCGAATGATTCGCAAATTCAAAATGGCCCACAAACTCTGAAAATCCGCGGAATCTACTGGGACGAAGGAAGCCAGCGCTTGTTGCGTGCGGAGTATACGTGCCCGGTAGCAACAGTCGAAGCGGCGCGCGAAGCGGGAATCGCACTCGCGGGCAAGATTCGCGAACAGCTATAATGAAGGTGTACGGATGAGCGGTTTCGGAAAAGTCTATTTGATCGGTGCGGGTCCTGGCGACCCGGGGCTTTTGACGCTCCGTGGCAAGGAAATTATTGAGAAGGCCGACGTGGTTGTATATGACCGCCTCGTTTCTCCCGCGATTCTCGGATTCTGCAACTCGAAAGCCAAGATGGTGGATGTGGGCAAGATGCCGACGCACCACAAGGTCAAACAGTCCGAAATCAACAAGCTGTTGGTGCAGTTCGCCGGAGAATTTCCCAGTGGCGTGATTGCGCGTCTCAAGGGCGGCGACCCGTTCGTGTTTGGGCGCGGTGGCGAAGAGGCCTTGGAGCTTGTCGCTGCGGGCGTGGATTTCGAGGTCGTTCCGGGCATTACCTCTGCAATCTCGGTGCCGGCTTATGCGGGCATCCCTGTAAGCCATCGCGGCATCGCAACGAGCTTCCATATCATCACGGGTCACGAGAAGTTAGACGAGAGAACGCTCGCAAGCTCGCTACAGACGAGAGACGAGAGAGATGTCAATCTCTCCCTGGATTTCGAGACGCTCGCCAAGTGCCCAGGCACGCTCATCTTCTTGATGGGTATCGCCAACATGGACTTTATCGCCAAGCGCCTTATGGAATGCGGCAAGGACCCGAAAACGCCGCTCGCCTTTATCGAGAAGGGGACGACTCCGTACCAGCGCACTGTAACGGCGACGCTTGAAACTGCAGGGGAGACCATCATCCGCGAAAACGTAACTGCTCCCGCGATTACGATCATGGGTGGAGTCGTGGAACTCGGCAAGTCTCTCGCCTGGAAAAAGAATCTACCGCTTTCGGGCAAGCGCCTCGTGGTGACGCGTGCCGCCAAGCAGGCCAGCGGTATTACGGCCCGTCTCACGGCCCTCGGTGCCGAAGTCATCGAAACCCCGATGATAGAAACGAAAACGCTTGATTGCCCTCTGATTGTTTGTCATCCTGAGTCGAAGACGAAGGATCCAGACCAGAATTGTTTTGCCGATTTCAATTCTCTCGCGAACTTCGATATCCTCGCTTTTACGAGCATGAACGGCGTGGAAAGCTTTTTCAAGCAGCTGTTCGCTGCCGGCTTTGACGTGCGCGTGCTTGCCGGCAAGAAGATTGCAAGTGTGGGGAAGATTACCGAAAAGAAGTTGCTGGAATACGGCATTCGCTGCGATTACGTTCCCGAAGACCATACCGGTGAAGGCCTCGGGAAGTTGCTGGCTTCTCTCCCGCTGGACAATTCCCGCATTCTCCTCCTGCAGGGCAACCTCGCCGACGACACATTGCTCAAGCTGCTTCCGAAGGCTACCCGCTGGGTGGTCTACGAGACGCTTCCCGTGGCAGAACTTCCCGAATGGAAGCGCGAAGCTGTTGCCGTCGCCGATGCCGTCGTATTCGCCAGCACCAGCGCCGTAGAGAACTACGTTAAACTCATGCCTCAAAGCACCGAAGGTGCGACCCCATACCCCGTACCTCACACCTCGTTCTGTATCGGTCGCATGACGGAATCCGCAGCCCGCACGCATGGCTTTGAAACCGTCACTTCCGCCGAAACCACCATGGATTCCCTCGTCAAGAAAATCGCGGAATACTACGCAGGGGAGGGCGCATAATGAAAGCTATCCTGATTATCGCGCACCACTGCATTCTTCCCGGAGCCTACAAGGGTTTCGAAGAAATTTTGGACAAGTTGCACCATGACTTGCCCGGTACGCGTGTGGCGAGTACGAGTCTATTGGACTTGGAAAATGATTTGCGCACGCTCTTGCGCGAGGATGTGGAATCGGTAACGCTCCTGCCATACCTGCTTTTGAACGGCCAACATTCAAAGAACGATGTGCCGCGCGTGGTGGGAAAGTTGCAGGAAGAATTTCCGCAGATTCCTATCACGCTTTTGCCCTGCCTTGGCGACTGGAAAGAATTCGCCGACATGGTTGTGGCCGGAATTCGAAATGCACAGGTCACTCATTCTCAGAGCACCGTAGGTGCGACCTCACACCTCAAAGCTCCGCAGGAGCGTGCCCATAGCTCGAACCTCTTCTCCGTCGAAGTCAATCTCGAGGGCAAGAACGTTCTCGTGGTGGGCGGTGGCCGCATTGCGCTGCGCAAGGTCAAGACGCTTTTGCCGACGGGGGCCCGTATCACCGTGGTTGCTCCGCAGTTCGACCCCGAATTTTCTCTCGTCTCTCGTCCCTTCGGCAGGCTCAGGGCAGGCTTTTCGTCTCTCGTCTTAATCAGCCGTCCTTACGAGCCGCTCGACCTCCGCGGTATCTTCATGGTCTTCATCTGCACCGACCAGCCGGTCGTAAACGCACAGGTTTCCAACGATGCCCGTGCCCGCCGTATCCTGGTCAATAATGCCTGTGACTACCTTGACGGCGACTTTATCGTGCCCGCCCGCATGGATTTCGGCGAAAACATCGCCGTGACCGTCTCTACGCAGGGCCGCGCCCCCTCGCTTGCCAAGAAACTCAAGCAGAAAATCCAGGCGGAATGGGCTGAAGGTCTGGAACAGGTCGAACGCGATTTCAAATAAAAATCGGAGTGTGATTCAGGCCACGTTTTGGCGGCCGTCCGATATTTTTTGTACCTACCGCTCCTAAACAATAGTATTTTTTTATAATAAAATTGTAATAAAGGAGCCCTGGTATGAAAAAAGGTCTATTCTTTGCTTTCGCCCTGTCTATGGGTATGATGGTCGGTTGCGGAGACAGCTCGTCTGATTCCGGCTTCAATGCTTCCGAAAATAACGGTGGAAACTCTACCGATAACAACGGCGGCGGCAATGCCGATACATCGGCCGTAGCCGATACCCTTACGCCGTTCTTCCCGGAAGGCTACAAGGCCGAAGATGTCGTGGCGTGGTTCGCGACGGAAGCGTCGACGGACGTGGAAAAGGACCGTACCAAGATTTTTGTCGATGCCGTTTTCCTGTTCAAGGATGGCTCGTTTGTCGCTACGGAAAACAAGGTGAAAATCAGGCCGGATGAGGTGACCTATTCCAAGGATGTCGTTGGCAAAGGAACCTGGACTGGCTCGAAGGATGATTTCGAGAATGGCGCCTTTGAAATCAAGATGGGCGAAAATAGCATGTCGTTCGAAATCAAGGACGGCGTGTTCTCGATTGCTCCGGAAGGCGGCGAATCGCTGACTTACACCATGATGACTACCGATGTGCCGAAGGCGAGCAAGGCCGGGGAAACGAAGGAACAAATCAAGGATGAACCGAAAGATGAGCCGAAGGACGACCCAAAGGCTGATCCTAAGGACAATCCGAAGGATGATCCCAAGGGCCCCGGTGAAGCCGCTGACGTAACGGCTTTCTTCCCCAAGGGATATGACGCTTCCAAGGTGGTCGCCTGGTATACGACCGAAGCCACGGAGATAAACGAGAAGGGACAAACAAAGAAACTCGTCGATGCCGTCTACCTCTTTGACGACGGCTCGTTCATCGTGACCGAGCAGAAGGTAAAGACGAAGGACAAGATTTCCACCTTCGAGAACGCGATCGTGGCCGAGGGCTCCTGGGAGGGCTCCAAGGACAAGACCGAGAACGGCTCCCTGACGATTTCCCTGGATGAAATGGATATTCCCCTCGAAATCAAGGACGGCAAGTTCTCGATTAACCCGTTCGGTGGGGAAGAGATGAACTTTACGCTTTCGAAGTCGGACGTGCCGGAGGCGAGCGAAGTCACGGTTCAGGAAGGCAATCACGACACGGAGAATCCGGACGGCACGGAGGAACAGCTGGAATGGGCGAAGGCGCTCATTACCCGCGCCGAAACCTTGAAGTCGAGCATCGCGACGTTTGAAATTTCGGACCCGGTCTGGGAACGGATCCAGCAGCAGAGCGAAGCCTATATGGCGACTTACACGGTTACCGTGACCTTGAGCGAGGGCGAATTCGTGACGGAAGGTTTGGAATATCCTACGCTGTCGATAGGCCAGTACCCGGTGCATGCAATTGAATCCAAGGACGACGCCTTGCCGGTAGAACGGAACAACAACGACTGGGAAGTCCTGGAAGGGAAGGTTGAAGGCAAGAAGATGACGGTCAAGATCCAGGAGAAAATCGACAACCTGAAACTGGGCCGTGCCTATGTCTACGTCAAGATGGACGGGATGACCTCCGCCCAGTTCAGCGAGGCCTTCTTTATCGTTCCGCCTTGCTCCGAAGACGCCTTGAAATAGGCTCTTGACGGACTTTTAGGAGGCTTTCCATGCGGGGAGGCCCTTTTTTATATTATATTAAGAACGTAAGGAGAAATATATGATTATCCGTCCACGTCGCCTCCGCAAGAATGAAACGCTCCGCAACATGGTTGCGGAGACTGCCGTCAACCCCGATTCGCTCGTCTACCCGATGTTCGTGGTGGAAGGGGAGGGAATCAAGGAACCCATCCCGTCGATGCCCGGCCAGTTCCGGTTCTCGATCGACGAACTTCTCCGTGAACTCGAGGTTTGCGTGCTCGCGGGAATCAAGTCCATCATGCTGTTCGGTATTCCGCACCACAAGGACGAGACTGCGACATGCGCCTACGACGACGAGGGCGTGGTCCAGCGTGCGGTGCGTTCCGTGAAGGCGCATTTCGCGAAGCTGAACGTAATTACCGACGTGTGCCTGTGCGAATACATGAGCCATGGCCACTGCGGCATCGTTAAGGACGGTGAGGTGGACAACGACGCGACTCTCGAACTCCTTGCAAAGACGGCTCTTTCGCATGCTCAGGCCGGTGCCGACATGGTGGCCCCGAGCGATATGATGGACGGCCGTGTGGCCGCTATCCGCGAATGCCTCGATGCGCACGGATTCCAGAATGTGCCTATCATGGCGTACAGCGCGAAGTTCGCGAGCGCCTACTACGGCCCGTTCCGCGATGCGGCGGATTCCGCCCCGCAGTTCGGTGACCGCAAGAGTTACCAGATGGACGTGAGAAATGCTCGTGAAGCCATGCGCGAGGTGGCGCTCGATATCGAGGAAGGTGCCGACATCGTGATGGTGAAGCCCGGCCTTGCTTTCCTCGACGTGTTGCGTACGGCGGCCGATATGAGCGACGTGCCTGTGGCCGTGTACAACGTTAGCGGCGAGTACTCCATGGTGAAGGCCGCCGCACAGATGGGCTGGATCGACGAGAATGCCGTCATCCGTGAGAACTTGCTCGCGTTCAAGCGCGCCGGTGCCGACATCATCATCACGTACCATGCAAAAGAAGCCCTGGAAAAGGGTTTGCTGAAGTAAAGTTTAGTTTTTTCATAATTCACAAGTAAAAATTGATACAGTGTATTGCAAAGTGCAATACACTGTTTTTATTGTATATGTTTGTTAATTTGTTTTTACGGATAACTGAACTTTTTTTATAAGATTAAAACTTATTATAGATAAAGTTGTTGTTGATTTTGTGAATTAATTTAGGATCTAATTCTTTTAATGAATGTCGAATTAAGCATTACGGAACAATGCAATCTCCGTTGCACCTATTGCTATTATAGAGAAACACATGCGAAACGTTGTGCCGTAATGAGTGACGAGGTCATGGAAGCGACTATTCGGCTGGCCGTAAAGAGGTCTATAGAATTACAGGATAATTTTCTCAATATTACTTTTTTTGGTGGTGAACCCCTTCTGCGGATGGATTTTATCAAGAAATCCGTAAAATTTGCAAAGGAACTGGTCAAGCAGAATGCAGGGAAACTGAATAAAGGTTTCATGCTTTATTTTACAATCAATACAAATGCCACTCTATTCACCGATGAAATAATTAAGTATTTGAAAAAAGAACGGTTCGGGGTGTCAATCTCCTTGGATGGTCCCGAAAAAAAACACAATATTTCGAGAGTAACTGTAAACGGTAAGGGAAGCTTCGGTGCTATCAAGCCATTTATTCCTGCGTTGGTGGAAATGGGCGCTCAGGTTATAAGTGTTGTGACTCAACAGCATATTAAGGGTCTGGCTAATTCTATTAAATGGCTTTTTAAGCAGGGATTCAAGGATGTTGGCGTAGCACAAGATTTCAATGGCAAATGGACTGGTGAAAATTATGATGATTTGATTGTAGAGTACGAGAAGTTGGCTCGTTTTTGGTATCGTTCCAAGAAAGAGGGAGCAGACATTCATTTAGGTTTGATTCAAGACAAAGTGTTGATGAATGTCTTGGGAAAGCGTCAAAAGGAATTTGGATGCTTTATAAATTCTCATACTCTTGTTGCTGCTGCTGATGGAAATATGTTTCCCTGTACGCGCTTTATTTCTACCCAAAAGAATGCTCCCTATGTTATTGGGAATATTCTTGACGAAGAAAGTGGTATCTATAAGGGCGTATTTCCGCCGAAGATCAGCCGTTTTATAAAGAACGATAGAAAAGAATGTGATGGTTGCGCAATCCGCACGCGCTGTCTTGCACATGAGTGCGGATGTACTTCTTATTATACAACAGGATCACTTGATAAAATTTCCCCAGAAGTTTGTACGCATGAAAGGATTCTTTGTGCTATTTGTGACGAGTATGCCTTAAAGCTTCTTCGTGAGACATCTCCAGAGTATTTACTTTAACCAACATCAAACAAACCCTAAACAAAGAGGATAAAATGGCTAAGACAACCACCAAAAAAAAAGGAACAAAGATTGCTGTAGAAGCAGCACCAACAGCTGTTTTTACGGACAACGAATATCTTGTTATTAGAAAATTCGGAGATCATTTACCGCCTTGGGTTATTCGTGGCATTCCTGGTCCTGATATTATTAGGAAATTCGAAATGACTACAAATCAAAGGAAGCAATTTAGGGTCATGAGCGCCGATATCAGGAAACAAGCCAAGGCTCTCACCCAGAGTATCCAAAAGGTTGCCACGCTTGCAGCGAAAGTTGAAAAAAATGCGGCAAAAGCGGCTAAGAAAAAAGCGGCTAAGAAGTAATTTCTCCCTTTGCTCTACAAAAGGGCTTCCCTTATGGGAGGCCTTTTTTTATTTTTTAACCATGAATCATTCCCTCAGCGAAAAACTTTTTGCCGAAGCCAAGACGCTCATGCCGGGCGGCGTGAACAGCCCGGTGCGTGCCTTCGGAAACGTAGGCGCGACCCCTCCGTTTATTGCCCGTGCGAAGGGCAGCCACATCTACGACGTGGACGGCAACGACTATATCGATTACGTGGGCAGCTGGGGCCCGATGCTCTTGGGCCACGCGCACGATTCCGTCATCAAGGCGGTTTCCGAGACGGCGCAGAACGGCCTCAGTTTCGGGGCTCCGTGCGGGCTCGAATCCGAACTTGCAAAACTCGTGATGGACCTTGTGCCGAGCGTGGAGATGATCCGCATGGTGAACAGCGGGACCGAGGCGACGATGAGTGCCATCCGTGCCGCACGCGGATTTACCGGCCGCGACAAGATTGTGAAGTTTGAAGGCTGCTACCATGGCCACAGCGATAGCCTGCTCATCAAGGCGGGCTCGGGCATGCTCACCACGGGCAAGCCGAGCAGCAAGGGAGTGCCTGCTGACCTCGCGAAGTACACGCTTACGCTCCAGTACAACGACGTGGCGGGCGTTAAAGAACTTTTCGACAAGATCGGCGACGAGATTGCGGGCGTCATCGTTGAACCGGTGGCCGGCAACATGGGCGTCGTTCCCGCGAAGCCCGAGTTCTTGCAGACGCTTTCCGCAGAGACCAAGAAGCATGGCGCGCTCCTGATTGTGGACGAGGTCATGACGGGATTCCGCGTGGGCATCCACTGCGCGCAGGGTCTGTACGGCATCAAGCCCGATTTGACGACCTTCGGGAAGATTATCGGCGGCGGCATGCCGGTGGGCGCTTATGGCGGCCGCCTCGACGTGATGCAGCAGATTGCGCCTCTCGGCGGCATTTACCAGGCGGGCACGCTTTCGGGCAATCCGGTCGCGATGGCGGCTGGCCTTGCTACCATGCGCGAACTTTCGACGCGTCCGGAACTGTACGTGCATGCCGAGGCGATGACCAAGCGCTTGATTGAAGGCCTCCAGGATGCGGCGAAGGCTGCAGGAATCCCTTTGGCTACAAACCAGGTGGGCTCCATGGGCTGTATCTTCTTTACCGAAGGGCCGGTCACATGCTTTGCCGACGTGCAAAAGTCCGACCTGGAACTCTTCCGCAAGTATTTCCTCGGGATGCTCGACGAGGGCATTTACCTCGCTCCGAGCCAGTTCGAGGCCATCTTCGTGAGTGCTGCGCATACGGAAAGCGACATCGACCGTACCGTCGATGCCGCCAGGAAAGTCTTCAAAACCCTTTAGGATTCGGCGCCGCTGGCGTTGTTGTCAGCCGGAGCCTCCGCATTTTCGTTGGCGGTGCTTTCGGCGTTCTCCGCCTTCTGCGCTTCGGCATCAGCCGCTTCCTTGTCCTTGTCGCGGATGGTGGCACGGCGGATTTTCCCGCTGATGGTCTTGGGCAGTTCCGTCACGAAGTCGATGATGCGCGGGCTCTTGTAGCTGGCCGCGATGTTTTTAGCGAACAGCTGCATTTCCTTCGCCAGTTCCTTCGAGGCTTCGTAGCCCTTCTTCAAGACGACGGTCGCCTTCACGGCCTGGCCGCGGTCCTTGTCCTCGACGCCCGTCACCGCGACTTCAAGGACGGCGGGGTGCTTGTGTAACACTTCTTCCACCTCGAAGGGGCTGATACGGTAGCCGGAACTCTTGATAAGGTCGTCGGTACGGCCCACGAACCACAGATAGCCATCCTTGTCGCGGGTGGCAGTGTCGCCCGTATGGTAGACTCCGCCCTCGAACACCTTCTCGGTGCGTTCCGGGTCGCGGTAGTACCCGCCGAACATGCCGAAGGGCTTGCCCTGGTCAATCTTGATGATAAGTTCACCGACTTCGTCGGCAGCGCACGACTTGCCTTCGGCATCCACGATGTCCATGCTGTAGCCCGGCGAGGGCTTGCCGATGGAACCCGGACGCGGTTCGGTAAAGCCGAAGTTGCCCGTAGTGAGTGTGAGCTCTGTCTGGCCGTAACCTTCCTGCATGCGGATGCCTGTCTGCTCGTAGAACTTGTTGTAGATGTCTAGGTTCAGGGCCTCGCCGGCGGTAGTGCAGTACTGGAGGCTCGAAAGGTCGTACTTGGCGAGTCCGTGGTGCAGAATGTAACGGTACACGGTCGGCGGCGCGCAGAACGTGGTGACCTTGTATTCGGCCATCTTTTCGAGCAACTTGCCCGGTATAAACACTTTCATATCGTAGGTGAAAACGGCGGACCCTGCAAGCCATTGCCCGTAAATCTTGCCCCAGAGCGCCTTGGCCCAGCCGGTCTCGGCGACGGTCAGGTGGCGTCCACCGTCTACCACGTGCTGCCAGTACTTGGCTGTAACGATATGCCCGAGCGGGTAGGTGAACGTGTGTGCGACCATCTTGGGGTTCGAACTCGTTCCGCTCGTGAAGTACACGACCATGATATCGTCGTTGTGCGTCGCGGCTTCGCCTTCGGGGCGCGGGAACTTGGCGGGGAAGATTTCGTAGTCGTCGTAGAAGCTGACCCAGTTCTGGCGGGCGGTCTGGCCCACGGTCACGAGTTTCTCGACGGAGGAGCACTTCGACTTGGCTTTTTCCACCTCTTTCTGGAGGCTGGGCTCGTCGTAGCTTACGACCATCTTGATTTCGGCCGCGTTGAATCGGTATTCCAGGTCTTCGGCGGCGAGCATGTTCGTTGCCGGGATGGCGATGGCTCCGATGCGGTGCAGTGCGAGCAGGAAAAACCAGAACTCGTAACGGCGGCGGAGGATAAGCATCACGCGATCGCCCTTCTTGATTCCCTGTTCCACGAGGAAGTTCGCGGTACGCTGTGAAGCGAGCGAGAGGTCCTTGAACGTGTAGATATGGCTCTCGTCGTTGTCGTCGCACCATACCAAGGCTTCTCGCTTGGGCTCCGTCGCGGCATATTCGTCTACGACGTCATAGGCGAAATTGAAGTCTTCCGGGATAGTTATCTTGAAATTCTTGTAGAGGTCCTCGTACGAATCGAATTCGGTGCGGGAGAGAAACTTACTTAGCATCATGTTCGAATCCTGAAGTATTGGGCCTTAGAGATCCCTATACATGATTTTTTCGCGCATGGTGGAAATGTAGCGGACCATGTTCAGTATGCGCTTTTCGCCGATGGTCCTGAAATCTTTTTCGTGGAACACGAGCCTGTGGGCTCCTCCGGGGAGCAGCATCTTGAGGCAGGCGTACGTCTGCAAAATGCCTAGTACCGCGGGCGGGTACACGGAGAAGCTGAGCGTGTCGGACTTGTATTTCTTGACCTTGCCGTCCACCTTCTGGTATATACCGTGGTAGTCTTCGTAGTAGTCGAAAATCTCGAGAGCTTGCTGCTTGAGGTACTTGTTGCCGAACCAGATGGGAGGGATGAATCCGGAGGGCTTACCGATGCCGTTCGCCTTCCAGAGGGCGAGACTCCTCTTGAGGAGTGCGTGGGTAAAGCGCTCGTCGATACCGGCGAATTCGGCCCCGTTGTTGGATATCCAGAGGACGATTTTGCCCTGGAGGCTGCGCTTCATCTGGAGGTCGGCGCGATGGCGTGCTCCGTGGAGCATGATTTCGTAGCCTTCCTTGACAAATTTCTCGAGTTCTTCGCGGAACTGTTCGGCTTCGGACTCGGGAGCGGCACCGATGGCGGGCACGACGGCGATGCTGATGGGGGCGCCGGCGGCCTCGGCGAGCTTACGGATTTGAACGGAGGCCTTCTTGAAGTTGTTCACGGTCAGGCTGTGGTAGCACAGGATGAATTTCTTCTTCTTGCGGGAGCTCTGTTCGGCGGCCTGGATGTCCAGGATGTCCTTGTTCTGTTCCATGCGGGTACCTGCCTACTTGTTGTCCTTATCGAAGGAGTGGTACTCTTCTTCGAGCTTCTGGGAGATGAATAGGTGATAGAAGAAAAACAGGATTGCCGTAAGTGCGGAAATCTTGAGCCACGATTTAAACAGCCAGTCGGACATAGGTCGCTCCTTGGTTTGTCATTCTTCGTTAAAATACAAAATTAGCAGGCATATTTTTTAATGACGACCACGCCGTTGTGGCCACCGAACCCGAGCGAGGCCGATACGGCGACGTCGATGTTCCCCGAAACGCCCTTGTTCGGGACGTAGTCGAGGTCGCAGCCCTCGTCGGGGCAGTCGAGGTTCATGGTCGCGGGGAAGAACGAGTCCCTGATGGCGAGTGTGCTGATGATGGCCTCGATGACGCCGGCGGCGCCCACGCAGTGGCCCGTCATGCTCTTGGTACTTGATACCTTGATCTTGTAGGCATGCTCGCCGAGCGCGATCTTGAGCATCTCGGTCTCGGTGATGTCGTTCAGGTGCGTGGAGGTGCCGTGGGCGTTGTAGTAGTCCACGTCGGTCGGAGCGATTCCGGCATCCTTCATGGCACGCACCATCGCCTTGGCGCAAGATTCTCCACCCGGGCGCGGGCTCGTGATGTGGTAGGCGTCGGCAGAAGCGCCGTAGCCGGCCAGTTCCGCATAAATCTTGGCACCGCGGGCCTTGGCGTGTTCGAGTTCCTCGAGCACCATCACGGCACCGCCTTCGCCCATGACAAAGCCGCTACGGTCTTTGTCGAACGGGCGAGACGCCTTTTCGGGGGCGTCGTTGAACTTGTCGGTGAGCGCGTGCATGCCGGCGAAACTCTTGATGGAATATTCGGTAATGCCGCTTTCGGAACCGCCGGCAAGGCACACGTCGACCCTTCCGGAACGGATGGCGTCGAGGGCGACCCCGATGGCGTCGGTGCCGGAGGCACAGGCGGTCGCGATGGTGTGTGCGAATCCGGTGATGCCGAGGGCGATGGAGACGTTCGCGCAGGCCTCGTTCGGGATGAGTTCCGGCATGGCGAGGGGCGAAACCCTGCGCTTGCCGCCTTCGATGTACTTGTTGTACGTCTCGTCGATGACGTCCATGCCCGAAAGGCCGTTGCCGGCCACGATTCCGGTGGTGTCTTCGGCGAGCTGTTCACGGGTGAGGCCTGCATCGGCGACGGCCTCGTTCGCTGCGGCCACCAGGAACTGCGTGAAGCGGGCCATGCGGCGGGCTTCCTTCGGGTCGATCCCGTGTTCTTCGGGCTTGAATTCCTTGATTTCGGCGGCAATCTTCACCGGGCAGTTGCTGGCATCGAACAGCGTGATGGGGGCGATTCCGCTCTTGCCCTGCTGAATGGAGTTCCACATGTCGGCGATGTTCTTGCCGACGGGGGTCACGGCACCAAGGCCGGTAATTACGATTCTTCTCATACAGTTTTTCTTTTTGTTCGCTTTAGTAGCTTTTGCATTTGACTATCGATTCTTCGTAGGCGAGTTCGCGGTCATTTGCGTTTATGTTCGTCTTGATTCTCTTTTCCTTGATTTTCAGGATAGCTCCGTCACAGCCATAGTCCTCTTCGACTGCCGGGCCGAACGCCTCGTCGTTATCGGATGGCTCCTCGGAATCGGATTTGGTTATTTCTTCGAGAAATGCGCACAACTCTGCGCTGCCCATGTCTACCGAGCCTTCAATGACGGTAGTCATCGTGGAACCATCGATTGTGACGTCTACGGTACCGACGGATTCGAGATCATCCTGAATTTCTTTAACGTAGGCGTACCAGTGGTCGCTGGAGATTTCTCCGGTGCATTCGGTGAAAATGGTAGCATCGACGCCTTCATAATGCGAGATGGTGTCATACTCTTCTTCATTCCAGTCGGACGGGACATCTTCGCTGGAACTGCTCTTGGCGGTGCTGCTCGAACTGATTTTGCCATTGCTCGAGTTGCTTTTGGGGGATGAATCGTTGTTTTCGGTCACGGCACTCTTCTGGCCAATCATGGCGTCCCCTTCGGTATTGGCCGAAGTGGTGTTGTCGCAGGCGACAAAGGCGAGGGCTAACGCGCCTGCAGCGAGAAGGTACTTGACGTCCATTGGTACTCCTAGGTTATCTAGCAGACGCAAATATAACCAAAAGTATGGGGGGTAATGGATTGAACATCAATTCGTGTTGGTTATTTTGAGTTTTTTATATTTTTGTATGACAAACATTTCTCATAGGGGATTGACATGAAAAAAATTACACTTGGGTCGCTAATTGCCCTTTTTGCGTTTTTTACGGCTTGTGATGATTCTTCAAGTAGCGATGTTTATTCTTGCGATGTCACGGCCATAGATTATGACGAGCATTTGTGTTACGAATATGATTCAGAGGATTATACGACGTGCTCTTCCGAAGATGAATCTGAATATGTTTCTCATAAACATGTCTATAAGCCTGGCAGGGGCTGCCCCAAAGGCGAATTGCTTACTTGCGAAGCCGAATATGTTCCGGGGTATCCCTATACCGTTTATGTTTATAGCAAGGAAATTGCGCAAATGGGATGTAGAAGGGTCGTTCCGTATCAATCAATGACTAAATAGCGGTTACTTGTAGCTCTTGCTTGAGTGAAAAGGCATTTAAGGTTTTTTTCTATATTTCTGTTACGTAAATCACATATTGAGCGAGAAAAATGATTGTATCTTGGATGACCACCAACAAGTGTAACCTGACCTGCAAGCACTGCTACCAGGACGCGGGCGAGAACAAGGCGGCCGAACTCACGACGGCAGAAGCCCTCAAGTTGATTGACGAAATCGCGAAGGCGGGGTTCAAGATCATGATTTTCAGCGGTGGCGAGCCGATGACCCGCCCCGACATTGTGGACCTTGTTGCTCACGCCTCGAGCAAGGGCTTACGCCCGGTGTTCGGCACCAACGGCACGCTCATCACGCACGACTTGGCGTTCAAGCTCAAAGCGGCCGGGGCGATGGCGATGGGTATCAGCATCGACAGCATCGACCATGACCGTCATAACGACTTCCGAGGCCTCCCGAACGCCTTCGAACTCACGATGATGGGCATCGAGAACTGCAAGGCGGCAGGCCTCCCGTTCCAGATTCACACGACCATCATGGACTGGAACCAGAACGAGATTTTCGACATCATGGACTGGGTCAAGGAAATTGGCGCGGTGAACCACCAGATTTTTTTCCTCATCCCCGTGGGACGCGGCAAGGAAATCGAAGGTCACGCCCTCCGTGTCGCCGAATATGAAGGTTTGCTCCGCAAGATTATGGAAAAGAGCCGCACGCTCGGCATCCCCGTCAAGCCCACCTGCGCTCCGCAGTTCCTGCGCATTGCAGACCAGCTGGATATCAAGACCCGCTATAGCCGTGGCTGCCTCGCCGGTCTTGACTACTGCATCGTGAGCCCCATCGGCAAGGTGCGCCCCTGCGCCTACATGATGGAAGAGGCGGGCGATGTGCACGACACGCCGTTCGACGAAATCTGGGCGAACGCCGAGGTGTTCAAGAAACTCCGTACCAAGGCTTACGCCGGTGCCTGTGGCAAGTGCAAGTTCAACGACCGCTGCGGCGGTTGCCGCGCCCGTGCCGCATACTACCACGACGGCGACTACATGCAGGAAGATTCCTACTGCGCCTACGGGAGAGGGATTAAGTAGTGGCTCATTGGCCGGTAATTCTGATAATATTGATTTTCGTCGCTATACCTTCTTTGCTTAAGTCAAAGGTGTATATCGAAAGAGAAAATCTTAAATGGAAAGTTTGGCTAATTTCATTACCGGCATTCTGTGCTTTGTGGTTTATTGAATTTTTTTGTGGAGACGATTCTAGCAATTTTGATTTGAGTAATATATTAGCGTGGCTAGGGTTTACTTTGGGAACTTGGCTTGTCTTGATAGCAGTTGTTTTTTTTGGTTCTTCAGGACTATCTCAGCGTTGGGAAAAACACCCTGATGAAGTGGATGATGATGTGAGTAATCTTTTTGATTCGGCTATGAATATCTGTAAAGAAAAACGTGAAGGGAAGAACACTTCAACAAAGGAAGCTGAATATAAAAGGCAAATGAAAGATTTTGAAGAGAATGGTTGATGATGGATAACACGAACGACGACGAAAAATTCATGCGTATGGCGCTCCGCGAGGCGCAAAAGGCTTTCGAGGAGAAGGAAATCCCTATCGGCTGCGTTATCGTGAAGGATGGCGTGGTCATCGGCCGCGGTCACAACCAGATAGAGATGCTCAAGGACGCCACTGCCCATGCCGAAATCCTTTCCATCGGGACGGCTGCGGGTCACTTGGAAAACTGGCGTCTGGATGGATGTACTTTGTATGTAACGCTTGAGCCCTGCCCGATGTGCGCGGGGGCCATTCTCAACAGCCGTGTTTCCCGCGTGGTCTACGGCTCCCCGGATACCCGTTTTGGCGGCTGCGGAACGACGGTCGACGTGATTACGGGCAATGCCCTCAAACGCGAGGTCGAGGTGGTGGGCGGGGTGCTCGCCGACGAGTGCCTCGGGCTCCTGAAGGCGTTTTTCCAGCAGATGCGCCTCGAAAAGGGTGATTCCGGCAATAAGGGAGGCTCGGGGCTCGAGGCTCCAGGCCCGAGCAATGAGCCATGAGCAGTGAGCGATGAGTCTTTGAGAGACTAGAGACTAGAAACTAGAGGCTAGTGAAAAGAATCACGCACTTCGTGCTTTAGTAACAGACGGCGAAGCCGTGATATTTTTCCCTAGATCCTAGATCCTAACCCCTAATCACTTCCTACAGTCTACGGTCTACTTCCTACTTACCTCATACCTCAAAGGCGCAACGCGCCGACCTCATACCTCATACCCCCCAGATTCTAGCCTCTAGATTCTAGCCCCTAGCCTCTAGTCTCTCCTCTATTTCTATATTCAAAACATGAATTTTATCAAATTTTGCGCTACATCCGCAGCGCTGCTTTTGCTGTGTTCTTGTGACAAGAACGATGTCGTCCTGGCCTTCAACACCCAGGATGCCTCCTTGCGTACTTTTTATCTTGAGTCGTCCCTGAACGTACTCTTGCCCGAAGATTCCGCCAATGCTACGCCGGAGTCCATGCAATCCCATATCAAGGTGCGCAGCACGCTTAACATGCTGGTCCCTTACGATGACGGCTCCGCTCGATTCGAGATGAAGGTCGATTCCGTGGAATATACCTCGGACAAGCGGTCTGTCGAGGAATTCCGCAATATTGAAAAGCTTGTTTCCGTTCAGCATTTCCAGTTCAAGCTGGCCTCTGACGGGACAATAAGCGATCCGGTTGTCGAAGATGCCGAAGTCAGGCTGGGGGACGATGATATCGACCTCATGAAGGTTTTCCTGAAAATCCAGCCGGTACTGCCGGCCAAGCCAGTTTCCATAGGCGAGACCTGGGAACGAATGGTGACTATACCGGGTGCCAATTCGATTACGACCGTGTACAAGTCCTTCACCCTCGAGGATGTCATGATTCACGACGGGGCGCAAATCGCAAAGATCGGCATGAACCTCAAGTACAAGGAAGAACCGGATTCCACGTCCGACCTGCATATGGAAAGTCAGGGATTTATCGTTGGTTCGGGCTCCATCCTTTTCGATGTTAGCCATGGGGCCGTAGCCTCTGCGAATCTTGAAATCAACGGCGACTTGAACGTCAAGGACCTTGTTGCCCAGGATTCCATCCCGAACATGCACGTCATACAGAAAATCAAGATGAGGAGTGAACCTTGATGCGTCGTCCGCAAACTTTATTGGCCGCTTCGCTTTTGCTTGTGGCGACGGCGATAGCAGGGGAGATGCCCTTCCCCCAGCCAGAAAAGGGTATGGTTCGTCTGCAGGCCAAGGATAGCCCCTACATCCTGGAGCAAGGCGTCGTGTTCTCTTCTACGGATACGCTCTATGTTGAACCCGGCGTGACAGTCTTCATGGGTGAATACGCCAAGATTATGCTTCGCGGTCCAGTCCGCATCCAGGGAACGCCTGAAAAACCGATTACATTCCGCAGCGCCGACTCCAGCGAAAGCTGGAACGGAATCCATTTCGTCACAAGCAGCAAGCCTTTTGAAGTGCGAAACCTTGTGATAGAAAATGCCTTCCGCAACACGGTGTTCCGCACCGATGGTATTTTCGACAAGGTCAAATTCGTCAACAACTACTATGGGCTCTGGGTGGACGAGGTCTCCCAGATGTACCTCACTGACTGTGAATTTTCGCGTAACCGCTTTGCGCTGTCGCTCCGTGCCGCCAACGTGACTGCAAACAATACGAACATCTCCAACAATGTCTATGGCCTTTACCTGGAGGCCAAGGCCAAGTTTAACGGGGATATGGCGCTTGTCACGAACAATTTGGAAGCGGACGTCCGTAATGAATCCGACGAGCTTGCCAACAAGGGCAAGAGGGTTCGCCGCAATATTTGGCAAAGAGTTGAGGCTCGTTTCTGAGGTAGTGTACCGTGGAAGAGTCGTTCCGTCGAGCAATACGTAAGATGACCGGGACAAGCGTTCGCTTGTCTGTCCGGCCGGACAGGTCGTCCATGGTGGCGTCGCTGTCTCAGTCGATGATGGTCACCTGGTCCATCGCGTTGTTCGAACACCTGGACGCCATGATGTCCAATGCGGAATCCATGGTCGGCGCCTCCGAGCTCATCTCTTTCAGCAAGTCCGCCTGGAAATTGGCGGATTCCAGCTTCCCGCAGATTATCCAGGATGCAAACGCGCTGTACGACGAGTTCCGCGCCAAGTGGATGCAGCGCTTCTCTACGGAAGAGGTGCTAAGGCTTCTGCTCGAAGGCGGCGACTTCTTGACGCACGACGAGGAACAGGGCTGGGCGCTCACCGTGAAGAACAACAAGCAGGACATCAGCGCCTTCTACTCTGCGACCATCCACTTGCTGGTGAGCGATGCCGAACCGCTGTTCGTCCGCATGCACGGCCGCGTGATGCAGCTGCAGGAAAAGCTCTGCAAGTACTGGCACGGCGAAAGTGCCGTGGATGCCGTTTCCAAGCTGTTGCCCTGCCTGGAGACATCGCTCCGCGAAAAGGAGAACGCGCTGGTCCTTTCTCTCCGCAGCACGCTGAACTCGATTGCCAAGAAACGTTTCGCCGCTGCATTTATGGGCAAGGGCGCTACGCGTTACTACGCCTCCGCAGCCGGTTGCGCAAGGAATGTCGGGCGCTTCTGGAATCCGCACGGTGCGTACGAAAACGGTTTCCTCGCCTTTACCGATGATTTTTGTGATTATGCCCGTGGGCTCACCATCCAGATTATTGAATGGTATCAGAGCAAATGGGCGCTTTTCCTCCGCGGGTTCTCGCGGGGACAGTTAAACTTGTTTGAAACCCCGGCCCTCTATCAGGCCAAAACCAATTCGTAAGGATATACATGAAGAACGCATTCACTTCGATCTTGCTTCTTAGCGTCGTTGGCCTCGCTGTATTACTGGCGGGTGCATTCTATTTCGGCGCTCCGCTTTTCGGATGGATTATCATGATAGCGATTTTCGCCGTGTTCATTGTGGAACAGGCCCTGGCACTCAAGAAGCTTAGGCAGATGTCCGCCGAAAGCGAAATCATCGATGAGTGCGAACGCCGCCGCATCTATTCGGCAAGCGGTGACGGGGTTGTCGCGGCAAGAATCCGCCTGGCAGATCGTCTGTTGAACAAGGGCGTCCGCTTGGATTCTCCGGTGGCTTTCGAGGTGCTCTCGACGGGTTCGTCCATCTCCATTCCGCGCAGTGCGAGCGGCTCCGTGATTCTACTGGGCCTTATGGGTACGTTCTTTGGTCTCATGTACTCGGTTGCGACGGCCGGTGGTGCTATTGACAATTCTACGACGCAGGCGACTCTCGATACCATCCAGCTCTTGTTCCAGGGAATGAAGGGTATCTTCGGTACGAGCCTTTGCGGCCTGTTTGCTGCGCTTATCCTGAATGCGACTCGCAGTGTGCTGATTGCTAACCGTGAAGCCTTCATGAGCCGCCTCGATTCCATGACGCTCGACATGCAGGGCTCGGTGGCCGAAGCCGGTGAAGAAAACAAGAGCGAAATTGAACGTCTTTTCCAGGTGGTGACGAAGAACCTGAACGATGTCGTGAACTCCGTACAGGAAAGCCTTTCCGGTATTGTCAATAAGGTCGGGACGGATCTCGCTGCTGCGACACAGAGCATTTCAAGCAACATAAATACTTCGGTCGAGAAAATTTCTACAGACGTTGGCCAGTCCGTCGAAAAGCTTTCTTCCGACATGTCGAAGGCTGTGTCCGGGCTGAACTCCATGATGGACGGCTTGGGCAAGAACCTCGGCGATTCCGTGGCGTCCTCTTTTGCTCCGATGGAAAAGAGCGTGAAGTCCTTGGCCGAATCGGTCGATTCTATCCCGGGCAAGCTGGACGAAAAGCTGAGTGGACTTTCCGGCTCGCTGCAGACGGGCCTCGCCAGCATCGGCAACGAAGTCAAGGCCGGTCTCGAAAACGTCACGGCCGCGGCAAGCAAGAACATTGCCGAATCCGTCACCGAACAGGTCAAGCAGTCCGGCGAACAGTGGAAGTCCTTTATGGATGCGCTTTCTGCCAAGACCGACTCCAATACGGAATACCAGAAGGAAAGCCTCGAAACGCTCAAGAACGTCGCCCTGCAAGTTGCCGAGAAGGCGCAGGCCGGTTCTGCCGAACTCAGCCAGTCCGTTTCCGAAAAGATTTCCGCGCTCTCCACGGACATTTTGGGTGCATTCCAGAAACTCTCCGAAACCTCCGCCGTGCTGCTCGAGGCCCAGAAGGCCCTTACCGAAAGCATCGACAACCGTGTGGTCAAGGAGAAGGAAGCGACAGACGCTCTTGGCGGCAACATCGTCGAGACGGCGGAACTCATGCGCGTGAACCAGTCCGAACTGAGCGCCAACCTGGAAATGCTCCGTACTGGGCTCGAGTCCATCATCGAAAAACTCAATGGCGATACCGCCGAGCGTGACGACGAGGACAACTTTGTCGAACACCTCAACCAGACGCTGGAAGCCTTCCACGAGCGCGCAAGCGAAGTGCTTATGGAGAACGCCGTCAAGACGCAGGAAATCCTCCTCGAAGTCATGGAGCAGATGCAGCGCTATTCTGCGCAGCCTACCGCAAATGCCCAGCAGCCTAAGGCCGAGGAATAGCTATGCGGTTCAAGCAAGACGAAAACCGTAATCCGTGGATGGCCTATACGGACTTGGGCGTTGCCCTGGTTTCGTTGTTCATCCTTGCGTTCGTGGCGATGGCTACTCTCAAGGAGCAAAAAGCCGAAGACCTGACGCGTACTGAAGAAGAAGTGCTCAGCTGTCAGGAGCAGATGCGCAAGATTGCGGCCGAGCGCAACGCTCTCCTGTCCAAAAGTTTGCAGACTTCCATCGAGGCGGGCCTTATCGCCCTCGAAGATGGCAAAATCCAGATCCAGGCAAGTTTCCTTTTCCCGCTGAACGGGGCGAACCTCACGCCGGAAGGTGTTAGCGTGATTCAGGGAATCAGCAAGGGCTTGCTCGACGCGCTGGATTCCAGCGATGTCATCATGGTGAGCGGCTTCACGGACGACACTCCGGTGAAGTCTTCCACATACACCAACTGGCACCTTTCATCGGAGCGCGCGGTGAACGTGGTCAAGGCGCTTGTTGCGCAGGGATTCCCCCCAGACCGCCTCTTTGCGGCCGGGTTCGGTGAACACCAGCCCAAGTATCCCAACGACAGCGAAGAACACCGTCGTCTGAACCGCCGCGTGGAAATCGGCGTTACCCCGCTCACGAAGACCAGCTTCAAGGAATAGGCCATGGACGAAATTGTGGCAGGACTCAAGCAGCGCGTTGACGCTATCCGCAAGACAGGCAAGGTGCCTCATTGGCGGATGGTCTACGCCGAGTACCTGTTGAACCGTGCCCAGGAATACATCGCGGTCGACCGTGAACCCGAGGCAAGGCTTGTCGCGGCGAAGATTGACCGTTGGATTGCAACGCACACTCCGCAGGCGGAAGACCATAGCATGGCTCGTCTCCAGCCCATCGAATTCTGGGATAAGGGACTCCTGTCGGACATCTCGGCACAAATCAAGAAGACGCTTGCGGCTAAGCGCCTGCTTGTTCCCTCGACAGAACGCGATTCCATTTTGCGCCGCCTCGACGTGGTGGAGGGCTGGATTGGTGAAGGCAAGTTCCTGAAGGCGCATGACGAACTTCTCTCGTTACGTTCTGCGCTGATTGCTCGCTTGCGCCGCAGCTATCGTGCGCGACTTGCCGCAGCATCTGTCTACCAGGGAGGTTCCTTGCCTCCGGGAACGCAGATTGGCCCCTACAACGCACGCCATACACTTGAAGAAACGTTCCACATCGTCGGCGAACGTGACCCGATTTGGGTCGAGGATTTCCTGGAAATCTACAACGAACTGTTCAAAATTGTGGAACGCCTGGTCCCGCAAGAAAAAAAGTAAAATTTTTAGTTATAACTTCGTTTTTATGTTATATTAGCAAAAGAGCAATATAACGTGTTTTCTTTTAAGGAGAAACTATGAACAAGTCCTGGTTTGGTCTCTTGGCTTTGAGTTTTGTCGTTTCCGGTTGTATTGGAGATGGCGATGATGACAAATCTATTGATTTAAGCGACAGTGGCGACAAGAATTTATATGAAAAAGTCGTGATCAAGAATGGCTATTTTACCGATTCCCGCGACAAGAACAAGTACAAGGTTGTGAAAATTGGTTCCGATTACTGGTTTGCCGAGAATCTGCGTTATGCGGACAGTTCCAAGACCAAGAATCTGAAAGGGAACATGCGCTGCCTGGATGACAAATCCAGTAATTGCGAAAAGTACGGCCCTCTATACACATGGACTGCGGCCATGGACCTGGACGATTCTTTGCTTTCAAAGAAAACGGGTTCATTGCGGGTTTGGCAATTCCAGGGCGTCTGTCCTAACGGCTGGACAATTCCATCCAATAAGCAGTGGAATGATCTCCTGGATGAGGTCGGAAGCCTAAATGGTGATGAAGGAAAAGGAACGAGTCTTAAGTCGATTTCTACATGGGACAAAAATGACTCCGTCCCGGGAGGCATGAACCGTTTCGGTTTCAACATGCTGGCTGGAGGCCGTCTCAACAACGATGGCGGATTCCTCTCGGGCGGCAAGTACGCTTACGTCTGGACCTCGGAAGAGGTTGATGCCGGCACTGCCAGGGGATTCTCCTTCCACCACAATAAGGAAGGCGTGGATAACGGAGATTATTACAAGGATCATGGCATGTCTGTACGCTGCATCCTTGCGGCTGAGGCGTCTTTGACCGTAGAAGGCGACCTTGACTCTTCCTATATCGCCGAAATTCCGTTTGATTATGGCACTATGAAAGTGGGGGGCGAGAGCTACAAGACCATCAAGATTGGTCAGACGACCTGGATGGCCGAAAACGTGAACTACAAGACCGAAAACAGCTGGTGCTACAATAACGACGACTCGTCTTGCAAGAAGTTCGGGCGCCTTTACAATTGGGAAGCGGCTCTGACGATTTGCCCCGAAGGTTGGAAACTCCCGGGAAGGGCTGATTTCAATGCTTTGATTGAATACCACCAGGACATGCGTTTCATTCGTTCTAAGGATGAATGGAAAAATGATGATGGCCTCAATTTCTGGGGCTTCAATCTGCTGCCGGGCGGCGGCTTCAAGGCAGGGGACTTCTTTGATGCAAAGGTTAGCGCATACCTCTGGTCCAGCGAAGCGAACGCCGATTCTGAATCGTTTGCCTTGTTTGTCAATTACTACGGCGATGCGTCCGTCAAGTCGTACAGCAGAGGAGCGGGCTATTCTGTCCGCTGCATCAAGGAATAAATCCGTTAAGGTTTACCTTAACGGGTATTCCTTATATTCCTGAACGCCGAACTCCTGCTTGAGGTAATCCCAGCGGACGAGGCGGTTCTTCCAGAAGTATTTCCTGTAAAGACGCCGTGCAACGCGGCTAGTGAGTTCGTAAGGAATAGTGTGGTGGTCGTCCGCCACACTTTCCATTGATATACGGAAGTCCAGTTCGCCGTTTACGACATCGACAGTCTCTCCGACTTGCACGTCGGGGATGTGGCTCACGTCGACCATTGTCGCGTCCATGCACACGCGGCCGAGAATCGGGCAGATTTGCCCGCGGATCATCACAAAACCCTTGTTGTATTCACCACGCAGGTAGCCGTCGCCGTAGCCGATGGCGATGGTCGCGATCCTTGTCGGCTGCTGGGCCATCCAGTAGCCGCCGTAGCTCACGGTTTCACCCGGCTTCACGACGTGGATGTGCCGGATGGTGCTCTTGATCTTCATGACGGGGTGGATGGGAATTTGCGATGGGGTCGGACCCATGCAGTTGTAGCCGTAGAGCGTGAGGCCAGGACGCACCATGTCGAAATGGCTTTCGGGGTGCGTGAGCGTGCCTGCCGAACTGCTGCAGTGGCAAATCTGCGGACGGATGCCCTCGGCTTCCAGCACGTCGACCAGACGGCTGAAACGCTGAATCTGCACGTCCGTCTTCGGGTTGCCCGGCATGTCGGCTGTCGCGAGGTGCGTGAACATGCCCTCGAAGGTGATGTGCTTGAGATGCAGGGCGGTCCTGATGCTGTCGAAGTCCTCGGCATCGAAGCCGTAGCGGTTCATGCCCGTGTCGATTGCGAGGTGGGCGAGGCATGTCGTCCCCGTCTCGGCGAGGAACTGGTCAAAAAGTTGCGCTGTCCGCAGGTCCGTGATGGCTGCGGTCAGCTGGAATTCCACGAAATAGGCGAAGTCGGCGGGGGTGCAGGGCCCGAGCACCAGGATGGGGAGGTCCATGCCGTACTGGCGCAGGAGCATGCCCTCGTTGATGTGCGCCACGCCGAGGTAGTCCGCACCGCCGAACTTGGCGGCAAACGAGCAGGCGAGGCTCCCGTGGCCGTAGGCGTCGGCCTTCACGGGAATCAGGATCTTCGTGTTGGCGGGAATCTGGCTCCGGATGAATTTGATATTGTTGCACAGGGCGTCAAGATTGATTTCAATCCAGTTCGGGCGCGCGATACGGTTCAGGTCGGGTGGGGTAGATAAAAGTTTCATGGTAAGAATAATATAGGAAACTCTTCACAAACCGGCCACAAGGCCATGTAAAAAAAGAATGCGTTTAACTTGGAGATGTCTAGATTGGAATAGAACCGGTTGAGATATTTTTTTGTAAAAACCGGAAAGTTGCGCTTGCAGTGAAATCGCTCCCGAGCCCAGTATCTAAGCGCATCTCGCTAATTTGTTCAAGTTTACAATTGCATCGATGAATTTTTGTTTACGCTTTGGCGCGCAACGAAAAATTTTTTTCGGTGTACTTTAAGATTAAAGAGAGTAACAAATCGTTCTTTGTTCGAACAAAGGAACGAATATTGAACGGAAGTACAAATAACATAATTCCTTTGGCTTAGCCGTTTTTGTCCCCTCGACATTGCGTTCCCGAAGTATGCCCCGCCAACGGGGTAGTAAGTTCCCTTATTTTCAAAAAATTCAAATCCAATAAAACGGAGGGTAAAATCATGAAACCGCAAACCAAAAAACAAAACAACACAACAGAAAAGTTCATCGAGTCCCTGCTGCCGGATTCCGACAAGAGGATGTGGCGCATTGCCGGTACGTCCGTCATTGCCGCGCTTTCGGTCGGTTTCTGGGCGACTACGTATGAACGCGTAATCGACGAGGTTGTCTTCGAAAAGACGGCGGCCGTGGAGATTGCGACAACCATGAACATCATCGAAAGAAAGGAGGAAAAGAAGCAGGAAAAGCAAGAAAAGAAAGTCGTAAAAGAAGAAATCAAACGCAAGAGGCAAGGCGGCGGTGGTAAGCGTGCTGGTAGTGGGAAACCTCGCTCTCCCGAGCAGCGGGGGATTCTCAAGATCATCGCCGCGCGGACGCAGAACGCGAATGCCGAAGTCTACAACTTGACGAACCAGAAGTTTGCGAAGGATATCGATAAGATCCTCAAGAACGTGAACGGTTTGCAGGTGACCGGGAAGACGCAAATTGCGGCGACCCGTCATGGTAAGCTGGACGCCGGGTTCAACGAGGGCGTCGCCTCGGGCGGAAGCGGAGGAATCGGAGATGCGCTGGATGGCCTAATCAGCGGTTCCGCCGGGGCCATTTCCACCAAGACCATCGGGAAACTGAAGGCTCCTTCTGAGCGGGATATCGACGTGGGTCAGGGCAATTCCTCGCGTTCTGCTTCTGATATCATGAAGGTGGTCCGCCAGCGTACTCCGGGACTGCGTCATATCTACAATAAGTTCCTCAAGAAAAAGCCCGGCTTCCAGGGCAAGGTCACGCTGAAGTTCACGATTGCCCCGGGCGGGGAAGTCGTCTGCATCGCGGTGGCCTCCTCTACGACGGGTTACGCCGAATTCGACGCCGAAATCAAGAGCGCTGTCGGTCGGTGGACATTCAGCAAGGTGAAGTCGGGAAACACCACGGTGACCATTCCCTTCACGTTCACTGAATAGGACTCTGAAATCCTGTAAATGATACCATTCCGGTGGCCACACGGCTGCCGGAATTCCTTTTTTGCCTTGTGGAATAGGCCTACGCATTTGTGGATGCAGAAAAATTATATAGATTATCTGAAACAAGAATTTCTGGTAGAGGATCGGTTATGCTAAAGGCGAAACATGGGTTTTCTTTTGTTGTTGCTGCAATTTCCGTTTTGCTGCTTGTCGCTTGCGGCGATGAGGTCACTGAAATCACCGAGGTGAACGAAACGGGCATGAAAGTTATCGAAAAGGGCAAGGAAATGCCCAAGTGTACCTCGGAAAACGAGGGCGCACTTGTGTATTCGCTGGATTCTGCCACGGCGTATGCCTGCGTCAACAGGGAATGGACCTCGCTTAACGGTAAGGACGGCCAAGACGGCAAGGATGGCATTGACGGAAAGGACGGCCAAGACGGCAAGGATGGCGCCGATGGGAAGGACGGTGCGAAAGGTGAAAAGGGCGACCAAGGTGAACAAGGTAAGCAAGGGGAGAAAGGGGACCAAGGAAAACAGGGTGAACAGGGCCCGAAAGGGGACGATGGTAAGGATGGCGAAGATGGAACAGACTGTAGCCTGGCAGACAACGGGGACGGAACTGTGTCCGTTACTTGCGGGGATTCTACGATCATGGTAAACAAGGCCATGTGCGGCATGGAACCGTATGATCCAGCAAAACAGTTTTGCGATGTACGCGACAATAAGGTCTATAAATACGTAAAAATAGGCACGCAGACCTGGATGGCCCAGAACCTCAACTACGCCTATACTGATGTTCCTTATAAACAAGGAAACTATACCTCTGATTCCACCAGTTGGTGCTACAATAACGACGCAAACAACTGCTCCAAGTACGGTCGCCTTTACACATGGGCGGCGGCTATGGACAGCGTGGGTACATGGAGTGCAAATAGTAAGGGCTGTGGTTATGACACAACCTGTTCTCCGACTTATCCTGTTCGTGGTGTTTGCCCAGAGGGCTGGCACTTGCCAACAGAAGAGGAATTCGAAACTTTGTTCACGGCAGTCGGCGGTCAATCAACCGCTGGCAAAATGCTCAAGTCCGCGACTGGCTGGACGGCGTATAGCGGCATCACCAACGAGGATGCCTTCGTCTTCTCCGCTCTCCCTGCCGGCTACAGGAACGGCAACGGGGATTACAGCGACGAGGGCAACTTCGCGTACTTCTGGAGTACAGAGAACAGTAGCAACTACGCGTACTACATGGACTTGAACTACAGCTACGACGTTGCGTGCCTGAGCAGCGACAACAAGTTCGACGGTTTTTCTGTTCGTTGCCTCAAGGACTGACAAGCCGAGTGAAGCGGTCGCCAAGTTTACTTGAGCGACCATTTCCGAGGCGCAGTAATCTGCGCTACGTAGTAGCGCCAGGACTGACAAGCCGAGTGAAGCGGTCCCTCTTCGATTTTTTTGAGCGGGTTCCAGTTCTTGCGCTTGTTTTTCATTTTTGCTATATTCTCACGCGGAACAAAATGGAGACTTTGAAATGACCGATCCGCGCATTACGAAACTTGCCGAAAACCTGATTAATAACGCGCTTGCCCTCCAGGCGGGCGAGAATATCCTCATCGAGACGACCGACACCCCGGACGAACTGTCCACGGAACTGGTCAAGGCTGTCGAAAAAGTGGGGGGCAACGCCTTTGTCCACAACTACAACAGCCGTGTCCGTCGTCAAGTTCTCCTTTCTGCAAGCGAAGCCCAGATGAAGCTTTCGGCAGATTTAGCCCTTGCCGAGATGAAGTGCATGCAGGCCTATATCGCTATCCGTGGCGCGGACAATGCCATGGAAAACTGCGATGTGAGCGACGAGAAAATGCTCATGTACCGCAAGATTACCAAAGAGACGCTTGATTACCGCGTGAACAAGACGAAATGGTGCGTGTTGCGCTGGCCCAATCCGTCCATGGCCCAGGGCGCCAAGATGAGCACCGAAGCTTTCGAGGACTTCTATTTCAAGGCGTGCCTGGCCGATTACCCGAAGATGGGCCGTGCAGCACAGAACCTGATTGACCTGATGAACAAGACCGACAAGGTGCGCCTTGTGGCGAACGACACCGACATCACGTTCAGCATCAAGGGAATCCCTGCCGTGCCCTGCTGCGGCAACATGAACATCCCCGACGGCGAAGTCTACACGGCCCCGGTGAACGGGAGCATCAATGGCGTAATCCACTACAATACGCCGACGCTGTACGAAGGCAAGCATTTCAGCGGAGTCCGCCTCGTGTTCAAGGAAGGCAAGATTGTGGAAGCCACCTGTGACTCGGGCGATAACGCCCAGCTCAACGCCATATTCGATACGGACGAGGGCGCACGCCGCGTGGGTGAGTTTGCCATTGGTTTCAACCCCTTCGTGAATGCGCCGATGTGCGACATCCTCTTCGACGAAAAGATCGCCGGCAGCATCCACTTTACGCCGGGAATGTGCTACGAGGACGCCTACAACGGTAACCAGAGTGCTATCCACTGGGATCTCGTGCTCATCATGCGCCCGGAATACGGCGGTGGCGAAATCTGGTTCGACGACAAGCTTATCCGCAAGGACGGCCTGTTCGTGGTCGACGAACTCAAGTGCCTGAATCCCGACCAGCTCGGGGAATAAAAAGCCGTTACAGGTCTTGACCTCTATATGACGGGGCTCACAAAATTGGGGGCCCTGATAAAATTTTTTTTCTTGCCGACTCCTTTTTGATGGAAAACGTTATATTTTATTTACAAACCTAACGTCAAAGAGAGGGGCATATGAAAACAAGAAAATCGTTATTGGCAATAGCGGCCGTGTCTGCTGTCTGTTTAGCATTTTGCGGCTGCGATGGCAGCGCCCCTTCTGGGGCTGACGGGACAGAATCCGCATTCGGCGGTTCCAGTTCAAGCGCCGGTATAGGAAACGGCTCTGGTAAAATTTCCAGCTCGGGAAAAACTTCCAATTCTGGATCTAAATCCGGTAGCGTCGTTTCGTGCTACGTGGAGTTGCCTGGTGGGGACGGGTCTGCGTCCTGTTCCGAGGTCCCGACATCCTATAAGACAATTGACTTGTTCAAGGAAACCTGTCAAGCGCAAAACGTAGAGGGCTTCGCTAAGGCCACCGTCGGCACGGGATGTCCTTCCGGAGGGAAAAAGTGTGACCAGGGCGGCGGCATCGTTGCCTACTACTATGGGCCGGCCGCCGAAGTCAATTCTTGCCTGGATGAATACGACGATGACGATTATGGCTACGGCGATGACGGAGGCTCTTCTTCTTATGATGGCGGTACCTACTATGATGGAGACTATACCGTCCCTGATGACTATTACGGAAGTTCGACTATACAGAGCGGTAGCGATGCGACAATCTCGGGGAGCGTCTATTCATGCGAGGCAACGTCTTCCGGCCATTCCTATTGTGGCGAAATAAGCCAATCCTCGAGTGGCGTGAACGATTTCATGATAGGCTGTAACGAAGAGGGCGGCACTCTGGGAACGGGTTGTCCCACTTCTTCAAAGAAATGTTTGTTCGATGAGTTGCTGCTATACTTCTACGATTCTGTAGATAAGGCGAAGAGTTGCGAACAACTCTATGAAGAAGAGTGGTAGCTGCTAGATTTCGTTTTTTCCGACCCCCTCCCGGGGGTCTTTTTTGTATATGAAACGATGTGTATCATTTAGACTAAAAATACGTTTTGACTTTTATTAAAAATGCTATTTTCTGATAAAAAATTAAACTTTTGTATTATTTACTATTGACAATCCGATTTTTTGTGGGTATATTCTTTGGTATGAAACCGATTATCGAATATCAAGATTACCGCGCCTTCATGGGTGACTTCTACGAAGAGCGCAAGCGGACTTCCGCCTTCTCGTGGCGGGAGTTTGCGAAGATTGCCGGATTCACCTCGCCTTCGTACCTGAAGCTCGTGTGCGAAGGCAAGAGCAGTCTGAGCAAGGTGACCATGGGGCGCGTGGCCAAGGCCATGGGGCTTACCGGCTACGAGGTGACCTATTTCGAGACCATGGTGAAGTTCGGCAACGCCAAGAAGGACTCGATCAAGATGGAGTTCCTCCAGGAAATGCAGGCCATGGCGCGAGACCACAAGGTGCGCATCATCGACAAGGATGCGTTCGAATATTATTCTACCTGGAAAAATCAAGCAATCCGCGAACTCGCCCCGATGATGCCCGGCGCCATGCCCGGTGAAATTGCCGATGTCTGCTGTCAAGATGTTTCGGCGTTGGAGGTCCGCAAGTCGCTCCAGTTCCTGGAACGGGCAGGATTCCTCCGCCAGACGCAACCGAACACCTACGAGCAGACGGAAAAGGATGTTGCGGGTTCCAAGGAAGGGCTCCCGATTGCCATTCGCGCGATGCACCGGGAGATGGGGCGGCTCGCCATCGACTCCCTAGACCAGTTTACTGCCGATGAGCGCAACGTCACCGGCCTTACGATAGGCGTAAACCGCGAATGCTACGAACGGGTTGTGCAGGAACTGACTGCCTGCCGCAAGAGGATTATTGCGATTTGTTCGGAATATTCGGAACTTTCGCAGGTTTACAGGTTGAATTTACAATTGTTCCCCCTTAGTAGGGATGTTAAGGGAAAAGAGGAGGCATAATATGAAAAAGTTTATGTATATGGCTTTGAGCACTTTTGCTCTGTTGGCCTGTTCGGAAGATTCGCCGAATGTTGGCGGCACATCCGAAGACCCGAACACATTGATAAATAATGGCTCGATCCTTGAAGGACGGCCGAGATTGTGCAGAACTTCGCAAATGGCGGATGCGTCCGTCGATTGCGACTGGAGTGCGGAAATGTGGAATCCGGAGTCGGGAAATCGTGTCCATACCGGATTTGACAACGGTACGAATACGTCGGGTATATGGTTTTGGAGGATTGACCCTACTGAGAAATTTCATCCATCTATTCAATGGCCGGCGGAAGTAAGCGAAGCCTATGATTCTCTTTCGTTGAGTAATGTGATTAGCTCCTGCGGAGGAAGTGTTTGTGGTCATATTGCGGTGGACGTAGATACGGCTTATTATCCATGGGGTTTTCCTTTTGTGGAAATTGAGTTCAGCATGGCTGGAAAAAATTCTTCTGGCGAATTTGATGCTGTTGATGCAAGCGATTTAAAAGGGTTGTGCGTAGGTTATGCGACAAACGGGCTAATCAAGATGACACTTGATTTTGGCGATACGATAAATGGTTTGTTTACCAATGGCTCTTATGGTGTAGAATTGGATTATGATTTTATGCATGAAGATAGACCTGAAGATGATCGATATCTAGAACAGTGCTTTGCTTGGAGCGACTTTAAGGTAGTGAGCCATGATCCTTTTTCCGATTATCCCGGTTATCCTCCCATTAGCCTCGAACAAGCTCTTAAGCACCTGGAGGGCATTCGATTCAGGTATGATGTAGCGTCCGATGCGACTGTAATGTTCAATATAGTTCGGTTGGGGAGATATACAGGAAGAGATCGAAAAAAAGCGAATGAGGAAAAACTCCCCGTGGTTGGTGATGATTGTGATTCTCCCGAAAGGATAGAAGATTTCTGTTTGTGTAATTATTCCGATTCCTTGGCGGTAAGGACTGGTAAAGAACTGGGATATCAAAGGGGGTTGGAAGAAGTTGAAAAAATATTGGCTGATTCTGTGAGTGAATCATTTAAAAAAGAAATTCTGTATGAACTCGACCTGTTTAGATGGATGGAAATTTTAAATGATAAAGGTAGAGAGCAAACTCTTCAACCCTGTGACAATCCTGAGCCCAAGATTCTGCGTTGCTCAGATGGCTCTCTTCGCTTCTCACAGCAATATTCGGATGTAAAAAACAGATATGACGAAATTGCAGAAGAAGTAGCTCCTCAGAAAGTGCAGGAAATGATTGATTTCGTGAAAGATGCGTTGATTCCTGATGTTTCTCCTGTAGACAGCGCTTACGAACTTTATATGGATTACGGTGAACTTTGGAACTATGGAAAAGATGATTTTGTCAAGACGAATCTTTATGCGGATTCGACATGGCCCGAAAATCTCGTAAGGGGAGGAGAATGGTTCTATGAGTCGGATTCTGCGATTGGAGGAAACACTCTAGTTAATTGGGGAACAATCTCTGATTCTGTATGGAGCATAGCTGCGACGCGAGGCTATAATAGTGAGCTTTATGCATACATTCAATTTAACGGCGGGCAACCGGATATCGATTCTTATGCAAATATTGGTTTCTACGTAGCCGGTTTTGATTCAAATGGTGTTGCTCAATCGGCAGATATCAGTAACTGGGATGGAATCTGCGTTGCTTATCTGGTCACGTCTGACATAAAATTGGCAATTGATCTTGGCGATTCCGTCAATCGGGATTTGGGGTACGATTTGCCCGTTGTGAAACTAACACCGGCGTTAGACTTTATAGATCTATTTACCAAAAGGTGCTTTGCTTGGAGCGATTTCAAACAGGAAGGATGGGGGAAAGATCGGGAAAACTTTAAATATACCATCACAGGTGAAGAAGCTGCTCAAAAAGCCGTCAAGATGGTTTTCCAGATACGGCCGGAAGATGGATGGGACCCCATTGAAGTTGCCTTCATGGGCATAAGTACAAATCATGAATAAAAAAGAACATAAAAAAAAGCCTCTTTCGAGGCTTTTTTTTTTTATGTCTAGTCCATCATCAGTTCTTCGTATGTGATTTTTCCATCGCGATAGTCCTTGCATTTGCCGACCATCTCTTTATAGACTAAAGTGCGAGATTCGTCCGTCACATTCTTTTTGACCAATTTTTCCACCTGAACCATGCGGCTTCCTTCGCATCTTTCTACGGACTCGACGACATCCCCATAAAGTTCCTTGTCAAAAGTGTCCTCGTCATCTTCCTCGTCTTCTGTGTTCATATAAGCCTTGCAAGTGCCCTCTGTACCCCAGTCCATTTCCATGGTGCTGTTCGTAATCATCGAGTCCCCTTCGAAGGTCACGTCGCCCTTCATGAGGAATTCAGTTCCTGCAAAGGTTCCGGTCATTTTTATCTTCCAGAAGTTGTCCGTCAGTTCGCCTTCGCAAACAACATCTGCATCGTTCTTGGACATATCCAAGTTCGACAGGAAATTAAGCATCGCCAGCACATCTTCCTTGGTCATACCCGATTCTGCGAGAATTTCGTCCAACTCCTCGGGAAGGATTGCCTCAATCACTTTGTCAAAGCCCGAAGTCGGGACCCACTCTTCATAGATGCAAGTCCATTGCACGTTCTGGCCCAGGTAGACGGCCGACTGAACGTCGCCATTTTGGCATTCTCCGTCGTTTAAAATATCCGAAAATTTTTTCCCGGTGTCATCCACATCTCCCATCTTCGTTTCAAAAGCCCTGAGAAGATTATACTGTTCCTGTGTCATTCCGATTCCTTCGAGATTGATGTTGGAACCGTTGCTTGTTTTAGCCGTTTCTTCGTTATCCTTAGTGTCTGTGGAGGTCTTGCCCTTATCGACAGAGCTTTCGCTTGAGGTGGAATCCTTTTTTACTTCGGTTGTTTGCTGGTCCTGTCCCGGATTGGAATTTTCGGATACGGGCTCGTTCGCATCCGATGACGTCGAACTGCTGTCGCAGGCTGTTAAGGCGAAAGATGCTGCAAATGCGATTGCGAGAAGTTTAAGTTTCATAAGAAATCCCCTATAAGTTATGTTTTCTGAATATACCTTTATTTGCGCTGGTGCGCAAGCACCAGAGGCTAGGGGAAATCAGAAATAATGGGCAAAAACGTGTAATCGATAGGGGCTAATGCTGCTGCGGGGCTGCAAGTTCGACGGCCAGGTCCTTGAAACAGTTCGAATCCAGTGTTGTCTTTGTTCTGTATTCTTTGAAATCGAAAACCTTGGTTGACGATGTGTCTTTCTGGAACTTGCTATAGGCGTCCTTGCAGTCTTGTTCGTAATAGGGGAAAAGCGTCCTGGTTTCGGCTGAGCAAGTGACATTGCCGGCCGAGAACTCGAATTTGAAAATCGCTCCTTCCGGGGGCAACACTTTCATGTAGGATCCGTCGCCCCGCAATACCGTGTTGCAATCGATGCGTTTGTCTTCGGGCTTTATCGTCATGTTGAGTTCGTCGATCAGACATTCGTTCTTGTAGTAGACAAGGTATTGCATCGTTCCTTTTTTTTCAAATATTACTCCTATGTTTTTCTCGGGTTCTGTCGAGCGGAACAATCCTATCGGGAAAGAATCGCCTTCGTAGGCAAAACGGACAACTCCGTCCGAAAAGACGATCCTAAGGGAATCTGTCGATTTGTTCAGCGAAGCCGGGGATTGATATTGCTTCCCGTTCATTGACCAGACAAGTTCGCCATGTTCTTCCTCGCACTGGCCCTGAATCTGAATCAGAGATGAGTCGGTGAATTCATAGGCCATCATGTCCGTAACGATGAACCGGTCCACGTCGATTTCAGAAGACGGTGTCGTGGAACCCGAACCCGTGCAAGCGACAAGTGTGAGGGACAATAGCGACAGAAAAGACCAAACCTTTTTCATCAAGAACATCTCCGTTTGGCCCGCAATTTAGCTTTTTTTTGAAAAAAATCAAGAAATCCAAAAGAAACTTATAGGGAAGTTCAGAAAAAAACTTCATAAACAAAAGGGGTTCCCATAAACGTCTCGTTTAACATTTTGTAATATACAAAATGTTAAATGAACGCTCGAGAACCATATTGCTTGTTTTTAAAATTAATCTCTTTGGCGCTCAACATTCTAAGGCTTAATTGTTATCGGTGTTCCGTCCTTGACGGCGTTGTAGATTTCTTCGATTTCGTCGTTCGTGACGGCGATGCAGCCGGCGGTCCAGTCTTTCCACCTGTGCCAGAATTTAAAGAGGAATGCGGGGACCTTGTTCGGGTAGCCGTGGATCATGATATCGCCGCCGGGCTCGTAGTTGCCTTCTTTTGCGGCCTTGATTTGTTCCGCATTCGGGTACGAAACCTTCAGCGATAAATGGAAAATGCTTTTGGGGTTGTGCTTCTCGATGGTGTAATTGCCCTCGGGTGTCTTGTTGTCACCTGATTTGACCTTCGCTCCCACGGGATTCTTGCCAAGCGTAATCCTGTACGTCTTGACAACGTTCTCGCCGTTGCGCAAGTGCATTTGGCGCTTCGCCTTTTCTACGAGAATGTTGTCGATGGGTGAGGTGAGCATGGGTTGAAATGTAGTTTTTTTAGAATAAATCGCAAAAACTCAAGGCCGAGATGGTGTAGTTGACGAAATAGGCTGTTGTTTTAGCTTTTTGCTTGATTTTTATGTGAAAAAGAGGGCTATTAGGCTTTAACTTGCTGTTTCTACCTAGGATGGGTTTGCACTTCAAATTTGAATAATGTATATTATAAGGGAGGTTTATATGGAAGATTTAGTTCTGACAATACCGACCCAGGATTTGGGCATTATGGAAACGCTAGCGAATCGCATGGGATGGACTGTGCGGTCTAAACGTAGCATTGTCCAGAAATTCATTGATTCGTGCCCCAAGACTTCGATGATGACCGACGAAGAAATTGCAGCCGAAGTCAACGCGGTCCGTTACGGGAAATGAAAGTCCTTTTCGACACAAACCTGTGGATATCCTTTATGATAGGCAAGCGTCTGGCCACGCTTGCTGATGTTTTATGCCGTAACGATGTTCA
>JAEEGK010000730.1_pt1 | contig 81617 bp, 62 predicted proteins | sample 8958771 | NCBI WGS metagenome assembly JAEEGK01 (sample SAMN16246547, study PRJNA631951) | gut metagenome | biome: gut microbiome; feature: rumen; material: SC-attached | host: Bos | place: Iran: Karaj | collected 2018-10
AGGCCAGGCACCTCACCATTACGACCCTCCTGGGACAGGTTCTGTATGACGGACCCGTCAACATCGATCTCAACACCTTGCAACTGGAAGGTTACCCTGCCGGGGTTTATCTGGTACACCTGCTGACAGACCAGGGCACCGTCACCAAGAAGGTCTGCGTGACACCATAACGTTTATTCCACTCGTGCGCGTGGCGCACACGAAACGGGGCTTCCCGGCGTAATCTTCCCAAAGATCCGCCTGGAAGCCCTGTTCTTTACACAGGCAGAGCAATTCCTCCCCCAGCGCTTCATTGATCTCGAACCAGACGACACCGCCAGGATTCAGCTGGGACTTGGCCAACGACAGGATCTGCCGATAGAACAACAGGGGATCCTCATCAGGCACGAACAATGCCGTTCCAGGCTCGTATTCGAGGACGTTGGGTTCCATGGCGGTTTTCTCGCTTTCGCGGATGTAGGGCGGGTTGCTGACCACGAGATCGACGGGTTCGTTCCAGGTTTCCGACTGGGGATTTAGCACATCGTCGAGCACAAAATCCAAGGTAACCTGCAGTCGTTCCGCGTTACCCTTGGCCGTTTCCAGAGCCAAGGGTGAGACCTCGAATGCCGTCACCTTTGCCAAAGGGAAACGTTTGGCCAGGGCGATGGCGATGCATCCCGAACCCGTGCCAATGTCCCAAAGGCGCATCGGACGGTCGGTCGGCAACTGAGCTGCGATTTTCCACACCAGCTCTTCCGTCTCCGGACGGGGAATCAGCACCGATGGATTCACCCGAAAGGCCATCCCGTCGAAATGCGCCAAGCCGGTGACATACTGCACCGGTTCGCCTGCCAGCAGGCGGTCCACCGAGGTCCTCAGCAGGGCATGTTGCAGCTCGTCGATCCGGAGGGACGGTTCCATCAACTGCCGTTTCAAGTCGATGCCGAAGAGGTCTTCCAGCAGGATGCGCATCAGCTGTTCCGCTTCCCTTTGCGGAAACCGTTCGGCCAACACTTCCGTGAAATGCCGTTTGGTTTTATTTAGATTGAAACCGATCATCGTGGTGAAAGGCACCTTATTGGATAGGTTGGATGATGTCGGCATAATCGCTCCAGACGGGAGCGTTCTTATAGGCTTCAACACCCTCTTTGGGAACGAGGATCTCCTGGAGGGGAAGGCCGTTGAACGTAGATTCCACCAAAGACGGCGGCGTCACCGCATGGCTGATCACGGTCTTCAACGAGCTACAACCGATAAAAAGCATTCCCGCACAGCTTTGCAAACCCGAACCCAATTCGATTTTTTCCAAACTGCTGCAATTGAAAAAGGCCCCCATATAGATTCCTTCCACAGCATCGGGCACTTTCAGGTAGGTGAGACTGCTACAGTTGTTGAAAGTATGGAAGTCGATCCATTGGATCCCCTCGGGAAGCACGACGGAATGTAAATTCGTACAACCATAGAAGGCACCCTCACCGAGAACGGTGACGGTATTGGGAAGGGTCATGGAGGTCAGTTCCTCGCAATTTACAAAAGTTAGCGGTTTTACACCGGTGATGGTATAGGTTTGGCCATAGTGTTCGAAGGTTTCCGGAACGTCAAGGGCACCCGCATAGCAACCATGCACACTGTCGTCGTCGAAAAAGTCTTGAGAAGAAGTGATCCAAGCCGTTGTTGCCGATTCGATCTCAAAGTACCATTTCGCGCCATTCTGGCACAAAGCTTCAACATACACGATTCCATGATGGTTCAACTCCCGAGTCGATACGATATCCGAAGATGACGGCTCCGGCTTGCATGCGCTAAAGGCCGATCCTAAAAGAATCAAGACAAGCCACAAGAAAGGATGATTGTTTTTCATGTTTTTATTCTTTAGTTAATCCCAACCATAAGGCCGGCATAGGGACTCCAATTCGCATCGTTTTTATAGGCATCCAACGCCGCCGAGGGGACGGCGATGCTTTCCAGGGATTCAGGAAACAGGAAGGGGCCTTCGTAATACCATCCTTCGTATTTTCCCGGGGGTGTTGTCGGACGGCAGGTCAGGGTTTTTAACGCAGTGCAGCCTTCAAACAGCGCGAATCCAAGCTGACAAACCGATTCGGGGATTTCAAACGAAACCAAGGAGAGGCAATCTACAAACGCTTGGTCACCGATGCTCAATAGGGTGTTGGGCAGGGTCACCGATTGCAACTTCTGACAATCGGCAAAGCAATTGTTAGGGATGGACAAGACCGTGTTCGGAATGTTTACGGATTCCAAGGAGGCACATGCGAGAAAAGCACACTCTTGAATACTGGTAACCGTATTGGGTATCGTCACGGCGGTAACCAGACTGGGGGCATACCAGGTGCTTGTCATTGTTTCCAAGTAGGCTCCAAAAGCATACGATCCAATGGCGTTAACCTTATAGGTGGTTCCTTGGTGTTCAAACTGTTCCGGGATGGTTACCTCGCCCCGATAAACCCAAGCCTGCGAGTCGTCACCGTCGTCATAAAACAAACGATAGCTGGTGACTTCGGCCGTCGAGTCCGACAACAACCTGAAATACCACCGTGTACTGTCGGAGTAACAGGCTTCGACCACCCTGCCGTTGCTATTGTTCCTTTCGGTGGTGGACAACAGCGTCACGGGGCTGTCGGGAGGGGTCGGCTGGGGGTCCTTGTTGCAACCTACCAGGCATACAAGCAAAGAAAGCAATATAAAGAAGGGGGTGTTCCGTTTCATAATATTAAGATTGATTGCGCAAATATAGGCATTTTATTTAGTATCTTTGCCGCATTATGATCTATCTGATACTCGCCATCCTGTTCTCGACCCTCATCTTTGTAGTGATGAGGCTGTTCAGCCGTTTCGACATCGACAACCATCAAGGCTTGGCTTGGAACTATGCCACCGCCACCGGCATCGGCTACCTGATGAGCGCCCTAAACGGCCCCATCACCTCCCCTGTCGGCGAAGCCTGGTTCCCGCTCTCGCTGCTGACAGGATTTTGGTTCATCCTGACCTATGTGCTGATGGTCGTCTCCAGTCAACGTTCCGGAGTCACCGTCACCTCGTTGTCGAGCAAGCTCTCCGTGGTCATCCCCACCCTCTTCGGCGTGTTGATCCTGAAAGAGACGCTGGGCGTGCTGCCGGCCATCGGCATCGCGCTGGCCCTCGTGGCCCTGGTGTTGGTAGTGGGCGGCAAGAGGGGCGCAGAAAACGAGACCAGCAAAGCGAAGCCGTCCGTCTGGATCGCTCTGCTTCCCGTGTTCATCTTCTTCAGCACCGGCATTGGCGACGTGCTGATGAAGATCACCGAGAAAGCCAACACCGCTTCGGACCTCACCCCGATGATCGCCTTCATCTACGGCATCTCATTCCTGTTCAGCCTGCTGTTGGTGGGTTATGACCTCCTGAAGAAAAAAACGAGATGGCAATGGAAAAACATGGTTGGAGGAATGGTCCTGGGGGGTGTCAATTTCTTCTCCACCTACTTTGTCTATCATGCCATGCGGGTGTTTGACAACGTGGTGCTCTTCCCCATTTACAACATCGGCGTGGTCTGCCTCACCGCACTCGCAGGTTGGCTGCTCTTTAAAGAAAAACTCACCTGGAAGAACTATCTCGGTCTGGGCATCGCCATCATCGCCGTCGTCTTAATCGCCTTTAAGCCATGATGTTCGACGACACCTATAAAATGCTGGATGCTCCCGGAGAAGGATTGTACAAGGAAAAGGGGAGCAAGTTCATCGCCACCGCGTTCACGGTGACGAGCGAAGACGACGTAAAGAAAGCATTGACTGAGGTGAAAAAGAAGTATTTCGATGCGCGGCACCATTGCTATGCCTATATGATCGGCCCCGACAAACAGTGTTTCCGTTCGTCCGACGACGGCGAGCCCTCGGGAACGGCGGGCAAACCCATCCTCAACCAGATCCTCTCGAAGGACGTCACCAACGTCTGCGTCATCGTGGTCCGTTACTTTGGCGGCATCAAACTCGGGGTCAGCGGGCTGATCAACGCCTACAAGACCGCCGCCCGCGAGGCGCTCGACAACGCCTTGATCGTCGAAAAAACCGTTAACGAGATTTACAGCCTGCAATACCCCTACCCCTTGATGAACGAAGTGATGCGGGTGATGAAAGAGGCCAGCTTGGAACCCCTCAACACCCGCTTCGAAATGGACTGTTACTTAGAGTTTTCAACAAGAAAAAGCGAAGCCGACAAAATCGTCTCAAAATTCAAAAACCTTTTCGGCGTAACAGTAACATATCTTAAAACTCAGTAAATCAATAAGTTAACTATTGATAAAAAAATTACCACACTTTGGCTTCGTAATTTATAGAGAAAAAAGTGTAAAGTCAATAGCAAAAAAAATTTTTTATTAACTTTTTTCATTAGATATTTGCAGTCTCAAAATCGAGTGATTAACCGACCCTTTCATTCATGGTCACGAACCATAAAGAAATTTGGAGGAAGTGTCTCGAAATCATCAGAGACAACACCTCGGAGCAGAGTTTTGCGACGTGGTTTACCCCCATTGTACCCGTCGGTTTCTCGAACAACGTGCTGACCATCCAGGTGCCGAGCCAGTTTTTCTATGAATGGCTGGAGGAGCATTACATCGACCTGTTGAAGAAGACCATCAAGAAAGTGTTGGGCACCGAGGGCAAGCTGGAGTACAGCATCACCATGGACAGCAATGACCCGGCCTACCAGATGGTGATTCCAGGCACCAACCGCAACGACGTCAGGAACAACACCTTGGGCCGGCCCGCACCGGAGAACCTGACGGAACGGCTCATCAACCCTTTCATCATCCCCGGGCTGCGGAAAATGGAGATCGACTCCCAACTCAACGAGAACTACTCGTTCGACAACTTTGTCGAAGGCAACTGCAACCGCCTGGCTCGCTCCGCCGGCCTCGCCATTGCCGAAAACCCGGGCAAGACCGCCTTCAACCCTTTGCTCATCTACAGCCAGACCGGCTTGGGCAAAACCCACCTCTGCCATGCCATCGGCTTGCACGTGAAGCACAAGTTCCCCGACAAGACCGTGTTGTACGTCCAAACCGAGCAGTTCATCAACCAGTTTGTCAACGCCTCGAAGAACAACAACCTGAACGACTTCGTGCACTTCTATCAGATGATCGACGTGCTGTTGATTGACGACATCCAGTTCCTTGCCAAGAAGACACGCACCCAAGAGACCTTCTTCCACATATTCAACTACCTGCATCAGAATGGCAAACAGCTGGTGCTGACCAGCGACAAACTGCCCGTCGACCTGCAGGACATGGAGCCGAGGCTGCTGTCGCGGTTCAAGTGGGGCCTCACCGCCGACTTGCAGATGCCCGACTCCGCCACCCGCGCGGCCATCCTGAAGAACAAGCTCTATACCAACGGCATCGTGCTGCCGGACGAGATCATCGACTACATTGCCAACAGCGTCCGCACGAACATCCGGGAGCTGGAGGGGGTGTTGATCTCGCTGGTGGCCCAGTCGTCGCTCAACAAGAAAGCCATCACCATCGAGCTGACCCAACAGATCATCGAACGTTTCATCCGCAATTCGGTGAAGGAAGTCTCGGTGGAATACATCATGAACGTGGTATGCGACTTTTTCTCACTGCCCATGGAGCTGCTCTCGCAACCCACCCGGAAGCATCAAGTGGTTCAGGCCCGACAAATCGCCATGTTCTTCGCCAAGAAATACTCCAAGGCCAGCCTGGCGGTCATCGGCCAGCAATGCGGCAACAAAGACCACGCCACGGTGCACCACGCCTGCAAGACCGTCTCCGACCGCATGGATACCGACAAGCAGTTCAGGGCGATGATGGCGGAGATCGAAAAGAAAATCCTTATCTGACATACCCATGACATTCGGAACCCTCTATCTGGTGCCCAATCTGCTAGGAGCCACCCAGCCCGAGCAGGTGCTGCCCAAAGGCACGCTCGACATTGTGAAACGACTCCGCCACTTTGTAGTGGAGAACACCCGCACCTCGCGCCGCGTGCTGAGCCGCATCGGCATGGACTGCGCCATCGACGACATTGAGTTCATCGAGCTCGACAAACACAACGCCCAGCACCTCGACCTCATGGAACACCTCGGTGCCTGTCTGCAAGGCGAGGACATGGGACTGATGTCGGAGGCCGGCACGCCCTGCGTGGCCGACCCAGGCGCCTTGGTGGTCGACCTGGCCCATTCCGCTGGGATCCAAGTAGTGCCCCTGGTAGGCCCCAATGCGATGATCTTGGCTTTGATGGCCTCGGGGTTCAACGGACAGGCCTTTGCCTTCCACGGCTACCTTCCCATCAAGAGTCCCGAACGACAGAACGCCATCAAAAACCTGGAGCGCCGTTCCATGGCCAATAACGAGACGGAGTTGTTCATCGAGACGCCTTTCCGCAATAATGCCATGCTCGCCGACCTATGCAAGAACCTACACCCCTCAACACGGGTATGTGTGGCCTGCAACCTCACTTGCGACGACGAATTGGTTATCAGCCAAGACGTAGCCGAATGGAAGAAGTTCAAAGGAGACCTGAACAAGAAGCCGGCGGTATTTTTGGTTTACTGCGAGATGAAACAGGGTGTTTCAAAGCGGCTTTAAACCACGGACTCCTAACGGATGTTGAGGACACGATGGATTTGGAGGGAAAGCCGCCAACCCGGGGTTTGCAACACCGCCTCAACACAAGCTTTCATGTTGGCCTTGCACTGCGCTTCGTCTTCGCAAAAACAAGGCTGCAGGAAACGATGCTTGGCCTCGATGCCTTCGTATTGCGCCAAGTCCTGACCAAGATAGACCACCTTCAATTCATCGCAAGCCTTCAGCACACAAGGTTCCGCATCGCCACCTTCAAAGGCAGTTTTGGGCGACAATGTGACCCAATCAAGATTAGGAGGCAAAACGCGCGTTCCATTCGTCTCGATAGCAATCTGCTTACCCGTCTTTTTTTTCAGTTCTGACACAAAGGCCTCGTTGATGAACAAGGACGGTTCGCCGCCTGTCAGCACGATCAACGGAGCATTGGGATACTTGTTCACCTCGTCAACAATCTCATGCAATGACATCATCGCCCCGGTCTGATGCTGCGTGTCGCAAAAGGCGCAACGCAGGTTGCAGCCGCTGAAGCGCACAAAGACCGCGGGCGTTCCCGTGTGGAAGCCCTCACCCTGAAGGGAATGGAATATTTCGTTGATACGGCACATGGAAGAACCACCCATTTCACGAATCCTCACGCGTTTCACTAATCGAAGTTCTGCGGGGCATCATCCTTGATGTAGGAAGCCTTGTTGTCACGCGATTCCCACACGTCGGCACGATAACAATTCGGCACGGTATCGACGATCCAACGGGCCAGGTTCTCGGCCGTGGGATTGAAGTCGAGCACCTCGTTGATGTTGGTATGGTCGATCTTACCGTGGATCAAGCGCTTGATCTCGGTGAAGTCGCACACCATGCCGTTGCTGTCGAGCTGTTCGGAACGGCAATACACGTTGATCTTCCAGTTGTGGCCATGCAGGTTCTCGCACTTGCTCTCGTAGTCGAGGTAGAGCTGGTGGCAGGCGGAGATCTCAAGGGTTTTTCTGACGTAGTACATGGGATTTCAAGATTTCAAGATTTCAAAATATCAAGATTCATATTCGGTGGTGTCGATGATGCCGGCATCGCGGAGGGCTTGGATGCGCTCACGGCAGGTGCCACATTTGCCACAGTGCTTCTCACCACCCTTGTAACATGAGTAGGTCTCGGCATAGTCCAGCCCCAGCGCCTTGCCATGCTCGGCAATCTCTTTCTTGCTCAGATAGGTGTAGGGCGCCCAAACCTTGATGTTCTCATAGGTACCTGCCGACATGGCCTCGGACATCGCATTGACGAAAGACGGACGACAGTCGGGATAGATGGAGTGGTCGCCGGCATGGTTGGCGATCATTACCCGTTTCAGCCCATTGCTCTCGGCGATGCCAGCCGCGATGGCCAGCATGATGCCGTTGCGGAAGGGCACCACGGTCGATTTCATGTTCTCGTCGTTGTAGTTGCCCTCGGGGATGTCGGCAGCGGTCATCAGCAGGGCACTCTTAAAGTAATGGTGCATGAACTCCAACGGCACCACGATATGCTTGATGCCCAGCCGTTGGCAATGCGTGATGGCACAAATGCGCTCACGGCCGTTTTGGGTGGAGCCATAGTCGAAGGTGATGGCCAGGACGATCTCGTCCTTGAACTCGTAAAGCATGGTGGTCGAGTCCATGCCGCCAGAGATGATGATTACTGCGTCTTTCATTTCAAGATTTCAAGATTTCTGATTTCAAGATTCTGGGTAACGGGTTAGGAGTTGTGGAAACTGGCTAGCAAACGCTCTTTCACCAGGTCTTGATGTTCGGCGTCGCCGTAATTGGCGAAGGGCTTGATGGAGATGCCACCGCGGGGATTGAACAGGCCGATGACCTCCAGGTACTTGGGATCCATCAACTTGACGAGGTCCTTCATGATGATGTTCACACAATCCTCGTGGAAGTCACCGTGGTTGCGGAAGCTGAAGAGATAGAGTTTCAAGCTCTTGCTCTCCACCATCAAGGTACGGGGGATGTAATTAATAATAATGTGTCCGAAGTCGGGTTGACCCGTCTTAGGACACAGCGAGGTGAACTCGGGACAATCGAGGGTCACCAGATAGTCGTTCTCCGGGTGCTTGTTCTCGAAGGTCTCCAGCACCTCGGGCGTATAGTCGTAGCGGTATTGGGTGTTTTGGTTCCCCAACAACGTGACGCCTTTCAATTCTTGTTCGTTTCTAGACATAAGATGGAATTTGAGTGCAAAATTAGCAAAACGTTTGCAATCAGCACGGAAAAAAGACATACATTTGCGATACCAAACCGCACCATTGGACAAGTATTAACAAACATCCGATATCCAAAATGAAAAAACAATTCTTACTCTTCTTGGCTTCCAGCATCCTCTGCTGCTGCCTTTCGGTTTCCTGCAAATCGAGCCACCAAACTCCAACCGTTCCTCAGGACGTCATCGTCCTTTATGAAAACGACGTCCACTGCGGCGTGGACGGATACGCCAATTTTGCTGCGCTGAAGGATGAGATGAAGGCGTCCCACAAATACGTGACCTTGGTTTCCAACGGCGACTTCGTACAAGGAGGAAGCCTAGGCGCCGCCTCGCACGGACGTAACATCATTGACATCATGAACGCGGTGGGCTATGATTACGTCACCCTCGGCAATCATGAGTTCGATTATGGCATCCCCCGTCAAATGGAACTGATGGAGGCGCTTGAAGCCGAATGCCTTTGCTGCAACTTCAAGGATCTGAGGACGGGCAAGCAGATCTACGAGCCTTATCGGATCGTCCACTATGGCGATTTCGACGTCGCCTACGTGGGAATGTCCACGCCTTACACGATCAATTCCTCGACGCCCACCTACTTCAAGGATGAGCAAGGGAATTACATCTATAGTTTCTGCATCGACAATTTCTACGAGACGGTCCAAAACGCGGTCAATTCAGCCAGGGCAAAAGGCGCCGATTTCGTGGTGGTGCTCTCCCACCTTGGCGACGAAGACGAGGGGGAAGGCGGAATCAACTCTCCCAGCATGATCGAGAACACCTACGGCATCGACATTGTCCTCGACGGTCACTCCCACAGCGTAATTCTTGACTCCATTGTGAAAAACAAGAAGGGCGAAAACGTCACCTTGACCTCTACGGGCACCAAATTCCAATACATGGGCGTGCTCACCATCCAACCCGACCGCAGCTTCAAGACCGAGCTCATCCCCACCGAGTCTTACACCAAGACAGACCCGAGCGTGCTGAAGGTCATCGACGAAATCAAGGAAGGTTACAGGAAAGTCGCCGAGCAAGTCATCTTTACCAGCGATGTCAAGCTGGCTTCATACGATGACCAGAAGAACCGCCTGGTCCGCAACCAGGAGACCAATATCGGAAACTTCTGCACCGATGCCTACCGGACGGTGTTCGGCACCGACATCGCTTTCCTTGGCGGCGGCAGCATCCGGGCCGACCTGCCCAAGGGCGACGTGACCTTCAACGACCTCTACACCATGTTCCCCTTCGAGAACGGCACGTGCAAGGGCGAATGCACCGGCGAGCTGCTGCTCGACATCCTCGAGTTTTCCGTCTCCATCGCTCCAGGTGAGTTCGGAGGCTTCCAGCAGGTGTCAGGCCTCAAGTTCGAATATGACCCCAGCATTCCTTCGCCCGTGGTGTATAATGCCAACCACGACTTCGACGGCGTCAACGGAGAACGTCGTGTCAAGAAGGTTGAGATTCTGAACAAGGAGACGGGCAACTATGAGCCTTTGGATCCCAAAAAGACTTATACCTTTGCCGCTTCCACTTATGTAGCCATCGACCACGGCGACGGCTTCGCCATGATGAGCCGTTGCACCAACATCCAAGACTTAGGCATCCTCGACACGGATATCATCCAGAACTTCCTGGAGAACTACAAGAACAACCATGTCGGCACGGAGTATGCAGGCACTGAAGGACGCATCAAGGCCATCAAGTAAATACCCTCAAAACGAAAAAACAGCCGGCAATTCATTGTCGGCTGTTTTTTTTGCAAACAAATCCACGTCAGCACCCCGAAGTCGCGCGTTCCAAACGCTTCATGATCGAGAAGATGAAGACCGCGGAGAGGAGGCAGAGCACCACGAGGACACCCCAGACCATCCAGAGCGGCATCCCCGTGCCCCAGATGCGGGCGATGACCGAGGTGAGGTAGTTGCCGATGGCCGTCACGCAGAACCAGAGACCCATCATCATGCCCTTGTATTTGGGCGGGGCCACCTTGGTGACAAAGGAGATGCCGATGGGACTCAGTAGCAATTCGGCGAAGGTCAGCACGAGGTAGGTGCTGATAAGCCAGTTGGGCGAGACCAAGGTACTGCTCACGCCGCCTTGCGCTTTCAGCTCGGCCGGACTGGCCAGTGAGAAGGAACAGATGACCAGAATGAGGAAGCCGAGGGCAGCGACGATCATACCCATGCCGATCTTACGCGGTGAAGACGGCTCCTTCCCTCTCCTCGCCAAGGCGCCGAACACCGCCATCGAGACGGGGGTCAGGGCCACCACAAAGAAGGGGTTGAACTGCTGGAACTGCTGCGGCAGGATGTTGATGGTGTCGGGCATGGTCCTATAAAGCATTATTGCCAGGCCCCACAGGAAGACGGTAACGCCACACAAGATGCCCCTGTTCATGGGCTTGGTGGCTTGGGCGGCACCGAACATCGTATAGATCGAGATGGCTATCAGGGTCAACGACCAGATATTGAAGCCAAACCGGGTGAGGCCCGAAACGGTGCTTTGCGTGTAATCGCGTGCGAAGTAAGTCAAGCAGAGACCCGCCTGCTGGAACGACATCCAGAAGAAGATGACCACGGCGAAGACCATCACCAGGGCGGTGATGCGCTCGCGGGTCTGCTCCTTGGAGAGTTCCTGCACGTTCACGGTGGTGTTTTCCATCTTCTTGGCCTGCTTGGTGTTGACATCAGCGTGCTTGAACCACTTGCGGCAGCTTAAGTAGATGGCCATGGAGAGAATCAGCGAGATGCAGGCCACACCGAAGCCGTAGTTATAGGCTCCAGAGAGGGCGTCGATATAGCTGTTGGCAAAGCCCGCCAAGTCGTTGATGTTACCCCCTTGCTGTACCGCCAAAGCCTCGAAGCTCGAGAGCGCGTCGGCACTGATCGTGCCGTCGAGGTACTGGTGTGCCAGCGAAGGGATCTGCGGGACGTAGGTATAACCTGCCTTCCCGAGGAAGAGGTCGGTGACCTTGGTAGCCGCCATGGGAGCGAACATCGAGCCGATGTTGATGGCCATGTAGAACAGGCTGAAGCCGTTGTCGCGGAAGGCGCTGTACTTGGCTTCGTCGTAAAGGTTGCCCACCATCACCTGGAGGTTGCCTTTGAAGAGGCCCGTGCCGATGGCGATCAGGGCCAAGGCGGAGAACATGGTGATTTTAGCCGTTGAGGTGGCCATCGGCACAGCCAAAAGCAGGTAGCCGAGGAACATGACCACGATGCCCGACTTCACCATTTTTCCGTAACCGAAACGGTCGGCCAGCATACCGCCGATAAGGGGCATGAAATAGACGCAACCGAGGAAGATGCCGTAGATGTTACCCGCCTGTGCTTCGTTGTAGCCGAACTTGGCTTGCAAGAAAAGCACAAAGATGGCCAACATGGTATAATAGCCAAAGCGCTCGCCCGTGTTGGCGAGGGCGAGGGCATAGAGGCCTTTAGGGTGTCCTTTGAACATAGTTGTCAGTTTTTCAGTTATATAAGAAAGGCTTGCCGAAGCAAGCCTTTCCTCTAGGATTCGTCCAAATGATTATTTTGCGACTCGCTCAAGCCACTTCAACATTCCGAGCATGATACCCATGGAGACGAGGCAAATCACAGCGAACACGCCCCAAGTCATCCACTGGTGCGGGAAGGCGTTCAACATTCTCACGCCGAGGAAGATCAGGAGGTTGCCGATAGCCGTGGCCGACAGCCACAAGCCTTGGCACATACCCACCATGTGACGCGGGGCAATCTTCGAGACGAACGACAGGCCCAGCGGGGAGATGAACAACTCGGCGACCGTGAGGAAGAAGTAGGTCACGATCATCACCCACGGTCCCGTCTTCATGGCCATCTTTTCAGCCTCAGGCAAAGCCTTGAATTCGTTACCCGAAGGATAGTTATGCACACTGGCGATAACGATCAAGAAGATGTAGGCGCAAGCGGCAATAAACATACCAAGCGCGATCTTCTTAGGCGTTGAGACTTCCTTGCCTTTGCGCGCAAGGGCGGCGAAGATCCACATGACGATTGGCGTCAGCACAATCACGAAGAAGGGATTGATGAACTGTAGGATCTCAGGAGGCAGCGCGCTGGTATCCACGAAGTCGCGGGCGAAGATGGACAGCGACTGGGCGTTTTGGTGGAAGGAGAGCCAGAAGAACACGGCGATACCCAACACGGCATACAGGGCAGCCATACGCTGTTTGATTTCTTTGGCGTCGGCTTGGATCTCGGCGGCAGAAACAGTCTGGGCTTCGGCCTTGACTTTCTTGACCGGATTCGGCAACTTGTGACGGACCGCGATGAAGATCGCCAGAGAGATCAGCATGGCCAGCACCGAGACGATGAAGGAGTAATGCACACCCGTGTTATAGACCTGGAGGTAGTTCTCACAGAAACCTGACAGGTTCTCGGCAGCGCCGGAATAGTTTTGTGACAGTGCCGTAAGGTTGGTCATGTCGTTGCCTTCCATGGTGCCCATGATGAACTTGTGGCACAGACGCGGGAGGTCGGCATTGTAAACCAAGTCTTTGGTCTTCAGCCACCAGTCGCGGATGATGGGAGCCACGAAGGGGGCGATCACACCACCGATATTGATGAACACGTAGAAAATCTGGAAGCCGCTGTCGCGCTTTTCCTTTGCCTGGGCCAGCGCCTCGGGGCCTTTCTTGGCGGCTTCGGCCTCGAAGTCGTCGTACAGCTGACCCACGATGGCTTGCAGGTTACCCTTGAAGAGACCGTTACCGCAAGCGATAAGCAGCAGGGCGATCATGGCGAGGATGAAAGGCCAACCCATGCCACCACCCTGGCTGAACACGGGGATGGAGAGCAAGCCGTAGCCGAGGGCCATCACGATGATACCTGTGATGATGGTACGCTTGTAGTTTTGCGTGCGGTCGGCGATGATACCACCAGGGAGCGCAAGCACGTAAATCAAGAAATAGAACACACCGAAGATCAGGCCTGAGGTCTCATCGGAAATACCGAACTTGGAGCAGATGAACAGCACCAGCACGGCATTCATGATGTAGTAGCCAAAGCGTTCGCCCATGTTGCTCAAGGCAGCGGCGATCAAGCCCTTCGGATGCTCGTTCCTGGCCTTTCTCAGATAAAAGATCAAGAACGGGATGACAATGATTAGGATCATGACAAAGACCACCAAGGTTCTGTGGTTTTGCCAAAGATTTGCTAATGTACCCATAATGTGAATTTTAATGATTATTTAAATGATGATAGATTCCCTAAATAAGGCGCAAAGTTAAGGAAGTTTCGCGAAAAAACAAAAAAATCCTATATTTGCCTCCGATAACAATCAAATTCAACGGGTTATGGGAAAGAAATATGGCATCATCCTATCGCTTCTACTGCTGACGACGGCAGGGTTTGCGCAGATTCAGCATTTTGAATGGCAAAACGGCCAAAGAGAGTATCTGGTGAAGATCCCAGCACAACACAATGAGACGATGCCCATCTTATATTTCTTGCATGGTTTGGGCGACAACATCACCCGTTTGGACAACGAGTTCCACTTCCAGCAGATTGCCAACCGTTTCGGATGGATGGTGGTGGTTCCGCAGGCGCTTTCACAATCAGGTGCCACCATGTGGAACGCGGCGATGATGAACAGCAACATCGACGACTCAGGCTTTCTTATGGCCTTGCTCGACACCCTTGCCGTGCAATATCCCGTCAACTTGGACAGCGTCTTCTTCACAGGCTTCTCGATGGGCGGCTTCATGACACACCGCATGGCCATTGAGCACGGCGACCGCATCACGGCCTGCGCTCCCGTCAGCGGGCTCATCACCCATGCCATGGCCTCGCACACGCCGGTGGCACCTGTCAAGATGCTGCACATCCATGGCACGGCCGATCCCGTAGTGGGTTACGACGGCAACTCACAGTATTTCGGAGGCAACCTCGGTCTGAATGTGGATGCCATCATCAATTACTGGAAGAATGCCAACCACTGCGTGGACGATCCGGTCATCGACACCCTGCCCGACCTTCACAACGACGGCCTGCGTTTTGTACGCTACACCTACGAGGGGGAAGCAGAATTACAACTCCTCAAGGTTATCGGCGGCAATCACACTTGGTATCACAATGAAAGTCAATACGATATCGGCTATATGACCGAGATCCACCGGTTTTTTACCACGGACAGCGAGAACGTCGGCCTTGCCGAGCCCGAGCCTTCAACGCTTCGGATTTGGCCCAATCCCACCTCGGGAACCTGTACGATCGAGGTGGATGCCGACACAGAGGTTACCGTGTTTGACCTCTTAGGACGCACGATGGCCAACCATCACATTCGTAAAGGCATGAACGTCATGGATGTGAGCGGTTTTCAACAAGGTGTGTATTTCCTCAAAACCTCGGAAGGTGCGGTGAGGAAAATCATGGTAAGTTATTGATACAGTTCCTCGACCAGCTCCTCCCGCGATTGGAACAAGATGCCTCGAATGCCAACTTCGTTGGCGGCTTTAACATTATTCGGGTTATCGTCGATGAAGACGCTTTCGGAGGCCTTGATGCCGAAACGCTGCAATGCCAGTTCAAAGATGCGGTGGTCAGGCTTCATCACGTGTTCCCGTCCGGAGATGATCATATCCTCCATCAGGTCGAGGACAGGATACACCGGACGCACCAGGGCGAAGGTCTCCACCGACCAGTTGGAGAGGCCGAATACCCGAAAACCCTTCGCCTTCAATTCTTTGACGAGTTCCTCCATGCCTGGGATCTGTCCGCCCATCATCTTCATGAAGTCGTCATAATACAACCGGATTTCCTTTTCCCATTCGGGGTGTTGTTTGACGAGTTCCTCGGTGCCCTCAGCAACGGGTCTTCCGTTGTCGTGTTGGGCGTTCCACTCGTAGGTGCAGATGTGGGTCAGAAACCATTCGGCTTTCTCCTTGTCACCGAAAAAAGGATCATAAAGGTAATGCGGGTTCCAGTCCAGGAGCACACCGCCGAAGTCAAAAATGATGTTTTTGAGCATGGTTTGGCTTTTTGCGAATCGTATTTCTAATCCTTTTACCATGCAAAAATCATCAGTATTTCTGAATAACGCAAGAGAAAAGCCGAAAAACACATAAGGAAGAAAACTAATTCTCCGAATGGATGTCTGCCTCCGTCAATCCCGTGACATTGCGAATAGTCTCCATGTCGATGCCTAAGTTCAGCATTTTCCGAGCGGTTTCAAGTTTCGCTTTGGATTCTCCGAGTTTTTCCCCTTCAGCAATTCCTTCGGCTCGTCCTTCGGCTATTCCTTTAGCCCTTCCTTCGGCTATTCCTTCAGCCCTCCCTTTGGCTATCCCCTCTGCTCTTCCCTCAGCAAGGCCTTTTGCCTTACAAGTGCGCATAATTGCCTGTTCAACCCAGACATTGTCGATATTCTTGTAATAGGCGTAGCGTTCGCCATCGGTCATGCCCGCCTCTTCCATCAAGGCAACGGCCTTGTTTGTCAATGGGTTTTCAGTCAGCTCGCTAGGAACAGTCTTGGTGGCTTCGTTGATTTCAGTGAGAAAACGGAGCCACAGGTCGCGCATCTTGGTCTCTTCTTCGTTTTTCGGTTTGAACTTGGGCAGCTCAACAAAGGCGATGTGGAGGCCTTCTATGACCTTGTCCGAGTGTTTGTCGTGGACAAGTTGGTAATAATGGTAGTATTCGTCCTTGGGCAGATCCGTATCGAAGATGTCATTCACGATATTGAGAGAATAGACAGGCTGAAGGATCTTGTATTCCTTCCCTTTTTCCAACTGTGAGACGTATGCTTTGGAAGCGTTAAACAAGACGCGCGACTTGAATTCCTCGCTCCATACCATCTGCATCTCAACAACGAACTTACGTTCGGCTTTGTCTTTGCATTGCACATCAACAACGGAGAACTTTGCGTTGGGTATTTCCGGGATCATCTCGGGGGTTAGATACTCGATACTTTCAATCACTTGGTCACCCTTTAGGGGAAGCAGCGCGTTCAGGAAACTGAGCAGCAGCTCTGCATGTTGTCCGAAGACCTTCTTAAATGTAACATCATAACGAGGATCACAGTACTTCATGTTTCAATCGTTTTATGAGTTGAACAAACTGATATTTTTAAAAAGATACCGCAAAGGTAGGGTATATTTTTAGAATATACAAGTGTTTTGGTGAATTTTTTTTAATTGTTTTGAAAATCATCATAATCGGTACTGACAAATCCTATATTATTAATAAGTTGTTTTGATTTGAAAGAAACGAGGGGTATTGAGATTTTTCCTTAAAAAATTGCTTCAAAAAGCGCCAATTAATGGGATTCGTTCGTCACGAATGGCAAAAAAAACTTATTTTTGCTGTTTGTTTTATTTAGAACTATGGAACTCAGCAGCAAATACAGCCCTCAGGAAGTTGAAGGCAAATGGTATGAACACTGGATGGAGAAGAACTACTTCCACTCCACGCCCGACGAACGCGAACCCTATACCATCGTGATCCCGCCGCCGAATGTGACCGGCGTGCTTCACATGGGACACATGATGAACAACACGATCCAGGATATCCTGATCCGCCGCGCCCGCATGCAGGGCAAGAACGCCTGCTGGGTGCCTGGCACCGACCACGCCTCCATCGCCACCGAAGCCAAGGTGGTGAACAAGTTGGCGCAGCAGGGTATCAAGAAGACCGACATCGGCCGCGAGGAGTTCCTTAAGCACGCTTGGGACTGGACCCACGAACACGGCGGCATCATCCTCAAGCAGTTGCGCCGCCTTGGCTGCTCCTGCGACTGGGAACGCACCTCGTTCACCATGGACGACATCCGCTCGAAGAGCGTCATCCGCGCCTTTGTCGATCTCTATAACAAAGGTCTTATTTACCGCGGTGTGCGCATGGTCAACTGGGACCCGAAAGCGTTAACGGCTTTGAGCGACGAGGAAGTCATCTTCAAAGACGAACACAGCCATCTGTTCTACCTCCGTTACTATCTCCATGAGGATGACGGAACGGGCGCCACGGGGGCCGAAGGCGAAATCATCCACACCGACGCACAAGGTCGCCGCTACGCCGTAGTGGCTACCACCCGTCCCGAGACCATCATGGGCGACACCGCCATGTGCATCAACCCCGCCGACCCCAAGAACCAATGGCTGCGTGGAAAGAAAGTCGTGGTGCCGCTGGTCAACCGTGTCATCCCCGTCATCGAGGATGATTATGTGGACATCGAGTTCGGTACGGGCTGCCTGAAGGTCACCCCCGCCCACGACGTGAACGACTACATGTTGGGTGAAAAGCACAACTTGCAGAGCATCAACATCTTCAACGACGACGCCACCCTGAGCGAAGCCGCTGGCCTGTACGTCGGCATGACCCGTGAGGACGTACGCAAGCAGATCGTCATCGACCTGAAGGAAGCCGGTCTGTTGGAGAAGATCGAAGACTATAACAACAAGGTGGGTTATTCGGAGCGCACCAACGTGCCGATTGAGCCGAAGCTCTCGATGCAGTGGTTCCTCAAGATGGAACACCTCGCCGACATCGCGCTGCAACCCGTGCTCAACGGCGACATCAAGTTCTATCCCGCCAAGTATGTCAACCTCTACCGCCACTGGCTCGAGAACATCAAAGACTGGTGCATCAGCCGCCAACTGTGGTGGGGCCATCAAATTCCGGCCTACTACCTGCCCGAGGGCGGTTTCGTGGTCGCCGAAACGCGCGAAGAGGCGCTGCAACTTGCCATCGCCAAGACGGGTAACGCTGCCTTGACCATGAACGACCTGCGTCAGGACGACGATGCCTTGGACACCTGGTTCTCGTCATGGTTGTGGCCTTTGTCGCTCTTCAACGGCATCCTCGACCCCGACAACGCCGAGTTCAAATACTACTACCCCACCAACGACCTCATCACGGCCCCCGACATCATCTTCTTCTGGGTGGCCCGCATGATCATGGCTGGTGAGGAATACCAAAACGCCGTGCCGTTCAGGAACGTCTATTTCACGGGTATCGTAAGAGACAAGCTGGGCCGCAAGATGTCCAAGTCGCTGGGCAACTCCCCCGACCCGATCGAACTCATCGACAAGTTCGGTGCCGATGGCGTGCGCATGGGCATGATGCTCAGCGCCCCTGCCGGGAACGACATCCTCTTCGACGAGGCACTCTGCGAGCAAGGCCGCAACTTCTGCAACAAGATTTGGAACGCCCTCCGTTTGGTGAAAGGCTGGAACGTGGATGAAAATGCCGCTCAACCCGAAGCCGCCAAGATGGCCGTCAAGTGGTTTGAGGCCCGCTTCAACCAAGTGTTGGCAGAGACCAACGACAACATCGACAAATACCGTCTGAGTGATGCCTTGATGGCGATCTACAAACTCACCTGGGACGACTTCTGCTCGTGGTACCTCGAGATGGTGAAGGCCCCGCAAGGCCAAGGCATCGACCCCGTGACCTACGCCGCCACCATCCAATTCTTCGAGAACCTGATGCTGATGCTACATCCCTTCATGCCGTTCATCACCGAGGAGATCTGGCACGCCATCGCCGAGCGAAGCGAAGGCGATGACATCATCATTGCCCAGCAGCCCAAGGCGCAAGCCGTGGACGAGCAGGTTCTCCAGCAGATGGCATTTACCCAGGAGATCATCAACAACGTCCGCAAGGTGCGTTCCGACAAGAACATCGCCTTCCGCGATGCCATCCAGCTCGTGGTGAAAGGCACGGCCAACAAGGACTTCGATTGCGTCATTGCCAAACTGTGCAATGTGAGCGAGGTGAGTTATGTGGCCGAGGCTCCCGCTGGTGCCTTCGGTTTCCTCGTGGGCAGCACCGAGTTCTTCGTGCCGCTCACCGGCAGCGTCGATGTGGAGGCCGAAATCAAGAAGTTGGAAGAGGAGTTGAAGTACGCCCAAGGCTTCTTGAAGAGCGTTGAGGCGAAGCTCTCCAACGAACGCTTTGTCAATGGCGCTCCTGCCCCTGTCGTCGAGAAAGAACGCAAGAAGAAAGCCGACGCCGAAGCCAAGATTGCTGTGATTGAACAGCAGTTGGCGGGGCTGAGGAAATAAAAAAAACCGCGCGTTGCGCGGTTTTTCCATTTAATGGCATCCTTCGCAACCGCCTTCGCAGCCGCCATCACCACAACCTGAACATCCGCTGCAACCACCAGGGTTGAAGTCCTCGTCGGTGGATTCGCGGACGTCGAGGATCTCGCCGCTGAAGCAGAGGTGCACACCGGCCAGGTCGTGGTTGAAGTCCATCTTCACATGCTTGTCGCCGATTTCGCGGACGACACCCATGATCGGGCGACCGTCGGCGGTCTGCATCATCAGCTGGGCACCTTCCTTGACCATGTCCATAAGGACATCGTTCTTCATGAACATTGCCTTGTCGAGGTCCATCACATAGTTCTCGTCACGCTCACCGTAGCCCTCTTCAGGGGTCAGGTAGAAGCAGTATTTGTCGCCGGGCTCTTTGCCCATGAGGTTCTCCTCGAACTTGGGCAGCAGCTGCTTCATGCCAAAGATGGCAACAAAGGGGTTTTCCTTGGTGGCCTCTTGGATGATACGGCCGTTCTCGTCTTTTTCGCGCAGGACGTAGGTCATCGTCACTACAGCTTGGTCTTGGATTTTCATAGATTTAAAGATTTAATATTTAAAGATTTAAAGATTTTCCGTTCTCCATTTTCCGTTCTCCATTTTCCGTTCTCCGTTTTCCGTTTTTCCGTTCTCCGTTTAATAGCTTCCGAACATTTTTCTCAATACCCATTCCAAGGCTGCCAAGCCGATGAGCACAAACCAAATCCACTTGGCATGGATGAGGTCCTCGAAACGGGTCTCGTGATGCTCCACGGAGGTGATCCGGGCATCGGCCTTCAAGTCTTCAGGCAGTTGCGACAGCTGGTCCACCGTATAGCATCTTCCATTGGACAGGGTGGCCAGGTTACGCAAGCGTTCGATGTCGGCTGTGAGTTGCTGAGCCTCGATGCCCAAAGCCACCACGGCAAAAGACCCGGACAGCGTCACCTTCTGACCAGCCATCGTGGTCTCGGCAAAGTACGTGTAGAGGCCCTCGGGAAGCAAACCTGCATTCAACTCGTAATCGTGTTCCCGCTTGGAGAAGGTGTATTCGTAGGTCTCCCCGGTTTTCTTATTGACGATGCGTAGCGAAAGTTCGGGATCGGTGACCAGCTCGCCAGAGGGATTCCGCAATTCTGCGTTGAGGATCACCGGCTCGTTGCTGTAGTATTCCTCCTTGGCAAACACGGCAGAACCGTCGTCGCTGCTCAACAACAGGTACTTCAAGGTCTTGGAGAACAGCTCCTCGAAAGCCTGGCTCTGGTGGTCCTGGTAATAGTTGAAAAGCCGCCAACGCCAGGTGTTGACACCGAACAAGAAGGCCATCCTACGGTCATCCTTGACAAAGGTCAGCAGGGGCAGGCCCGACTTCAAGCCCAGCACCTCCTGCAACAACAGGTCGTCGTGGGCCTTGAGGAAGCTTGTCTCGAGATGGGGCAATGCCAAAGGCGGGAATTTACCCACCCGATCGCGAAGCACATCGCTGACGGTGAAGGTGCCGAACGAAGGATTGAAGCAGGCTTTGACATCGAGCATGCTGTTGGTGACGCCCCGATGCAGCGACACGGCCTGCTGGATCTTGTTGAGCGCCTCCACCTCCGTAGCCTGGCCGACCACCACCAACATGGGGAGTTTCTTGTTATGCTCCAGCTGGGCAGTCAAGGCAGCGAGGTCGGTATTGGAAGAAGGTGTCTGATGCAGGAGCAGAAGCTGGTAGCCTGCCAAGTCGGGGATAGGCTCGCGGCCAAAGACGAAGTCCATGCCACAGTCCTCGTTGAGGACGCTCTTCATGGCACCCAGGTCGGGATGGGGCGCATCGGCAAGGCAGAGGATCTTGAACTGCTGGTCCTTCACCTCGACGAAGATACGTTTCAGGTTGTTGAGCCGCTGGGCCTCTTCCTCCAAGCCTCCTACCTCGACTTCGATGCGTCGAACGCCTTCCACATCGGCATCCAGCATGAAATCGACCTCCTTGGCATAGCGGTTGGAACCGACCTCCAGCTCCTGACGGGCGATGGTGCGCCCCTCTTCACGGAGGGTCAACACGGCCTTCTTACCCGCACAGTCCATACCGCCCACCACCACCCGGATGGGGAAGGCGGATCCCAACGACACCTTTTTATTATAATGCACCTCCTTTACAAACAGGTCGGGATAGGAAAGGGTGTCGCCCAACGCTACCGTATAGATTGGAAAAGGAAACCGCTCCGCCAGCAGCGATGGCTCAAAACCCCGATTGTAGAGGCCATCGGTGAAGAGCACCACGGCGCCGACATTCCGCTTGTAGTATTTCCGTTCCGCCGTCTGCAAAAATGACGACAGGTCGGTCAGCTGGTCGGAAAAGTCGAGTTGGTCGAAATCGCGGACGTCCTGTCCAAAAAGGTATTCATCGACTTGGAAATCCCGATGGAGCTGTTCACGTACCGCATCCAGCCGGGTACGATAGTCGGTACGATAGAACACGGAGTCTTTCGAAAGCACCAGCGAGGCGGAGTTGTCGTGGGCCAACAGCACGGTCGGGGGTTCCACCACGCTGACCCGTTGCCGGATGTAGGGATTGAAAAGCAACAAGGTCACCAAGCCACCCAGCAGGGTGCGCAACCCAAAGAGGGCGATGGTCAGGCCTTTCCCATAATGCTGTCTCCGGTTACGGAAATACAGCAACATGGCGAAGGCGACACCCACCGCGAGGGCAACCAATCCCATCCAAAAAGGAATCCCGATTCTCAAGACGAAGCGTTTCTATTTTTTAAAGGTGCAAAGATACAAAAAAATAGTAACTTTGCGTTTTTATTCCATGCTTCCCATGAACAAGTTGTCTGCCGTCATCATCACCCTGAACGAGGAACGCAACATCGGCCGTTGCCTCGAATCGCTCGTCGACGTTGCCGACGAGGTGGTGGTGGTGGACGCCTGCTCCACCGATGGGACCCGTGCGATCTGCGAACGTTACGGCGTCCGGTGCGACCGCCATGCCTGGGAAGGGTATATCGCCTCCAAGAACTACGCCAACACACTGGCATCCAACGACTTGATCCTTTCCATTGATGCCGACGAAGCGCTCTCGCCTGAACTGGCCGCGTCCATCCGACAGCTGAAAGCGCAAGAGGTAACCGGCAAGGCCTTCTCCATGAACCGCCGCATGAACTACTGCGGACAATGGATCCGTCACGGAGGCTGGTACCCCGACACCAAGATCCGGATCTTCGACCGCCGGACGGTGCAATGGACGGGGAAAAAGGTACACGAGACCCTGGCACTCCCCGAAGGGACCCGCATCGAACACCTCCAAGGCGACTTGCTGCATTACTCGTTCTACACCCGCGAAGAACACCGCCGGCAGATGGAACAGTTTGCGACCCTATCCGCCCAGGAGATGGCCGAAGCGGGAAAACGCCCTGGACGGCTGACTGCCTGGGTGCACACAGGCTGGCGTTTCCTGCGCGACTACGTGTTCAAGGCTGGTTTTTTGGATGGAAGCAAAGGATTCGACATCTGCCGGGACAACGCCTACGGAGTGTGGTATAAATATTTAAAAGCCAGAGAATTACAATGAAGATAGGATTCGATGCAAAACGGGCTTTCAACAACCGGCGGGGCTTGGGCAACTACAGCCGCGAGACCCTCCGCATCCTGACTACGTTGGGTCCGGAACATCAATACTATTTGTTCACACCCGGAATCGATCCCGGCATCGGATTCGAATGTCCGGACGGCGCCCGGCTGGTCACGACCCAAGCCCGAGGCACCTGGCCCCAGTCGTTTTGGAGAACGTTCGGCATTGCCAAGGAAGCAAAACGCCTGGAGCTTGACCTCTATCACGGCCTGAGCCACGAATTGCCCTTCGGCATCGAGAAGACGGGGATCCGTACGGTGCTGACCATGCACGACCTGATGTTTCTCAGCCATCCCGGGTTTTTCTCCCATTTCGACCGCACGATGTACCGCAAGAAATACCTGCACAGCTGCCGGGTAGCCGACCGCATCGTGGCCATCAGCGAACAGACCCGACGCGACTTGTTGGAATGGACCGACACGCCAAACGAGAAGATCGAGGTGGTGTACCAGGGCTGCCATCCCCGTTTCCGTCAGCCCATCACCGAGGAAGCCAAACAGCAGTTCAGGGAGCACCATCACTTGCCGGAAGCCTACCTGTTGAATGTGGCTGCCTTCGAACCCAGAAAAAACCAGTTGATTCTATTGAAAGCGCTGGAAACCAAACGATTCGACCTTCCCCTGGTGATTGCCGGACAGAAGACCCCTTATCTGGAGACGTTGCGGCAGTATGCCCGGGAACACGGCTTGGAACATCGGATCTGTTGGCTCCCCAACCTCCCTGGTGAAGCCCTTCCCGCTCTGTACCAGAGTGCCACCGCCTTCGCCTTCCCCTCCCTCTACGAGGGCTTCGGCATCCCGGTAGTGGAAGCCCTGGCCAGCGGCCTGCCTGTCATCGCCGCCACAGGAAGCTGCCTGGAAGAAAGCGGAGGCCCGGACAGTCTATATTGTTCCCCTACCGATGAAACGGAATGGGCTGAACGCATCGCCGAAGTCGTTGAAAACGAAGCCAAAAGAAATACCATGATCCAACAAGGCCTGGCTTATTCGGAACGCTTCTCCGACCAAGCCATCCACCGAAAACTGATTCAAATCTACCAAAACCTCATACCATGACCCCATTTGAAGAAGAAGTTGAACGCACCGTATCCTTCCTGAAAGCAGGAAAGACCATCCTATACCCTACCGACACGATTTGGGGGGTGGGATGCGACGCCACCAACAGCAAGGCCTGTGACCGGGTGTATGCTGCCAAGCAACGCCCCAAAAACAAAAGCCTGATTGTACTGGTGGACACCGCCGAACGCCTGAAAGACTATGTCGTCAACGTCCCCATCATCGCCTACGACCTGATCAGGGGTGCCCGTAGCCCCTTGAGCATCATCTATTCGGAAGGCAAGAACTTAGCGCGCAACATCTCAAGCGACAAAACAGTTTGCATCCGCGTGGTGGAAAACGACTTCTGCAAGGAAATCATCCGAAGGCTCGGACGTCCCATCACCTCCACCTCGGCCAACCTGTCAGGACAACCTACCGCCCTGACCTACAACGATATATCGGAAGAAATGAAGCAATCGGTGGACTACACCGTCCAACTCTACCACGATGTGATGTCCAAGCCCAAGAGCTCCACCATTATCCGTCTCCAAGAGGACAACACCTTTGAAATCGTCCGCAATTAAATCCCAAAGCGAGAAACGACAACCGGAAAGAACGAAAAACGAATTATTAAAATAGATATATATATGAAATATATAAATGTATTTATAATAACATTATCATTGTTATTATGTGGAATTATTAAAAGCACCTACGCCCAAAACAACGGCCAAAGCAAGGCCCAGGCGAACGCCCAGAAATTCGCCACCACCCTATTCTTGATCGACAATTACTATGTCGACACCGCCAATACGGAGAAAGTGGTGGAAGAGGCCATCATCGCCGCCCTGAAGGAGTTAGACCCCCACTCCGCCTACCTCTCGAAAAAAGATGTGGAGAAAGCCAACGAGCCTTTGGTGGGAAGCTTCGAGGGCATCGGTGTGACCTTCCAGCTGATCCGTGACACCATCACAGTGATCGGCCCCACCCCGGGCGGTCCATCGGAACGTGTCGGCATCCAGGCCGGCGACCAGTTCATCAAAATCGACGGCAAGGACGCCTTTGGAAAGAAGGTCGACAACGAATATGTGCAGAAGCACCTCCGTGGCAAAAAAGGCACCAAGGTGACCGTCAGCGTCAAACGCGGCCACGACCCGGAACTCATGGACTTTGAGATTGTACGCGACAAGATCCCGTTGAACAGCATCAACGCCGCCTTTATGATGGACAAGCAGGTCGGATACATCAAGCTGGACCGCTTCGCCCAGGATTCGGACAAGGAATTCAAGGCCGCCATGGAGAAGCTCCAAAACCAAGGCATGAAATCACTCATCCTCGACCTGAGAAGCAATGCGGGAGGTTATCTCAACACAGCCATCCAGATGGTGGACGAATTCCTGAAGGGCGACCAGCTGATCGTGTACACCGAGGGGCTTCACTCCAAGCGTCAGGAATGGCGAAGCGTCGATGCAGGCATCTATACCGAGGGCAAACTCGTGGTGCTCATCGACGAAGGATCGGCCTCGGCCAGCGAGATACTATCGGGCGCCATCCAAGACCATGACCGTGGCGTGCTCATCGGCCGCCGTTCCTTCGGCAAGGGCTTGGTGCAACGTCCTTTCAACCTGCCCGACGGCGCGGTCATCCGGCTCACCACCGCCCGTTACCACACCCCCACCGGTCGCTGCATCCAACGGCCCTACGAGGCAGGAGCCGAAGACTATTACAAGGAGATGACCAAGCGGCTGGAGCATGGCGAATACTTCCATGCCGACAGCATCCACTTCCCCGATTCGCTGAAATACAAGACTGACGCCGGACGCATCGTGTACGGCGGCGGAGGCATCATGCCCGACCTCTTCATGCCTGTCGACACCAGTTTCAACAGCAAGCTCTACACCAACCTGGTCCGCAAGGGCGTCTTCAACAAATATACGGTGGATTATGCCAACGAGCATCGCGAAGCGCTCAAGGCAACCTATCCTAGCTTCGAACAATACAACCGTTCGTTCACCGTAACCGACATCATGATGGAAGCCGTCAAAAAAGCCGCTGCCAACGAGAAGGTGGAATGGAACGAGGAGGAATACCAACGCTCCGCGAAGTACATCAAGTTGCAGATCAAGGCCTTGATAGCCAGAAATGTGTGGGAGATGCAGCAGTACTATGAAGTCACGCTCAAGGAAGACCCCGTCGTCGCGAAGGCGCTCAAGGTACTTGGCAACGACAAGGAATACCGCAAACTGCTCCGCTGAAAACAGCCCAACCCTCAGGAGAGCGCCGCAGCACCCTGTTTTCCGAGGGCGTGAAAGCCTTCATTTTTGAAGGTCTGAAAGCACTATTCTTTAAAAGAAATTAACATAGGATTTAATAATTAATTATTAAAAATGCGACTTTTTTGTCGCAACTAAAATATTTTTTTTGTATTTTTGGCGCTTGGTTTTCGGAAAAAGGGAGAATCATCAGACTAAATCTATACATTAACCAAAACAAAAACAAAACAAAAACAAATGAAAAAAGTAACGCTACTGTTCACCGCATTCCTTTTCATCGGAATGTTGTTCGGCGTCTCGGCTCAAGCCCAGAACCGCATTGAACTGAACGCCGCCAAATCGGCTCAAGAATGCACCAATGTAAACCGCGACGGTTTCCATGCTCATTTCACCTTCAGCAACCTCCAAGCTACGGAAGTCAGCACGGAACGGGGTGTATTCTCCGATCTCATGATGGACGGCACCATCCCCGCCGGCAACGTGGGTGATCCTTCGCTGCCCGCCGTGCATCAACTTCTCGCCATCCCCTTCGGAGCGAAAAACGTCAGCGTGAACGTGACCAGCTACTCCACCACGGAGTACAATCTGAACGACTTCGGCATCCACCAGGTCGTGCCCATGCAGGCCTCCGTCAGAAAGGACCAGAAACCTGAAGACATCAAGTTTGCCTACAACGAAAGCGCCTACAACCTGAGAGGTTTCAGCGAGCGCCCGCTCACCCATTTCGAGATCCTCGGCAACCTCCGTGGCATCCAAGTGGGCTCACTGACCATCAACCCCGTCAACTACGATCCCAGCACGAACACCATCCGCGTGATCAACGACATCGAGCTCGACGTCAACTACAACGACTATGACAAGGCCGCTGCCGAAGCTGAGTTCGTCCGCACCGCCAGCATCTACTTCAAGGGCATCTACAGCACGATGTTCAACTGGCGCGACGATGTATACGACCAGCACCCCGACCTCTGGAACGCCCCGGTACACGCCCTCGTCATCGCCAACCGCATGTTCGAAGAGTGCATGCAGGAATGGATCAGCTGGAAGACCATCAAAGGTTTCTACCTTGACGTAAACTACACGGATGAAATCGGCAACAACGCCAGCGCCATCCGCAGCTTCATCCAGCAGAAGTATGCCGAGAACGCCCCGTCGTTCCTGATCATCTTCGGCGACAAAAACGAGGTGCCTGCCAGCTATATGGGCAACGCGACCGGCTGCGTCACCGACCTTCAATACATGAGCGTTGACAACGACGACTTCCCGGACATGCTGCACAGCCGTCTGACCGCTGAGAACGTCGAGCAGATGCAGAACATCCTCTACAAGGACCTCATGTACGAAAGATATGAGTTCCCGGATCCCACCTACCTCAACAACGTACTGCTGATTGCCGGTTGGGACGGCACCTGGAACCCGAGAATCGGCAAGCCCACCATCCAGTATGCCACTAACTACTACTACAACACCGCTCATGGATTCACCAACGTCTATGAATTCCTCCAGCAGCCCTACAACAGTCCTTACGCCAGCCTGAACACCGGCGTCGGTTTCGCCAACTACACCGCCCACGGCTCCAACACCAGCTGGGCCGATCCGGGATTCAGCGTCACCAACGTCAACCAACTGACCAACGAAGGCAAGCCCTTCCTCGCCATGGGTAACTGCTGCGAGGCAGCCGACTGGGGCATCAGTACCACCTGCCTCGGTGAAGCCATGATCCGCAACAACACTAAAGCCGCCTACGCTTACATCGGATCCTGCCCGAGCTCCTACTGGTATGAGGACTACTACTTCGGCGTCGGCGCCACCAACACCATGAACGCCATGCCTACCTACGAGAACAGCTCGCGCGGTTCCTATGACGGTGTCTGGATGGACGATGTGTACAACACGGTTTCCGCCATCCCGTTCCTCGGCAACCTGGCTGTGGTGTATGCCCACGCTGGCGGTTACCAAGGTTCTGTTTCCGACCACTACTACTGGGAAGCCTATCACACCTTGGGTGACGGCTCCATCATGCCCTACCGTGTGATGCCGAGTCAAAACAACGTCAGCCACCTTCCCACCCTTCCGATCGGCGTCGATTTCTACACGGTGGAAGCCGACCCGGGTTCCTATGCAGCCATCTCCAAAGACGGCGTCCTCTACGGTGCCGGTCTTGTGGGTAACGAAGGTGTTGCCGACATCCCCATGGAGCCCATCACCTCGGGCGGCGACGTCACCATCTGCGTCACCCACCCGCAGCGTCAGCCTTACATCGCTGTCGTTCCCGCCGCTTCTCTCGACGGTGCCTATATCACCTACGACAATTACGAAGCCCTGCAACCGGTTGTTCCTGGCGGTTGGGTTCCGGTCAACGTGAGCCTCAAGAACGTGGGCTCCGAGCCTGGCAGCAGCCTGACGGTCACCATCAGCACTGAATCTCCCTATGCCAGCCTCATCAACACCGAGGCCGTGGTGGAGAACATTGATCCCGATCAGATTTACGCCATCACGGATGCCTTCGACTTCGATGTGGCTGTCAACGTGCCCAATCAGGAGAAGATCCAATTCAACCTCCACATCACCGACGGCAACGACACCTGGGAAAGCAAGTTCACCATGGTGGCTGCCGCTCCCGCCCTCGAGATTCAAGCAATCAACGCTCCCACCCTGGCTCCTGGCGAAACGGGAACCATCGAGTTCGTTATTGCCAACAATGGCGCTTTCGTCGCCGAAAACGGACAGTTTGAACTGTACACCTGCTCCGACGATCTCACCATTGAAAACAACATCCAAGCGGTCGAGGCCATCAACGCCGGAAGAACCATTACCTTGAGCTTCCCCATCCAAGCCAGCCAAACGATTGAGATGGGTTCCACCTACGAACTCAGCTATCACTTCAACAGCGGCCATTATGGCGTGGAAGGCATCACGGTCGTTTCCGTTGGCGAAATCATGGACGGCTTTGAAACCGGCGACTTCACCGCATTCAACTGGACCACTTCGGGCAGCATGCCTTGGACCATCGTTTCACAAGGTGTCCATAACGGCAACTATTGCGCCCGTTCAGGCGACATCAGCCACAGCCAAAGCACCGACCTCATCCTCACCCACGAAGTGTTTGCCGCCGGTCAAATGAGCTACTATAGAAAGGTCAGTTCCGAGAACAACTACGACAAGCTCAAGTTCTACATCGACAACCAGGAAATGGAAGTGCTTTCCGGCGAACAGGATTGGGCTCAGTCCAGCTTCCCTGTGACCCCGGGCGTACACACCTTCAGATGGACCTACTCCAAAGACAGCTCCGTCGACAACGGCTCTGACTGCGCCTGGATCGACGATATCACCTTCCCGCCCACCAACGTCATCGCATTCGGCCAAACCGTCTCCAACTTGGCTTACAACGTCGAAGGCTATGATGTCAACCTGATGTGGAGAGGCTATGCCACGGCCACCAACTACATCGTTTCTCGTAACGGCGAGGAAATCGGCACCACCACAGAGACCACCTTCACTGACAATGTGACTGAAGACGGCATCTACACCTACAGTGTCACCGCCGTCGACGCTCAAGGCAACCCCTCCAGCCCGTGCTACGTCACAGTGAACGTCGGTGTGGTCAGCGTGGAAGAGAACCACACTGAGATCGCCGTCTATCCCAACCCGGTTAGAGACGAACTCAACATCCGCGTCAACGGACAAGGCCAATACGCCATCTTCAACAGTGTTGGACAGCAGGTGGCCAGCGGCATGATCGATGCCCAGAAGCCTGTCAAGGTCAACGGCCTGTCCACCGGCCTGTACATCCTCCGCGTCACCACCGGCGCCGAGACCCACGTCCAAAAGATTGTGGTTGAATAATTGAACGACTGAGGGGGCGGGGACACCCTGCCCCCTTCTTATTTAAAACATTACAAAAACCAACAAAACTCAATGAAAAAAACCCTCTTTACACTGCTGGCCCTTCTCCTTGTGAGCACTGGGTTTGCACAAAAGGCCGCCACCGTCAAGCTGCTCTCCAGCAACGAGAACAAGGTCGTGGTGAACGTCCAACTCAACGGCTACTCCGCCGACCGGGTCAAGACCCCGAACGGTGACCAGTTCGTCATCAACGTCCCGGAAATGGCTGCCATGTTGGAAGCTGGCTCGCCCAACCTTCCCACCCTCCCTGTTCCCGTTTTGATCGGCGACCGCGCCGAAATGGCCGTAAAGGTGACCGATGCCCAATTCACCGACTACACCGACATGGACATCGCCCCCTCCAAAGGCAACTTCAGCCGTCAGATCAACCCCGACGACGTACCTTATACCTATGGTGCCATGTACCAGCAAGACGCCTTCTGGCCGGCTGCCCAAGCCTACCTGGAAGCGCCTTATATCCTGCGTGACTTCCGTGGACAGAACCTCATGGTCCGTCCCTTCGCCTACAATCCTGTCACCCGCACCCTGCGTGTGTATGACAACCTGACCATCGAAATGGTCAAGGTCAGCGACAATGGCGAAAACCAAAAGGCCGCCCGCAAGGGCAATGCCGTCAAGACCTCTCCCGAGTTCAAGGCTTCCTACGGCCGCCGTTTCATCAACTTTGAGGCCTCGGCAGCCAAGTATCCTTTCTTGGAAGATGCCGGTGAGATGCTCGTCATCTGCGCCGACCAGTTCATGGCTGGCATGCAGCCTTTCGTGGACTGGAAGAACGAATCGGGCCGTCCCACGACCATGGTGAGCGTTTCCGAGGTTGGTGGCAACAACATCGATGTCATCAAGAATTACATCTCCAACCTGTACAACGACCCCGACCACAACCTCACATACGTGCTGCTGGTCGGTGACTTTGAGCACATCACCCCCCATTCGTTCTATTATGATAATGCCAACCAATATGGTGACATCTGGTTTGGCCAGCTCGAAGGTAACGACAGCTATCCGGAGGTCTTCATCGGCCGTTTCTCCGTACAGACCGACGCCCATGTCGCCAACCATGTCAACAAGGTGCTCTACTATGAGCGCGACATGCCTGAAGGTCTCACCTGGAGCAACAAGGGCTTGGGCATTGGTGCCATCGGCGCTGGTAGCGGCCACTATGGCGAAGACGACTACCAACACATCGACCTCATTCGCGACACCCTGGAGCATTACACTTACGAGCATGTCACCGAGCTGCACGGTGGCGGCGGCGCCAGCCAAAGCACCATCAGCAACGCCATTAATGCAGGTGTAAGCATCATCAACTACTGCAACCACGGTTCTGAAACCAGCTGGGGTGTGGCCAATTACAGCAACAGCAACGTGAATGCCTTGACCAACGACAACATGTGGCCCATCGTTTGGTCGGTGGCCTGCTTGAACGGCAAGTTCAACTATGGTTCGGAATGCTTCGCTGAAGCTTGGATGCGTGCCTCCAACAACAGCACGGGTGCCCCTACCGGCGCCATCGGCGGAATGTTCTCCTGGATCTCCCAGCCTTGGCAACCGCCCATGTATGGCCAGGACGAAATGGTGGATATCTTGACGGAATGGCATGGTGGCGACCAATACAACCACACCTTGGCAGGTGCCTCGTTGAACGGCAACATGGATGTGCTTGACAAGGGCCACCATACTGCTACGCACGACTCATGGATCCTCTTCGGCGACCCGAGCCTGATGGTTCGCACCGACAACCCAGTCGAAATGAACGTCACGGCCAACCCGGCCGTCTTGATGCTGGGCATGACGGAACTCACCGTCAACGCCGAAACAGCCTACGGCATCGCCACCCTTTCGATGAATGGTGAGGTGATCGCTTCCGCCAGGGTCGTCAACGGCACCGCCACCCTTACCTTCCCGGGTCTGAGCAACGTGGGCAATGCCACCTTGACGGTCATCGGATACAATAAGGTGACTTACCGGGGTGAAGTGGAAGTCGTTCCCGCCGAAGGTCCCTACCTGGTGCTGGACAACTTCCAGGTTCCCACGGAAGATGGCGGCCTTTGCTTTGGCGAAGAAGGCCAGGTCAACGTCACCCTGAAGAACGTCGGTGTGGAAACCGTCAACGACGTGACGGTCACCCTGAGCACCGAATCCGAATTCGTGACCGAGTTCCTGAACAACACTGCCACGCTGGCAAGCGTCAACCCGAACGAAACCTCCACCATCGAGAACACGTTCCGCTTCAAGGTCTCCAACAACGTGCCTGACGGCACCAAGATTCCTTTCAACATCAGCATGACTGCCGGAGAAAGAGCTTGGGAATCCAACCTGACGTTGACGGTCAACGCACCTGCCCTCACCTGCTCCAGCTTCCAGTTGGAAGGCGAGGTAGCTCCGGGTGGCAACGGCAACATCGTCCTGACGTTCACCAACGAAGGACATGCCACCGCTCCCGTCCACTCCCTGACCATCTTCAGCAGCAGCAGCGACATCGTCCTCGGAAGAAACAGCTTTGAGGCCGATCCGATCCTGCCGAACGAAAGCCTGACGCTCACGGTGCCTTTCACCATTGCCGAGACGGTTGAGGTGGGCTCCTGCTATCAGATGTCCTACCTGCTGAACGCCGACTACTACACCCTCTCCGACTGCGCTTTCATCAGCATCGGACAGGTGATGGAAGACTTCGAGACGAACGACTTCTCTGCCTTTGACTGGGCCTTCGAAGGTCCCCTGCCATGGAGCATCGACAGCACCAATGCTTACGAAGGCACCTACTGCGCCCGCTCTGGCGCCATCAACCACAACCAGAGCTCCAAAATGAAACTGAATGTCAACGTCCCCAACGAAGGCGAGATCAGCTTCTACGTAAAGGTCTCCTCCGAGAACAACTACGACAAGCTCAACTTCTCGATCGACAACGAAACGAAGAACACCTGGTCGGGCACCGTCAACTGGACCCGGGTCAGCTATCCGCTCACCCCTGGCCGCCACGTCTTGACATGGGATTATGCCAAAGACATCTCGGTCAGCACCGGCAGTGACTGCGGCTGGGTGGACAACATCCAACTGCCTCCGACGGCCATCACCGAGAACCTCGAACCGGTTGAATCACTGGTCGCCACGGTCGACGAGAACGAAGTCGTCCTGGAATGGGCTCCCGTTGAAAGGGCTGCCTCCTACGTGATCTTCCGTGACGGCGTGGAAGTCAGCACCCAAGAAGAAGCCGGCTATGCCGAGACCGTTGAACACGGCACCTATACCTACAGTGTGGTGGCGATCGACGAGGAAGGCCATTATTCCAAGCCTGCCTTTGTCACTGTCGACGTCGTTTCCTTCATGAGCGCCAACGAGGGCATGGCCCAAACCGGACATGTGTTCCCCAACCCGACCGAAGGCCTCCTGAACATCGAAATGGAAGGCGCCTACAGCTACATCCTGTTCAACACCTTCGGACAACAGGTGATGGCTGGCAAGGCGGAAGGACGCACCCAGCTCCACCTGGAGAACCTGGCCAAGGGCATCTATGTGCTCCGTTTCAACAACGGCACCGTGGACGAAACCCGCAAGATCATTGTGAGATAATTCCACCGTACCGATTTCAACCTAAAGGACCGCTTTCTTGAAGGCGGTCCTTTATTTATTAATGAAAAAGTATTATCTTTGCGGTTTAAAACCACAACGAGTTCACCATGAAAAAGACGCTCTTTACCATCTTGTTGGCCTTGGCCACACTCTTCAGCATGGGACAATCCTGGAACGCCCTCTCCAGCAGTACGCCTTCCACGATTCAAACCACCTTGCTGCACGCTTCCGAATCGAAAATCGCCGTCCGCCTGCAAGTGCCCGGCTTCCACACCCTCGCGGTGAACACACCCCGAGGTGAGGCCATGATTGTTTCCGTCCCTAAGACGGTCAGCACCTCCGCTGCCGGAGAACCGCACCTCCCGATGATCGCCGTCCCGGTCCTCATTGGCGACCAACAACACTACGCCATCCGCGTGACCGATGCCAAGTATGTCGATTTCCCCATGGAAGTGGCACCTTCCAAAGGCGACTTCAGCCGCCAGATCAATCCGGAGGACGTCCCCTTCACCTACGGACCGGCCTATACCAACGACGCTTTCTACCCTGAACAGCGTGTAGGCTTGTACGACCCATACATCCTGCGCGACTTCCGTGGACAGAACATGGTGGTCCATCCCTTCGCGTACAACCCGGTCTCCCATACCCTTCGTGTGTATTACGACCTCACCGTGGAAATGTACGACGATCTGGGTGAAGGCCAAAACACCAAGACCCGCAAGTCTACTTCCATGAAGATGGACAACGAGTTCAAGAGCATGTACGAACATCGCTTCATCAACTACGAGACTTCCACGACCCGTTATACCCCGGTCAACGAAAACGGACATCTGCTCATCATCTGCCACGACGCCTTCATGGACGCCATGCAGCCCTTCATCGCCTGGAAGAAGCAGATCGGCATCCCCACTACCATGGTGGGCACCTCGGTCACCGGCACCACCGTTGAGTCCATCAAGAGCTACATACAGCAACAATACGCCCAAGATCCCAGCCTTGCCCACATCTTGCTGGTGGGCGACAGCCAGCATATCCCAGGCTATTACGCCAATTACCCGAGTTACTCGGGACGTTCCGACAACTGGTACGGACAAGTCGATGGGGACGACCGTTACAACGATGTCATCGTAGGCCGTTTCTCCGCCGAGACCGCCGATCAGGTCACCGTCCAAGTCAACAAAGTCATCCACTATGAAAGAGACATCAACGCCACCGACACCTGGCTGACGACAGGCACCGGCGTAGCCACCCAAGCCGGCTCAGGAGGGCATTTTGGAGAAGACGACTGGCAACATGTGGACAACCTCCGGACCGACCTGCTCGGATACCACTACAGCGAAGTCTATCGCGACTACCAAAGTGGCGGTGGCGCCCAATCCAGCGCGGCCACGCTGAGCCAGCACATCAACCAAGGCGTGAGCATCATCAACTACTGCAACCACGGCTCCGAAACCAGCTGGGGCGTGTTCAACTACAGCAACTCCAATGTCAACAACCTGACCAACGTGAACAAGCTGCCCATCGTGTGGTCCGTGGCCTGCCTGAATGGCAAATACGACCACTACCAGCCTTGCTTTGCAGAGGCCTGGCTCCGTGCCAACAACAATAACGACGTCAACCAGCCCACCGGTGCCATCGGCGGCATGTTCTCCTACATCTCCCAGCCGTGGGTTCCGCCCATGTATGGCCAAGACGAAATGGTGGACGTGCTCGTCGAGAGCTACGAATCCAACATCAAACGCACGTTTGGCGGCGTTTCCTTTGATGGAAACATGAAGATCATCGACCAGTACGGACAAAACAACGCTATGGGCATGGGTACGTACATGTGCTGGATCCTCTTCGGCGATCCCACCCTCACGCTCCGCAACGCCGTTCCCACCGAGATGACCCTGGACTATGCCCCGGCACTGAACCTGGGAGCCACCAGTTTTGAGGTGAGCGGCACCAACGCCGAAGGCGCCCGCGCCACCTTGACCATCGATGGCGAGATCCTCGGATCGGCCGTCATCAACAACGGCACTGCCTTCCTCGAATTCGACGCTCCCGGACAGCCCGGCCTGGCCACCCTTACCGTATTCGGTTACAACAAGATCACCTATACCGCCACCCTGCCCATCGTGACCGGTGCAGACGACGAACCCGTCAATGTGGCCGTCAGCGCCAATCCCTACGTCATCAGCCGTGGCACCAGCACGACCTTGAACGCACAAGCCACCGGCGGCAACTGGTATTTCCAATACAACTGGACACCTGCCGAAGGCCTTGACAACCCCCACGCCAAGTCGCCAGTGGCCAACCCCACCGTCACCACCACCTACACCTGCACCGTCAACAGCGGCAGCTATAGCGACGTGGATTCCTGCACGGTGACCGTGGTCTGTCCTCCCGACAACCTGACCACCACTCCCGAAGGCAACAACATCGTCCTGAACTGGACGGCTGCCGACCCGGCAGACAGCTACAACATATACCGGACCAGCGTCCTCATTGCAGAAGGCGTCACCGGCACCACTTATACCGACGCCGACCTTAACCCGGGAACCTATTCGTACCGCGTGGCCACCGTCTATCAAGGTGTCATGTCGCCCAAGTCGGGAGCCTCTGCCGCCACCGTCGCCGCTCCGCTGAGCGTAACGGCGACCGCCAACCCGACCGTGATCCCCTTCGGAGCCAGTGCCACCCTGACGGCCACGCCTTCCACCGGAAACAGTGCCTGCACCTACCAATGGACCCCGGCCGAGACCCTGGCCAACCCGAATGCCGCCACCACCGCGGCGACTCCTTCGGTGACCACCACCTATACCGTCCTGGTCAACCGCGATAGCGAAACCGCTTCGGCAGAAGCCACCATCCAGGTGGTCACCGCCCCCACGGCCCTGACAGCCACTCTCAACGAGGAAGGCGGCAACCAGGTGGAACTCCATTGGGCAGCCGCCGAACTGGCCGACACCTATCGGGTGTACGACAACAACCAGATGGTACAGGCCAACCTGAGCGAGACCCATTGTGTGCTTGGCAACTTAAGCAACGGCAACCACTGCTTCACGGTCAGTGCCGTGTACCAAAGCGTGGAGTCGCCCGTCTCGTCGGCGGCTTGTGTCGAGGTCGATGTATGCCTGCCTCCCGAGGACTTTACCGCCACCTATTACTGGGAAGACAACCATTTCGGCACCATGCTGGTCTGGCAGAAAAACCAGGCCGCCAACATGAGCCTGAACCGTTTCTATATTTACCGAGGGACCGACCCCGACCACATGGAACAGATCGGATACCTGGTCAACGTGCCCTACACCTATCGTTACCAATACCTGGACGAGGAAGTGGAACCCGGCGCCTACTATTACCAGATCGTCGCCAACTACGGTGGTGAAGAAGGTTGCGCCAGCGAGACCCTGGCCGTGATGGTGACTGCCGTTGGCGAAGCCAACGATCCCTGCAAGGTCTATCCCATCCCGGCTACCGACCACCTCACCGTGGAGGCGCCCGGCATGCGGTCCATCCGCCTGTTCAACACCCTTGGACAGACCGTTTACCAAGCCCCGCTTGAAAACGGCAGCCTCAGTTTCGACCCGTCACCTTTGGGCAAGGGCATCTTCATGCTCCAGATCCAAGGCGACCAAACCGTGATCACCCGGACCCTCATCATCAAATAATCCAAGCTATGAAAATCAAGTTTATCGGTGCTGCAAAGGAAGTGACCGGCAGCAAGCATCTGATCGTCACCGACCATGGAAAGAAGATCCTGCTTGACTGCGGCATGTTCCAAGGAAAGGGATTGGAGACCGACGCGGCCAACCGCAACACGATGGTGGACCCCAAGGAGGTGGACTACATCATCCTGACCCACGCCCATATCGACCACTGCGGACTGATTCCCTATTTCTACAAGAACGGATTCCGCGGACAGGTGGTGTGCACCGATGCCACCCGCGACCTCTGCAACATCATGTTGCCCGATAGCGGCTTCATCCAGGAAAACGATATGGAGTGGTTCAACCAGAAACGTCGTAGGCAAGGCCTTCCGGCGTTGGAGCCCATCTATACCGAACAGGACGCCCGTGCCAGCATGGACCTGTTCCTGAGTGTGGCCTACAACCGCTACGTCTATCTCGACAACAACATCAAGGTCAAGTTCAACAATACCGGACACTTGCTCGGCAGCGGCTGTGCCACCATCGAGATCGACGAAGGCGGCGACATGACCCGCATCGCCTACACGGGCGACATCGGCAGGGAATACAACTACCTGCTCCGTTCGCCGGAACCGTTCCCGCATTGCGACTACCTCATCACCGAGGCCACCTACGGCAACCGGCTCCACAGCGACCGCAGCAATGCTGAGCAGCAACTGTTGGATATCATATACAACACTTGTGTAGAAAAGAAAGGCAAGTTGATCATCCCCTCCTTCGCGGTGAGCCGCACCCAGGAGATCGTCTATCTGCTGAACAACTTCTACAACGAAGGCAAGCTCCCGGAGAAGATTCCGGTCTATGTGGACAGCCCCCTGGCCGTCAACGCCACCGAGATCTTCCGCATGCACCTGAACCTGTTCAACGACGACGTGAAGAACGTCATCGAATACGACCCCGACCCCTTCGGCTTCAACAGCCTGACCTTCATCCGCGACGTCAACCAGTCGAAGACGCTCAACGCCCGCAAGGATCCCTGCATCATCATTTCCGCCTCGGGCATGATGGAGGCCGGACGCATCAAGCATCATATCGCCAACAGCATCTCCAACCCGAAAAACACCATCCTCGCCATCGGCTATTGCTCACCCGAGACCCTGGGAGCCCGACTGCTCGCCGAACCCAGGCCGCAGACCATCTCCATCTTCGGCAACGAATACACGGTGGCTGCCGACATCTATTCGATCGACGCTTTCAGCGGACACGGCGACTACAACGAGTTGGCCGACTACCTGAAATGCCAAGACCCGAGCAAGGTGAAGAAGACCTTCCTCGTGCACGGCGAACCGGATGCCTTGCAGTATTACAAACGCGTCCTGAGAAAGGAAGGTTGGGAAAACATCGTCATCCCCGAACCCGGCGAAACCTTTGAACTGAAATAACATCCATCATGGCACAAAAACCTTCGATCCCCAAAGGCACCCGTGACTTCCTTCCCGAAGTCATGGTGCGCCGCAACTATATTTTCGACACCATAAAAAGCGTTTTCAAACGCTATGGCTTCCTCCCCATCGAGACCCCGTCGATGGAGAACCTGAGTACACTGCTCGGTAAGTATGGAGAGGAAGGCGACAAGCTCCTGTTCCGCATCCTGAACTCCGGCGATTTCCTGTCGGGCGTGGAACAGGGCACTGCGCTCGAAGCCCAGAAACTGGCCGGCAAGATCTGTGAGAAAGGCCTACGCTACGACCTCACTGTTCCCTTCGCCCGCTTTGTGACGATGTACCGCGACCAGATTGCCTTCCCGTTCAAGCGCTATCAGATCCAACCCGTATGGCGGGCCGACCGTCCTCAAAAAGGACGCTACCGTGAGTTCTACCAATGCGATGTCGACATCATCGGCAGCAACTCGCTGCTCAACGAAGCCGAATTGGTCAGCATCGTTAACGATGTTTTCAACGCATTGAAAATCAACGTTATATTAAAAATCAACAACCGTAAGGTGTTGGCAGGCATCGCCGAATACATCGGACGACCCGAAGCCTTGGTCGACATCACCGTCGCCATCGACAAGCTCGACAAGATCGGTATCGAGGCCGTCAACGCCGAGCTGGCCGAGAAGGGCTTGCCCGCCGAGGCCATCGACAAGCTGCAACCCATCCTCTTCATGAAGGGCGGCACCCGAGAGAAGCTGGCCCAGCTGAAACCGTTGCTCGACAACGAAATCGGCCGGCAGGGCATCGCCGAACTGGAGACCCTCTTCGACTATATCGACGACCTGGAGCTCCGCATCGAGACCGAGCTCGACCTTACCTTGGCCCGCGGGCTGAACTACTACACCGGGGCCATCTTCGAGGTGAAAGCCAAGGACTTCCCCATGGGGAGCATCTCCGGCGGCGGACGCTACGACAACCTCACCGGCATCTTCGGACTGCCCAACGTGTCGGGTGTGGGCATCAGCTTCGGCGCCGACCGCATCTACGACGTGCTGGAAGGCCTCCAACTGTTCCCTGAGACCATGTCGGAGAGCACCCAGGCCATCTTCCTCAACTTCGGAAAGAACGAGGAGCGTTACTGCCTGAAATACCTGAACCAGGTACGCCAGCACGGCATCAATGCGGAGATCTATCCCGATGCGGCCAAAATCCAAAAGCAGATGAAATACGCCGACCAGCGCCACATCCCCGTGGTCATCATCGCCGGCGAGACCGAAGCCGCAGAAGGGACCTTCACCGTGAAATGGATGAAGGAAGGCACCCAACAGACCGTCCAGGCCGATCACTTAGTGGAAACCATTTTGAAACAATCCTAACCCCATGAAAAAGATTCATTATATCAGTTCCAAGGAACTCACATTCAAAGAAGTAAACGAAATCCTCACCCAAGGTTACAAGCTGGCCCTCTCCGACGAGGCCATCCAACGCATCCAGCACTGCCGCGACTATCTCGACAAGAAGATGGAGCATCCCGAGAAGCCCATCTACGGCGTGACCACCGGCTTCGGCTCCTTGTGCGACCACAGCATCTCCAAAGAAGACCTGAGCACCCTGCAGAAGAACCTCGTCATGTCGCATGCCTGCGGCACCGGCGAGATGGTACCCGAAGCGATTATCCGCCTGATGCTGCTGCTGAAGGTCCAAAGCCTCAGCTACGGCAATTCGGGCGTGCAAGTCGTCACCGTTCAGCGCCTGATCGACTTCTTCAACAACGACGTGTTGCCGGTGGTGTACAACCAAGGCTCGCTCGGCGCTTCGGGTGACCTGGCCCCGCTGGCCAACCTGATGCTCCCCCTGCTCGGACTGGGCGAGGTGCATTACAAGGGCAAGATCGTCCCGGCACAGAAGATCCTCGAGAAGTTCGGTTGGGAGCCCATCACGCTTCAATCGAAAGAAGGACTGGCCCTGCTCAACGGCACCCAGTTCATGAGCAGCTACGGCACCTACGTGTTGCTGAAGGCCTTCCGTCTGAGTTACCTGGCCGACTTGATCGGCTGCGTGTCGCTCGAAGCCTTCGACGGCCGTATCGAGCCTTTCTTCGACCAGGTGCACCAGATCCGTCACCACAACGGACAGATCGTCACCGCCAAGCGGGTGCGCGCCTTCACCAAGGGCAGCCAGCTCATCGCCCGCGAGAAGAAACACGTCCAGGACCCCTACTCCTTCCGTTGCATGCCTCAGGTGCATGGCGCCTCCAAGGATGCCATCGACTACGTCGCCTCGGTGTTTAGCGAGGAAATCAACGCCGTTACCGACAACCCGACCATCTTCCCCGATGAGGATCTGGTCATCTCGGCTGGCAACTTCCATGGACAGCCCCTGGCCATCACCCTCGACTTCCTCGCCATCGCCCTGGCAGAGCTCGGCAACATCAGCGAACGCCGCGTGTACCAGCTCATCAGCGGCAAGCGCGACCTGCCTTCGTTCCTCGTGGCGGAACCCGGCCTCAACTCCGGTTTCATGATCCCGCAATACGCCGCAGCCGCCATCGTCAGCCAGAGCAAACAGCTCTGCACGCCGGCATCTGTCGACAGCATCGAGTCGTCGCAAGGACAGGAAGACCACGTGAGCATGGGTGCCAACGCCGCCACCAAGGCCTTGCGCGTGGCCGAGAACCTCGAGCGCGTGCTCGCCATCGAGTTGCTCAACGCCGCCCAGGCGCTGGAATTCCGCCGCCCGCTGAAGTCGTCAAAGACCATTGAGAAATTTGTGGCCGAATACCGCAAGACCGTGGAATTTGTCCGCATCGACAAGGTGATGTACACCGAAATCGCCAAGAGCGTGGACTTTGTCCAACACTACCCGCTCAACTTCGACGACCTGAGCAACCGTTAACAAACGCAAGCCGTCATGGACCCGATCCTCCGCGAACCGTACCCGGTGAAACGTCCGGCAGGCATGACCTTCCTGCTGGTGCTGTCGCTCCTGAACGCCATTTACCAGGCGTTGAGCGCCATCGTGTTGTATTTCAGCGCCCCGGTCATGCGCCCCATGTTGGAAAACGGACAACTCGAGGAACAATTCCGGCTGTTCTTTCCGACCCTGGACGACACGATGTTTGAGGCGATGATGGACAGCATGACCTCCCAACTGGACGTCAACCCCCTCTATTACCTCATCGTGTTCGTGTTGTACATCGGGTCCTTGATCGGCGTACTCAAAATGTTCAAGTTGCAACGCCTGGGCTTCCATATCTATAGCATCGCCCAGCTGTTGCTACTCATCGCCTCCGTGGTGTATGTATTGCCCCACCAGACGCAAAACACCTTCTTCAACGACTTCCTGTTCACCCTGCTGTTCATCCTGGTCTACCATCTGTCGCTCAAACGGGTGGAGTTGCTGTCCAAGCAGGATACGCCCTCGGATCCCACGGACGCTCCGGATCCACAAGATCCCTTCCAATCCTAACCTCCCCGTCATGGCACCCGAAAGCAAGCTCTTCGACCTGAAGCCCCAGCTTACCCTGGCCATGAAACTGGCGGCTACCTTCGCCATTACCTACTATGGCATGTTGTTCCTGTACACGGTGGCGACCTTGGTGCTTTGCCATTATTCCATCGACTCCTATTATTACGGAAACGAACGGATCCTGGAGACCTGGTCGAAGGATTTCTTCTTCCTCATCCTGGAATTCCTCCTCTCGGGCCTGCTGGTGTTCAGCCTAATCCAGATCTTCCGCAAGAAAGCGAACGGCAAGGCCATCTTTGTGGTAGCCTCCCTCCTGTTGATTGCCTTCCAGCTGGTCACCACAGGCATCCATCCCTGGGTAAAATACGCCTTGGAGGTGCTGATGGTGCTCATCATCACCCCCATCCGCATGAAGAAGCGGATCATCATCAAGAAAGGGAAGCTGTCGTTGGAGGAGCAGCCCGAAAACGAAAGGAAGCCCGACCCATCGGATCAGGCTTCCTCTTAAGATAGCAAACGTAGTTATTTCTTGGCTTGTTCGTAACCGGCATGCAAGGCCTGCATGTTGACCTCGACCACCTCGGCACCCTTGTTGCCGAAGATGTGGGCGATGGCCGCTTCCACCTTGTCCAGCTCGATGCCGAGGTAGGGCACGGTGGCGCCCAGCAACACCATGTTGGAGCGGGCCTTGATGGCCTTGGCGATCTCGGAAGCGTTGAAGCTTACCAAGTTCTTGATCTTGCCCAGTTCCGCATTCACTTTTTCCATGTCGGGATAGTTCTTGATGTTGACGAAAGGCTCGTTGTTGGTGATGATCCAACCGTCCTTGGCCAACCATGGCAGGTAACGGAGGGCTTCCATCGGCTCGCTGGAGAGGATGATGTCGGCCTGTCCCTCAGGAATGACATCGGCGAAGATCTCCTCGCTGGAGAGTCTCAGGTGGGAGAAGACGGAGCCGCCGCGTTGCGACATGCCGTGGATCTCGGATTGTTTCAGGTTGAGTCCCATATTCAAGGCAGCATCGGAGATGATCTTGGCCACGGAAACGATGCCATCGCCACCCACGCCGCACAATACGATATCTTTTTTCATAATTTCAAGATTTCTAATTTCAAGATTATTTTTTAAGATGCTTTTTGAGTTCGACGAGGCAGGTGCGGTGCGGGATGATGACCGAAACGCCGTTGTAGTTCACCTCTTCTTCGATGATGCGCACGTTTTCCTCATGGTTCTTCGGCAAGGGGATGATGTCGCGGATGTGCTCCGGAGCGACGCCCAAGCCCTCGCAGATCTGGCGGATCTTGTTGTTGGCCGAGGACGGCTGGCCGCCGGTCATGGCGGTGATGTCGTTGTCGAGAATCATGATCACCACATTGGCTTTCTCGTTGACGCAGTCGAGCAGACCCGTCATGCCGCTGTGGCCGAAGGTACCGTCGCCGATGACGCCTACCGCCGGGAAGATGCCCACCTCGCTGGCACCCTTGGCCATGGTGATGGAAGCGCCCATGCACACGGTCGTCTGGATGGCGCCCATGTTGAAGCCCAAGGTATAACAGCCGATGTCGCCGAACACCTTGCCGCCTTTGTATTTGGCCATGACGGCGTTCAAGGCGGTGTAGCTGTCGATATGGGGACAGCCCTGGCACAACGCCGGGGGACGTGCTGTGACCACCTCCGGAACGGCAAAGTCGCCACTCAGGTTCTTACCCAAGGCCTTGGCCACTTTCTCGGCATTCAGCTCGCCATCGCGACGGATGGTCTCGTCCAAACGGCCCATCACCTTCTTGCCCTTGCCGAGGAAGCCCTTCACATGCTCTTCGACGAAAGGCTGTCCGTCTTCAAGAACCAAGATCTCGTCCACCGCTTCGTACAGTTTGTTGATCATGTTGTACGGCAAGGGATACTGGGTGACCTTGACCACCGGATAGGGGCAGGTGCCGCCCGGGAAGTTCTCCATCAGGTAGTTGTAGGCGATGCCCGTGGTGATGATGCCCAGTTTCTTGTCTGGACCGTCGATATACTTGTTGTAACCGGATTCCTCCGACGACTTGGTGAAGGCCGGCTGCTTGTCGATCAGCTGGCGGTACAGGCGCTTGGCATTGGCTGGCAGCAACACGAACGACTTGGCGTCGGCCGGTTCGGTCAGCTCGTTCTGCTTGCGGACGGGTTTGCGAACCACGCCGGCACGGCTATGGGCAAGACGGGTGGGGATGCGGTACAGCACCGGGGTACCCAGCGTCTCGCTCAACTCAAAACCGAAATGCACCATGTCGTAAGCCTCCTGTTGGTTGGAGGGCTCCAACATCGGGATCATGGCCCAGTGACCGTAGAAACGGCTATCCTGCTCGTCTTGCGAAGAGAACATGCTTGGGTCGTCGGCTACCACCACCAGCACGCCCTTGGTGCCGATGATGGCCGCATTCATGAAGGGGTCGCCACACACGTTCAAACCGACATGCTTCATGCACGTCATGGCACGTTTACCCGCGTAGGCCACGCCGATGGAAGCCTCCAAGGCCGTCTTCTCGTTGGCGCACCAGTTGGCGCGGACGCCAAGCTCCTTGGCCTGTTTCGATTTCATAACATATTCCGTGATCTGGGTGGACGGCGTGCCAGGATAACTGTTGATGGCACTTCCGCCCGCGTCGATAAAGCCCTGTGCAATAGCCTCATCGCCGAGTAACAATAATTTCTCCATGTTGTTTGTGTTATGATGTGATATTCTGTTCAAGTGCTAAACGCACAAAGATAAGAAAAAAGGCGGTACGGACAAGTGTTTTACCGAATAATTCTTTTCGCCATGAAGGCGCCGTCGGCTGTACGGGTCACACGCAGCAGATAGGTCCCTTGGGCCAGCCCTTCCATGTTGAGCGACACCGACTCGGAAAAACGGCGTTCGGCCAACACCCGTCCATAGAGGTCGGCCAGGACAGCCACATAGCCCTGGTCGTCGGGTGGGCTGAGACGGAGCTCATCGCCCACCTGGACAGTGCGGACCCCCTCCAGTGCATACTCGCTGACCGCCGTGTTGTTTCGTGCGGTCCATATCGCCGTCCAGCCCAAATCGGTTCCCTCGCAATCGGAGCGGAACTCGACGCACATCGCATTGGAAGAGCTGGTCACCCTTCCCGGCGACCGGGTGTTCCAACGGCCCAGTTTCGGGGCATACACGTCCGCCCCGTCATAGATCCAAAGGAAGTCGTAGTCACGTTCCAGCGCAAAGCTGGTAAACTGGAGCGAGATGGAAGTGTTTTCATCGCTGGTGATGACCCAGATTCTCCGCTCGTTGTTGCCGTAATGGCCATGGTTCAAGATGCCCGAGGTAACGCCGGGGCCGCCTAGCTGCCGGACCTCAGTGCCTTCGTTGATCAACTTGTAGTAATAGTTCCAGTCCCAATACGGCCCTGGATCGGTATGCGACTGCCCAGGATAATGCTGATGCCCACGGATGTCGAGGCAAGCCCCTTCCCCGCCCAGGTCCCAAACGCCGGTATTCAGCGTCAAACCGTTGTCCAAGGTGTCGGTATAGAAGGTGTGATGCCCATCGATGGAGGCATAGCGTTCACAAATGTCGCGGACCAGACGGGCTGAAGAAGCGTACATCTCCGGTGTGAAGAAGCTGACGATGTCGCCGTAGGCCTCATGCTCAATCCCGATGGTATAGGCGTTTGCCGAGCGGGCATGCCATGCCTTGTCGGCTTCGCGTACCATCTGGGTCACCTGCCCGTCGCTGGATCGGATGACATAATGTGCCGACACCTGTGCGTCGCAGTTTTGGAACCAGCTGATGCAGCCTGCATAGCTACCTTCGGTATAGTGGATCACCACCCCGCTGACCGGGTTGGTGCGTTCGCTGTAGTTACATTCTGGGGCGGGAACCCAAAGCGCCGGCGGGTAGTCCGGACCTTTGTCAAAAGACAATCCACGGGCAGAAAGGATCTCATAGTCCGCCCCGAAAAGCGCCGGGAGGTCCTCCCCCAACTGCTCATAGACGGAATAGAGCATCATCTTCATGGGCAAGGCATCCCTTCCTTCCCCGACAGGGAGTTCCGACAGGGCCTCAATCACAGGGAGGTAGTCCGCCACCCGGTTGCCGTCGATGCGATACTGCTCCGCCAATTTGACACAGGCCTTGGCATAGGCCAGCACATTCACGGCGGGATCCTCCAGGATGGTCTCCTCCGCAAAGCCCGACAGCGCCGCCACCGTGCTCAGGTTTTCCCTGAAATAGCCCTTGCCGTCCTTTACCAAACCCATCATGCCGTACGCCCGAGGCATGGCCTGGGGATCGTCGGCGGGCAAGGAATAGTCCGCATCGGTGAGATGATGGCAATGGGTATTGGTGAAAGCGACGGCCCGAAGCAGCCCATGGGGCAGCCCGGCACATTGCGCCTCCGCCTGCCCGAACACGTCCGGCTCCTGCGCCTGGGCAACCATGCCCATACCCAGCAGCCATGTCAATAGGAGAAGAAAACGTGAGAAACGCATGGCATTCCGATTAGGATCAGAAAGCAAAGGTAGCATTTTTTTTGGAACGGATTTTGTGAAAATCATTCTTTTGGCTGTAACTTTTCGGCCGATGATCCGTTATACATCATTGAAAACATCAATCAAACGAAATGAGCAACAACAAACGACTTGAAAGAGACCTCCAGAACAAGGTTCTCGGGGGTGTCTGCTCCGGATTGGGCAACTACTTCGAGATGGACCCGACCTTCTGGCGGGTTCTGTTCTTCTTCCTTTTCCTGATCGGTTGTTCAGGACTCCTCATCTACATCATTCTCTGGATTGCCATGCCTGCTGCCGCCTACCACGCCACAGCCGACCATTTCGCCTCGCAACCTGGAGAAAATCAGGTCCAAGAGGCCGGCACCAACGCCGCCGACCCCGACAGCGCACAGCGCAAAAAGAACAGCAACATGGCGGCCGGACTCACCTTGATCGGTGTCGGTGTCGTCTGCCTGTTGGCCCGCTACATCCCACAGATCAGTTGGCGCACTGCCTGGCCCATCATCCTCATTGTCTTAGGTATCATCCTCATTCTCCCCATTAAAATCAAGAAGTCATGAAAAGCAGAAACCTCTTTATGGGCATCCTCGTGCTGTTCACGGGAGTTGTCGCCTTGTTGTCTTCACTCGGAGTCATCGAATTCCACTGGTCCATCCTGTGGAAACTCTGGCCCATGTTTCTCATCATCGCCGGGATTGCCCTGCTGCCCCTCAACGACTATGTGAAAGGCGCCATCCTGGTGGCGGCCCTGGGCATCGGCTGCCTGCTCTACCAAGCTGAAAACAGGCACTACCAAGGCAACGCCGTCTCACGCTTCTTCCATCGTCATTTCGCCCAATGGGATTGGGACGACGACGATGTCCAAGGAGACGAGGCGACCGACAACGACACCTACAACGCCAGCAACGACTTCCAATACGACCAACATTTTGCGGAGCCGTTCCGCGACGTGGAACGGGCTTCGATGGACATTGAATTCGGTGCCGGCGACCTCACGCTGGCCGCCCCCTGCGCCGAACTGGCCAAGGTCGACATCAACAGCAACTTCGTACAATACAGTTTCCGGTCGGAAGGAGGTGACGACGAGGCCTCCTTCCACCTCACCGGCAAAGGCACCACCCAGCACCTCCATAAGAAGAAAGGCAACACCAACGACATCGCACTCGCCTTGTGCGCCCATCCCGTTTGGGACTTCTCGCTCGACATGGGCGCCGCCAGCGCCAAGCTAGACTTCACCCCTTACCAAGTGTCTGAAATCGAAATCAACGGCGGCGCCTGCAACCTGGACCTGAAACTGGGCGACAGCGGCATCGACACGGAAGTCGAGATCAGCACCGGTGCCTCGGACATCGACATCCAGGTGCCTGCCGGCATGGACTGCGAGGTGCGCATCGAGTCGGCCATCACCGGCAAGGACTTCAAGGGATTCGAGAAAGTGGAACGCGGCCTGTGGAGAACCCCTGGTTTCGGACAGGGCTCGCACCGGATAACCATCCAGATCGAATGTGCCGTCTCTGACATTTCCATCGAACAGTATTGATTTTTTTTTGAAAGGTTGCCGAATCTTTCTTATCTTTGCAGATTTGAAACAACTAGGCAACACCATGAAACGCTCAACTGCATTATATCGGATCTTTTTCCTACTCTCCTTCGCACTCCTGACCGCCTCGCTACAGGCCCAGACCAACGACATCAAGGGCTTCGTGTATGAAGCCTCCACGGGCGAACCGGTCATGTACTGCAACGTCGTTCTGAAAGGGACCATCTTGGGTTGTTCCACCGACGAGAACGGGTATTTCAACCTGACCCGCATCCCCGACGGCACCTACAACCTGATGATCACCTGCGTGGGCTATGACACCTTGACCGACCGGGTCAGCCTGGCGGGAGGAAAATCCCTGAACAAGAAATACACCCTGAAGGAAACCAGCATGACGCTGGAGACGGTCAGCATCACGGCCGACAAGATCGAGGCCCGTACCGAAACCAAAACCTCCGTCATCACGGTGACGCCCAGGACCATCAACAAGATTCCCAGCATCGGCGGCCAGTCCGACCTTGCCCAATACCTGCAGGTGGTGCCCGGCGTCATCTTCACGGGTGACCAAGGCGGACAGCTCTACATCCGCGGCGGTTCTCCCATCCAAAACAAGGTGCTGCTCGACGGCATGGTGGTTTACAACCCCTTCCACTCCATCGGTTTGTTCTCGGTCTTCGACACGGACATCATCCGCAACGCCGAGGTCTATACCGGCGGTTTCGGCGCTGAATACGGCGGGCGTATCTCCTCGGTGATGGACATCAGCACCCGTGACGGCAACAAAAGACACTGGGGCGGCAAACTCGGCACCAGCTGCTTCGGCGCCAAGCTCACCCTCGAAGGACCGCTCGTCAAACCCAAAACGCCCGAAAGCGGCGCGGTCACCCTGGTCCTCTCGGCCAAGAACTCTTACCTGGAGCAGACAAGCCGCACCCTCTACCGTTATGCCGCCGAAGACGGTCTTCCTTTCAATTACGATGACTTCTATGGCAAAGTATCGATCAATGCCCCCAATGGTTCCAAGGTGAACCTCTTTGGCTTCTCGTTCAACGACCGGGTCAACAACTACAAGTCCCTTTCCGACTTCAATTGGAACTCCTGGGGCGTCGGATCCAACTTCCTGGTCATCCCCGGAAAGGCTCCGGTCATGATCGAAGGCAATGTTGCCTATTCCAGCTACATCGCCAACATGAAGGAGCACAACAACGCCGATCGCTATAGCAAGATCGACGGCTTCAACATGGGCTTCAACTTCAACTACTTCTTAGGCAAGAACACGCTCAAATACGGCATTGAGATCAACGGATATTCCACCGACTATCTCACCTATAGTGCCTACGGCAACCACCAGATCCGACAGACCAACTATTCCACGGAAATCGGCACCTACGTCAAATACAAAGCCTCCTTGGGCAAACTGTTGCTTGAACCCAGCTTCCGTTTCCAATACTACGCCTCGTTCAACACGCCCTCCTTCGAGCCCCGACTGGCCTTCAAATACATCATCAACGACCGCTTGCGCATCAAGGGTGCCGGCGGACACTACTCCCAGGATTTCGTGGCAGCCACCAGCGACCGCGATGTCGTCAACCTGTTCTACGGATTCCTTTCCGGTGTGACCAACGTCCCCAAATACTTCAATGGCGAGCGGGTGTATTCCAGCCTCCAAAAAGCCAACCACTTCGTACTTGGCACGGAGTATGACCTCGGCAACAACCTGACCTTGAACCTCGAAGGCTACTGGAAACACTTCGGGTTGATCACCAACCTCAACCGGAACAAGATGTATCCCGAAAACGAAGCCACCCTCCAGGTCAATGAGCTCCTCAAGAAAGACTTCATGATCGAGAACGGCGATGCCTACGGATTCGACCTCTCCATGAAATATGAGGACAAGCATTGGTACCTGTGGGGCGTCTACGCCTTGGGTTACGTGCACCGCAACTATGAGAAATACGAGGGAGGCGCCACCCATCTGGTCACCTACGAGCCGCATTTCGACCGCCGTCACAACGTCAACATCATCCTGACCTACACCGCCGGCGACCGCCGTGAATGGGAGTTCAGCGGACGTTGGAATTTCGGTACCGGATTCCCCTTCACCAAACTCCAGGGCTTCTACGAGTACCACCCCTTCCAGAACGGCATCAATTTCGACTACACCACGGCCAACGGCCAGATCGGAGTGCTCTTTGCGGACCTCAACCAGGGACGCCTGCCCACCTATCACCGCCTCGACCTCGATGTCAAGCGCAAGTTCTTCTTCAGCGAACGCACCCAGTTGGAGGTGGACCTGAGCGTCACCAATGTGTACAACCGGGCCAATGTGTTCTATGTCGACATCATCTCGCACGACATCGTGAACCAGTTACCCATTCTTCCCTCTCTCGGATTGACCCTTACTTTCTAAGCAACCATGAAACGTCTCTTTTTGATCCTTTCCCTTTGTGTCGCAAGCATTCTCGGCGTTGCCCAGCAAGCCACCGAAGACGATGCCATGCAATTCTACCGCACCCTCCAAGGCGACTACACGGCCCAGCTGAACGATTCCGTCACGCTGACGCTTCACCTCACCCCCATCTGGGAACAAGACCGGTTCCAATGGCTCTATCTGGAGGCCGTCGACCCGGGCACCCACCAGGTTTTGGAACAGAAGATCTTGGAGATCGAACCCTTGAAGCATGCTGCCATTAAAGTGATCGTGCACGGCATCCGACAAGCCGAGACGTTTGCCGGCAAATGGAGCAACCGGAACTTCTTTGACGGATACAACACCCATATCCTGAAAGGAAAGTCCTCTTTTGTGTTCTTGAAAACCAAGGATTTCGAGTACCAGACCAACTGGAACAGACGGAAGTCGTTCCATTGTTTCCCCAAACGGGACCGGGTCCATTTCAAATGCTCCCAGGAGGACGAACGCATCTATGTCAAGCGTGTCCCTGCCGGAACCAGCGACATCAAGGGAATCCTTTTCCTCAAAGACCCGACTGACTGAGTTTGAACACCCAAGCCGCAGTACTGCGGAGATCACCATAACGAAGGCTGCCCGTTTCAATGACGAGGCGGCCTTCTTCGTATTTCCAAGGCAAGGTCTTGCCCGTACCCAGCAGGGTGACCTTCATGTCTTCGGAAGGTTCGTCAAGCTGCAAGACCAGCTGATCTTCAGGATAATCCAAAGCGATGGCGTACAAGGCTTTCTTGCCTTGGGTGTAACACACCGAGGGCTGTTCACAGGTATAGGTCGCTTTCAGGCCTTGTGCAGGCAACATGGCGCCCATCTGAAAACCCTCCATGAGCTGCTTGGGCATCTTCTTGGAAGACCAATACAGGGCGACGGTGGCTTCCAATTCCTCTTCTTCGTAGAACACCTCGATTCGGTGCTGACCCAGGGCCAACTTCATTTTCCCCGTGGGTGATTTCCGACTGTCGTCGATGACCGCCTTTCCGTCGATGAGCAAGCGGGCATGGTCGTCGGCCTGGAGTTCAAAGGTATAGGTGTCCTCGGCACAGAAGAACGCGCCTTGCCAATGTGCTTGGAAATGATCGCAGCTGATGGCTGGATCTGGCGAATTGCGCTTCCAGTCAAAGTCGATCTTGGAGTCCGTACGGGCAACCGTGACCGGCTTCATCTCATAGAATTTCTTGTAGGGCCGGGTGCCATAGATAGCTTCACCATTGATTTTCAACCATTTGCCAAGATCAAGAAGGCGTTCTTGTTGGAGCAAGGGGATTTTTCCATCGGCGGCGGGACCCACGTTAAGGGTCATGCCGCCGCCGGCTGCCACCAGCACACAAAAGTGCTGGATCAGCTCTTTGGAGGTCATGTAATTCTCCAGCGGCTCGTTTCGGTTGAGTCCGAAGGACCGACCCAGTCCCCGGCATTCCGCCCAGGGACGGTCGGTAAGGGTGATGCCCGCGCTGTATTCAGGCGTACGGAAGCCGTGTTGTTGTCCGTTGCCCCAGCGGTCGTTGACGATGGCCTCCTCGCCCACGGTATTGTAATACCATGAAATCAGCTCCGTAGCATGCCATTGCTCCGCGCTGTTGCGCCATTCGCCGTCGGTGAAGAGGACTGTGGGCTTATAAGTCGTGACCAACTCTTTGAGTTGGGGGATCATGTGCGTATCCACATATTCCGCTATGCTGTCATCCGGATCGACATACCAACGATGGATGTCGCTTTTCCATTCCGGCAAGGAATAATAGAAGCCCATTTTCAAACCCGTCTTGCGCACCGCCTCGGTCAACTCGCCACAGATGTCGCGATGCGGCCCTGTCTCCACGCTGTTCCAGCCTGGGGCATATTGGCTGGGCCAGAGGCAATAGCCATCGTGATGTTTCGACACCAGCAACACATATTTCGCCCCCGACTGTTTGAACAGTGACGCCCATTCCTGGGGATTCCAGAGTTCTGCTTTCCACATCGGGACGAAATCCTCGTATTGGAAATCCGGGCCATAGATACGTTCCTGGAAGGCTCGGCGGTCATCGTTGGTCATCAGGCCACGGTAATACCATTCGGCATAGCCTTCCTTGCTGGCGAAGGCAGGCACCGAATATACGCCCCAATGGATGAAGATGCCCAGCTTGGCATCGGAGAACCACTCAGGATAGCCCCGTTGGTTGATGGATTCCCAGGTGGGAAGGACCTGGGCGTGAAGCGAAGTGGCTGCAAGCGCCACAAAAAACAGGAACAGTATGCGTTTCATGACAGCGGTGTTTGGGGCAAATATAAAAAAAGTAGAGACGCCATGCCTATAGCGTCTCTACAATTTTTACGATGCAAAAACTGAATTAGAAGTTGTAGTAGATTCTAATCTCAGGAGCAACCAAAGCACCACGGAGCAGGAATCCGTCTACGCCATAGATGTTGTGGTCGTAACCCACTTTGGCAAAGCGGAAGGCAGCCGTGAAGTCATCGGTGGCTTGCCAAGCGATACCCGGCTGGAGGGTCACAGCATAAGCCTTGGCTGCATCCAGCAATCCGAAATCACCGCAAAGGTCCACAAACAGAGAGAACTTGTGGCCGATGGTGCCACCCACGTAACGGACATAGGGCTGAAGGAAGAGCGTGGTGCCAGCACCTTCAATGCCTTTAATCTTGTCGAAACGGAAGTCAGTACCCAGAGCCAGCTGCCACTGATCGTTAATGGCGTAGCCGATTTCAGGGGCAACGTTGAACGCTGTGTAATTCTTTTCAACTTGAGCGCCGAGGCCACCACCTATCCAAAGTTGGGCGTTGGCTGACAAAGCACCGGCAAAAACGATTGCGAGAACTAAAACTAACTTTTTCATTTTTTTTGATGATTTTAGTTAATAATAAGGTTAATTATTGATGTCAATTATTTTTCGATGAATGCGATGGTGTCGCCTTTAGCGACGCGTTTTCCTTGCTCGGCAGTCGCCTCGACAATCTTGCCCGACCACAGCGCATATACGGGTTCCATGCCGTGCTCGCTGTTGATGGCGCAGAGCAGGTCGCCTTCCTTGTAGACCTTACCGGGAGCGGGTGCGATCGACTTGTCGTCGAAATCGACTTCCCACATCACGATGCCGCTGACAGGGGCAACGACCGGTTCGGCATTGGGATGGCGCAAGGCACGGAGATCCGGGATCTTGGCCTCACCGCCTGCCTTCTCGAACTTGGCCTTCATTTTGGCTTCGAGCTCTTGGTTGAAGCGACGTTTGGCTTCGCCAGACCTGTATTCGCGGTATTGTTTCTCGTGCATGGCGAACTCGAAGAGCTCCTCGTCGTCTTGACCACGGTCCCAGCCCTCCTTCTCCATCATCTCGATGAAATGCGGCAAAGCGTTGGGATAATTGTCTTGCGGGTTGCCCGTGAAGAACTCGAGGCCTTTCTTCTTGGCCAGTTCCACGATCTCGGGGGCCAGGGTGCCCGGCAGCTTGCCGGCCTTGCCAAGGATCATGTCCCAGGCAGCGGGGTCGATGCTGGTCTCGTAACGCGGCTCACCCTTGCTGAGGGCGAAGAGGTTCATCAGGGCGATGTTCTTGGTGTATTGGCTGAAGGGCGTCACCAAGGGCGGGTTACCGAGTTTCGGCCAGATGTCCTGCACCTCTTGGAAGAGTTCGACGAGCATCTCGTCTTCGCTCAGTGCCGGCAGCCCCTGTTTTTCACGGTTCATGTTGATGGCCGCATGCACCGGCTTGAGGTCGGCCATGAGCGAGCCCATCATGCCGCCAGGTAGGCCGCAGCCCACCAGCAGCGAGTTGATGTAGCGGTTGCGCGGGTCGATCCAATAGCCGAGGAAGTCGTCCATAAAGCTTTGGGTCATGCTACGCGCCGCCATATAGGTCTTCATGTCGATGTCCTTCACGAGGAAGCCCGCATCCTTCAGCATGGCCTGGACGCTGATGACATCGGGATGGACGGTACCCCAGGAAAGCGGTTCCATGGCTACGTCCACGTAGTCGCAACCTGCCTTGCACACCTCGAGCATCGAAGCCATCGAGAGGCCCGGGGTGGTGTGACCGTGGTACTGCACCTTGATTTCAGGATGTTGTTTCTTGATATGCTCGACGATGCGGCCCAGGCTGACGGGACGACCCACGCCGGCCATATCCTTGAGGGCGATCTCCTTGGCACCGGCCTCGATGAGTTGGTCGGCAATGTGCATATAATACTCTGCGGTGTGCACTTGTGAGTAGGTGATGCTCATGGCCGCTTGCGAGATCATGCCCGCTTCGTTGGCCCATTGGACGGAGGGGATGATGTTCCGAACATCGTTGAGTCCGCAGAAGATACGGGTGATATCGACACCCTGGGCCTTCTTCACCTTGTACATCAGCTGACGCACATCGGCGGGGACGGGGTTCATGCGCAAGGCATTGAGGGCACGGTCGAGCATGTGGCATTCGATGCCGCCTTTATGCAGGGCCGCGGTAAAAGCGCGAACGGAGGGGTTGGGATTCTCACCATAAAGCAGATTGACTTGCTCGGCGGCACCACCATTGGTCTCCACACGGTCAAAGCAACCCATGTCGATGATCAAGGGGGCAATCTGCTCCAGTTGGTCCTTGCGTGGCACATATTTGCCTGACGACTGCCACATGTCGCGATAAACCAGACTGAATTTGACTTCTTTCTTCATAGCAATACTGACAATTTGCAAAGATAGCAAATCATCTCCTTATTATAAATAAAAACTTTTCAACAATTAGCGCTTTTCAGCGTGTTTTCTGGTTCTATGGCGATCCTTTGCCCACAAGCCATACACCTCACTCACGTTTCCAGCGGTGGTGAAAGCCTTGATTTCGTTCTTGTCGAGAAAAGCCATCAGCGAGGAGAACTCATCGTTGGTGAGCAAGGCCTCCAGCTCAATCGACTTCTCGTTGGTGTAGCCGCCGATGACCTCGTAAAGGGTGCAGCCACGGTCAAGGTCGTCGATGATGTAACGGCGGATGCGGTCATAGTCCTTCGAGACGATGCAGACACGCTTGCGGCGGTTGAGGTTGGCGGTGAACATGTTCACTACCATGCCGTTGATCCAAGTGGCGATGAGGCCGATGATGACCATCTGGAAGGGGTTGATGGCGAAAGCGGTGAGGCAGATGATGGCGCCGGCCACACTCACCGACTTGCCCATGTCGAAATGCAGGTATTTGTTGACGATCTTGGCAAGGATGTCGAGACCTCCCGTAGAAGCGTTGATGGAGAACATCAGCGTTTGTGCCGCACTGAGGATGATCACACAGCAGAGCAGGTCGAACCAGGGGTTGCCCATCACCGAGAAGGCCTGGCTGGCATCGACGCCCATGTTGATCAGGTAATCGTTCGGGGTGGCCAGGTTTTCCCAGGGATACACCCACTCGCACACCTTGGTCAAGGGACCGAGGATCAAGGCGCAATAGACCGTTTTCAGGCCGAATTCCTTGCCGATGAGGAGGTAGGCCAAAATCAGCAAGATGGCGTTGATCACGGTAATCATCATCGAAAGGCTGATGTTGATGCCCATGCTGTTAAAGATGTTGGTCAACACGATGGAGAGACCCGAGATGGAGCCCACGATCAGCTTACTGGGGACGAGGAAATAATACACACAGATGGCGGTCATCACCATGCCAAGGGTCATGATTAAAAGCTCAATCCAAAACTTTTTGCTGGCCAACGCTTGGCCAATTTCTTTCAAAATGTCATTTACTTTACTCATAAATGATTGATTTACAATTTCTTATATAATAATTAATGCTCGCTTTAAACGGCCGCAAAGGTCGGAATCTTTTTCGAGATAAAAAAGGGAAATCGGCAAATAGTTTTTCAACAAAAGATACGTACCTTTGCAGCATACAGAAACAAGACCATGGAAACCTATTTCTTCAGAAAACAAATCCACCGTTTGCCTGGCAAGGTCATCCACAAAGTTCCGTTTCCACAGCCGCAAGTGGTTGAAGGCCATCAATCGCGCAAACAGATAGGCGAGATCTGCAAACAATGTGGCTATAAGCATGTATTGCTGGTGACCGACCAAACCCTATATGGCCTCGGTTACGAGCAGGCAATCGTGCAATCCCTCAAAGAAGCAGAAATCGCGTTCACCTTATACACTGACATCAATTCCGAACCGACCATCGCGCTTATTGACGCGGGGCGAACGCTTGCCTTGGAGTGCCAGGCGGAATGCGTAATCGCCCTTGGCGGAGGATCGGTGCTCGACACCTGCAAGATGATTGCAGCGGGAGTGCGGATGCCTAATCTTAGGACCAAAGCCCTGTTGCTCAAGTTCCTGGTGGTTCCTGGGAAGACCCTGCCGATGATTTCGGTGCCTTCGACCGCTGGCACGGGTGCTGAGGTGACGGTAGGTGCCGTGGTGACCAACACCCGTGGCAAAAAGGGATCCACCGTGATTGTAGGATTGGACGTAACCCATGTGATTCTCGACAGCGAGCTCACCCTCCATGCGCCGCAAAAAGTGACTGCCGCCTGTGGCATCGACGCGCTCAGCCATGTGGTGGAGGGGACCGTGGGAGACGTGATGGTCGATGTGGAGGATGCCTATCTTTCCCTGGAAGGGGTTCGGCTGATCCTACAGCATCTGCCCGTGGTGATGCGAGATCCCGAGAACATCGCCTCGCGGCTGGCAATGTGCCGGGCCGCCATGTACGGAGGAAATGCCATCAACACCCAGTTGGCTGGCTACGTGCACGCGTTTGCCCACAGTATCGGAGCCATGTACCACCTCCCTCACGGACAAGCCATTTCATTGATGATGTTACCAGTACTACGATTCCAGATGGAAGCCTGCCAGCGGAAATATGCAGTCATGGCACGCTATTGCGGACTGGCCACAGAGAAAACCGATCATCAAGAGGCGGCGGAACGGTTTCTGAAGGCCATCGAAGACCTGATCGCCACCTGCGGATTGGACCAACTGAAATCGCCTGTAAAAGCCTCCGATTACGAGGAACTGACACGCATGATCGCCGCCGACTCCATCAACTATTCCGCCCCCATCACCATGAGCAATGAAGACATTCTACATATCCTCCAAAGCATCACCCTTAACGACCCCACATCATGACCTATACCGAGAATGAAATCCGAGACATCGTGGCTGCCCAACGGAAGTTCTTCCGCACCGGTGCCACCCTCCCTGTAAAATGGCGCATCCAGCAGCTCAAGAAACTGAAGACCGCAGTGATCGCCCACGAAAAAGATTTTGAAGACGCCTTGGCCGCCGACTTGGGACGGAGTGCCGTCGAAGCCTACCTTTGCGACATCGGCCCCATCGTTGTCGAAATTAACGAGATGCTCCGCGGATTGCGTCGTTGGGCCCGTCCAGAGCGGCATTTCAGCGGTTTCATGTGCTTCCCGAGCATGGTCACCAAGGTGTATAAGATGCCCTACGGCGTGTCGCTGGTGATCAGTCCGTTCAACTTTCCCATCCTGCTCACCATCGGCGTGGTGGCCGCAGCCATGGCGGGAGGCAACACGGTGGTCGTCAAGTCCAGCTCCAAGTCGGCAGCATGCACCGAGGTCATGAAACGGTTTTTCGCCGAGGTGTTCCCGCCCGAGTATGTCACCCTCATCGACGGCGGCCACGACATCGCCGACCTGTGTCTGGCGCAGCGGTTCGACAAGATCTTCTACACCGGATCGCCCTCCGTCGGCAAACACGTGCTGGCCGAAGCCGCCAAAAACCTCACCCCCATGGCCTTGGAGCTCGGTGGCGAGACCGGCAACTGGTGCGTGGTCCGCAAGGACGCCGACCTCAAGGACGCCGCCCGCAAGATTGCCTTCTTCAAGCTCTGCAACGCCGGACAGATCTGCATCAACATCAACCAGATCGCCGTGGCCAAGGAGGTAGCAGAGCCATTTATGGAGGAACTGAAAAAAGCCTTTGTGAAACAGATCGGGGAACATCCCGAAAGCAATCCCGAGTATCCCAAGCTCATCACGGAGGCCGCCTACGACAAATGCGCCCGCTTGGCGGACGAATACCGCTCCAGGATCGTGTTCGGAGGTGTAGGCGAAAAAGAAACCCGCCACTATGCTCCAACGATGATCTATCCCGTCGATATCGACGAACACATCGTGCAACACGAGCTCTTCTGCCCGTTGTTACCCATCGTCCCCTTCAAAGACGCGGAGATCGACCAACTTATGGAGACCATCGCCGACCGCGAGCATCCCTTGGCGATGTACCTATTCACCAAAGACATACGATGGGCCAACCGCGTCATGCGCACCCAGCAATACGGTGGCGGCTGCATCAACGAGGTGTGCATCCATATCATGGTAAAGGGTGTGCCATTTAATGGCACAGGCCATTCCGGCATGGGAGCCTATCACGGCGTGTGGGGGTTCAGGGAGTTCACCCATCCCCAAACCGTTCTGAAAGGTAAGACAAGGTTCAATTTACCGCTCAGGGAGCATCCCTACAGCGGGGAGGCTGGAGAAAAGAAACTGAAGATTTTAAGAGTGTTCGAAAGGTAATGATTGTTTTTGCGCTCAAATAATAAGCGATGACCTTACTTGATTGGCTACCGATTACGAAGAGAGAGACCGACCTGCGTGGGTGGGACGAGGTGGACATTGTGTTCGTCACGGGCGACGCCTACGTGGATCACCCTGCCTTTGGGGCAGCGGTCATCGGGAGGATGTTGGAACATCACGGCTTCCGGGTGGCTTTGATTCCCCAACCTAACTGGAGGGACGACCTTAGGGACTTCAAGAAGTTCGGCAAGCCGCGGCTCTATTTCGGCGTTTCGGCCGGCTGCATGGACTCGATGGTGAACCATTATACGGCCAACAAGCGACTCCGCAGCAACGACGCCTACACGCCTGGCGGCGAAGCGGGCTTCCGTCCCGACCGGGCCAGCGTGGTCTATAGCAACATCCTGAAAAAGCTCTATCCCGATGTGCCGGTGGTGATTGGCGGCATCGAGGCTTCGTTGCGAAGGGTAACGCACTACGACTATTGGGACGACTGCCTGAAACCCTCGATCTTAGTGGATTCCAAGGCCGACATCGGCGTCTATGGCATGGGGGAATACACCATGGTGGAGATCGCCAAGGCCCTCCAGCAAGGAAGGAAGATCAATGAGCTAACGGATGTCCAACAGACCTTCTTCCTGCAAGACAAGCGCCAGCCGCTTCCCGCTTTTGAAGGCGAGACCATCGAACTCGTCAGCCACGAGGTCTGCCTGAAAGACAAGAAACGCTATGCCTCCAACTTCAAGCATATCGAAGAAGAGTCAAATAAGAAGCACGCAGCAAGGTTAATACAAGAGGTGGGCCACCAACGGGTGATCATCAACCCTCCGCTGCCCACTTTCACCACCGAGCAGATCGACGCTTCGTTCGACCTGCCCTATACCCGACTCCCCCATCCGAAATACGCCAAACGTGGTGCCATCCCCGCCTACGAGATGATCAAGCACAGCATCAACCTCCACCGCGGCTGTTTCGGTGGATGCGCCTTCTGCACCATCTCGGCCCACCAGGGCAAGTTTGTGACCTCGCGCAGCAAGGAATCCATCATGAGGGAGGTGGAACAGGTGACCCAGATGGAGGATTTCAAAGGCTACATCAGCGACTTGGGTGGTCCTTCTGCCAATATGTACCGGATGCGGGGCAAGGACGAGCGCCTCTGCGAGAAATGCGTCCGCCCCACCTGCCTCCAGCCTAGCGTGTGCAAGAACCTCAACACCGACCACCACCCGCTCATCGAGATCTATCAGGAGGTAGATCAACATCCTAAGGTGAAGAAAGCCACGGTGGGATCGGGCATCCGCTACGACCTTTTCTTGCACGACTGCACCCCTGAGGAGAATCAGGCCATGGGCTACGACGAATACTTCCGTCAGCTCGTGACCCGCCATGTCAGCGGACGTTTGAAGGTCGCTCCCGAGCACACCAGCGATGCTGTACTAAAGCTGATGCGCAAGCCCAAGTTCGACCTATTCGTCAAGTTGAAAAAGAAGTTCGACATGCTGAACGAAAAAGAACATCTCAACCAGCAGCTCATCCCCTATTTCATCTCGTCGCACCCCGACTGTTACTTGGAGGACATGGCCGAGCTGGCGGTGAAGACCAAGGCCTTGGGCTATCGGCTGGAGCAGGTGCAGGACTTCACCCCCACTCCCATGACTTTGGCCACAGAGATCTATTATTCCGGCTACAACCCCTATACCTTAGAGCCCGTGTTTTGCGCCAAGAGCAAGGAGGAGAAGCTCGCCCAACAGCGGTTCTTCTTCTGGTACAAGCCCGAGAACCGCGAGTGGGTGCGATCGATGCTCAAAAAACTGGGGCATCCCGAATGGATTAAGGTTTTGATGGAGCGTTCACGCTGACCGTGCCGTTCATGGCTCCTTAAGGTGAAGTCAGCTCGAAGTTGGCTATCAAGAGACGGCTGCTTGTCACACGGAAGGTATATTCTGCGTTAGGGGAGACCACATTCGTGACTCCCGTATCGTCAACGACCTCGGTCCAATTTACAAAGGTGTAGCCTTCGGCTGGGGTGGCTGTCAAGGTGCAGCTCGTCCCGAAGTCGTAGGCGCGAGCACCGCTCAACGTGCCGCCCACCGGGGGGTCGGCCACGACACTGATGCCAAAGGGACCTTCCTGAAGCGGAAGGACTAGACGCACAGAAAACCCGAAGTAGCGGCCGCTGTCGTAGTCCGTGCTGAGACCGTCATCGCTGAAGTCCACGTCCCACGCGCCGTCGCTATTGCTGTACGAGGCCGACCAGTAGAAGCCGTCGGACCCGACAAGGCTGACCGAAGTCCCATACCGGTAACCCGCAGCCGGCAGGAAGACCGCACCGTGTTGCTCCAAAGTGTTCCAATCGTCAGCGGTGATTGTATTGCTGCTGAAGCTGGCATCATCAGTGTTTGTGTTGCTCAGCGTATAATAGGAAGCATCCCAGTCGTCGGGCAAAAGGATCACACCATTCACGCTGTTCACCTTGGCCTTGGCATAGCGGACACCGCTTGTCGTGGTGCGGGTGTTGAACACATACTTCCATTCCTCATAGCTCAGAGTAAACCATTGGTTCTCCGTGTTGCCTCCGTTGCTGATGGCGTTGTAGCCCCAGTCGGCATAGCCCGTCTGGTCGTTCAGGCTGTAATTCTCGTTGCCGTAGGCATGATAGTCACTGTTGGCAGTGCTAGTACTCCAAGGTAGGAAACAATTGCCTCCGTGGTCAGCGTGGCTCGTGCCCCAGCCAAACAGGTCGCGGTCAACGTTTTGGTTTTGGCCGTTTTGGTTTGTCGTTGTTCCGAGATAGTCCCACTGGTGGTCGGCGAACTTCCAGTAAGGCGTGGCGGCACTGCCGATGTATTGCAGGTTACCCTTCGAGAAATAGACCTGGTCGCCTTCGAAGTTCACAGAGAACTTGCCGTTGATGGTTCCTTCGGGTGAGGTGGGAGCCAACTCGAAGTGGGCCACCAAGGTACGGCTGCCCGTCACACGGAAGGTGTATTCAGCGTTGGTGGAGACCACCTTATCGCCCTCGGTCCAATTTACAAAGGTGTAGCCTTCGTTGGGCGTCGCCGTGAGCGTGCAACCGGCACCCGCTTCGTAGGTGCCGGCACCGCTCACCTCGCCGCCCTCCGTTGGGCTGGCCGTGGCGCTGATGCCAAAGGAACTGTCCTGAGCGGAACGGACGAGGCGAACCGATAGACCGTAGTATCGGTAGTAGTAGTCGTCGGTATAGAGGTTCGAACCGTCGAAGTCCACGTACCACGCGCTGAGGCTATGGCTGTTTGAGGCCGACCAGTAGTCGCCGTAGGAACCGACACTGCTGACCGAAGTCCCATACCGGTAGCCCGCGGCAGGAAGGAAGACAGCACCATGTTGCTCAAGAGTAGCCCATTCCGTTTCGCTGATGGTGTTAGTGCTGAAGCTGGCATCATCAGTGTTCGTGTTGCTCAGCGTATAATAGGAAGCATCCCAGTCGTCGGGCAAAAGGATCACACCATTCACGCTGTTCACTGTAGCCTTGACATAGCGGATGCCGCTTGTTGTGGTGCGGGTGTTGAACACATACTTCCATTCCTCATAGCTCAGAGTAAACCATTGGTTCTCCGTGTTGCCTCCGTTGCTGATGGCGTTGTAGCCCCAGTCGGCCTTGCCCGTCTCGTCGTTCAGGTTGCAGCTCTCGTTGCCGTAGGCATAATAGTCACTGTTGGTCCGGCTTGTGCTCCAGGGTTGGTAACCATTGGCTCCGTGGTCGTAGCCGCTGGTACTCCAGGCGAACAGGTCACGATCAACGTTTTGGTTTTGACTGTTTTGGTTTGTCGTTGTTCCGAGGTAATCCCACTGGTGCTCGGCGAACTTCCAATAAGGCGTGGCTGCACTGCCGATGTATTGCAGGTTGCCTTGCGAGAAATAGACTTGGTCACCATCAGCGTTCACGCTGAACTTGCCGTTGATGGTTCCCTGTGGTCTGGTCAGCTCGAAGTGGGCCACCAAGGTATGGGCGGCGGTCACTTCGAGGGTATAGGTGGCGTTGGTGGAAACCACATTCGGGGCGCCCGTTTCGTCAACGCCCTCCGTCCAGTTCACGAAGGCATAGCCATCGCTGGGCGTGGCGACCAACGTACATTCATCGCCTTGGAAGTAGGTCTGGGCCCCAGTGACCGCACCGCCCTCTGTAGGTTCAGCCGTGGCCGTGATGGACCATGGCTGGCGCAGCGTGGTGAAGCTCACCGTCTCGCCATACACCGTTCCTTCGCTGTTGGTGACGTAGGCACACACATAATAGGTCGTATTCTGCGTAAGGCCGGTCAAGGCCACCGTAAAGGTCCCCGTGCCCGGAGTGGCTGCGGCAACGTGGTCGCCGTCGATGGTCAACTCCGCAGTGGTGCCCCAGCACACGCCGCATTCGTCCACCTCAGTGCCACCGTCGTCCGTCACCTCGCCACCGGCCGTGGCCGTCGTGATGTCAATCTCGGTGACCTCGGCGGTCGTCACGGAGGGCAGCTCGGCCAACGTAGTGAACTCAACTACGTCGCCGTACATCGTGTCGCCCTCGCCGTCCGTCGCGTAGGCGCGAACATAGTAGGTCGTGTTGCGCTCCAGGCCCGTCAAGGCGCTCGTGAAGTCGCCCGTCAAGGCGCCCTCGTCGGTATGCTCGCCCTCGATGGTCGGGTCGGGACTCGTGCTCCAGCAAACGCCCACGGCTGTGATAATCGTGCCTCCCTCGGTGGTCACCGTGCCGCTAGCGGTCGCCGTGGTCGAGGTGATGTCGGTCACCTCGCCCGTGGTCACGTCGGTGTACCACAGTCCCGTGGACGTCGCCACCAGACGCACCGAGAAGCCGTTGCCGCGGCGACTCACCGACGTGCTGGCTCTCAGACCCGTTTCGTCGAACACCATGTTCCATGCATGGAGGCTCCCGCACGCCGTCGCGCTGCAATAGCTACCCCGCTGGCCCGGGTACCACATCCTCTCGCCGAAGCGGTAGCCCGCCGCCGGAAAGAACACCGCCCCATGCGCCTCGAAGTCGCTCTCCCATTCCGTCGCCGTGACGACGTTGTCCTTATATCTTCCACCCGTGCTGTTGGCGTTGTTCAGCGCATGGTAGCTCTCCATCCATTCGTCGGGAAGCAGGATCACGCCCCGCACCCCGTTCACCTTGGCCTTGGCGAAGCGGAGTCCGCTCGCGGTGGTCCTCCCGAAGAACAGCCACTCCCATTCCTCGCGCGTCGGCACACGCCACAGGCCTTCCACGTTGCCGCCGTTGGCGATGCCGTTGGCACCCCAGTCGGCCTGGCCGCTCTCGTCTGACAGGTCGTAGCTGGCGTCGCCGTAGGCGAAGTAGTCGCCGGGCGTCTGGCTCGTGCTCCACGGCTGGTAGCACACCGCCCCATGGTTCAGGCCGCTCGTGCCCCATCCGAACAGGTCGCGCGACACGTTCTCGTCAGCACTCCCCTGGCCGTTGTCGCCCAGATAGTCCCACTGGTGCTCGGCAAAGCGCCATTCACCGTCCACATATTGCAGGTTGCCCTGCGAGAAATACACTTGGGTTCCGAACGCGTTCACCGTGAACAGCCCGTTCACGTAGCCCTCCGGAGGATTGTCCAACGACGAGCGGTCCTTGGGCAGGCCCTCCTGGGCAACCGCCATCAGGCCCAGCATCAGGGCAAGCAAGGCAAGCGTAATTTTTTTCATAATCCATGCACTGCTACGTGTCGTGCGCAACTTCAAAGACTGGATACTATAATTTGATTCTCTTGTGCAGATTGATTCAATTTGCAAAACTAGAAAAAAGACTAACAAAAACAAATTGGCGAGGGCTCCTTTCTACTTCCTTCTCAAAAAAAATTCCTACCTTTGCAGCACTTTTTAAAAAGAACGTTCTATCATGAAGAATTTATTCGTTGGAGCCATCGTGCTCGTCGCCGCCCTGGTCATGACCGGTTGCGAAAACAAGAAACAACAGAAAGAAAACGTCCAACCTGAACCCACGACTACCGTGGAGGTCCAGCCCAACCGCATGCTCATCATCGTGGATCCGCAGATCGACTTCACCACGGGCAGCCTCGCCACCGCCAAGGGCCCCGAGGCCATGGACTATCTGGCCCAATGCGTCACCAACGGCGTGCTGAAGAAATACAGCTGGGTCGCCGTCACCCAGGACTTCCATCCAGCCAACCACTGCTCCTTTGTGGAACAAGGCGGTGTGTTCCCGCCTCACTGCGTGCAGGAGACCGAAGGCATGAACCTGCATCCGAGCCTGCAGAAAGCCATCGACGAAAACATCGGTAACACGGATATCATCTATCTGCACAAGGGTGACCTGGCCGACAAGGAGGAGTTCAGCGTGTTCCAAAACGAGCTGAGCGGTGCCAAACTGCGCGAGACCATCGAAGACCGCAAGTTCGAGGGCATCGACGTGTGCGGCATCGCCACCGACTACTGCGTGTATGAGACGGTCAAGGACCTGATGGCCTTCTACCCCGCCAACCAGATCCGCGTGGTCACCAACTGCGTCGCCGCCGTCGACGACAACGACACCAAGCTGGCCGACCTGATGAAGGAGAACGGCATCGAAGAAGTTACTTTCTAAACGTTTGAAGAACCCCGTAGGGGTTCCCTATTGGTAACCGCGGGGTGCCGCACGGCACCCCGCGGAATAAAAGAAAATGAACAAATTCAGATCCTTTTGTGAGCGAAAGAAGGTCGATCTGACCTGGCGGGCGTACTTCGTGGATGCCTTGGGCGCCATGGCCTTGGGCCTGTTCGCCTCGTTGCTCATCGGCACCATCTTCCAGACCCTAGGCGACAAGACGGGATGGGAAGCCTTTGTCACCATCGCCAAGTACGCCAAGGCTGCCACTGGCGCCGCCATCGCCGTAGCCATCGCCTACAAGCTCCGCTGCGAGGGCCTGGTACTCTTCAGTGCCATCGCCGTGGGCATCGCCGGCAACGAACTGGGCGGCCCCATGGGCGCTTACGTCGCCGTGTTGGTTGCCATCGAGCTGGGCAAAATGGTCTATAAGGAGACCCAGGTGGATATCCTAGTGACCCCTGCCGTGGTGATTATCAGCGGCGTGCTGATGGCATTCGCCATCGGGCCCGCCATCGGCAGGCTGATGACCGCGCTGGGCGCGTTCATCGAGCACGCCACGCTGATGCAACCCCTGCTGATGGGCATCGTCGTTTCGGTGGTCATCGGTGCTGTGCTCACCTTGCCCATCAGCTCCGCCGCCATCTGCCTGGCCATCGGCCTGGGCGGCATCGCCGGCGGCGCAGCCACCGCAGGTTGCTGCGCGCAGATGGTCGGCTTCGCTGTGCTGAGTTTCAAGGAAAACCGCTGGGGCGGCCTCCTCGCCCAAGGGCTGGGGACCTCCATGCTACAGATGGGCAACATCGTGAAGAACCCCCGCATCTGGATCCCGCCTACCTTGGCTGCCGCCATCACGGGTCCGTTGGCCACCTGCGTGTTCCACTTGGAAAACATCCCCATCGGCTCTGGCATGGGCACCTGCGGACTGGTCGGCCCCATCGGCATCTACACTGCCATGCCCGACGGAGGCTTGAACATGTGGATCGGCATGCTGCTGGTCTGTTTCGTGCTGCCCGCCCTGCTGTCGTGGCTCTTCGGCCTGCTGTTGAGGAAAATCGGCTGGATCAAGGAAGGCGACCTCAAAATCGAATGCTGATGGCCAAGCAAGCAGCCAAGCCACTGTCGCCCGACCAGGTACTCGACAAGATGGCCAAATATTGTGCCTACCAGGAACGCTGCGTCAAAGACGTGACCGACAAGCTGAAAACGTTCGACCTTTCAGACCAAGACCGAGAAACCATTCTCAATTATCTGATTGACAACCGATTCGTTAATAACGAGCGGTTCGCTAACGCCTTTGTCCGCGGCAAGATCAACCAAAGTGGTTGGGGCTTGAACAAGATCCGTTTCCACCTGATGCAGAAAGGGATCGACAAGACGCTCATCGATGCAGCCCTTGGGCAAGCCGACGAAGCAACCTACCGTCAACGGCTCCTCGAGGTTCTCAACCTCAAGGCCAAGACCGTCAAGGCGGAAAACGACTTTGAAAAGAAGCGGAAACTGGCTGCTTACGCCCTACAACGTGGTTTTGAGGCCCATTTGGTCTGGGAAGTGTTGAAAGAAGATTTTGAAAAATAGAAGGATTTTTATACCTTTGCAGTCCATTTTTGAACCATGAAGATCCGCAAACAGCTCATCACCCAAGCCCCGGAGTGCCTGACCGATCCCTTCAGCCAGGCCCAGAACGTCATCATCTCGGTGTTGTTTGCGTTGGTGTTTCTGACGGCCTACACGCCCTTCTCCGACACTTCATGGTTCCAGCTAGGCACCAACAGCCGTTTCCTCGGAACGGTGGCCTTTGTGGGCATCGGCACCTTTTTCCTGGCGTGCAGCAGAACCCTGATGACTTTCTGTGTCCGGAGACTGCGGCATTTTGCCATGTGGGCCTACCTGCTATGGCTTTTCCTTGAGATCCTGGTGATTGCCATGTTCCACACCTATCTTTCCTATTTTATGGTCAAGGCCACTTCCTATTCCTTGGGATACATCTTCGGGAAGAGCCTGTTGATCACTTTCGTCGCCTTGGCCGTTCCTTATACGATCGTCGACCTGATGATCCTGCTCAAGGAGTCACGCCGCAAGCTGACCCTCACCAAGAGCGACACGGTGGAATCCGACAACGAGGTGTTGCCCGAACATGCCGAGATCATCAACCTGATGGACAACAACGGCAACCTGAAACTCTCCGTAAAGCTCGACAACCTCTATTACATCAAGGCAGAAGACAACTACATCAACGTGTTTTATCAACGTAGCGGGACCCTTGCCAGTTACATGTTACGCTGCAAGATGAAGACCATCGAGGACAATTGCGTGAATATCAGTTCCCTGATGCGCTGCCATCGGTCTTATATTGTCAATATCAAGAAAGTCAGCGTATTGCATAACGAATCCGACGGCTTCATTCTCGATTTTGAACGGGAAGGCTTGGATTCCATTCCGGTTTCGAAGACCTATTCACAAAAGGTGTTGGAAGCGTTTAATAAGAAATAGAAGGCAGAAGTCAGAAGATAGAAGACAGAAAACAGAATGAAGTGTTTGAATTGCGGGAACGAGTTTGAGGGGCAGTTTTGCCCGGAGTGTGGACAGAAGGCCGACACGGGACGGTTCACCATGCGGTTCATCTTCGAGAACATGGTGACGGCCATCTTGGGCCGTGATGGTAGCATCTGGTTCACCTTGAAGAACCTGTTCGCCCGACCTGCCGGGATGATCGTCGATATCCTCAGCGGGAAACGCAAACGGTACTTCTCACCTTTCCCGATGCTGTTCCTGGCCCTGACGCTGTACATCCTCATCACCTCGGTCACCACCGGATTCATGGTGCAAGAGGCGTTCAAGGATGGTGAAATGGTTGTTTCTCAGGAAACCGGGGAAAACAGTCAGCAAGCCGTTGAGGTATTTCACACGATCAAACAAATCGTATTCTTTTTCATCAACCACTATACCTTGTGTTTCCTGCTGACGCTGCCGTTGCTAGTGGTGACGGCACGGGCCTGTTATGGCCGAGACAACCGCAAGCGCTATTACTGGGCGGAATACATCATCACCATCGTATATGCAATGGTCATCGTGGTGCTGTTCCGATGTTTGACCAGGGTCACCTATCTGTTTGACCACGACTTGGCATTGTCGCTGGGCTTTGTCTTGTCGCCTTTTATTATCATCATCGCCTTCACCGCCTGTTTCAGGAAGATGTTGGGCTTCAGCATCGTGAAGACCGCCTGGCGCAGCATCTTGGCCGTTCTTTTGTATTCCGCGATGCTGCTCTTCATTGCGTTCATCGGCGCCATCGTTTTTGCCCTTGTGGTGTTGAATAACAAGGGGGATGTTAGCATTATGATTGGATGATTCTTTTGCACCTTTTCTCTTGAAAGAAAAGGTGCGCAAAAGTTCAAGGCCAAAAACATCGGCCCATCGCGCCCAGCCCGGTGAGGTGAGTCCTGCTTTCTTTGATGAAATAGTAAAAATATATTTGTATTAATTATTAATATATAGAAAATTATCATATCTTTGCATTGATAATGATTTGATATGGTAAAGAAGATAACAAACAAAAAGGATCAGGAACTAGTCGCAAATTGCGACCACCTCGAAAACAGAGATGCCGTTCTTAGTCAAAGCGTAATAGAGAATCTCATAACGACTATTAGGGGGCATCAGGTTTTGATTGACAGGGATTTAGCAGTGCTTTATGGAGTAGAGACAAAACGTTTAAATGAACAAGTAAAACGAAATAAAGAGAGATTCCCTGCTGATTTTTGCTTTCAATTGAACAATCTGGAATTCGAGAATTGGAGGTCGCAATTTGCGACTTCCAATTCCGACAGGATGGGAGTACGACGGGCTCCGTATGCTTTTACGGAACAAGGTGTAGCTATGCTCGCTTCCGTTCTGAAAAGCGAAATAGCCATATTGGCAAGTATAAAAATCATGAGAGCTTTTGTAGCAATGCGTAAACTCATCGTTCAAAACACCAATGTTTTGATGCGAATCGCTCACTTAGAGAAGCACCAAATTGAAACGGATGAGAAGATCGATGCCATTCTCGATAAAATGGATCAAAATGCTCCTAAGATACTTCCCGAACAAGTCTTCCCCACAGGTTGCGTTTGGGACGCTTGGACCTACGTTTCCGATCTTGTTCGCTGCGCCAAACACCGAATCGTTTTGATTGACAATTTCGTTGACGACCGTGTTTTAGCCATGCTCACCAAGCGTGCTGAAGGCGTAACGGCCACTATCCACACCCGCTATAGTGAGCAGTTCCTCACTGACCTCAAGAAGCACAACGAGCAGTACCCAGCGATTGCTTTCATCCAGCTCCCGCATCGCCATCACGACCGTTTCCTGATCATTGATGATCAAGTATTCCTATTGGGTGCCAGCTTGAAGGACATGGGCACGGGGCTTTGTGCAATTACCGAGATGACGATTGAGCCGGAAACGATGCTGGAACTAGTGAAAATAAACAGATAACTTCTACGGGAAAAGTAACAAAGAAAAAAAGCACCCCAGCGGGGTGCCTTTATCAAAAAAATTCGCTCGTTTTTTAATTGTTAGCAATTCATGCCGCCACAGCAGTGGATGACCTGACCCGTGACATACGAGGAGAGGTCGGAGGCGAGGAAGAGCGCCACATTGGCGACGTCCTCGGGGGTGCCACCACGACGCAGCGGGATGAGGCTCTCCCAAGCCTTGCGGACGTCGTCCGGCAGGGCATTGGTCATGGCCGTGATGATGAATCCCGGAGCGATGGCATTGTGACGGATGTTACGAACGCCCATCTCCTTGGCCGCACTCTTGGTGAAGCCGATGATGCCCGCCTTGGAGGCGGAGTAGTTGCACTGGTTGGCATTGCCAGAGACGCCCACCACCGAACTCATGTTGATGACGCTGCCGCCGTTCTGCTTCCACATAATGGGTTGCACCGCCTTGGTGAAGTTGAACACCGACTTGAGGTTGACGTTGATGACCGCATCCCACTGTTCCTCGGTCATGCGCTTGAGCGCCGTGTCCTTGGTGATGCCGGCGTTGTTGACCAGCACGTCGATACGACCGAAGTCTTTGACGATCTCCTCCACCACCTGCTGGGTCTCAGCAAAGTTGGCAGCGTTAGAAGCGTATGCTTTGGCTTGGATGCCCATGGCCTGAAGCTCTTTCTCGGTCTCCAGCACGAAATCGCTCAAGGCAATATCGGTGAAGGCAATGTTACAACCTTCCTGGGCGAAGCGCATGGCGATGGCCTTGCCGATGCCGCGACCGGCGCCGGTAATCAAAGCCACCTTGTTCTCTAATAATTTCATGATTCAAAGATTTAAAGATTCGAAGATTTGAAGATCCAAAGATAGAAAAAAATCTGTCTTCCGACTTCAATCTCCAGACTTCTGTCTCTTGACTTCTTATTTCGAAGTGTATTCCTCAATGAGTTTGTAGAGGTCGGCCACCGTCTCGATCTTCTCGGTGTCGCTGTCTTCAAACTTCAGGTTGAACTCACGTTCCAGCTCCATGGAAAGTTCGACGACGTCCAGCGAGTCGGCGCCCAGGTCGTTGGAGAGGTTCTTGTCGGGAGTGACCTCGCTCTCATCGAGGCCCAATTTCGAAGCGATGATGCTTCTGATCTTGTCTTGCAAAGTTGCCATTGATTAATTATTTAAAGATTTATGATTCAAAGATTTAAAGATTATTTGGCACGAGTGTCGGGAAGGAGGGCGAAAGAAAGCTCGCCACGGACACACATCTTACCTCCGACGCTCAACGTAGCGGAGCAGATGTAGATGTTGGCACGGTGAAGCGTCAGCGTGGCTTCCACCTCGACGGTGTCGCCCGGACGGACACTGTTTTTGAAACGGACCTTGTCGATGCCCGTATAGAAGGTCAGCTTGCCGATGAGGTCGTCTTTCATCAACAAGGCACAGGACTGGGCCATGATCTCGCAAAGGATGACACCCGGAACGACGGGTTCACCGGGGAAATGGCCTTTCAGGAAAAACTCCTCGCCCGTCACATGATACTTCGAATGGGCCACATGGTTTTCGTCGAGGGTCATCTCATCGACCAGGAGCATGGGCTCGCGGTGCGGAAGGTACTGTTTGATTTCTTCTCTATTCATTTATTTCAAGATTTCAGATTTCAAGATTTAACTTTCCTGAGGGCAACGCAGGCATTGTGGCCACCGAAGCCGAGGGAGTTGGAGATGGCGATATCCAGATCCACCTTGATGGCTTGGTTCGGCGTATAGTCGAGGTCACACTCCGGGTCAGGCTCGTCGAGTCCGATGGTCGGAGGGATGATGCCCGTGTTGAGCGCCATGACGCTGACCACCAGTTCGATGCCGCCTGCGGCGCCGAGAGCGTGTCCCATCTCCGACTTGGTGGAGCTGATATGGGCGCGGCGGGCTTCCGTCTCTCCCATCGCGATCTTGATGGCCTTGGTCTCGCCGCTATCGTTCATCGGGGTGCCCGTACCGTGGGCGTTGATGTACAGCGACTCGCCCGCCTTGTAACCAGCCTCGTCAAGGGCTTGTTTGATGGCCAGGCTCTGCGTGGTGCCGTCAGGACGCGGGGCGGTGCTGTGGTAGGCGTCGCAGCTGTTGCCATAGCCACACACCTCAGCATAGATCTTGGCGCCACGCTGTTTGGCATGCTCATATTCCTCCAGCAGCATGATGCCCGCACCTTCGGCGATGACGAAGCCCGCCCTATTCTTGTTGAACGGCAGCGAAGCCCTCAACGGATCTTCCGCCTTGGTCAGGGCCTTGCAGTTGGCAAAGCCGCCGATCGAAACCGGGTTGATGCCTGCCTCGCAGCCACCCGTGATGATGGCGTCGGCATAGCCGTGCTTGATGGCGCGATAGGCTTCTCCAATGCTGTGTGTACCGGTAGCGCATGCGGTGACGATAGGCACACAAGGGCCTTGGGCGTTGTAGCGGATGGCCACGCTGCCCGAAGCCATGTTGCTGATCATGGTGGGGATCATCAGCGGGGAGATCCAACGCGCTCCTTCGTCATGGCACCGGATGACACCATTCATGATGGTGTCGAAGCCACCGATTCCGGAACCGATATAGACCCCCAAGCGGCTGGGATCCAGCTGCAGGTCCTCGTTGCCTTTCATGGCCTGTGCGGCAGCCGCCATGGCATAGATAGCGAAACGGTCGTTGCGCTTGACAAAGCCCTTATCGACACCGGCCGCAATGGGATCGAAGTCCTTCAATTCACCGGCGATCTTCACCGGAAGATCCGTCGCGTCAAAGCTCTTGATCGGAGCGATGCCGCAAACACCCTTAATAAGATTATTCCAAGTGGTTTCGAGGTCGTTGCCCACTGGCGAAACGACCCCCATACCAGTTATCACTACTCTTCTCGTTTCCATAAAAGATTCTTACTTCTTCCTTCTGTCTTCTGACTTCTGACTTCTATAAAATCATTCCCATTCCCACACACAGGCAGCGGAGACGAATCCGGCGCCAAAGGCACTCATGACGATCTTGTCGCCTTTCTTGATCTTATTCTCAGCAAGCATCTCATCCAACAGAATCGGAATGCTGGCGGAAGAAGTGTTGCCATATTTCTCGATATTGGTCGGGAACTTTTCCTCGGGCTGTCCCAAGATGCCGCGGATGCCGTCGATGATGCGCTTGTTGGCTTGATGCAACAGGTAGTAGTCCACCTCCGAAGGATCCATCTTTTCGTCTTTGAGCACCCGCTGGATGTCTTTGGCCGATTCGGAAACGGCCGTCTTGAACAAGTCCTTTCCTTTCATCACCAGGGGCTGGCCGGCAACGCGATCCTGTTCGAAAGGCGTCTGTTCCATATGACGTTCATAATAGAGCACGTCACGATCGGAGATCATGGTCAAATGCACATCCTTGAAGGCCTCACCAGGGCCCAGCACCACGGCGCCGGCACCGTCCCCAAAGAGGATGCTCGTGTCGCGTTCCTTCCAGTTGCAGTATTTGGTGGGCTCTTCGGCACACACAATCAACACATACTTGGCCCGACCGGCTTTCATCATGTCGTCCGCGAGCATCAGGGCGTTGACGAATCCGGCACAGGCCACGTTGATGTCGAGGCCAGGGCAGGTGACGCCGATGCGTTTCTGGATGATACAGCTCAAACCGGGGGTGATATGTTCGTTGGCCACGTTGGAGACCAAGAGGAAATCGATCTGGTCGGGGGTGAGTCCCGATGCGTTGATGGCCTTGGTGGCTGCCTCAACGGCCAGGTCGTAGAGGGTTTCGTTCGATAAAAGGTGACGGGTCTTGATGCCCGTACGGGTTGAAATCCACGCATCGCTCGTATCCAAGAAGGTGGCGAGATCGTCGTTGCTCACCGTCAATGAGGGTAATGCGCTTCCTGTTCCGATAACTTTCATAGTTGTTGTCAAAAAAATTCGCTGCAAAAGTAGGTCGGTCGGATCACATAAAAAGAAAAAGGTGGTTGTTGTTGGTAAAATGTGGCGAAAATGGGCGTTTTGGGACGAAATGCCCCGATTTTAGGGACGAAAATCGGGGAGCCGGTGAAAAAACCGTCGGAAATAGGGACGAAAAAAAAGAGACGGAATGATCCGCCTCCTTTTTTTTCGAATGAAAACAAGGACAAAGCCTGTTATTGCTTGATCACTTTTTTCACACAACGTTTCCCGTCTTTATCACTGATATTGATGAAATAGACTCCAGCTGGCTGGCTTGCCAGGTCAAGAGTGATTATTTCTCCATCTATTGGCACATTGGCAACAACCTGTCCAAGGGCATTATGTATCTCAACACTCAGAAGGTCTTTGCCAGTAAGGGTAAACATGCCGCTGGTAGGGTTTGGGAAAATGGTGACATCAACTTGTTCCATAAATTCTTCAGTGCCCCAATCAAGACTGGTTTGGCCAATACGAAGCGGATAGTTGGGAATGGAGCAATAACAGGTCTCAAATAATTCAAATAGGGCTGGTAGTAATTCTAAAGATTGCTCATCCCTGTCGTAGGTGATTTTTCCCGTCCACCATCCATAATAATAGTCATCCCCCACTTGTTGTCTAACACCCACTTTATAGGTGTAATAAAAAGGATAGGAGCCATTCGCAACCCTTTCGTAAAAAATAGGATGGTTCCCCCAAGATAACGTAGTGTCATTTAACGGGATGGATGCATCTGTAAAAAAGTCATGATATGATGGACCTGGCGCTTCTTTTCTGAAACAGCAACATTGCCAATTATTGATCATATTTAACTCTATGACCCAAAAATATGGCTCAAATGTACAGCATGTTTGTGGAATGCCGTTGCTCATCACATCAATATAATACACAGAATCCCAGCTCATGATTTGCGCCTCATTGTCAAACTGTTTATACATGATAAAGCCATTTCCCTGTGAGTGCCCGTTGGCCACTAAAAACAGAGAAAACACCAACATTAAGAGAAGCTTCTTCATAATATTTATTTTAATTGGTTTGCACTAATTTTCCGGACAGTCCATGATAATTACAGTCATTTCTCCTCCGCTGTTTGCTTGAAAAGGACCTGTGATTTCAAAAGAATCGGTTATTCGAAATGTCTTCTTGTCCGAAGATCCAATTGCTACACTCTGTTGTGCAGCCGTAATGGCAACACTTTTCTTTACTGCATGGTCAAAAGAAGCCAAATCCGATTGCTGTGCAATAACAACATCCGTTCCACAATCCCAATGATGTTGCCAAACCTTGATATAATCAATAACCATTATTCCTCCGTCAAACCACTCTGGAGGGTTTTCTATATTATCGTCGCGCAAAGAATACCTGTCGATGGCGTAATTTGTTTTTAAAATCAAACCTCTGTGTGGAATATGATTTTTCTCATAAAACTCATTGACCACATTACCATCACAATACCATTTTACATAACCAGGCATCCACTCACATCCGAAGGTGTGCCAATTACTAAGGGAATCCGAAATCATAGGATAGTTCCTTCCATAACTATTGTGATTCGTACTTGTGTTGTTAAAATGAATCCCGGTAGTGAAACAATATGGATTGCCAGCGCCATGAGGGTTTTGGTTTTGCCCACCATTAATTGAATCCTCAAAAGCCCAGGAAAACTCAAATATGTCAATCTCTTCATAAAAATGGCCACTATTCCATAACCAAAAAGCAGGGAAGGCTCCTCTGTGAATGGGTAATTTGCAGCGTATTTCGAAATAGCCATAGCGGTAGCTACAAGTGTCCACATCTATCTCACCCGAGAAATAATACAAAGAATCACGATATCCTAGTGAATTTGGATATTGGCCGTTCATGGAACTGGGTAATTGATAGTTGTGTGTTGGAATCTTGTTCTGTGAATCAAATTCAGAAACCAGTGTCATACATTGATTATTTATATCAAAGACACAATTTGACACTTGGTAGATCTGCTGTTCTATTCCATGAGTTACACGGTTCCCTGGATACGCTTTCCACGTTCCATCCATACTACGCCACGTCGTATCGTTCCATGTAAAATTGGGATTCGAGAATGAATAATCAAAAGACGTGAACCATGTACCATCGTTCAAGTCTACTTGCGCCATTATATCAAAACAACACAACAACATGGCGCAAAGATACACTATTTTCCTCATAATTGCAAGTTCTCTAGGGTTTCAATAGTCCGTTATTTTTCAACGTCATTCTAAGTTCGTCTATTTCAACCTGTTGTTGTTTTACAGCTTCGACGAGCATTGTTATCACCGACTGGTTTTACCCCAGCAATCACCACTACAATATCTATTTTGCACAATCCAGTGCTTTTGATTACTATTATTTGCTATAGATAAGGTTGCCCAAGAATAAGCGGTATTTATACGTGTTTTGAAACCACAATAACCATTAGGCTGTACCTGAACTCCAAATTCAGTAGTGAGATCGCCCAAACTAACTTGCCCGTCATTATGCAGCTTAATTTGCGCTTGGGCATCAGAAAGGAAATAGAAAGACAAATAATAAAAAAACAATAAAGATAATAGCTTTTTCATAGATAGTAGTTTTAATGAAACAATATTTTTTACTAATCAGTTACTTCAAACTCTCCGTAGTACTCGTCGCCGTTCCCAAGGGTAATGGTGACGATGTAGTCGCCCGTGTTGGTGATGTAGGCGATGTAGCTGTCGGGGGTCCAGATGTGACCGTAATCGACCGTGCCACCGGTGGCAGTGGTGATCTCGACCTGGACGTCGCCCAGATTCTCAAGGAAGGTCACCGTGAGGGTGTGTCCGTTGATGGTTGCCTCGATGGAAGAGGTCCTGGGGTTACCTTGGACAGTTGACTCTTTAATAACGATGTAACTTGGTCCATCGTTAGCAGTTGTACTGGCAGATCCACTCCATGCCACTGAGAACATGAAAGCGAGCATCAGCATGAATTGTTTGGTTTTTACGGATTTCATCATTGTATCGTTTTAGGATGAACGATGCAAATATAGTATAACCAACTTTCTATATGATGTGGTTTTTCGTTGAAAAAAGTTGCCAATTTTTATTCAACCACTTGATTTACAGAAATATAAAAACAATTATATCATAACACCCATCCCCTCATAAACGACTGCAGCGTTTTTTCGGTGAGAAAAGCCTTCCTTAGTTTTACGGAACGCTTTTTTATGGTCGAATAATCGTATTGCAATAAAGCAGCAATTGGGACATCTTCCAGGTTTAGCAGGCTCAATAAGCATTGGTACATTTCGTTTCGGGTGATTTTGGGACAAAGGGAAGTCAGCATTTTGCCTAATCCTTTAAAATGTTTTGAAACCGCAACTTCCAATTGCGAAAGCTGATCGCCATCAAGCTGCAAATTTTTATATTCATTGATGTTGGCTTCCCTTTTGATATGTACGTCTTTAAACATTCCCAAAATCGTTTGACAAATGGGCTCGTTTATGAAATCATCATAGCTGCTCCACGTTTGTTTTTTTTGTTGTGCATCCAACTTTTCCAGCAGCTTTTTGTTCTCTTCAGTGCTCAAACGCAGTTTCTCGTCCTTTTTCTTAAGTTTTCCCATCAAGGCTTTCTGCGCCATGTTGTGGGCATATTTTTCCTTTGAAAACTCGGTTTCCGAGAGCTTCTTTTTGTGCTTGACCACATGGTAGAATACAAAGTAGGCTAGAAATAGGAATACCGCTATTCCAATAATGATACTGGTCTTTCTCTTCTGATGAATGATCTCTCGTCGGTGTTCATTGTCGTGGTCTCGTCTGAGAAAGGTACTATATTGTTCGGCCAACAGGGTTTTTGCCTCGCTTTGGCTGGCGTCCAAGTTGGCAAAAGGCACCAGATAATCAGCGTATTCATCAGAACACAATCCTCGGAGTTTGCTGATTTTCACGAGCCATTCTACGGCTTGCCTTCTGGCATCGGTGCTTTCTGATTCACGATATACCCTGTTCAAAAACAGCCATGCACTATCATACTGCTGCTCTTGGCAAAATACGTCGCCAATGGCCAAACATCTGGCGTAATACTCCCCTTGACTTTCCGACATGGAGAGCATCTCGCGCAAGCGTTTTAGAGTATATATGGTGTCTTGGCCTGTTTTATATGACAAATATGCTTGATGTGTTGTGATATCTCGAAACACAAGCCCGGTCGTATCATTGAGACAGGATGCTGCTCGGTCATAATACCAAGAGGCACTATCCAACTGTTCCAGCATCTCATAATGTGACCCAATTGTTTCCAATACCCACGAAACTTGCCAAGAGGCAGTATCATAACAACTATAATAGGGCAAGGAAGACTTGCCAAAGAAGATAGCCTGCTCGTGCAGATACTGGTCGGAGAACACTACGGTCAAATGTGTGAATGCCAACGCCATAAACTTCGCCCTTTTCCCCGTCAGTTCCTTCCCATTGAAACATTCCTCCATGAGTTCCACTGCCTGGAGGTACTCACAGCAAGCTGGAACCGCGCTGTCCATTTCGTAATATCCAACACCGTATATATAATGGGATCGGGCATCCAAAAACACCATGTCGGCATCGACACGGGAACCGCCTTCTGCCACAAGGGAATCATAGTAATCCACCGCCCGAAGCAGCTCGTTGCGGTTGGACTGTTCACAATAGTTCTTGTAAAGCAACTCGGAGAGCAGCAGGTGAAAATAATGCCCATTAAAGTCGTTCAGGCTGTCCACCTCATGGCTCTCAGCAAAAGCCTGCAACTGGGCGAAGGCACTGTCAGGCTGGGTCCACATCAGGCCGTCGATGACCGCCAATTCGGGATCAGCAGACAAATAGGCTACTTTGGGTCGGGTGCAGGATGCCGACAACAAAGCTATCAAAATTAAAATCAGAGTCGCATACCGTTTCATAGGCGGGTCGGAATTATCATTACCGACCGCAAAAATACGAAAACAATCAATAATCCACAAGCCTTACATCCCCATCCCAGCGCCTTGTGGGGCACCCTGTGAGTCATCGGCGCCCTGGCGGGCCATCTGTTCGAGTTCCATCTTACCGAAGCGGAAGGTCACACCGACTGAGACGCTACGGCTGTTGTATTTGGAGCTGGAAATGGATTCCACGTATGGGCTGTAGTTGCTCTCGCCCCATCGGTTGGTATTGAAAATATCGTTGGCGTTGACAAAGACCGACATCTTACGGTCGAAGAAATCAGCCTTGAGGCCGGCGTTGACACCGAAACGGGAACCCCACTCGTAAAAGAGAGAAGGCGTAGGCGAGCTGTAGTAACTCGAAGCCGTCACCTCCAGCCTGTTCCACAACTTCGTCCAGAGATTCAAGCTGAAAGCATAGGCCCAGTCATTGAACTTGTACTCCTGTCCGCCAAACACCGTTTCAATATCCGAATTGTAGAGGTTGGCAGAGAAACGCAAGTTGAAGAAGCCGCTCGGGCGGTACATCATGTTGCAGGAAATGCCCAGCTGTTGGGCCTTGCCCACGTTGACGGGATAGCTGTAAGGTACTACACGGCCATATAAAGGATGATAGACGGACATTTGTATCGTGCTGACCTCGTTCGACTTGCCACGATAGTAGGCGGACAAGCCCACCGATCCGAAGTTCATGAAATACTTGGTCCAACCTGCTTCAACCGAATTGGTATAAACACGGTCTAGGTTGGGGTTGCCCGTACTGAACTCGTCCTCATCGTAGAGGGGGAAGCTGCTCAGCGAATTCGCATCGGGAGCGGCAATACGGCGCGTATAGCTCAAATTGAAGTTGTGCATCGACTCAGTTCTATAGGACAGATGCAGTGAAGGCCTAATACTGAAGAAGGATTTCGAAAAATTGTACTGGGTCGAGTCAACGTAGGTGCCTCCTACCAGCTCATGGCAGAAACGGATGCCTGGCTTCACGGTGAAGTTACCAAACTTATGCTGGACGGTGATGAAAGCATCGTTGGTCAGGGTAGTGAATGTAGCATCGTAGGTACGGAAAGCATCGTTCACCCAGTTGTCTTCACCCACCAAGGTGTCGTTGACACTAAGCACCTTTTCAGGGCTGTAGCCCGTGTTCCATCCTACCGAGATCTCGCCGTTTTCAGAATAGGGACGGTTGTAAACCACTTCCACTTCACCGCCCGTGCTACGTCTGGACTGGGTGGAATTGATGGTCCTACGGTATTCAACAGGAAGGGTGAAGCGGCGATCGACCAAACCTGAGCCTTTAAAGCCCCAGCTCATGGCATTGGCACTCACGGAAAGGTTATGCCCGTTGTTGTCAAACTTATGCTGATAATACAGGCCGCCATTAACAAAGAAACTACTGTTGTCAGAGGTGGAATGGGTACCATAGTCTACCAACGAAGGTGTGGCAAAAGGAATGCCGTTGGCATCCAAGAACTCCTCCCTAAAGGAATACCTATTGCTCTCGCTACTGCTCCAGTCAGGCCATCCGCTCACCCAGACATTCAGGCTATTGGCCGTATCAATTTCATAATCAAGGCTGAAATAGCCACCCGTATTGTAACTGTTGCTCTGGTATCTCGAAGAATCGATTTCGTGGTTGGCAAGGATATGGTTGTCGCCAAACAGATTTTGATCTATTGCGCCATTACCCTTCCAGATGGAATAGCCGCCATTAAGATAGGCATTGAAGGTCAACTTGTCATTGGACCAGACATACGACATCCACGGGGTAACTGAGGGTCTAGTGGAGCCATTCACACCAAAACTGAAAAACTCGTTCTTCTGCACTTTGGCATTCGTCACAATGTTGATGATGCCGTCGGCCTTGGAGCCATAGCGTGCCGAGGGGTTGGTTATGACTTCCACATGATC
>JAEEGK010000732.1_pt1 | contig 81482 bp, 74 predicted proteins | sample 8958771 | NCBI WGS metagenome assembly JAEEGK01 (sample SAMN16246547, study PRJNA631951) | gut metagenome | biome: gut microbiome; feature: rumen; material: SC-attached | host: Bos | place: Iran: Karaj | collected 2018-10
AATTAAAAATACTAAAGCTTCTTGCCGCACAGGAGGCTATATGAAAAAGGTAATAGGAGCTGTATTGGCAGCTTCATTAGTTGCTGGAATGGCATTCGCTGACGTTGCAGTTACACTCAACGCTCGTTTGCGCTCAAACATGTATCATCAGGTAAAACCGGATGGAGCTGATACAAGAACAGAAACATTCGACTTGACAGGAAACAGTGCTCATGGTGGTTCAGGAACAAACGCAGAAGATCTTAAGTTTGTTGCAAAGAATGATTATATGGGTGCTGAAGTAGATTTCATTCTCACAAATGGTGGTTCAGGAAAAAATCTTTATGTTGGTTCATCTCATGATGTAGTTCAGTCAAAAAATGACAAGGGCGAATACAAAGATTATACATTTGCTGGAAATGATATTGCTATTGATGGTACATATTATGGCTGGATGAAGTTCAGCGGTCTTAAATTTACATTTGGTAAATTCGACAGCCGTTTCTCTAACCGCTACAATGTAACAGCTGGTGAATCAGGTCTTTTGAACAGTGATAATATTGCAAAGTATGGTAACGCTCTTATTGGAGATAAAACAACTCTCGATGCAAACAATATTACTACAATTGAAGGTGATAAAGTAGTTGCTTTGGTTGCTGATTACACAGTAGATGCTGGTGACGGAAAACTCTTGCTCAAAGGTGGTTTGCTTTCTAACGAATATAAGAAAGAAGACAACAAAACTCAGTCTGCTGGATATGTATTCGACGGTGCATACCAGAGCGATGTTGTAGATATCGAAGGTTTTGTAAAAATGCCAAAAGATAAAGTAAATGTCTTTGGTGTATATGTTGCTCCAAAAGTAGTTGAAAATCTTCCACTTGCATTTGCATTCACATATGGTAAAAATGATAAAGATTCACAGTATGCTGTTGATGCTCGTGTAGGATACAATGTATCTGATGCACTCAAGCTTTCTTCAGTAATCAAATATGAATCATACAAGAAAGATGGAAAAGATACAGATACAGCTCTTACAGTTGCTGCTGAAGCATCTTATATTGTAAACGATCTCGCTACAGTATTTGCTGATGTTGGTTACTACAACTATGACCTTTATGGAAAAGATAATGGAACTGCTTCTAAAAAATGCGCTATCAAGTTCCGCCCAGGTATTGTACTCAACGCAGGAAAGAGCGCTACAGTTACAGCAGCTCTTCAGTATGACAGTTGGACAAAGTCTGATGGAAATACAGTATGGACAGATGGAACTTCATGGATTAAGAAGTCAGAAATGTCTATCCCAGTTATCTTCAAAGTTTGTCTCTAATCTAGTATTAGTTTAGTGTAAAAAAAAGGCCTGCATTCGTGCAGGTCTTTTTTTATGTCTATTGTGGTGGTTCGGTTGTGTGACAGGAGAGAACATGGGCGTCGTGGTAGGGGTGGCTTGGTCTTTGGTTATCTAAAAACTAATATGCCGAAATGGGGCGATTTTTTTCAAGATATTGGTATAAAAAACTGCTCTGTGGGACGCAGGGAAAACCAAATTAAGGGGAACCCTGCTGGAATTGCATTGGCGACAGCCATTGTGTTTTAACAGGAAGCAGGGAGTTTCCTTGATTTTTTTTCAGTTGCTGGGACCCGCAGAGCAGTTTTTTTACGCACGCCCCATGAAAAGTATTCTGTTTTTATTCATAGCCCAAATGTCAAGTTATATATTAGCAAGGTTCCTATTAAAAACAGCGCGAGTGAAGCGGCGGTTTGCTAGAAGTGCTCCGAGAGTCGCAGGAGCACACCGCCGCGTCAAGCCGAGCCCCTGCGAGGCTGAATTACATTCTGTTGTGCTGCCGCTTCAGAGGCAGAGTACAATAGTTCCAAGTCACAACAGCATGTAGCGCGATATCGCGCGGTTTTGAAAGCCTCATACTCGACCCTCGACCGGGAGCTGTTTTTAAATATTCAACAAATTCCCCGTCCAAAGTTTCATGTTTTTCGTTTTCGCAACAATTAATTAGGCATAAATCTTTTTTAATACGAGGTGACTTATGCCTGTAGAAAACCGCGAAATCAAATCCGGAGTATTCGCTGATCTGTTCGGCGATGATGAAAAAGACGGCAAGAAAAATTTTCTTTCACTCTATAACGCAATCCACGGAACCAGCTTCAAGATAGAAGATACCGTCATTGAACAGAAGAAAATCCCTCAGGCTGTCTACAAGACATTTTACAACGACGTAAGCATGCTCATAAACGGTAGGCTCATTGTCCTTATTGAACATCAAAGCACACCTAATAAAAATATGCCTTTGCGCTGCCTTGAATATTACGTACATCTTCTCTACGGAATAGTTCCGGCTAAGGCTCGATACCGGGACAAACTGTACAAAATTCCTGCTCCTGAGTTTTATGTTTTTTATAATGGAGCAAAGAAAGCTGAAAAAGAATGTACATTAAAACTTTCAGATGCTTTCATTGAAGCTCAAAAAGAGGTAATGTGCGAAGTAAAGGTTAAATTCGTTAACATCCGGGGAAAAGAAGGCGAAAACTTGCCGGTTGTACGCAACTGTGGTATCCTTAAGCAGTACTGTGAGTTTATGGAAATTGTTTTCCGTCATCAGACACAATTAAAAGACCTGCCGACAAACGAAGAAATGCAGGGCTGTTACGAAAAGGCAATCAATGAAGCAATTTCTAGGGGAATACTTGCAGATTATCTTACCCGCAAGGGCACGGAGGTAAAGAATATGTTCATTGGAGAATACGATTACGAACTGGACATGCAGGTAAAAGCCGAAGAAGCCCGCGAGGATGGTATTGAAGAAGGGCGGAACGAAAAAGCCATTGAAGATGCATCTGAATTTTTAAAAGAAAATATTTCTCCCGAAATAATTGCAAAGTGTGTTAAGTTGCCTCTGGAAAAAATACAGCAATTACGAGTGCAACTAAATAGATAATGAATGATTCAGAATGGAATAGCATGCATAGTCGGCTATGGAATAATCTGCGGTTGCGTTGTGTGCTTCTTGATAGTATATTTTATCTAGCCTAAAACTAAAAATTGAGAGGATTTTATGGAAAAAGATGTTTTTTGCCGGATTCTTGACGGTGAACTTCCTTCAAGAAAAATATACGAAGATGAATATACTTTTGTTTTTATGGATGCTGCTGACGATGTTGACGGACATACCCTTGTAATTCCAAAAAAACACTGCCGCAACACCTTAGACTGCGATGCAGAAACATTGCACCATGTAATTGACACCGTTCAGAAAGTTGCAAAGCATTATGTTGAAGACTGCGGCTACGATGGAGTAGATATTTTAAATGCAAATGAACCAAGTGCCGGTCAGACCGTTTTCCACCTGCATTATCATATTATTCCGCGTAAGGAAAATGACGGAGTTCCGTCTTTCCCGAAATATACCGGTACAAAGCTTTCTAAAGATGAATTGTTCCAGAAATTAAAGATGATGTAAAAAGACAAAAAAAGGGCTGTTACTAAGTATGTAGTATAGTGTCATTCTGAACTAGATTCAGAATCTATGCACTATATCTACAGGAGATACTGAAATGAATTCAGCATGACAGAACTTCTTAGACAGCCCAATATCCTTTATTTTCAAATTATCAGTTTGCAAACATCGGTGAAGAAAGGTAACGTTCTCCTGTATCCGGAAGAATAACTACGATGTTTTTTCCTTTGTTTTCAGGACGTTTTGCAAGCTGTATTGCAGCAAAAGTTGCAGCCCCTGCAGAAATTCCAACAAGTACGCCTTCGCTTCTTCCGATTCTCCGGCCTGTTTCAAAGGCTGCTTCGTTTTCTACTGTTATAATTTCATCATAAATTTTTGTATTAAGGGTTTGCGGAACAAATCCTGCACCGATTCCCTGAATCTTATGAGGTCCCGGGTGTCCTTCAGAAAGGACAGGAGATGCTTTTGGTTCTACAGCAACGACCTTTATGTCCGGATTCTTGCTTTTAAGGAATTTTCCTGTTCCGCTAATTGTGCCGCCTGTTCCGACACCTGCAACAAGAATATCAACTTTTCCGTCTGTATCTTCCCAGATTTCAGGGCCTGTTGTCAGCTCATGTACCTTTGGGTTTGCCGGGTTTACAAACTGTCCCGGAATAAAGCTGTTTGGTGTTGCTTTAGCAATTTCTTCAGCCTTTGCTATGGCACCTTTCATTCCAAGGCTTCCTTCTGTAAGTACAAGTTCAGCTCCATAAGCCTTCATAAGGTTACGGCGTTCAATGCTCATTGTTTCAGGCATTGTAATTATGATTCTGTAGCCGCGTGCCGTTGCAATTGAAGCAAGTCCGACACCAGTGTTTCCGCTTGTCGGTTCAATTATTACAGAGTCCTTTTTTAGAATTCCTTTTTTTTCTGCATCATCCAGCATGGCTTTTGCAACTCTGTCTTTTACGCTGCCTGCCGGGTTAAAGTATTCGAGTTTTGCAATTATTTTTGCATTCAGATTTTCTTCTTTTTCAATGTGAGAAAGCTCAAGAAGGGGAGTCTTTCCGATTAATTCATCGATAGCGTTGTATATTTTCATGTTATTAAAACCTACCTCCTGTATGGGTAAGTATGTTATATATTGCCTGTGCTTTTTTGTCAAGAGAGTTTAGGAATTGGCAGGCAAGAATTGATAAGCCGCATGTCACCCCGGACTTGATCCGGGGTCTCCTTATTGTTTTTGAAACGCTTTTAGGAGATGCTGACTTTCGTCAGCATGACATATTCGGTGTTTCATCATGTTTTCGCAACGAAGTTACTAGCGTAAACTTGTGCGATACTTCGGTAAGTAGCATATTGTAATTATTTTTTATCATTTTATTAAAATTTCTTAATTTGACTTTTCTTGTTTTATAGCGGATAATGCGATAAAGTTAAATTGTATTCAATATAATTTTAATCAAGGGAAGGTTTTATGAAGAGACTTTTAATTGGAGTCTGCTTTGCCGGCCTGCTTTTAACGGGTTGTGGCAATAAACAGACTTTTACGGGAAAATCAAAAGGTTACGGCGGAGAAATCACTGTAGATATAACAGTAAGCAACAAAAAAATTACCGCTGTAAAAATTACTGGTGACAAAGAAACAAACGGAGTAGGAAGCCGCGCAGTTGAACAGCTTCCTGCAGCAATCTTAAAAGCCCAGACTTACGATGTTGACACAGTTTCTGGAGCTACAATTTCTTCAACTTCAATTAAAAAAGCAGCAAAAGAAGCCATGATTCAGGCCGGTCTTATTGAACAGGCTAACCCATGCGATGCAGGCGGAACAATTACGCTTGAAACAATCAACAAATATCTTAACGAAAGTGCAGATATGGGTGCCGGTAGTATTGCCAACGTTGTGGCTGTTATTCCGATTGACCACATTAACGGTCCGCGTGAAGAACATGATTTTTATGCCTTTGTAAACTTTAAATACAAGGCACGCAATTTTATTAAATATCAGGTTACATATCTTTCCTGTACATGCCGCAGTGCAGAAGTTAATTACTGGTCAACAGCCTATGTTGAACTTACCCTGCCAAAAAGCGGAAATATCGACGATTCTGTAATCAAGTATCTTTCTTTTGATTACGATTCAGAAGGTCATTATCTTGCAGGATTCTGGGGAGATTCAAACCCGACCCCGGCCGGAGCAACTTACGAAGATTTTAAGAAAGAATACATTCCGTTCTTTGTAAACAAAGACTACAAATATATCAAAACTTTAAATACTTCGGACGATATTGCGCCGGAAGATTACAGTGCGGGTGAAGGCCGTGCAAATTACAAGATTGACAGTTTTGCAGGCTCTTCAGTTTCTACGAATAACATTATCCGCATGCTGAATGCGCTTTATAAGTATCATTCAGAAGATGAATTCTTTGCGGGCAGCAATTCGTAATTTTTACATTGCCTGATAAAAACGTCTCATAAGCTGATATTGTAATTTATCCGGCAGTTTAGATTTTTATTCAGTTCATAATATTTTTGGAGGAAATAGATATATGAAAAAATTATTGGTTTTACTTGGAACTCTCGCAGTTCTTGGCTTGTTTGCAAGTTGTACAGAAAAAAAGGCAGAAGCTCCTGCAGCTCCTGTGGTAAAGGCTTTGCCGGCTCCTGTTGATACATCAAAACCTGATGCACAGAAGTCACCGTTTGCTGCAGCTTCATCTTCAATCAATGCAACAAATCTTTTTGAATACTTTGGCCGCGACGATGTTCTTTACATTGACCTTCGCGATTATGCCGATTATCAGAAAAAGCACTTGAGAAACTTTGAATGCATTCCGTATTTTGCCTATGTATTTGACAAGGCTGCAGGAAAAGACAAGGCAAAGATTCAGCTTTATGGAAATTCTGTAGCAGAACCTGCTGCAACATACAAAGAATCTGACGACATGCTTGAAGTTCTTTTCCCGAAAGACAAGACAATTTTCTTTATGTGCCAGAGCGGCGGACGAGTTGCACAGCTTCTTTCAATTCTGAATGCTAAAGGCTATGATATGTCTAAAATCTACAACGTAGGCGGAATGGGACAGTTTACAGCTCCTGAATACAAGCCATATACAGTAGATTTGCTTGAATTCAAAGTTGATGCAAAATATTCTATTGAAGGTTTGACAAGAAACTAAAGTCGAACTTATTATTAAACAGGAAGGTGCTTTTTTGCAGAATTGCAGGAATTCATCTTCCTGTTTTTTTTGTTAAAATGAAATTTAACCGGATTTTTAATATATTTACATTCTGTTTACTCGTTTTTCTGGCTGGATTTGGGCTTGCCGGCTGCGCTGAAAAAAATAAAAATTCCGTTCAGGCTCAGAAATTTGCCGGTTCTGAAAGTGCGCCGGCGGACAATATTCCGCTGACAAAGGAATCATCATCTAAAGAAAAATCTTCAAAAGAAAGCGAGCATGTCCGTATCTGCTCTTCCGTAAAAACCGTAAAAGATGAATACATTCCGCTTTTAAACACAAATGTTTTTATAAAGACTGACGGCAATAGTCACGGCGAAGAGCTTGCCGATAGAATCGAAAAAGAAATAATTTATTATCATAAATTATTTGATCAGTATCATTATTACTATGATGACAAAAACGAAGGAACGGTAAAAAATCTTGCAATTCTGAATGAACACATTGCGCTTGCCAGAAACTTTTCTGCTGAAAAAGAACTAGCCGAACTGTTAAAAAAAAGCCTTAATCTTATGGAACTTACAGGCTCCAGATTTAATATTTTTATAAATCCTGTTTTAGCTTTATATGACGGATTGTTTTCGCCTTTTCCTGTTGTGCGCAAAGACCCGGACAGTCAGAAAATAAAAGAAGCCTTAGAAAAAGTTTTAAGTGCTGAAAAGGCGAAAAAAATTATATCTTTCGATGAAAATCAAGTATGTTTTTATGGTTCTGATTTATCAGGACTTTCAATAAACTTCGGCGGAATTGCCAAAGGCTACGTTGCCGATAAAATCCTTGAAAAGTTTGGCGGAGAAAAGTTTATTTTAAGCCTCGGTTCAAGCACGATTGTTTCCTGCGGCCGGACGGCAAAAATCGGAATTGCTTCTCCATATTACCGTACGCTCCCTCTTTTTCAGGTTAATCTTCCTGAAAAAATTGCCCTTTCAACGTCAAGTACAACAAATAATTATTATATTTCCGAAAGCGACGGAAAAACCGTGCGAAGCCACATAATAGACCCGGAAACCGGCTACAGCCAGAATTATTATTGGGCTGTAATTGTCCTTTGCTCTGATGCCGCAGTTTCTGATGCTTTAAGCACTGGTCTTTTTAATATTGGCGAAATTTCAGAAATCATGCGTATAATAAAGCAGGTTCGCGCAGAATACGGCTGTTTCCTGGAAGTGTGTTTTGTTAAAGATTTTTCTGCTGAAGATAAGCAGGTTACACTTTTGATGACAGAAGGTTTTGAACCTAATATAAATAAAGAATATGAAGGAATAGGAATTGCTGAATATAAAAAATTATCTGAAAATTAGTTTGATTTTGCTCCTCTTTGTTTCTTTTCTTTCCTGCAGGGAAAAGATGCCGAATGAAAAATCTTCTGATGCAACAAGTTCCATTTCGGCGTCTCAGGAAAAAACAAGTGAAAGCCCGTACAATGTTTTGCCAGTAAAAGAAAAAGCGGACAGCACTTTAATGAGTGAATCACCTGTTAATCCTTATAATATTGACGATTATCTTTTTCGTGATGACTGTCTTTACATTGATTTACGTTCTCCCGATTCTTTTTACAAAGAAGGGCATATTGCAGGTTTTACAAACATTCCTTTTTACGGATACCTTGCAGGGTTTCCGGGCAATAAAGCTTCTCTTTTTGAAATGAAAAAGTCCGAAGGAAAATATCTTGGAGATGCCGGAACTTTTTTTGAAAATTACGAAGAATCAGTTCAAATTATTTCAGAACTCTTTCCTAAGAATAAAAAAATCATTGCTATTTCTACCGCTGGAGTTGAATCCTGTTATTTCTTAAATCTTTTGCTTCAGCTTGGCTATAACGGCGAAAATCTTTACAACGCCGGAAGTTTTACCAACGGAATGGGCAAAGATATTGCCTACAGGTCATACAAAAAAGCCCGTTTTCTTGTAAAGGGAATTGAACTTTCTGATACAAAAATAGAATACAGTTTTAAAGGTCTTACTAAAAAATAAATGGTGAGTGTATGAAAGATAAAAAAATGACCGTTGCAATTTTAGATGATGAAATCCACATTGTAAAACTTCTTGAAGCTCTTATTCCGTGGAATGAATTGAATTTTGAATACGCGGGAAATGCCCAGAACGGAATTGCAGGACTTGAACTGATTGAAGCAAAAAAGCCGGATATCGTTATAACGGACATAAAAATGCCGGGAATGGACGGTCTTTCCCTTATTGCAAAGGTTTATGAAAATCTGCCTGATACGGAATTCATAATATTAAGCGGATTCAGTCAGTTTGATTATGCTAAAAAAGCAATTGCATATAATGTAAAAAATTATCTTTTAAAACCTGTTAACAAAACAGAACTTTGCAATGCACTTGAAAAACTTAGCGAAACAAAGAAAAACCGCAATGAAGAAATTCAAATCATACAGGAAAATGAAGAACAGAAAAAAAACAGGCACTTTGAAGAACTTTTGCTTGGTATGTCTGATGCACCTGCGATTCAAAACACTCAGCCGTATAATCTGTGCCTTGTAAAAATCGATTCAACAGAAAACTCAATTTCCAATGAATTATATAAACTTATCCATGAAAAAATCATGCTTATACTAAAGCGCCATAAACTTAATTTTTCTGTTTATCTGAAAGACGATATTGTGGTTTTTCTTCTTCTGAAAAATGATTTTTCTAAAGAAAGTGAAGAGCAGCTTGCCAATCAGCTAAATCAGATATATTTTGATTTTCAGCAGATAAATACGCTTTTTCCGCAGCTTATTTTTACTTTTATAGAAAGTGGCAGAACTTCTGAACGCCTTAATATAACGTATCAAAAACTTTTGCAGACGATTCCGTTCAGACGCTGCAGCAGTTCAAGTCATCTTTTAAAAATGCATGAAAAATCAGTTTTTTTTAATAAAGCTGAAGCTGACTTTGAAAAATGGACTAAATGGGCACAGAAAATTTTAGACAGCATGAGCTTAAAAGTTGCAGAAAAAGGAATTGATGATTTTCTTAAAAAATACAGTTTTTTAAATCCTGAAGAAAAAGAAAACCTTTTTGTAAAATCTGCAAGAATTGTTTCGGTACAGGCTGAAAGCCGCGGACAAAAAGGACTTGAATGGTTTGATTCAAAACTTACAGCAGCATTGAAACTTGCATTTTCGTCAGAAGAACTTGAGCGGCGTTTTAAAGCACTTTTGCTGGAATTTTTTGAATCTTATTTTGAAAACATAAAAAAGGATACGATTCGGCCTGTCCGTCTTGCAGATTCTTACATGCTCGAACATTATTCCGATTATGATATTTCGCTTGAAAAAGTTGCAGAAATAGTCGGACTTACGCCGCCATATTTTTCAAGCCTGTACAAAAAAGAAAAAAAATCAGGGTTTCTTGAAAGCCTTACAGAAGTCAGGATAAAAAAAGCAAGGGAACTTTTGCAGAATACAAATGAAACCGTTGCAAAAATTGCTTCTTCCGTAGGTTATTCGGACATAAAATATTTTGGTAAAATCTTTAAAAAGGTTACGGGAATTACGCCAAATGAATTCAGACAATTCTACAGTTAAAAATAAAAAATCGCTGAATCTTATCCCTCTTTTGTTTATTGTTCTTGCAGTTTCCATGCTTTCAAACATTGTTTTATGTGCAGGAATCCTGCTGTTTGCCAGAGAAAAAATTGGTATCTGTTTTGCATTGCTTTCAGCTTTGCAGATTGTTTTATTCAGTTTTCTGCTTATATTTATTTATGATTTTAAAAAAACAGAACGGCTTACGCAGTTTTATATTGACGGTAATGGGGATGAAAGCCTTAGGCTTATAAAGCTTCCGTATTCCAAAGGTTTTTATTCTCTTTTGACTTTGCAGAAAAAACGCAGTGAAGAAATTTTGTTTGAAGAGAACCGCCGCCAATCACAATATCTGGCTTTACAGAATCAGATAAATCCGCATTTTCTTTACAATACGCTGGAAGCAATCCGTTCGGAAGCATTGATTGGCGGCTTAAACGGCGTTGCAGATATGTGCGAAACTCTTGCAAATTATTTCCGCTATACAATCAGTAAGACATCTTCTCTTGTAACGCTTGCTGATGAAATTCGTAACGTTCAGGATTATTTCAAAATCCAGCAGTTCCGCTTTGGCGGAAGAATCAAGCTTGAAATAAATGTTCCTTTGGATGGCGAATTAAGTTTTTACCGTATGCCAAAACTAATTTTGCAGCCCATTGTAGAAAATGCAGTGATTCACGGGCTTGAAAGCCAGTTGAACGGCGGAACTATAAAAATTGGAGCCAGAACATCGGAAGAAAATTTTTATATTACGATTGAAGATAACGGCAAAGGAATGACAGAAAACGAGCTTGTAGAAATTAACAGAAATCTTGGAAATCCTTCTTCGGTAAAAAAAGAAAAAAAACACGTCGAAAAAAAGCATGAAGAGAAAAAACACGGCGGAATTGCCATAATAAATGTAAACGAGCGTTTGCAGCTTCTGTACGGTTCAAAATACGGTTTAACCTATTACAGCATGACGCAGATTGGAACTACAGTTGAAATTTGCCTGCCACGCTTTCCGGACGCAAGTTTTTTAGACAGCGGACAATAATTGTGCAGGCAAAAATTGCGAAAACAATAAATGGCAAGCAAAAAATATGCAGAATGAATATAGCGAAAATACAGAAAAACATGACTCTCACCAAAAAACACTAAAATTACCGAAAGAAAATTTAGTGCTGCGGCATGTTTCTTTTTCTGAAAACACCACTATAGAATTGAATGAAGTAAATCTTTCTATTTTTTCAGGCGATATTTTGGGGCTTATTTCTCTTGATAATCAGGGACTGGAAACTCTTATTTCAGTTATTATGAAAAATCAGATTCTTGACCACGGAAGCATTTATTACCGCGGGAAAGAAGTTTCAAGTTCTATTTTTTGCAGCCATGAAGTAAATAAGATAACTCTTGTAGATTCTTCCAGTAAACTTATTCCAGCTTTGAATATTTCTGACAATTTCTTTTTTATTAAAGGTCGAAGTCCGCATTTTGTTCAAAGAAAAAAACAGCGCATGCTGATTCAAAGGATTTTTGCGCAATATGGAATCGGTTTTGACGGGAGCGAATATCCGGCAGCTCTTTCCAAGCTTGAACGCTGTGAGGTTGAAATAATAAAGGCTGTAACTTTAGGCGTAAAAGTTATAATCCTGCGCGATCCTTCTTCTTTTTTATCGCCAAAAGAAGTAAGCCTTTTGAATAAACTTATAAAAACAATAGCCTTTGAAAGTTCCGTTTCTTTTATTTACCTATGCAATCATCACAGAGAAATTTTATTGTATTGTAACAGACTTGCAATAATGGCTCATGGGACTATCATCCTGCAAAAAAACTGTTGTGACGTTACTGAAGAAATGATGGCGGTTGTAAGTCAGGATGCATTAAAATCCATGATCGGGCTTCCTAAGACACGGCCAGCGAATACAGTTGAAAACATTATTCAGATAAAAAATTCAGGCGGTTCTTTGATAGAAGTTAACAAAGGAGAATGTGCCGTTATTCTGGATTTAGACAATAAGGTTGTTCCGGAAATAAAAAAAGCATTGTTTTCTAAAAGAAAAACAAGATATTCGATAAAAATTTGTGGAGAGGATGCATATAAAAATTGTCTTTTGTGGTCATTTTTGCCATTAAATTCGCTTTCTACATCACTTTTTTACAGTATGAGCTATGTGGATAATCTTCTTTTAAAAAAATGGAATTCATCATATTCTAATTTCTGGCGTAAGAAAAAGTATAAAAAGGCAATTGCTGCTGAATATCGCCAGATTTGCGGAGATGCAATAGATGCGCCTGATTTGTACAGGCTTTCAGCCGATGAGCTGATTCAGCTTATTTATCAGCGGATTCTGCTTGAAAAACCAAAGGCAGTTTTTCTTGTTCAGCCTTTTTTCCGTATGGATATGTATCAGCGCGTAAAAATTCTTGAATATATTTCGATGCTGAAAAAGCAGGGAATTGCGGTTGTAATTCTTGCAATTTCACTTTCGGATTCATTGCAGGTTGCTTCCCGCCTTATCCTTATGCAGAACCATAAAATCTTAGATATCTTTAATTCAGATGAATTTGAAAAAGCTGCAAAATACGGGCTTGTACTGAAATAATGCAAAAATCGTAAAATTTTCCCCCATAATCAAAAAAACTTCTCACTTTGCAGAATGAATTTTCGGACTTAGACTTTGAATATCTTGTAAGAAAACGACGGAACTTAAGTCTAATTTGGCTAACGCCGCCTCCTTGTTACTTATTTTCCATCGTTTTTACAGGATAAAAAACTAAATGGAGCGATTTTTTAATATGGCAGAAACCATTGTAAAAATGGAACATATTTCAAAAACTTTTCCTGGCGTAAAGGCTTTGGACGATGTAAGTTTTGAACTTAAAGCCGGAGAAGTTATGGCTCTGCTGGGCGAAAACGGAGCCGGAAAATCAACTCTGGTAAAAATCCTTTCAGGAGTTTATCAGCGTGACAGCGGTACAATAAATATTATGGGCGATGAGCTTGAAACCGTTACACCGAATATAGCGCGGCAGTATGGTGTTGCAATAATTCATCAGGAACTTAACATGTGCCAGCATCTTACCGTTGCAGAAAATATTTTTCTCGGTCGCGAAGAAATCAGCCATGGAGTTTTGCTTGATAACAAGACAATGAACGCGAGGGCAAAGAAAGTTCTTGATTCATTGAGCATTGACCTTGATCCAGAAACTCTTGTAGGTGATCTGGCAGTTTCAAAACAGCAGATGGTAGAAATTGCAAAAGCCCTTTCTGTTGACGCAAAAATTCTTATTATGGACGAACCGACAAGTGCCCTTACAGAAAAGGAAATTGAAGAACTTTTCAGAATCATAAATGATTTAAAGGCAACCGGCGTTGGAATTGTTTATATTTCTCATCGTCTGGAAGAATTAAAGCACATAGTTGACCGCGTAACGATAATGCGTGACGGTCAGTTTATTACAAGCGGAAATTTTTCTGACTTTACAATGGATAATATCATTTCTGCTATGGTTGGCCGCGAAATTCAGGAGAAGTTTCCGCATGTAAAAACAGAACCTGCAGAAGTTATTATGGAAGTTGTAAACCTTAGTGCAGGAACAAATGGCAGAAACGGGACCAAGGTAGACAATGTTTCCTTTACGGTTCGCAAAGGTGAAATATTGGGAATCGCAGGACTTATGGGAGCCGGCAGAACGGAAACAACCCGTGCTATTTTTGGAGTTGATAAAAAAGACGACGGTAGAATCTATTTGAACGGGCAGGAAGTTCAGATAGATTGTCCCGGGGATGCAATAAAATGCGGAATTGTACTTGCTCCTGAAGACCGCAGAAAAGACGGACTTTGTACCAAGCTGCCTGTTCGGGAAAATATTGCTTTACCAAACCTTGATTTTCTTGCCAATAAACTTGGCATTGTAAATAAAAAAGCAGAAAAGCTTCTTGTGCAGAAAGCTGTAGAAAGTTTCTGCATAAAATTACCTAGCGCAGAAGTAAATGCTGCTTCTCTTTCGGGCGGAAACCAGCAGAAAGTTGTTGTTGCAAAATGGCTTTCCAGAAAAAGCAATGTAGTTATTTTTGATGAACCGACACGAGGTATAGATGTTGGTGCAAAAGTTGAAATTTATCAGCTGATGAATCAGCTTAAAGAGCAGGGAATAGGAGTTGTTTTTGTTTCTTCAGAACTGCCTGAAATTCTTGGAATGTCAGACAGGATTCTTGTAATGTGCAACGGACGCATTACAGGTGAATTAAGCCGTGAAGAAGCAACCCAGGAAGCAATTCTTAAATTGGCTACAAGATTTGAAAAAAAGGTAGGATGAAAATGAAGTCTAAATTACAATCATCAATTAAAAAACTGCTTTCAGTTCGCGGAATGGGGCAGGTACTTACAGTTACAGTCGGCTTGATTGTTCTTTGCGTTGTTTTTGGAATATTAAATCCAACATTCTTTTCAGGCCGCAACATGAATAATCTTTTGCGCCAGATTGCACCGATTCTTCTTATTGGAATTGGACAAAGCTATGTGTTGATTACAGGTAACATTGACCTTTCAATAGGTTCTGTTGTCGGTATGTCTACAATGATCAGCGCAACCCTTATGACAAAGGGAATGAATCCGTGGCTTGCAGTATTCATCACTTTGGTGTGCTGCCTTTTAGTCGGTCTTACTAACGGACTTTTAGTTGCCGGCTGTAAGCTTCCGCCTTTTATCGGAACATTGGGAACAATGACCATTGCCCGTGGAATTGCGCAGATTGCAAACGGAAATTACAACACAGACAGTATTGGAAAAGCAGCTGAAGGATTCAGAAACTTCTTTTACTATGACAAACTGCTCGGATTGTATTCTACAGTATGGATGGCAATAATTCTTTGGGCATTCTTTAATTTTATTCTTTCCCGTACACGTTCAGGCCGGCATATTTATGCAATCGGTTCTAATGCGGAAGCTTCAAAACTTTCCGGCGTAAACATCTTGAAGACAACAATGAAAGCTTATCTTGTTGCGTCTTTCTGTTCATGTGTTGTAGGACTTATTCAATGCGCTTCTGCCGGAATGGGCGCCATGGATGCAGGTAACGGATATGAACTGTACGCGGTTGCAGCTTCGGTAATAGGCGGGGTTTCAACACTTGGCGGACAGGGAATTTTACTTGGTACTGTAATAGGGGCTGCAATTTGGGGAGTTTTACAGAACGGCTTGCAGTTTGCAGGTGCGCCTGTTGCTATAAGAAACATTGTTATTGGAATTATCGTTGTAGTTTCTGTATTGCTGGATGTTGTTGTCCGCAGCGGAAAGAAAATCAAATTAAGCAAAAAAAGCTGAAAAAAAGTCAGCATATAAATAGAAAAGAATCATAGAAAAGGAGGATTAATCTATGAAAAAATTATTAACAGCTGTTGCGATGGCTGCTTTAGCAGGAACGCTTGTATTTGCAGGCGGTTCAAAGGCAAAGGATGGTAAACTTAAGATTCAGTTGATTACAATGGATCAGATGGATCAGCACTGGGCTAATGTTGATAAGGGAGCAAAAAAGGCCGTAGCTGAAATTGGAAATATCGATTACAAATGGAATGCACCTTCTGCAAAAGATGATGCACAGCAGATTGAATGTATTAACAATGCTGTAGCACAGGGAGCAGATGCTATTCTTCTTGCTGCAAACGGACCTGATGCAGTTACTGCTGCATTAAAGGAAGCAACTGCTGCAGGCGTTAAGATTATCTATGTTGACTCTGCAGCAAATTATCCGGGAGAAGCTACTCTTGCAACTGACAACAAGGCTGCAGGAAAAACTGCCGGAGAAACAATGCTTGCAAAATTCAAGGAAAAGGGAATTACAAAAGGTTCAATCGGTGTAATCAGCGTAAACTCTGCAACAGCTTCAACTGTAGCACGTGAAAACGGATTTAAGAGTGCTTTTGAAGGAACAGGTTTTAAAATTCTTGAAACACAGTATTGTGACGGAGATGCTTCTCGCTCAAAAGATGCTGCTGCAAACTTTATTACACAGGGTGTTGTCGGTTTGTTCGGAGCTAACGAAGGTTCAACAGTAGGAATTGGTAACGCAATCCATGAAAGCTCTTCTTCTGTAGTTGGCGTAGGATTTGACAAGTCAGATATGATTCAGCAGTTGATTAAGGACGGATATTTACTTTGTACAATGGCACAGAATCCTGATGTAATGGGCTATGAAGGTATCAGAGCTGCCGTTACAGTTCTTAAAGGTCAGACAATTTCAAATAAAAATGTAGATACAGGAGTTTCAGTCCTAACAAAAGCTAATTTCTAATCGTGTCATTGTCGGGCGCGCTCCGACAATCTGTTTATTTAGCAAAAAACTCAGTGAGTTTTTAAAAAAGTGCACTGAGTTTTACCCGAAAAGTCAGTGAGAATTTTAAAATTCTCACTGACTTTTTACCCAAACCTCAGTGCGAATTTTGAACTGCATGTAAAAATAATTGTTTTAGATTGAATAATCGTTTTGAATAAACGGGTTTGCAGCCAGTTGTGCGATTGTTATATTTTCCAGGTAGTCATTTATAAGTTTATCAAGCCCCTCCCATAACGGGAGTGTCTTACATTCTGATGCACGGGAACATTCTTTTTCTCCGGCGGCAAGACAATAAACAGGAGATAATGTTCCTTCTGTTAAAAGAAGGATACTGCGTACGGTATATTCTTCCGGTTTTTTAACAAGCTTGTATCCGCCGCCTTTTCCGCGAAGACCTTCAAGATAATTTTCTTTTACGAGCAAAGCTATAATGCTTTCAAGATACTTTTTGGAAATATCCTGTCTGTCAGAAATTTCTTTTAAAGGAATGTATTCACCGGTGTTGTGCTCGGCTAAATCTATCATTACGCGCAGGGCGTATCTTCCTCTGGTTGATACAAGCATATTTCCTCCATGTGTTTATGTTTATTTGAAGCCGGCTTCAAATTTAAGTTTTAAATTTCAGTCGGCTTCAAAGGCAGAATCAATTTTTGCCAGGGCTTTTTCGGCTACTTCATTATCCGGAATAAGATTAATGATGCTGCAAAGTTTTCCGTTGGCAACCATCTGCCGTGCTTTTTCTTTGCCAATTCCGCGGCTGGCCATATAAAACAGCAGGTTTTCATCTATTTTGCCAAGGGTTGCACCGTGGTTTCCTACAACATCTTCTTCATCACAAAGAATGATTGGTGTTGTTTTATTTACGGCTTCATCGCTTAAAATTAAAACATCTTCAAGTTCATTGCCTTCAGAACCTGCACAGCCGCGGATAAAGTCAATTGTACCTTTGTAATTTTTGTATGCTTTGCCTAAAAGTACGCCCTGCGCGTTGAAATTGCTTTTCGACCTTTCGCCTGTGTGCCGGGCAATGTTGTTTATGTCAAGGCATTCGCTTCCGTCGCTCATGTAGGCAAGCTGGTCATCAACTTCGGCCTCTTTTCCATTAAGATAAGACTTTAAGGCAAGCCATGATTTTTCTGCACCAAAGTTTGCACGAACGACAGAAAGTTTTGCATTTTTTGCATTGCATGAAACAATGTCACTTGCAAAGATAACGTTCTTGTCTAAAAACTGTGCGTGACTTATTTTTACGCTGGCATTTTCGTCCAGAAGGCAGACAATTCTGACAGCTGCAAAAGCAGGTTTGTTTTTTCCGTCTGAATTTTTATCTGCATTTTTATCTGTTGTATTTGAAGAAAAATCAAAAACAAAGTTCGAAGCAGTGTTTTTTTCTGCCTGAATAACAAAAAGTCCCGCGTATTCATCCGATGGCCCAAGTTCCAGCTTAATCAGCACGCTTTTTTCGATGCCACAATCAGCGCCTATCTGCGCGCCGGTATTTTCTTTTACAGAAAAAATCTTTGTTTCAACATTCTGGTTTTTAAACCATTCACAGAATGTGTTTCCGAGCGCGCCTTCAATTTCTTTTCCTGAAACAAGCTTTTCAAGCTTGCTGAAATCACCGTCAGAAACGCTCACGTTTTGTGCATTGTTTTGTATATTAAGCTTTCCTTTTCCGTTGAGCTTTTCCGGAGCAGGAATTGAGGATTCGTTTATTTTTAAGTAACACCAGGTTTTTACTGGAAGTGCGCTTGCATTTATCGTAATCATTTTGTTTTCCATCAGCCGATTGCTCCTTCCATTTCAAGTTTGATAAGGTTATTCATTTCTACGGCGTATTCAAGCGGCAGTTCTTTTGCTACAGGATTTGCAAAGCCTGTTACTATCATCTGTCTTGCTTCTTCTTCGCTTATTCCGCGGCTCATCAGATAGAAAATTGCATCTTCAGAAATCTTTCCGATTTTTGCTTCGTGACCTAAATCAGCATCGCTTGTACGTACATCCATTGAAGGAATTGTGTCTGAGCGCGAAATGTTGTCGAGCATGAGCGAAGCACAGCTTACAGAAGATTTTGCGCGCTTTGCGTTTTCTTTTATTTCGATTGAGCTTCGGAAGGTATTTTTTCCGCCGCTTTTAGAAATTGATTTTGCATTTACGAACGAGGTTGTGTCTTTTCCGATATGGACAACGCGCGTTCCTGTGTCTAAGTCCTGTCCGTTGCCTGAGAAGGTAATTCCTGTGTATTCGCTTTTTGAGCGGTCACCTTTAAGAATACTGGTCGGGTAGAGGTAAGAAGTGTGAGATCCGAACGAGCCTGAAATCCATTCGATTGTACCGCCTTCTTCTACGATTGCACGTTTGGAGTTAAGGTTGTACATGTTTTTTGACCAGTTTTCAATCGTTGAATAGCGGACGGTAGAATTTTTTCCGACATAGATTTCTACGCAGCCTGCGTGCAGGTTTGCAACATTGTATTTAGGTGCTGAACAGCCTTCAATAAAGTGAAGGTATGCGTCATCGTCAACGATAATAAGCGTATGTTCAAACTGTCCGGCTCCTGCTGCATTTAAGCGGAAATAGGATTGAAGCGGAATGTCTAAGTGTACGCCTTTAGGAACGTATACAAAGGAACCGCCTGACCATACTGCACCGTGCAGAGCCAGGAATTTATGTTCATTTGGCGGCAAAAGATGCATGAATTTGCTTCTTGCAAGTTCTGCGTATTCGCCTGTAAGGCCGCTTTCTATGTCCGTGTAAATTACGCCCTGTTCCTGAACTTCTTTTTTTACATTGTGGTAAACAAGTTCTGAATCGTATTGAGCGCCAACACCTGCTAAGGCTTCGCGCTCTGCCTGAGGAATTCCTAAGCGTTCAAAGGTGTTTTTTATGTCTTCAGGAACTTCTTCCCATTTGCCTTTCATGCTTGTGTTGGCACGAACATAGGAAGAAATTGAATCCATGTTAAGTCCTTCAAGGGAAGGTCCCCAGTCCGGCACCGGAATTGAATTGTATAGTTCAAGCGATTTAAGACGGAATTCTTTCATCCATTCAGGATCGTTTTTTTCTTTTGAAATTGTTTCTACTATTTCCTTTGTAAGTCCGTTTTCAAGGCGATAAAAGTCTTTTTCATCGTCCTTAAAGTCGTACATACTGCGGTTTATATCATCAATCTGTGATTTCTTCTTCATATAAAATCCTAATCTTTATGCTACTATGCTGCGGCTCGCATTTTTGCTGCGTTACAGGCACAGTCTTTTACGCGGTTAAAAAGCGTTCAAAACCGTTTTTGTTGATTTCTTCTACAAGTTCAGCACCGCCGGTTTCTACAATGTGACCTTTTACAAGCACATGCGCATAGTCTACTTTAAGGCTTTCAAGAATCTTTGTGCTGTGTGTAATAATCAATAATGCGCCGTCATCTTTCTGCTGGTATGCTTCAATTCCCTTGGAAACTGTGCGGACTGCGTCAACGTCAAGGCCGGAATCTGTTTCGTCAAGAATTGCAAACTTTGGCTCAAGCATTAAAAGCTGTAAGATTTCTGCCTTTTTGCGCTCTCCGCCGGAAAAACCTACGTTTAAGTCGCGGTCTGCATAAGAAAAATCCATGTTCAAAAGCTTCATCTTTTCTTCCATGGTTTTACGAACCTGAAAAAGATTCTGTCTTTTGCCGGTTATCTGTTCCATTGCGCTGCGGATGAACTTTGTTACCGTAATGCCTGGAATTTCTATCGGGCTCTGGAAGGTCATAAACATTCCGAGCTTTGCGCGCTTGTCCGGGCTGTATTCTGTTATGTCTTCGCCGGAAAATATAATCTTTCCGCTGTTTACTGTGTATGAAGGATGTCCCATTAAGACGTTGCCTAAGGTTGATTTTCCGGCTCCGTTAGGCCCTAAAAGGATATGTGTTTCGCCAGGTTTTATTTCCAAATTGATTTTTGAAAGAATCTGTTTTTCTTTGATGCCGGCAGACAAATCAGCTGCGGATAGTAAAATGTTTCCCATAGAAACTCCGTGTATTATAATTTTTGAACGTTTTGTTCTGTTAAGGAGGGCAGAAAAAGCAGCCCTTGTAACTTAGAATATACTGAAAAAATACATAATAATCAATCAAAAAACTGGCGGTTTGGTAGGTTAATCGTCGGTTTTGCCAGTACAAAAAAAATATGCGCCAGCTTGTGGCGCATACGATAAGTTTTTTGAGTAAGGATAATAAACCTGTATTTATTCTGTTTAGATTACTGTTCCGCTTGGAATTGTAACGCCTTTTCGTATTACTACGATTCCATCAGAAACATAGAATAATCCGTGGTCACCGTCTTCGTATTTTTTCCCGTCTACGTTAATGCGGCAGTTATCTCCTATGCAGGAGTTTTTATCGATAATTGCTTTTGCAATCTTACAGTTTTTACCGATTCCCATAAGCGGAACGCCTTTTTTGATTTTATTTTCTTTGTCAAAATAAGATTCGTAAAAGTCGCTACCCATTGTAATTACTCCGTCCAATTCCGTGCCGGATTCAATTACAGAACGGATTCCGATTACAGAATGATTGATTTTAGCCCTTGTAATTACACAGCCTTCTGCTGCTGTAGAATTTTTAAGCACGGCTTCGTTAAGTTTTGAAGGCGGAAGGTTACGCAGTGTTGTGTAAATCGGACCGTTTTCATCATAAAAGTTAAACGGTGGATTTATATCTGTAAGTGCAAGTGTTGCATTGTAAAAACTTTCGATTGTTCCGATATCTTCCCAGTAGCCGTTGAAAATATATGAATTAATATGTTTTGTGTTTACAGCCATCGGAATAATTTCTTTTCCGAAGTCCGTATAGTCATTGTTTTTAAGAAGTTCTTCCATTACCGGAGCGTTGAAAATGTAAATACCCATAGAGGCAAGGTATTCTTTTTCTTTCGGTAAATCTCCTCTTGTTTTTGCAGGAATTTTCCATTCGTCGATATTTAAGTCTTTGGCAGGTTTTTCCATAAATTCAGAGATGCGGCGGTTAGAATCAATTTTCATAATTCCGAAGCCTGAAGCATCCTTGCGGTTTACGGCTGTTGCTGCAATTGTAATGTCTGCCTTTGAATCAAGGTGTGCCTGCATGAATGCGCGTAAATCCATGCGGTAAAGCTGATCACCGGAAAGAATTATATAGTGTGTCGGATTCTGGGATTTAAAGTGAATGAAATTTTTTCGGACAGCATCTGCCGTTCCTTCGTACCAGCCTGAAGAATTTTCCAAAGTCTGTTCGGCTGCAAGAATTTCAACGAATCCGCCTGAAAAGCGGTCAAAAGTATAGGCCTTGGAAATGTGCATGTGCAAAGAAGCAGAATTGAACTGTGTTACAAGATAAATCTTTTTATAGCCTGAATTTATACAGTTAGAAATCGGAATATCTACAATTCTGTAGCGTCCGCCGAACGGAACTGCCGGTTTAGAACGTTCTTTTGTAAGTGGATAAAGTCTTGTGCCTTTGCCACCGCCTAAAATAATTGCTGCAACCCTGATTTCATCAATTTCTGCCATTTTTTAATCTCCTGCGCCGGTTTGCCCGAACGGTTTTTGTGGTTTTGTTTAATTTATAAGAAAATTATAAATCCATATTTTAGATTTTACAAATAAATAAAAAAGAATTAGTTAACAACAATTTTGAAATTCCGATAATTATAGTAAGGAAATAAACTCCTATAAGGCAGGTAATAAAGAGATGATACGCGGATTGTACACAGGCGCAAGCGGAATGAATGCACAGCAGCACAGACTTGATGCAATTTCTAATAATCTGGCAAATGTTGATACGGCAGGCTATAAGCGCGATGTAACGGTCAGCAAATCTTTTTCTGAACTTTTAATAAGAAGATGTGACGCTGACGGAGTTTATACAACAACTTTTGGTTCAGCAGACGCAGCCCCGGTTGTCGGAAAACTTGGTTTGGGCGTAGAAGCCAATGAAAATTATACGGATTTTCAGCAGGGCTCTTTCCGCCTGACAGATGCAAATACTGATTTAGCTTTAAGCGGTGAAGGTTTCTTTGCCGTCATGACACCTTATGGTGAACGTTATACACGCAACGGAAACTTTTTTGTTGGTAAAGAAGGAATTCTTGAAACTAAAGACGGTTATCCTGTTCTTGGTGAAAACGGTTTGATTCATGTTTCTGACGATCAGTTTAAGGTTAATGAAAACGGTATGATTTATAACCTTGCAGATAATTCTGTAATAGACAGATTCCGTACTGTTCGTTTTGATAACGAACGTTATTTACAGAAAATGGGTTCAAGTCTTTATGCTTCTAACGATATTTCTGGAGAAGCATATATTGCAGAAGGCGATGAGCGTCCGACTTTTTTGCAGGGCTATATGGAAACCAGCAACGTAAACGTTGTAAATGAAATGGTTCAGATGATAGAAGTTAACCGTGCTTACGAAGCAAACCAGAAGACGATTCAAAGCCAGGATACGATGTTAAGCAATTTGTGGTCTCGCGTTGCCACACGCCGCGGATAATCAGGAGAAAATAAATGGTACGAAGTTTATGGACAGCAGCAACAGGAATGAACGGACAGCAGTCAAATATTGACGCTATTTCACATAACCTTTCCAATGTAAACACAACCGGCTATAAACAGCAGCGGGTTGAATTTGAAGACCTTATCTATCAGAACATAAAAACTGCCGGAACTCCTGCTACAGAAGATACTGTTAATCCTGTAGGAATTCAGCAGGGAGCCGGTGTTAGGGTAGGTGCTACACAGCGTGTATTTACTCAGGGCTCTTTGCAGAATACCGGAGTTGATACAGACCTTGCAATTGTTGGAGACGGTTTCTTCCGTGTGCAGAAATACGACGGAAGCTATGCCTATACCCGTGACGGTACATTTAAAGTTGATATGACTGGTCAGCTTGTAAATAACAATGGTCTTCGCGTAATGCCTGAAATTATTCTTCCTGAAGGATATGACATTCATACTCTTGCAATCAGCGATGACGGTCGTGTAACAGTAAAAATAAATGGTGAAAAAACACCTACTCTTGTAGGACAGATGGAACTTTACCGTTTTCCGAATGCAGTAGGCCTTAAAGCCAACGGAGACAATCTTTATACAGTAACAAACGCAAGCGGACAGCCGATTGCCGGTCGCCCGGGATATGAAGGTATGGGTGTTACAAAGCACAAGTTTGTTGAAATGTCCAACGTTTCTGTTGTAAACGAAATGGTTCAGATGATTGTAGCACAGCGTGCTTACGAATTTAACAGTAAGGCAATTCAGACAAGCGATACAATGCTTAATACAGCCGTAAACCTTAAACGCTAGTTTTAGGACTTTGTAATGAAATCTGCGGCGGTAAATGAACGGAATATTGTGCGGGAATAAAATAGAGGGGAATTTATGACAATCGGACAAATTGCATCTTCACAGATTTATGGAACAGAAGCGATTCAATCGGGTAAAATCCGCAGTGAAAAAAGCATGTTTGAAAATCTTCTTTCTGAAATAAAAACAGAAAAATATGAAGGAGTCGGAAAAAACGTTTCTTCTAGTCAGATTGTCGAAAAAGGTCACATAAACGGTGATTGGAACCGCGGTTTTGCAGGAACTTATACAGCCGAAAGTGACAAAAACTCTTTACCGCAGGGAGCTGCCGCAAATTCAGCATTCCGTCCTTCAGATAAAAAAATTGACAGAACTAGCAAACTTTACGAAAAATCACTGGAACTTGAATCTTATTTTGTAAAAATGCTTGTTTCTTCTATGCGCAAAACAGTCGTAAAGGCCAACGGAAATTCCAACTATGCCCAGTCAATGTACGAAGACATGATGTACGACGAATACACAAACGCCCTTACAAAAAATGCACACTTCGGCATTGCAGACCAGATTTATCTGGAACTGAATGTGTAAATAAGTTCAAACAGACACAGAATTTCACATTCAAACTTACACAACATCAACTTTATCAACTACAAGATAACTTCGCATTATTCCGTCTTCTTCTCGGACGATAAACGTTCCTTCAACTTCAATTTCTGTTAAATGCTTCGGGAACTTTATTGATTTTTCGGCTTTTAATAAGTCAAAGCCGGCTGAACAGCAGCCTGCAATATCATTTACGATTATGCATTGAAAAAGCGGCCCTTCATTAATGTCTTTATTTTCGTAATATGTACCGCGCATCTTGATTCTTGTGCCGTTAAAATTTTCGGCTTCCATCAGCATGTTGTAAACCTGCGCATAAAGAATCGTTGTACCGAGTTTTGTTAAATCAAGTGTCTTTTTTGAATTTGCTGCCGGTGCTGCAGAAACACAAAGGTTTACGAATAACAAAAATCCTGCTGCAAATATAATTATTTTTTTCATATTAATCCTGAAATAAATCCGCGAGTATACTATTAACAGAATGAAGTAATGTCAATTTCCTTTCCGTAGCGAAGATAAAAAAGGCAGACCTTTATTTTTTCAGCCGGTACGTTAAAAAGTTCTGATGCTGCAAGTCTGTAACATTTTTGCTGTTCATAATATTTTTCAGGAATGATTTTTTCATCTGTTTTGTAGTCTACAATAAGATAAGAGTTGTCCGGATTTTTTATTATTAAATCCATTGTTCCGCGGATAATTTTTCCATTAAAGCTGTGAAGGAATTTATATTCTGCCTTGTGCCATGTTGAGTTTTTTAAAGCAGAACCGCAGGCGGATCCGGTAAAATATTCAGTCATTTTTCTGCAGGTTTGTGCAATTTTTTCAAGCTGTATGGAAGTCAGCTGTCCTTTATAATTTGAAGGTACAAAGAAGTTTTCAGGCGTAATTCCGTTTGCAAAGGCTTCAAGATAGGCGTGGGCTAAAGTTCCAAAATCATTAGCACTGAATCCTTTTTTTGAAGTTTGCTCCAGAAGGGAAGTTAACTCTGGAAATATAATTTTGTCAGCGGAAATTTCATCCGTATTAGAAAAGTCGGATTTTTCGAGCGAACTTGGCGAAATGTATCTTGATTCAATTATTTCTTTTTTTATTACAGAGTTTTCATTTATTTCGCTGTATTTGCCCGCGGCTTTACTGATAAATTCAAGTTTTTCGTTAAGATTATTCTTTCTCTCAGCAGAAATGCTCTTAATTAGTTCAGTTTTGTATACAGGTTCAATTGAATTATAGTCAAATTCCGGAAGAATTTCGTCATCTTTTGCAAAAATTGTTTTGCCGCGGGCAAATTCGCTGTCGCCTGTAATTTCAGGATAGTAAAATTTCAATATTCTTTGCAGGCAGTTTTCAGATGCAGTTTGCTTATCTTCATCCGATTTTTTATCTTTTGATTTTGTATCCTTTGGCTCAGAAAAAGATCCTGTAATATAAGCTTCATGTTCTGCGCGCGTAATTCCAACATAAATTAACCGAAGGAATTCTGCCATATTCTTTTTACGTTCTTTTTCACTTTGAAGCAAATAAAAATAGTTACTTTTTTTGCCGTTAAGGTTTACCGTAATTCCGAATTCATCATCAAAAAATACCTGCTGCAAATCCGGTCTTGGCTGCGGATTCTTAAAACAGCCGAGTACAAAAACTACTTTAAACTGCAAGCCCTTGCTTTTGTGAATCGTCATTATTTTTACGGCATCACGTTCTTCCATAGGATAGCTTATGTCGCTGTCTTCAATGCTGCTAGAATCCCCTAAAGCCGAAGTTTCCTTATCTTTTTCTATTGAAAGCTGATCAACTAGCCATGTTAAGCCGTAGCCGTTTTCGTCAGCCTGCCGGGCAATTTCAAAAAGCAAGTCATATTGTTCGCCGTAAAGAGAAACTGTTTTGTTCCACATTGTTTCGTAGCGGTAGCCGTATTCATACCATAGTTTTGTAATTACCTGCGTAAGCGGGTGGCTTAAAGAAAATTCTGTAAATTCTTTTTGAAGTTCAATTGCTGCCTGATATTTTTTATTTTCTGCCGCGCTTATATTTAATTCCGCCGTAAAATCTGAATTTAGTCGGGCAATAATTTCTTCAACGGATTTTTCTGAAAGATTTACAAACGGTGAACGCAAAAAAGACGCAAAACTGAGCGTGTCTCCAGGATAAACGCAAAGGCGCAAAAAATTATATATATCATTTACCGGTGCTTCGGCAAAAATATTTTTCTGTGCATCGGTTGTATACTGAATGCCTGCGCGGTTTAAATATCTTGTTAAATATTTTCTGTTTGTGCGCGAACGGTCAAGAATTGCAATGTCCCTGTACTGAAGTCGCTTTCCGTCCGGAAGCGTTTTTCCAACCAGTGTAAGAATCTTGTGCGCAATAAAATATGCTTCCTGATCATTGGCAGAAATAAAGGCATCTTTTTCAGATTCTGCTTCTATGCCGTCTTTTTTAAGCCGCTTTAGAATTGGTTCTACATTTGAATTGTAAATGCAGAAGTGCAGTGGAATGAAATAATTTTCTGCCGCCTTCTTTCTGTCATTATCTTCCTCTAAAGCCGGATTTTTTAGCGCTGCATTGTTTTCTGCAAATGCTGCTTCAAAATCTTCTGCAGGATTTTCCGGGAATACCCAGAATTGAGGATTAGAATCATTTATTCTGTCACGCTGCAAAACTTTTTTTAACGAGCCGTTTTTATTTGATTCGGCATAGCCGCCAAAAATCTGGTTAAACGCTTTTAAAAGATTTTTTGACGAACGGTAATTGTAGACCATTTGAAGCGGCTCTACATTCAAATCTTTTGCAAGCTGTTTAAAAACTGAAACATCTGCTCCGCGGAATTTATAAATAGACTGTTTTTCATCGCCGACAAAAAACAGCTTACCCTTGTTGTTCCCGTTTTTATCCTGTTCGTTCAGAATAAAAAGCAAATCGCGGTTTTTATTATTATTGTCCTGAAATTCGTCTATCATTATTGCCTGATAGGCTTTCTGTTCCTGAAGCCTTAAATCTTCCTGTTCGCATAAAGCTTTTAATGCCAGTTCCGAAACATCTTTAAAAGAAAGTTTTCCCGAACTTCGCTTAAGCGTGTTTACCTGAACAAGCAGTTTGTCAAGAAGTTCAAGAAGCCGCCTTATGTTTTTTAATTCAAGAATATAAGAGGCAATTGGTGCTATTTTAGTATTTATTAAATAAGGAAGCCCTGAATCTTTATTAAAAAGTGCCTGTAAATCGCGTGTGTAGCCTGCAAGCCTCTGACTAAAGCATGCAGATTTAAGCCAGCTGTAAAAATCAGATACAGAAGCAAGAGTTTCTTCGCTTTCCAGGTTTTCAGCTGTAAGTTTTGCAGGCTGAGGAAGATTTAAAAGCAAATTGCTTTCTTCGTATTTATCAAGCGGAAGAAATTTTTTAAGTTCAGAAAAATATGGGGTATCTTTTTTAGAAGGATAAAGCTCTGCGGCAACGTTTATAATATTTGCAAGTATTGTGTTAAAAGAGCCTTCGTCATTGCGGGCAAAAAAACTGTTCCATTCATTGCAAAGCCACTCTTTCTGTTTTTCAAGTTTTTCTTCAAAAAAGAAGGCAGAATCAACTATGGAAGTATAGTTTAAGATTGTGTCAGTAAAAAGTTTTTTTGCCGCATGCTGGAAATTTCCGGGCGGTGCAAAAAGCTGGATTGCTGTATCATTGCGGTTTTCCATAATAAACGGAAAGGCAATGTTTTCAATTTCTTTTGCCATGTCCGCTGAACCTGTAGAAAAATCCGGGCGGATTCCATAACGGTTTGCAACCTGCCGTACAACAGAACCGCAGTATGAATCCAAAGTCTGAATATTTGATTCAGCAAAATTTTCTACGGCTTTTTTTGCCCGTTGCTTTTCTTCTGCCGGCGTTTCAGGATGTTCTGCAAAAAAACTTAAGATTTCATAAATTCGCTGATACATTTCTGAAGCAGCTTTATTTGTAAAGGTTAATGTTAGAATCTGTTCGACAGGAATATTCTTGCTCATTACAAGCCATGCAAAACGTGTTGCAAGAACCTGTGTTTTTCCGGAACCTGCGCCGGCAGAAACAATTGTGTTGCCTTCGGCACAGCATGCTTTTTTCTGCTGGTCATCGAGTTTTTTATCAAGTAAATCAAGATATTCATAGTTATTCATCTATCTTTTCTCCGGAAACGTCAAAAGTGGTTCTGCATACTGTTTTAAAACTGCATGAAGTACAGGTTTCGTATGGTTTTATTCCCATTTCTTTTAATGAAAAATCCATTTTTGAAACTTTTTCTGCAAATACGTCACAATAGCGCAAAAAACATTTTAAGGTGGCTTCATATTCTTCAGGAGATACGGTTGTAAGTTTTTTGTCCGGATCGAACGGTTTTGCGCTTTCATCTACAACCTTTAAAAAGTACCTGTCTTTTATTGAAAAAAAATACCCGCGCGAGATTTTTGCTTCGCTGTGGTTTTCATTCCATAAAGTGATATAGGCTGCCATCTGAAAATTAGAAAGTAATTTTTCGCCTGTCAGCAAAGAACCGGCAAGATTAGAATCAGGCCTTACAGTACAATCCTGAATTTTAGGAAAGGCACTGCTGCTTTTTGCTGAACTTTTATAATCGACTATTGAAACATTTCCGTTTTCGTCAGTTAAAATACAGTCAATCTTTCCTGTTATGTAATAGCCTGCGTCAGCGCATTCTGTATCGCAAGATGTACTATTGTTATCGCCAGCTTTTGCGCTGCATGATTTACCTTTGCAGTTAAGCCAGCTTTCGGCATCATAGACAATGTGTCCGCCAAATCCTTTGTTTTCGCCCTGGCAGAAAACACGCATTACTTCAAGAATTTCAGCGGTATAGGATTCAATTTGAGAATCAAGCACAGTAAGGGCAATAGGGCTGTCTTTAAAATTCTGTTCCGGCGATAAAAAAGCCTGTTTTACGCATTTTGTTACAAGAGGCTTTATAACTGTTTCTTCGTCCGGAAGTTTCCCTTCGGAATTGGTTACAGGAAGTTTTTTTCCTTTAAATTCTTTCATAAAAAGTTCAAGAATTTTATGAAGAATGTTTCCGTTATCATAATTTGAAAAAAGTTCTGTATCCAGAGAATCTTCTTCTATATTAAGAACCTGATTTAAAACCCATCTGCGCGGGCACTTGAAAAACGCATTTAAATCACTTGTTGAAATATGAAGGTTTTCAGGTGTTGGAAGAGGTTTAGTATATTGTCCGCGTTTTTTGCAGAGTTTTTCAGTTATTATCGATGATATGTTTTTGACAGAGGAAGCTCCTATTCCATCGATAAAAAGATTTTTACCGGACTTTGCGGAGCCTTGCGTAGAAAGACTTTCAACCGTTTCCTCGGAAGCTATATTCCGTTTCTGCCACATTTCAAACGTTGATTTCTGATTTTCTGTAATTTTTGCAGGAAAATCCGCGCGTCCTATAAAATAATCTTTTTCCTGCGTTATAAAATCATTTTCTTCCTGTTTTATTTCTTCTGCCTGATTTTTTTCTTTTGAGCTTACAAAAAAACTGTGTGGAATTGTAAAGCCTGAAAATCCCTGTTCGGCAGAAGAAAAAAATGCCTTGTCCTTTGCGTAAAGCTTAATAAAAGCCGTACTTGCAATGTCTGAATCAATAAGCCCGAGGGATTTTCTTTTTTCTTTATTTAAGAAAGTTAAATGCTTGTTCTGCACGGTAAGCGCTTTCTGGTTTGCGTTTATTACAAACTGATATTCAAAAGCGGCGCACGAAGCGACTTTATAGTCAAAAACAGAAATGCCTTCGGTAGAATGCTGCATCTGGTAAGTTTTTGTTTCAATGTGAGTTATAAAAAAACTGAACGGATTTTTTATATGGATATCATAGCTTGTTTCTATATCAATCAGGCTGGAAAGTTCAGCAAGACACTGTCCTAAAATCAAATCCGATTGTTCGCTGAAGTTGTCTTTTGCTAAAAGTGTTTCGCGGAAGTTGAACCATGCAAGGCGTACGTCAGAAAAGGTTTTTGCCGTACTGAAATTCAATACACATTTTTTTAATTTTCTGTAAAGTGCAAGTTCCCTTTCTGTTGTATTGCCTGAAATTCCTGAAGAAAGCGAAAGCTCCCAGACATCAAGTAATTTTGTATCGTCCGGGGAATTTTTATAGCTGTAAAGGCATTTACGATTAAAGCCTTCGCGAATCAGGTTTTCATTACATTCTTTTTCCAGCCACGGAACGTACATGTCGGTAAGTAAAGTGCGTACGCTGTCGTAAGAAAAATTATTGTCGATGCATGCTTTTATTTCGTTAAAAATCTGACCTGCACAGCTTTTTGTATATGAAGAACCTGAACGCATAATATATGGAATTGAATACAGTTCGAGCTCTCGTTCGACATACGGTTTTAGAGTTTGAATTTCAGGTACGTTTAGTGCAATTGAAGTCCACGGAACATTGTTTTTATCATGCAGTTCGCGGATTTTTAATGCTGCTTTTCTAAGTTCTGTCCGTGCATTTGAATAAGTAATGATTTCAGGCCGGCATTCGACATTTTGTGTATATTCGGCATTTTTGGCGTTACCTGTAATTTTGGTGTTGCCAGAGTTGGCGACATCTATCGTTGAAATTAGCGTAAGGTTTGGAGCTTTTGCAAAAGGTTCCTTATAATCTGCAAAATCTTCCAGAAGCTCAGGGAAGAAAAGAATGAAATGCGGTGTGCCGCCTGTACCCGCCACGTTATCAATCCCTCCGCCTTCTGTTTCAGTTCCGGCTTCATTTTCAGTTCCGGATGAAAAATCAATTTCTTCCCATGAAGGTTCAAATAGATGATTTTCTTCAAGAAATTTTTTATATTCCGTGTATAGAAAAAGCAAATCCTGATTTTCTTCATCTTTCAGGCTGTTTTCAAATTTTGTTTTATCGGCTTTATCAAAGTATTTTTTCCATGTGCCAAGCGAAGGAAGAATCGAAGAAATCCAAGAGTAGAAAGAATCAGAAGTCTGTACATATTCGCTTGTAATGATTTTTTTTAAAAGAGGTTCTTTATTGGCTGCAATACATGCCTTGTTGCTTTCTATAATCTGCATTGCAAAAATCTTTCGCAAAAGCGAAGGAACTGCGTTTGCATCTTTTTTGCGGATTTTTATGTTTGAACCTTTGAAAGAATCCCAGGCAATAAAGCGCTCTGCAGGTACTGCTTTTTGCTGTGTTTTTGTAATAACCCATTCAGCCCAGCTTGTTGCATCAATATCGGTCGGAAAAACAAAAAATACATTTTCGTTTTTTATATTCTGTGTAAGTGCATTTTTTATTAAATCTAAAATTGAATTAGCGGAATCTGACTTTTCTTTCATAGTTTCAAAAAGTATAGCATAAAAAATGCTGATAAGCTATTATAAATGTATGTCCAAAATACAATTACCATTGAACTTGAACGGTGTACATCTGCACTTTGTCGGTATAAAAGGAACCGGCATGGCAGCCCTTGTTGAAATTGCCCATAAGCGCGGAGCTGTTATTACAGGAAGCGATGTATCTGAACGTTTTTATACTGATGAAATTCTTGAAAATCTTGGAATTAAGGCAAAGCCTTTTTCTGAAGGAAATATAAATGATTCCATACAGTTTGTAATCTATTCTTCTGCATATAATGTTTCAAAAAATCCTGATTTAAAAGAAGCCGTAAAGTGCGGAATACCTATGATGCTTTATTCAGAAGCATTAGGAAGCCTTTCAGAATCGGCTTATTCAAGCGCGGTCTGTGGCGTTCATGGAAAGACAACAACAACAGGTCTTGCAGGAACCATTCTTGAAAATCTTCCGTTGCCTTGCCAGATTCTTGCAGGCAGCAGAATAAGCTCATTTGGCGATTCCTGTACGGTTACAAATGCGGCATATACAGACAAGGCTGAACAGAAAAAATACTTTGTTGCAGAAACCTGCGAATATCAGCGGCACTTTATGGCGTATTCGCCAAAAAAAATAATTTTAACCAGCGTAGAAAGTGACCATCAGGATTTTTATCCGACTTATAACGACATCCGCGATGCATTCGTTGATTTTATCTGCAAATTACCGGAAGGCGGTCAGCTCATTTATTGTGCCGATGAAAAAGGTGCCGTTGAAGCCTCTGAAATTGCAGCTAAGCGCAGACCGGACATAAAAATGATTCCTTATGGTGAAGCTGCCGTAAATAAATCATCTGAAAACAGCGGTGCAATAACCGGCTATAAACTGACTTTCGGCAATGTTGAAAACGGTTTTCAGACATTTAATATAGAAGGACTTGGCGATTTTAAACTTTGCGTTCCGGGAAAACATCTTGTCCGCAATGCATGTGCGGCAATTGCATTATCGTGCGAACTTCTAAAAGAAGCAGGCTTAAATCCTTTTGATTATATTGAAAAAATCCGCGAAGGCGTTGCTTCGTTTAAAGGCGGAAAACGCCGCAGCGAAGTTACAGGCATTACAAAAAACGCCTGTGGAGATTCTGTCATTTTTATAGATGATTACGCTCATCATCCAACGGCAATAAAAACAACTCTTGCTGGCTACCGCGATTTTTACAAAGGCAGAAAAATTATAGTTGATTTTATGTCGCATACGTATTCAAGAACTGCCTCATTATTCGATGAATTTGCATTCAGTTTTGATTCTGCTGATAAAATCATTCTTCATAAAATTTATTCATCAGCCAGAGAAAATGCATCGGATTTTTCTGTAACAGGCAGAAAATTATATGAAAAGGCTAAAGAAAGGTATACGGATATTCATTATTTTGAAGAAATCCTTGACGCAAAGCCTTTCCTGCTTGAAGAATTAAACAAAAAAGCCGGCGAAAAATATCCGGAAGGCTATTTATTCGTAACTTTAGGTGCCGGTGATAACTGGAAGATTGGTAAAGCTCTTTTTGAAGAACTTTCAAAAAAATAAGGAAGAAAAACTATGACAAGCATGACAGGCTACGCCTATAAAGAAATTTCAAACGAACAGGCAAATATTTCTGTAGAAATAAAATCCGTTAATTCAAGATATCTTGATTTATCTATAAACCTTCCGCCTTATCTAAGCCAGCTGGAAAATCGTTTAAGAGCCCTTGTTTCAGAAAAAGTTCAGCGCGGAAAAGTTGATGTATTTATCCGTGTAAAAAACTTTATTTCAAATGAAACCGTAACTGCTGATGTTGAAGCGGCAAAGTCATTTTATGCAGCATTACAAAAAGTTGCCCATGCACTTGGAAAGTCTGACGATGAAATTCCTCTTTCCCTTGTAACGGCTCAGAACGGAGTTTTAATCGTAAATCAGGAATACGATGTAGAAAAGTATTGGGCTAGCCTTGAACCTGTTTTTATTGAAGCACTTGATACTTTTATTGCCGACCGCAAAAGGGAAGGTGAAAACCTTTACAAGGACTTGCTTGAAAAGCTTGAAAAACTTGAAAAATGCGCGGCCTTTTTTAAGGAATGGCAGCCGAAAATGGAAGGCTATTTTAAAGACCTTATTACTAAAAAGTTTAATGAACTATTAGGCAGCGAAATCGATGACCAGCGTGTTATGACAGAAACTGCAGCAATGCTTGTAAAATATACGATTAACGAAGAAATCGTGCGGCTTTTAAGCCACCTTTCTGCATTGCGCAATGAAATGGCAAATAATCCATTCCCCGGAAAGAAAATGGATTTTATCTGCCAGGAAATTAACCGCGAAATCAATACCATAGGCAGTAAAAATCAGTTTGCAGAAGTTGGTGCAATGGTTGTAACTGCAAAAGATTCTATAGAAAATATCCGTGAACAATCCCGTAATGTTGAATAAGCTTTTGTAATTTGCTTTTTTTGCCGGACAGGAAATCCTGATTCCGGCTTTTTTTTTAATTGCAGGTGTCATTTGATGTACAGGTTTGGTAACAATTTGAGATACGTCTGTTTGATTTTTGAATCACAGTAGTTATTTTATGTTCGACTTTGAAGTATATTGCATATTTTTGAATGTAATAATGAACGAAAATGGTTGACTTTAAACGTATTTGTGCTAGTATGTTTATAGCAAGTTATCCAGAAGCTAAGAAACGCTACGGAGAAATTGCAGATTATAAAGAACTTGGCGGAAAGGATGACGGGGAAAAGGTTGTACTCCTTATCAATTATCTTTGCAAGATGAATGATGACCTTAAGATTCCGCACTGTATCAAATACTACGGTATAGACAGCTTTCCAACCGCTGTAGGTTTTGTTCTAAGAAAAAGTATTTCTCAGAACGCCTGCCGGAAATTGCAAAAATGCTATAGCCGATGCATGTACAGGATCCGCTCCTCGTCAGCCAGGTCAGAAAGAAATGGAAGAACTGCTTAAGTGCTGTTACTGCGACACTGACGTAAACTTCTAATTTAAAAAAGAAAACCGGATTTGTTTCACAGTTTGTGATGACAATTCGGTTTATACGCCTTCTTTTTAACCGGTCACATTGTTGACCGGTTTTTTTATGTCTGTCCATCTGTCCTTGCTTCAGGGACTCCTAAGTAATTCCCGGAACCAATCAGTCTATTTGAAAATATTATTTTCTTTGCTTTCATTAATGTCCTTTTTTATTTTTGCAATGTAGTTTGAAACCTGCCTTGTTGACATTCCTATTACGCGTGCAATGGCTTCATCGCTTGGGCATATTTTAAATCTATTGTTAAAAATCATCTGATTTTTATCTTTCCAGGCTTTTGTGTGCGTTAAATATTTTTCTTTAATTTTTTCATACCACGGAGATTCTTTTTCAAGTGCAGAAAGAATTAATTCATATTTTCGGTGATAAAAATATGAATTATCGCGAGTCCTTAAAAAACTTATTCTGATTTGTTCTTTTTGTTCAAGTTCCTGACACAATTCTTCGATTTTTTCTTTCAGCTGATTATTTTTATATCCGCAAAACTTAGTCACATATTCAATCTGATTTTCTTTAATGTAATAACAGGCTTTTAGGGCTAAAATCGTAAGTTTTTTCTGTTCTGTTGTTTTTCCCGGCCAAAATAAGGACTCTTTGTTATTTGTTGTTCTTGGCTTTGCTTTTTTCATAGAAGATTTATTTAACTTTTCAAAAACCAGCTCTTTTTCAATAACATCAGGATTATGGGCTATTTTATACTTTATCAGTTTAGGCAGATTTTCATCAGTTTCTATACAATCGTAACCGTTGCAGGCTTCCCCTGCATTATAATTGTCTATTATTTCCTGGAACAGCATCCATGACTGACAATTCAGCGTATGCTTTGTATAATCGTATTTTTTAGAATCCCTTTTAAATGAATTATATGTATTGTGAACATAAAGCTTAAAAAACGTATGAAAAAGGCTGATTTTTGGATCATATCGTTCAATCAGTTTTTTTATTTTGGGCTGAAGCTTCATTATTAAATCACTTCTAAGATCGGCAGATGTTTTTTCACCCGTGTATTTGTATAAGTTAAAATAAACTTCTGTTAAAAGTAACCATGCTGCTTTTTCAAATGTAATTTCTTTGTTCTTTACTTTTTCAGGGATTTTGTTGATTTCCTCGTACGTCATTTTTGCCTCCGGAAAACTTTTTATTTTGTAAAAAACGAAAAGCAAAATGCGTGCCAACGAATAGTAAATGTTAAGAAAACTTAAGAAGAGAATAATATGAGTTTTGAAAGAAAGACTTTAATTTATTATATTATAAGTAAATAATTGCTTGAGTAAGATAATTTTGATTTTAAAAGACAGATAAAATAAAGCAAATTTATAATGTTTTATGTTTACAGAATATTACATTTTTTTTTATAACAAAAATAATTGCGAAAATTAAAATATATATGAAAAAAAATGTAATTATCTTACAAAACCCGTGCAAACTTTTTAATGATTTCGGGAATCAGGGTTTCAAGCTTACCTTCAACGCTCATTCCGGAAGCATTTTTGTGTCCGCCACCGCCAAAAGAAGCTGCAATTTCGCTAACGTCTACTTTGTCGCGTGAACGGAAACCTGCCGTACAGGAATGTTCGGTTTCCTGCCGTACAAATGCTACGGCTTCAACACCTTCTATAGAAAGTAACAGCTGATACAAAGCATCAGAATCTCTGCCGTCTGCACCGTATTTTCTAGTATCTTCCATGGTTTCAGAAGTTAATATAAGTTTTCCGTTGCAGTAACGTTCAGCGGTCAAAAGAAGTTTACCTAAAAGTTTGCGTGTAAGGTATGGTTTTCCGCTGGTAATTTCATCATAGGTTGTTCTTGGATTGGCTCCGGCTTCTACCATCCTTGCTGTTGCCTTAAAAACTTCAGAAGAATCTGTAGTTAAAAACCTGAAAAAACCTGTATCAGTTGCCATCCCTGTAAAAAGAATGTCAGCCGCTGTTTTATCCAAAGCACCGACTACGCCTTCATAAAGCATCTGAACTATGCATGAGGCAGCAGGTGCTGTAGGATCTATAATTGCTGTAAAACCTTCTTCAACGCCTGAAGTTTTATGATGATCTATTACAAAGGTATCAAAACCTTTTAAATCGCCGTCAATTTCGCCAAGACGTGAAATTTCTGAACAGTCAACAATTATTAAACCTGTCTGATTTCGCTCTTCCTGAGAAAGAAAATCCATTGTTGAAGAAAAAAGATTTTCTTTATCCTTAATTTCCTGTCTTTTAAAAGGACCTGCAGAAAGAAGCTGATAGGGCTTGCCTTTTTTTTCAAGAATCCGGGCAACTCCAAGACTGCTTGAAACCGCATCGCCGTCAGGATCTTTGTGACCGGCTACAAGAAAAAAATTGTGATTATCTATAAACGAGTTAAAAGAATCAATCTGTGCTTTAGTAAGAATTTTCATATAGTCCTAAAAAAAATGAGTAAAATCCGTTATTATCACTGTAAGAATATATATGCATACAGTGCATAACGGCAACTTGTTAGATTAAGCCCAACATTATAGCTTTTATAGTATGCTTCCTGTTTTCTGCTTCATCCCAAACACGGCTGGCTGTGCTTTCAAATACTTCTTCAGTAACTTCCTGTTCCTTTACAGCCGGAAGACAATGCATAAAAATAGTACTTGAATCTCCGGTTTTAGCCATAAGATCAGCATTTACCTGATACGGACGCAAAAGGGCAGTTCTGTGCTCTTTAAGTGATTCTTCACCCATGGAAACCCATACATCAGTATAAAGACAGTTTGAACCTTTTACGATTTCCGGGTTATCACTTATTTCAATTTTTGCACCTGATTTTTCTGCAAAAGGCTTGCAGATTTCCTGAATCTGTTTGTCCGGGAAAAGTTCTGTCGGGCTGAAGATAGAAAAGTTTACTCCAAGTTTTGCACAAATAAGCATAAGGCTTCTTGCAACGTTATTTCTTCCGTCTCCGCAGAAAGTCATTTTAAGACCTTTAAGGGATTCAAAATTTTCTTTTAAAGTGAGCATATCGGCAAGAGCCTGAGTAGGGTGGAATTCATCGGTCAAACCATTGATTACAGGAATTCCTGAATATTTTGCAAGTGCTTCAACATGTTCCTGTTTAAAACCGCGGAATTCAATTGCGCTGAACATTCTGCCCAAAACTCTGGCTGTATCTTCAACACTTTCTTTTCCGCCTAGCTGAATGTCCTGTGTTGAAAGAAAAACAGGATGACCGCCTTCTTCTCCAAAAGCTGTTTCAAATGAACATCTTGTACGGGTAGAACGTTTTTCAAAAATTAAAGCAATGCTTTTACCTAAAAAACGCTGATGGATTTCGCCGCGATGTGATTCAGCTTTTACCTGTGCTGATAAATCCAGTAAAGCCAGAATTTCTTCCGGAGTCCAGTCAATCCAGTTAAGCAGCGAGCGGCCTTTAAAAGGTGCTTTAAAATTTTCCATAAGAAATCTTCCTCCGTACAAAAAAATAAAGACCTGCTGTATGGCAGGTCTATTAGCGACAATTGGGATTGAACCAATGACACTACGGATATGAGCCGTATGCTCTACCAACTGAGCTATGTCGCCGTGATGTTTGATAATATAACAAAGAATAAATCTTTGTGTCAAGTAGCTTTATAATAAAAGTTTTGTTTAGAAGAAGGCCAGATGCGCAATGCTTTGCAGCGCATATAGAACAATACGTACAGCTTTTATATAATATACAGCATGAACTATATAAAGGATTTGCTTAACATATATTTTGTATTTGCAAAAATCGGCAGCGTAACGTTTGGCGGCGGAATGGCAATGCTTCCGATTCTTGAGCGTGAGCTTGTAGATAAACGCCACTGGACAGAACCTGAAGAACTTCTTGATTTTTATGCCGTAAGCCAGTCAACTCCTGGAATTATTGCAGTAAACGTTGCAACATACATTGGTTACAAGCGGCTGGGCTTTTGGGGCGGTGTACTAGCAACAATTGGTGTCATAACGCCGTCTATTGTAATTATTTCAATTCTTGCAGCCTTTATCGGATCAATAGATAAAATTCTTTGGGTAAAGAGTGCCTTAAAAGGTATTAACATAGCAGTTGCCGCAAATTTAACTTACGGCACAATAGGCTTTGCAAAAAAAGCCGTTAAAAATGCTTTGGGCGTTTTCCTGTTTCTTGCAGCTTTTTTTGTAATTTTTATATTCAATATTTCAACCGTATGGATCATTTTTGCAGCAACTGCAATCGGGTTGTGCCAGCATTTTTATGTAAATCGTCCTTCCGTTCAAAAATCAGCTGAAAAAGAAGTTGATGCAGGCGATTTGAAGAATCCGTCAAATGGAGGCAAAAAATAATGATTCCTTCTCAGTTAGAACTGTTTTGCATTTTCTTTTATGTTGGACTTTTTACAATAGGCGGCGGACTTGTTGCAATTACTTTAATGCAGCAAACCATAGTTGATAAAGGTTATATAACTCCAGATATTTTCTATAACATGGTAGCAATATCTGAATCTACTCCAGGTCCAATCGGAATGAATATGGCAACCTATATCGGTTATAATTTTTACGGGATTCCGGGGGCTATTATTACAACTTTTGCGCAGGCATTACCGTCTTTAATTACTATTCTTTTAATCGCATATTTTCTGACTAACAAATTCAGCGAAAATCCTGTGGTAAAAAGCGTATTTAAAACATTACGTCCGGCAACCTGTGGATTAATCCTGTTTGCTGCAGTAAAAGTGTTTGTGCTTGCCCTGATGAACATTCCGCAGGAATTTACTTCTGTATTAAGTCCGGCAGGTTTTGTATCACTTTTTAAATGGCCATGCGTAGCTTTTTATGCTGTTGCAACAACATTGCTTTTTAAGACTAAAATTCATCCTGTATTGATTGTACTTGCTGGTGCGCTTTTCGGTGTACTTTTCCTGTAAAAAAAGATATAATAAAAGCTATGAGTACACACATTAATGCAAAAGATGGAGATATTGCTCCTTTAGTCCTTTTGCCGGGCGATCCGCTCCGCGCAAAGTTTATAGCAGAGAACTTCCTCGAAAATGCCGTTTGCTACAACGAAGTTCGTGGAATGTATGGTTTTACAGGAACATATAAAGGCAAAAAAGTTTCTGTTCAGGGAACAGGAATGGGACAGCCTTCATTATCAATTTATGTTACTGAACTTTTCCAGTTTTATAACGTACAGAAAGCAATCCGCGTAGGAACAGCCGGTGCCGTACAGCCGCAGACAGAATTGCGCGATACAATTCTTGCAAGTGCAGCCTGTTCAGATTCTTCATTGATTACACAGCGTTTTGGAAACCTTCATTTTGCACCGTATGCAAGTTTTAACCTGCTTTCAAAAGCAGCTCAGGTAGCTGAAGAAATGAAAGTTCGCTATGCAGTAGGTCCTTGCGCTTCAAGTGATTTATTCTATGACGATAATGAAAACTGGAAGACCTGGGCAAAATACGGCGTTCTGGCAATAGAAATGGAAGCTGCTGAATTATACACACTTGCTGCAAAATTCGGACGCGAAGCTCTGGCAATTCTTACAATCAGTGACCACATTTTGAAAGGTGGTGCAACAACTGCAGAAGAGCGTCAGCTTACTTTTAAAAATATGATTAATATTGCATTGGATACAATTACAGCATAGTTGCTGTTTATCAGGGGGAATAAAAAGTGAAACCTACATTATTGGTTCTTGCAGCTGGAATGGGCAGCCGCTATGGTGGAGTAAAACAGATAGATTCTGTTGGTCGCAACAATGAATGTCTTTTGGACTATGCAACTTATGACGCAAAAAAATGCGGATTCGGAAACGTAGTTTATATTATCCGCAAAGATATTGAACAGGATTTCCGCGAACGTCTTTTTGACCGCGTTGCAAAAAACTTTGATGCTTCTTATGTTTTCCAGACACATGATTCTCTTCTTACAAAAGAACAGATTGAAATTTCTGCAAACCGTAAAAAGCCGTGGGGAACAATTCACGCTTTGCTTTGTGCAAAAGATAAAATCAACGCGCCTTATGCAGTAATCAATGCTGATGACTACTATGGCCGTGATGCTTTCCAGACATTGGGAAATTATCTTTCTTCAATTTCTAATGACAGCACAGAACATGCAATGGTTGGCTACGTTCTTGGCAATACAATGAGCAAAAGCGGTTCAGTTTCACGCGGTGTATGTACTGAAGAAAACGGCTATCTTAAAACAATCGTTGAAAACTTAAAAATTTATTATGAAGGCGACAAAATAATCAGCCTTATAGACGATAAAAAAGTTGAAATGACCGGTAAAGAATGGGTAAGTATGAACTTATTCGGCTTTACTCCTTCTGCATTCGATCAGTTTGAACTTTACTGGGAAAACTTTATTAAAAATAACGTTACTTCCGAAAAAGCAGAAGCTCTTCTTCCTGTAGCGGCAGGTGAACTTATTACCAACAAAAAGGGCAGCATAAAGATGTTCACTTCTAAAGAAAACTGGTTTGGTATGACATATCCTGAAGACCGTGCAATCGTTAAGGAAGAAATTGCAAAGAAAATCGACAGCGGTTACTATCCGGAACAGCTCTGGGAGAAGAACTGATGCTAAAGCTGAATCCTATTCTTTCGGAGAAAATCTGGGGTTATGAGCAGTGGATTGCTTCTACGCACCCGGATGGCCGGCAGAAGGATTTTTTTGAAGCACTGGGTAAAGAGTATCCTTTGCTTGTAAAAGTTATTCAGGCCAATGATACTCTTTCCGTGCAGGTTCATCCTGATGATGAACAAGCCCGTTTGCTTGAAAATGATCCTCGCGGAAAGACTGAATGCTGGTATGTTCTTCATGCAGAACCCGGTGCAAAACTTGTTTTCGGGCTTAATAGAGAGTATTCGACCTTAGAGCTTAAAAAAGCAATAGATGAAAAATCTCTTGAATCCTGCCTTAATTCTGTTGAAGTTTATGCAGGGGATTTTATTTTTATTCCTTCAGGAACTGTTCATGCAATCGGAGGCGGGCTTCGTCTGCTTGAAGTTCAGCAGTCTTCCAATATAACTTACCGTCTTTACGACTGGGGAAGACCCCGCGAACTTCATGTAGAAAAAGGTTTAAAAGTAATTAAAAACCGAGGACTTCAAAATCCTGTTAAATTTTCCGGCAGTTTTGACTGTGAATATTTTACGCTTGAAGAAGTTAGCGTAAATGGAAATTACGAATATTTTGTGCCGCAGGCTAAAGATAATGAACCTTATAACTGGCAGCTCTTGTTTGCTCTGGATGGTTCCGGTAAAGCAGAAAGCTCTGCATCCTCTGAAAGCGAAAATGAGGCTGGCGGCACTTCCGTCTCCTATAATTTTGCAAAAGAAGATATTTTTGCTGTTGCACCAGGTGAAAAAGTTAAAATCTCCGGAAATTATCGCTTAATGAAAATTATCTGCAAAAAGCAGGCTTAAAAAGAATTTAGTTTTTTGTCAAAAACTATTATAAAGATTGCCCGCCGAATTTCGTTTTTCTGAAAATTAAATGTTTGTTTCAGAAGGCTGAAGTTTAGGCGGGTTTTCTTTTTGTATTTCGTCATAAATCATGCAGCCTTTTTTACCGTTTTCTTTTACAGCATACAACGCATCATCGGCTTCCCGCATTAATTGCTTTGAAAAACCGGTTTCAGAAAAAGAACAGCCAACACTTACAGAAAGAGGTTTAATTCCGCCTTTTACAGCTATAAGTTTTGCATTTACAGATACAATTTTCTGTTTAATTGTCATGCTTGAAGTTTTTTGAAAATTCGGAAGCAAAGCAGCAAATTCATCGCCACCGATTCTTGCTATGTAGTCATTTGTTCTGAAAGTTTCTTTTAATATTCTTGCAAGTTCCTGCAGTGCAGTATCACCGCCTGAATGCCCGTAAGTGTCATTTATATACTTAAAATTATCCATGTCAATCATAAGAAGGGCTACCGGCTGTCTTGTTTTTGAAGAATTCTGGCAGACTTTTTCAAAGGCTCTGCGATTTAAAATACCGGTTAAAGTATCGTATTCTGCCTGAATAATTAATGCCTGTTCTGTCTTTAATTTCATATCATAAATTTCATTATAACGTGTTGCAAGCCGTCTTATTTCAAACGAGCCTATTACATCAAGTTTTTCATTTTCATCAAGCTTTGTAATAAATTTTTCCAGCGGCTTTGATATATAGCATATGAGGAAAATAAAAATAGAAATACAAACTATTATTAATAAAAGATACAAAAGCCTTAGCTTAGTTATGTTTACACCTAAATCAACGGACTGCATGTCAATTTCTTTCTGCATCTGTTTTTCCATTGAGTCAATTACAAGAGTACAGTTTTCAGTAACTTTCTGCTTTTGAACTATGTATCCGCTGCTGAATAAAAGAGAAATTGCCCTTTGTTTTAAGCCTTCAGGTGATAGAGCTTTATCCATGCTGTTGACTTCAATTTCATTTATTATTCCGGGCAGATTTTTATCGTTGAGTGCCCGATAAATAAGGCGCATCGCATACATGTCCATATCTGTTAAAGTTTTTACCTGCCGTATTGCAACTTTTAACTGCTGAAGGGTAGTGTCCTGCGCTGAATATACGGAACTCATGGTTTCGAGAGCTTTTTCATAGGTTTTTGTATCTGTAATTTCTTTTATGTATGAAATTGCATATTCATCTCTTTGTGTAATAACAAAAAGCCGTGCCTGTTCTGTCAGCAGGTTAGAAGCGTTTGTTATTTGTTCAGAACATCGCTGGCAAATTACGAATTTTTTTAGAGTACTTTCAAGAACATTGAATTTTGTTTTTACAAGTGTAGAAATGTATAAAATACAGCCAAATACAATTGCTGTAAGTATAAGAACAATTACATTAACTGTTCTTATTTTTATTCCGGTGCCATTCACTTTCTGAGCTTCATTCATAATATAAATTATACACCTTTTATATAAATATCAGTTAGAAATTAACTAATTATATCATATTTTAATAAAATTTACAGCCATGTTTGCCGGCTTCTTTTACCTTATAAAGGGCTTCATCAGCATTTTTAAAAAGCTGATCAGAAAAGCCTTTGTCTGAAAAAGCAACGCCAACACTAACTGAAACATTTTTTATATCATCTGCTATTTCGCTAAGTTTATTGTTTACAGAATTAATTTTTTGATTTATAGAATCCTTAGCAGATTTTTTACAGTTTATCATAATAACGGCAAATTCATCACCGCCGATTCTTGCTATATAGTCATTGGTTCTGAATGTTTCTTTTAAGATTCTGGCAAGTTCCTTTAATGCGGTATCTCCTCCGGCATGGCCATAACTGTCGTTTATATTTTTAAAATTGTCCATGTCGATAAGAAGTAATGCAACCGCAAGTTCATTGTATTCAGGTTCTGCGCAGATTCTATCAAATGCTCTTCTATTTAGTATTCCCGTAAGCTCATCATATTCGGCTTTTATTATAAGATTCTTTTCACGGTTTGCTTTTATATTATGTAGCTCATTATAGCGCTCTGAAATTTCAACTAATTCAAAAGCACCTTTAAAGTTAAGGGTTTCATCATTTTTTATCTGTTCTTTTATTTTTTTAAGCGGATTGATTATAAGAACAATGAACAAAACAAAAATCAGAACTGTAGCGATAAGAAGAATAAAATAAGAAAGTCTGAGCCTTTTTAAGCTTTCACCCAGTTCATATGTTTTGTCGGAAAACTCTTTTCTGATTTGCTGTTCAACCGCTTCAATGGTCAGTTCAAAATTTTCATATATACGATCTTTTTGACTTACATAGCTATAATCAAATAATAGATTCATTGCAATATTTATCTGTTCAGCTTTAGATAGATTTTTGTGTTCTGGCTTTATTTCAATATTTTCGATTTCTTTCAGAAGATTTTTATCATTCATTGAGTTATAAGTAAGTCGGATGGCATAAATTTCAATCTCAGCTAATTTTCCTAACTGAACAAAGATGTTTTTTAGCCTTTTTATTGCCATGGGATTTGAATTACATTCATTTTCTATTGAATCAACGGCCTTTGTCATTGTCTGGGCATAAAAAATTTCATGTATATATGACTTTGCATACTGTTCTTTTTGAGTTGCAACAAAAAGCCTTGCCTGTTCAGTAAGGAACTCTGTTCTTTCACGTAAAATATTTGAATCTTTTTCACAGATTTTTACTTTTTCAAAAATGCTTTCCATCGCAAAAAATTCTTCTTTAACCTTATTTGAAATATAAAGAATAAAGCAGAATACAATTGCCGTAATAATAATGGAAATTATATTTATAAATCGAATTTTTATTCCGTGTTTTGTTTTATGCCCTGAAGTTTTCATAGCCCGCTATTTTTTGTGAAGTTTTGAAAAATCAATATATGCATAATCTGCACGCCATGTTGCAAAAATATTATGCTCATTTGGATTTTCAGCATATTTAATAATTTCATAGCTGTTTTTGCCCTGGTATGCCCAGTTTCCGCCGATGTTATAAAGCTTGCTTTCATCCCAGCCAAGTTTTATAAGCAGAGCTTTTGTCATTCCAGCATAACCGCCGCCACCGCACATTAAAAAAATAACCTTATCCTTCGGGAACAAATCTTCCAGAATCATAAGGGATTCATCGTAATTCGCAGTTGCAGTTTCTATATTTCCAAAACTGTCCCATGTTAATGTATAAAGTGTATTTCCTTTATACGCTCCTTTTACAGGAAGTTCAGAAAGGGAAGCAAGGAAAGGATATGGAACGATTTTAAAACCTTTTATTGTTGCATCCAGATCCGGATTTCCGCCGATAAAAACATAGTCGGCCGGATCAAACAGCATGCGCATGTCGCGATAAGCAACATCACTTCTGCCAAGATAATTATCAATTGTCATTATATTTATATTCCGGTCTACACCGAACATTGATGTCGGGTCTGGAGAACTTGCAGGAAGCGGCTTTTCCTTATCACATCCTGAAATAAAAATTAATGATGAAAAACTCATTGCAATAAATAATCTTTTAATTTTCATTTTATCCTCACTACTTCATATTTTATATATCTTTAAAAATTTCGCAACAACGTTTACAAAATAAATTATATAGTATTTCCGTCAAAAAACAGCATTAATACTTTTGTGATTGACGAAATATTATATAGTTGAATTCTTTTTTAATATATGATATTACTATAATATTCAGTTTGTATTTCAAATAATTAAGGAGTTCCCATGTCAGGACATAGTAAATGGGCCACCATTAAACACGCAAAAGGCCTTGCAGATGCTAAACGTGGTAAAATTTTTACAAAGTTTATTAAGGAAATTTCTATTGCAGCTCGTATGGGTGGTGGAGATCCTAACTCTAACCCAAGACTTCGTACAGTTATAATTAAAGCACGCGCTGCCAACATGCCAAAAGATAATATCGAACGTGCCATTAAAAAAGGTACTGGTGAAGACGGCGGAGCAGCTTACGAAGAATTCGTATATGAAGGATATGCTCCTGGCGGTGTAGCCGTAATGGTTGAAGTTCTTTCAGATAACAAAAACCGTGCAGCAGCTGACGTTAAAAACATTTTCTCAAAGAGCGGCGGAAACCTTGGAACTTCTGGTTCTGTTTCTCGTATGTTCCAGAGAAAAGGTACTATTGAACTTGATGCGGAAAAAGTAAGCGAAGACGAAGTAATGGAAGTTGCTTTGGATGCTGGCGCTGATGATATCGTTAATGAAGACGGTGTAATTACTGTTACAACAACTCCTGATGCATTCTCTGCTGTAGCAGATGCACTTGCAGCTAAAGGTTTTGAAACACTTTCTGCAGATGTTGGTCTTGTACCGGATGCATATACACCTGTTGATAAAGAAACAGCAGCTAAAGTTCAGAAAATGATTGATAAACTTGAAGACAATGATGATGTTCAGAACGTTTATCACACAGCTGAATATCCGGATGATTTTGAACCGGAAGCATAATAGCTTTTATTGATTGAATGGCACCTCGCTTTTTTGCAAGGTGCTTTTTTTTTGCAGAAGGCAGAATTTATGAAAAAAAGGCGTATTTTAGGAATAGATCCGGGTTTAGCTTCCACAGGTTTTGGAATAATAGATTATGAAGATAATCGTATGAAACTGGTTGCTTATGGCGTAATAGAAACAAAAGCAGAAGAAAAGCACGGTACGCGCCTTGTTGCAATTTACAACAAACTTTGTGCTGTTATTTCTGAATATCAACCAGCGGAAGCTGCAATGGAAACCTTGTACTTTGCAAAAAATGTAACCAGCGCAATGGCAGTTGCAGAGGCAAGGGGAGTTGTTGCTTTATGCCTTGCCCAGCATTGTATTCCGTGCGGAGAATATACTCCAAACCAGATAAAACAGTCTGTAACAGGAACCGCAGGCGCTGATAAAAAACTTGTAGAAAAATATGTAAAACTTCTTTTAGGTCTTGAAACAGAGCCTAAACCAGATCATGCTGCCGATGCATTGGCAGGTGCAATTACACATTTGAATTTTTCATCTGTTTTACAACGTCTCTGACTAAGGCGCTTTTTCCTTTTTTCATAATCAAAGCCCTGCCGTTTTTAATAACAACAACGACATTTTTGATTCCGCAAAGCGCAACCGGCATGTCAGAATAGATGAAATTTCCTTCGCTTTCAATTTCTACTGCTTTACCAACATTGTGATTAAAAAGTTTTTCAAATGCATCCCAGCTGCCAATATCGTCCCAGTTGAATGTTGAACGTACGGCACAGGCAATGTCTGTTTTTTCGGCAACAGATTTATCGATTGCAATAACAGGAACGTTTTTATACGCTTCATCCATTGCCTTCCATGAAGCAACATATTTAAAACCGTTTACTTCTTTAAAAACTGGTGCTTTACCATTTGGAATGTTTTCAAATGCGGTGTAGGCGTCTGTCTGATGTTTTTTAAGTTCATTTATTAAAGTGCTGCATGTAAATCCAAACATTCCGCTGTTCCACCAGTAATTGCCGGATGCAAGATATTCAGTTGCAGTTTTTAAATCAGGTTTTTCAACAAATTTTTCAATTTCGAAAACTGAACCGTCTGAATTGATAGATTTTCCGGTTTTTATGTAACCATAACCCGTTGCAGGTTCTGTCGGCGGAATTGCAAAGCATAGGAATTTTCCTTCTTTTGCAGCTTGAGAAGCTTTTTCACAATCAGAAACAAAATTTTCAATAGGTGTAATTATGTGGTCGCTTGTTAAAACAAGTACAAGAGGCTCTGTTTCTTTTGAAAGCTGTTTTAAAAAATGGCAGGATAAAATAATAGGGGCCGTTGTCTGCTTCGGTTCGGTTTCCGGAAGTATATACAAATCTTCTTTTAATTTTTTCTGGTCTTCCAAAGAAAGTTTTGGAAGAAGGCTTTTACAGTGTATGGAAACAGTTTTGTAAATATCTTTTCTTGTTACAATAACTATTTTTCCTTTTGGTTTTATTGCAAGTGCACGCTGAATTGAAGTTTGCAGAAATGAAACGTTTCCTGCTATTTTCATAAACTGTTTTGGATGGTCTGAGCTTGATGCAGGCCATAATCTTTCACCAAAACCACCTGCAAGAATTACAACATCAGTAAACATAAATTGTCTCCGTGAATAAACTAAATCGAAATCAAATTAAAAAAGTACGCGTTTCAATTACAATAAAATTATAATTGTTCAAATACAAAATTACAGAATGTTTTTATTCTGTTCATAAATGAAACTTCAATCCGCTTTTTCAAAAAGAAAAGAGAAGGGGCTTCAACGCCGCCAATTCCGTATAAAATCCAGTTATCGCCTTCCTGATAGATTATGATAACTGAGCGCATGTTTTTCTTTGAAATACATTTTACGCCATTAACATATAATTTATTAAGATTTGTATTTTTATATAGCAGAAAATCTTTATTTTTTAATATTGTAATGTCCGTATCGATGTTTCCAATAGGCGGCATTTCAAGCATTGCAATGATATGCTCTTTATTATCGTTTATTTCATGCGAGTCAATTTTACCGTCTTCATACAAATCAAAATAGCATTCATGCCGTTCTGACCAGTATGGAATTCCAACATAGGAAGGAATATCTACCAGAATATCACGTGTTTTTTCTATAATGTCTTCATTTCCCTTTATAGGACGAATCTGAATAACTTCAGCAAGATAAGCTGGATCTAAATCAACGATTTCCTTAATTTCTGCTGCAACAAGTTCATTTTTTGTTTCAAGACACATTTTCTTTGCAGACGGAGTTTTATGAATAACGATTTCCCCTGCGTTCAGTTTTGCAAGTTCATCTTCAGAAAGATTTTTATTAAAGGGAAGACAAAAAGAATTTGCGCAAACAGCCGATACAACCGTTATTGTTAATAATAATTTTTTTACCATATCGCCTGAATTATAACTTTTCAGACAGATTTTTGCAACCTTCGTAAAAATCGCTGTAAAAATCTGTCTGAATTTCAATGTGCCAGATACGCTATATTTATTTTTTTAGCCATTCCGGTATGTAATCTTTTGTATTTTCAAGCATTGAATTAAAAAGAGTGCGGCATTCTGATTCAGAAATAAGCTTTACAGCCGGATCGTTTCTGAATGCGCGGAAAATCATTTCTCTGTTGCGATTTTTCCAGCCTTCGATAATCGTTTCATGATTATAAACATGGCGCATAACCAGATTCTGTACAGGATATGGAAGTTTACCCGCCATGACAGGTCTGATTTCTCCATCACGGAACACTGCGTTTGTTTCTACGACAGCACCCAGAGGAACGTTTTCCATCTGACCGATATTCGGAATATTTACGTTAGTTACAAGAGTTTCAAAACCGAGTAATGCTTTAAGTTGTCTTACGCCTTCTTCTCCAGAAGCAATTATTTCAACTTTTTCTTTGCCTTCATAGATTCTGTCACTTTTTTCCTGAAGGAATTTATCGTGTTCTTTTCTCCAGCTTACAGGAGTTAAAGTAAAGCCCCATCTTTCTACCATTTCCTGTGACTGCAAGTACCATTGAGGAACAAATTCTGCAAGATGCCTGTCACCGGCAGCTGCAATAATTCCGAACTTTCTGAACAAATCAATCTTTACCATCTGTCTTGAAAGGAAATTCTTGTTAAGCCAGTTGGCTTCTTCGCCTGAATCCCATCCTGTTTCTGCATATTTTTCGCAGAATTCTGCGTAAAGAGGGAATAAATCCTGTCCTTTGCAAACAGCTTTGTCAATCCACGTAAAATGATTTATTCCAAGAACATTTGTTTTTATATCAGCCCTTGTAATTGAACTGTCTCCTGTTTTTTTGCGGACAATTTCTGCCAGAAGTTTCTGTGTTCCGAATACCTCATGGCAGCAGCCAAACGCCTTAATTTCGGGGAATGCAGCGTACATCATCCTGACACAAAGAGTCATTGGATTTGTATAATTTATTACCCATGCATCAGGACAGAATTCTTTAATTTTTAAGGCAAGGTTTTCATAAATCGGAAGGGTACGCATTGCCCTGATTATTCCTCCCGGTCCTGCCGTATCACCTACAGACTGATAAATTCCATATTTCTCAGGTTCATGAACATCGCTTTCCATTTCATCAAATGTAGCAGGAAGAATTGAAGCTATTACAAAGTCTGCTCCAGAAAGGGCTTCTTCCAATGTTTTTACAGCTGTATATTTCCACGAACTTTTTGTTTCCGGAAATTCAGCAAGCGAGTTTCCGATTTTTTCATTTCTTTTTGCACGTTCAAAATCAATATCATAAAGGGCAATCTGACCGTTCATCTGCTCTTCAGGAGCTAAATCTGCCATCAGTCCCCATGCCCAGCCGCGGGAACCGCCGCCAATATATGCAATTTTGATATCATAAGCTTTGTTGTTTTTGTAATACATAATAAAACCTCTTGATTTTATTTTAGCATAAGCTGAAAATTGTACATAAAAGAAAAAAGATTAGTTTTATTAAAAAACAGTGCAAAGAAAGTTCTGATTAATACTATTCACGGTTAGTCTTAAAGATTTTTTCCCTGTATTCACTTGGTGTATATCCGGTTTCTTTGCGGAACATCTGGCTAAAATATGACGGATTGCTTCCGAAACCGGTTTTATATGCTATTTCTGCAATAGATAAATCTATATCTTCCATAAGTTCTTTTGCAATTTCCATCCGTTTTTCAAAAAGAAATGTAGAAAATTTTTGTCCGGTTTCTTTTTTAAATAGTTTTCCAAGATAATCAGGATTCATGTAAACTTCTTCCTGGGTAACTTTTAGCAGCGATAAGGCAGAATCTGAATAGTTTTTATTTACATATTCTATTACTTTACGTATTTGCTTTGTATAATTTGTACTGAAAAGTTCTTTTTGTTTTTTAATAATCGAAGATACTGATTCTTTAGCTGCAAGATAAAGATTTTCAAAGTTCTGTGCTTTTGTAATTCTGTCTACATTGATTATTTCAGGCAAATCTGAATCTTTATAGAATTTAGTCTTTGTAATATACGAAAGAAAAAAAGTAAGCGTTAGTTTTTTTACTGTTTCAAATGAATACATCTTTTTTGCACAGATTAAGGCTATCTTTTTGAGTTCTTCAGTTATTTCTTTTTCAGAAATTTCTGTTTCTGTAAGATTAAAGATTTTTTCACCAAGTTCTTTATAATGAGCATTTACATTTTCTGCATCTGGTGTTTTTGAAAATTCAATTTTTTCTGTATAAACTGCATTTCTGTCCTTAAAATAATAAAGCAGGCAGAGTGTTTCTTTTACTTTTTCAAATACTTCTTTTGAAGAATCAGGTGTAAAAAGTTCGCTTATTATTACAGGAAATTTTCCTGCGATACACGTATTTTCAAAAGAGTCCGTATCAGGTTTTGTTTCTGAAAGTGTTGAAGTCGTTTCTGGAAGTTCTGTATCTTTATCTTGATCAGAAATCCCGGAAAGTTGATTTTTTATTTTTTCAAAGACACTTAATGAATCAGAGCAACTTGTTTTTGATTGTGAAGAAATAAGCACAAAGATGTGGCTTTCCTTATAAAAACACACGGAATTATCGATAAAAGATTCTATTTGAGAAATAGCAGAAAATAATTTTTGAGAAGTAACTTTACTTTTTGTTTTGCTATACAGAAAATATGGAAGAACAAAAAGCCTAAAATGTCGTTCTGTATTTATCCCAAGATATTCTTTTATCTGAGAGAAATCTGTTTTGCCTTCAAACCAGGAGCAGAGTATGCTGTTTTTAGTCTGAATAGAAAATTCTCTGTCTTTTTTATTACTGTCAACTTTATTACAGACTTTCTTTATTGTTTCAAAGATTTCTTTATTTCCGCACGGTTTTAAAATATATTCGCAGACTCCATTTCTTATTGCGCTTTGTGCATAAGAAAAATCATCATAACTTGAAAGAATTATAAACTCGCATGGAATATTTTTCTTACGGCATTCGGTTATAAGTTCAATACCGGAAAGTTCCGGCATAATAATATCGGTAAGTACAATATCTACATGATTTTCTTTGGAACATACAGCTTCAAGAGCAGCTTTGCCGTTCCGTGCAGTAAGGATATTTACATTCTCGCCGAATTCTTTTTTAATGCTTCCGGCAATTCCGTCCCTTATAATTTTTTCATCGTCTGCTACAAGTATGGTTTTCATTTTAACAAATCTTTTACTACATTCTGTACGCTAATTTTGCTAAAAGCAAGCGGTAATTTTATTTTAATGCACAATCCGGTCAAATTTGTGTATTCAACGGCATTTTCCGCTTTTAATCCATACTGACTTCCAAAAATTATCTGCAATCTTGAATGAATGTTTGAAAGCCCCAGATGTTTTTCAGAATCTTCAGTTTTCTCTTCCAGTAAGGATTGTATTTTATTAATATCAAATTCATTGCCGTCATCGCAGACTAAAATATAAAAATCATTTTCATGTTTTTCAAACAGAATGTTTACATGGCAAATAGAATCGTTTTTTTCTATGTTGTATTTAATTGCGTTTTCAATCAATGGCTGTAATGTAAATTTAGGAATAAGGCAGTTTTTTAGTTTATCATAATCTTCAATATTGAATGAAAGCCTGTCTTCAAATCGTATTTTTTGAATTGCTATATAATCCTGAGCAATCCGAACTTCTTCTTCAAGAGTTATAATATCTTCTTTTTTTATTGAAGCCCTTAAAAGATTGCTTAACGAAAGAACCATCTGTGCAAGTTCCTGGTCATCATCGGAAACGGCCTTCCACCGTATGTTTTCCAGCGTATTATATAAAAAATGAGGATTTATCTGTTTTTGTAAAAGCCTGTATTTTGTTTCTGCAAGCGAAATCTGTTTTGCATAAACTTCTTTTATCAGATAATTTATTTTGTCAGTCATTATATTATAACTTTCATAAAGTTCCCTGATTTCTGAAATACGGCTTTTCTGCTCATTTTCTGCAAACCTGATAAAGGTTTCATCTTTCGCCATTTTCATGTGGACAGAAATTTTGTGAACCGGCTCGGAAATTCTTTTGGAAAAATGAAACTGCAGGAGCATTATTAAAAACAGAAGAACTAAAATTAACAGCAGCAGGTTTGCGGTAATAAGAACAATTCTTTTTATAAGTGGTGTAAAATTAAGAATGTTTACAAAAATCCAGCCTTCTATATTTGAATATGCAATATGAATATATGTATTTTTGATTTTGTACATGTCCTGCACAGCTGATTTTTTATCTATTGTTTCTGTAAGGATATTTTTAATTACTTCCGGCAAAGCTGTTATATTATTTTCATTAAAAACCTGTCCGTTTATGTAACATAAAAGCTCTGAACTATAAAAGCTGTTTTCAGGTTTTTCTGAGTACAAAAGAGAAGTGTTAAGGGAAAAAACAAGGACACCATAATCAGAAAAGGAATTTGCCGTTTTAGTTGAACGAATTACTTTTGCATAGATAATATTTTGAGAATTTTCAGGATCAACCATCCATATTGATTTTTCCGGGGATTGTAAGGCAATATTTCTTGCTTTGTTTATAACCTGACTTGAAGGTTTGTTTGTACCGCCTGTATACAAAGTTATTTTGTAATTGTTTGAAAAAATAAAGTAAGTTGAACTTATTGAACTTCTGTTTATGGTTGTAGAAAGAAGATTATTGCTAAGTTCAAGCATTGCTTCATAGCCTTCGTATTCTTCAGAATTGCGTAAATAATCCCGAATATTATTTTGCACTACATAGCTGTTTTGAAAATCCAGAGAAAACTGTTCTATTTCAGAAAGGCTTCTTTCAAGATTAAAAATATAATAATCTAAGCCTTCCCGTGAACTTTGAACAATCATGGATTTAAAACTATGAATAATTATCTGCGAAAAGATAAGAATCAGAATTAAAAAAGCGGTTGTTAAAAGTATTATTGTTCTTGAAAAGTATTTTTTTATCGAAAGTATAGTTTTTTCTTTTTTATTATTCAGCATATAAAAATTCCGTTATTTCAGCAGCACCCGAGTTTCTTTACTCTGTTATTTTATAGTTTTGCTCTGTTTTTTTTATAACACAAATTTTGAAATGAAAGCAATAATTAAACTGTCACTTCAAGAATTGAAATCCTCAGGGAAAAAAATTGCGAAGCGGCTTTCAAAAGGAGGAAACATGAAAAGTATTAATTGGAAAAAATCATTTTTGTTGATTTCAATTATAGTAATTTTTGCAGGATGCACGGCAAAAAAAGAGGCAAAATCTGCTGCTCAGAATGAACCTGTAACTTTACGCATAGCATGGTGGGGGTCTCAAAAACGGCATGATGCAACTCTTGCAGTTCTTGATCTTTATACAAAGAAAACAGGCGTTCAGTTTGAAGCTGAATTTCTGCCGTTTGACGGATATTTTACAAAATTAAATACGCTGGCTGCAGCAAAGAATGTATGGGATATTTATCAGCTTGGAAGCAACTTTCCAAATTATGCAGAAAGCCTTGAACCGCTTGACCCGTTTGTAAAATCTGGAGCAGTTGATGTTTCTCAGATTGGCGAAGGAATTCTTTCTACAACAAGACTTGGCGGTGACGGAGATTTACTGGGAATTTCCATAGGCACAAATACTTACGGCATTGCCTATGATCCTGAAATGTTCCAGAAAGCAGGTGTTCCGGAACCAACAGAAACATGGACATGGAAAGATTATGAAAAAGCATGTTTAAAAATCCACGAAAAACTTGGTGTATATGGTTCTTCAAAACTTGATGATTTTATTGCAGGAGGAAAGGTTCGTATTCCGCAGCATGATAAAAATCAGGGATTGTTCAGCAAGGACGGAAAAAGCCTTGGATACACGGATGATTCTCCTATAGTTGATTACTGGAAAATCAGAAAAACTCTTGTAGATGCAAAAGCTTATCCTGATCCAGGCCGAATCTATGAAATTAAAGATATAGAAAGTGATTTACTTGTACGCGGTGAAGCTGCAATGACATGGGTAGCCAGCAATCAGTTTATTTCTCTTTGCTCAGCTGCAAAACGTCCGTTAAAAATGGCAGTCGTTCCGCGGGAAAAAGAAAATTTGCCGCTAGGACTTGATATGCAGTCTTCCCAGCAGTTTGGTGTTTACAGCGGTTCAAAGAATAAAGAAGAAGCTGCTAAATTTATAAGTTTCTTTGTTAATGATATTGAAGCAAACAGAATACTTCAGGGAGAGCGCGGCGTTCCGGTTTCTACACCTGTACGTACCGATCTTGAAACTTTCCTTAATAACGAAACACAAAAAGAACTTTATTCATTTATGACTGTAATGTCACGTAATGCCAGCATGGAAAAAAACTTTGACGTTCCATGTCACGATGAAATTAAAGACCTTTACTGGAGAATCGAAGATAAAGTTGCTTTCGGTAAAGCTACTCCAGAAGAAGCTGCGAAAGAATTCCGCAGGGAAGCCGAAGCAATCTTTGCAAAAACATTTAAATAAGAATCAATCTAAAAATTGTTAAGCTGGTTTGCACTCCTATCTGGCGCCTGTCCGACAGGTCGGACAGGCGCCAGATAAATCAGCTTTTCATAACAACAGGGAGTTTTTATGACCATTTCCTTTAACAATACATTTAAGTCTAGCAAAATAAAAAAATTTTTAAACAGTGACAATACCGTAGGTTACTGTTTTGCTTCTCCGTTTATCATAGGATTTCTTGGTTTTGTAGTAATTCCTATGCTTGTATCTTTATATTTTTCATTTACAAAATATAACATCAGAACATCACCAAAATGGATTGGCTTAGATAATTTTATCAGAATGTTTACCGCTGACAGGCGTTTTTATAAATCACTTTGGGTTACATTCAAATATGTAATTATAGCCGTGCCTTTAAAACTTGCTTTTGCGCTTGTAATTGCATTTATTCTTACTAAGAAAACAAAACTTGAAAGCGTTTTCCGTGCAATTTATTATTTACCTTCACTGATTGGCGGCAGCGTTGCCGTTACACTTGTATGGAAAGAATTATTTTCTTCCACGGGATTTATAAACACATTTCTTTCAAAAATTGGAATAACAGGTCTTTCATGGTTTGGTGATGAGCGCCTTGCATTATGGCCGCTGATTCTTCTTACCGTCTGGCAGTTCGGTTCTTCAATGCTGATTTTTGCAGCCGGACTGAAACAAATTCCTGTAACTTATTATGAGGCCGCCCAGATTGACGGGGCAGGCAGCGTAAAAATATTTTTCAATATAACTTTACCTCAGCTTTCACCAATTATTCTGTTTAATCTTGTTATGCAGGTAATCTCAGGATTTATGACATTTACCCAGTCTTATATTATTTCTGGCGGTTCAGGACGGCCAAATGATTCCACAAATTTCTTTGCACTTTATATCTATAATAATGCATTTTCCTATTTTGATATGGGCTATGCAAGTGCAATGGCCTGGGTACTTCTTATTATTATTGCCGTCATAACCCTTACAATTTTTAAGACTTCAAAAACATGGGTTTTTTACGAATACAAAGAAGATTGATTTTTGATTTTTTATGGGAGAAAAAAATGATAACTAAAAAATATTCTGTTGCTGGTACAGTTTTTATAATGCTTTTCGGAATTATTATGATTTATCCTGTAATCTGGATGATACTGGGGTCATTTAAAGATAATTATCAGATTTTAAATGAATCTACAAAACTTTTCCCATCACAATGGATTTTTTCCAATTATTCTACCGGCTGGAAGGGATACGGAAAATTTTCATTTGGAACTTTTTTTAAGAATTCTTTTTTTGTTTCAATTATTTCAACAATAGGAATGACCTTTTCTTCTGCAATGATTGCCTATGCATTTTCCCGCGGAAAATTTAAAGGCAAAAAGTTTTGGTTTGCCTGCATGATAAGCACAATGATGCTGCCAAGTCAGGTAATCCTTATTCCTCAGTTTGTAATATTCCAGAAATTAAACTGGGTAAACACATTTATACCGCTTATTCTTCCTATGTTTTTTGGGAGTGCCTTTTTTATTTACATGATTATGCAGTTTATGGCAGGGCTTCCAAAAGAATTAGATGAAGCCGCTTACATGGAAGGATGTTCCAAATATTCAATTTTTTTCAAAATAATTTTCCCGCTCATATCACCAGCTCTTATCAGCACTTTTATCATTCAGTTTTATTGGAAATGGGATGATTTTATGGGACCTTTAATCTATTTAAGTCGTCCTGCAAAATACACTGTTTCTCTGGCAATTAAGATGTTTGCGGATGCAAGCTCCAAAACAGATTATGGTGCAATGTTTGCAATGTCAACCTTGTCTTTAATCCCTGTTTTTTTGATTTTTCTTTTCTTCAATAAATATCTTATGGAAGGAATCAGTACAAGCGGTCTGAAAGGTTAAAATGGCAATAAATAGAAAAAGTCTTGTAGAATCTCATAATCCTGTTCTTAAAAACATAAATACAGCATCTCCTTTTTCGGTTGGTAACGGAGAATTTGCATTTACTGTTGATGTAACAGGATTACAATCACTTTATTCTCTTTATAAAAAGCAAAATGTTCCTTTATGCACTATGAGTCAGTGGGGCTGGCACTCAAGTCCCGATTCAAACGGGAAATTTTATACTTTTGATGATGTAGTAAAAACAGAATATGATTTTGCTTCCGGTAAAAAAGTTTATTATGCTTCCAAAAAGAAGTCAGGTAATGAAGAAGTATATACATGGTTAAGACAGAATCCTCATAGAATGAATCTGTCAGAAATCGGCTTTTTGCTGGATGAAAAACCAATACAAGAAACAAATCTTTCAAAAATTAAACAGACTCTCCGATTATATGACGGAATAATAGAAAGTTCGTATCATCTTAAAAACATACCTGTTAAAGTATATACAGCTGTAACTCCCGACAACGACACAATAATCTGCCATGCTAAAAGTGAATTAATAAAAAGTAAAAGATTAACCTTAAAATTTCATTTTCCGTACGGAGGCTATGATATTAGCGGAGAAGGCGAGTGTACCACAGGAATGCATTTAGTTGAAAAAATACATAGCGGTAAAAATTTATGGGTTATAAAAAATATCTGTGACAAGGATGCTTATTATGTCTACTTTTATTCTAGGTCTGATTTTAATGTTAGATTTTGCGATAATGATTTTTTTGTGGATTTTTCTCTGGAAAATGTAAGTTTTTCAATTACCTTTAAGAAAAATGAATGTGATTATTCTGAACTGAAAAAAAAATATGACTTTATTCCAATTTCAATAGAAAAATTATTTAAAAAGACTAAAAAATGGTGGAATAAATTCTGGCAGGAAGGTGGGGCTATAAAACTTTCTAATAGAAAGAAAACCGAAAAATCAGCGGATTTTAATTCTGCTTCCGATAATTCAACCAGTCTTGCAAATGAATTAGAGCGCCGCCTTGTTCTTTCTCAATATCTTCTTGCAATAAACTGTTCAGGTTCTATGCCGCCTCAGGAAACAGGTCTTATGTGTAACAGCTGGCATGGAAAATTTCATCTGGAAATGCATCCGCTTCATATGTTATGGTCCGTTTTCTGGAACAGAAGTTATTTACTTGAACGAAGCATTCCATGGTATCAAAATCATCTTGAACAGGCAAAAAATAATGCATCTTCAAATGGTTTTAAAGGCGCACGCTGGCCAAAACAGGTTGCATATAACGGAATTGACAGTCCTTCACCAATTTCAGTCCTTTTGATTTGGCAGCAGCCTCATATAATTTTTATGCTGGAAAGTCTTTACAATGTAAAAAATGCAAAAGAAAAAAAGGCCTTTCTTATAAAATACTGGGATTTAATCCGTGAAACCGCTGACTTTATGGCAGATTATGCTGTCTTTAATCAAAATAAAAATTGTTATGAACTTACAGGACCTCTAATTCCTGTACAGGAAGACTATGATGAATGTACTGTAAAAAATCCTTCCTTTGAACTTTGCTCATGGAAAAAGGGTCTTGAAATTGCCTGTACATGGGCTTTTCGCTTAGGCAATAAAGTTCCTGAAAGATGGAGTTCTGTAAGCTCAAAGCTTGCATTACCGCCAATGGAAGACGGGCTTTATACGGCGCATGAAAACTGCCACGATACATTTTCAAATCACGCAAAAGATCATCCTTCCATGCTGTTTGGTTATAGTTTTTTTGCAGATAAAAATTTAAAAGCTGAAAATGTTTTACAGACTTTAGAAAAAGTAATGTCTATGTGGGATTATAAAAGTATGTGGGGCTGGGATTTTGCAATGCTTGCAATGTGTGCAGAACGTCTTCAAAAAACTTCTCTTGCCCTTGATTTCCTTTTGTGTAATTCAGAAAAAAATACTTATGAAATAAACGGAAATAATTATCAAAAATCAAGAGATGATTTACCGGCATATTTTCCGGGTAATGGAGCCTTACTGCTTGCAGCTGCAATGCTGTTTGCAGGATATAAAGAAGAAGGTGCAACTTTAGTTCCTGAATACGAAAACCTTCTTGTTGAAGTTGAAAAAATTATTCCTCTTTTTACATAAGAACCCCTTTAGTAAGTTAGTTTTTACAAGAGCAGATAGAAAAATAATTACATAAGAATATGGAGTGAAAAAATGATACATAATCCGATTTTAAAAGGTTTTTGCCCAGATCCAAGTATAGTCCGGGTTGGCAGTGACTACTATATTGCAACCTCAACCTTTGAATGGTATCCCGGTGTAAACTTATGGCATTCAAAGGATTTGCAGCATTGGGAACAGCTTCCATCTCCGCTCAACAGAACAAGTCAGCTTAATCTTATAGGAAACCCAAATAATACAGGAATATGGGCACCATGTCTTTCATACAGCGACGGTCTTTTTTATCTGGTTTATACCGATGTAAAAACTCAGAAACGCCCGTATTATAATCTGAATAATTACATTGTAACAGCTGAAAAAATAACAGGCCCGTGGTCAGAACCAGTTTATATAAACAGCACTGGATTTGATCCATCTTTATTTCACGATGATGACGGCAGAAAATATTTTATAAACATGCGCAACGGTTTTAAAGGAATTCTTTTGCAGGAATATGATTACAAAAATAAAAGACTGACTGGAGAAGTAACAAATATTTTTTCCGGTACTGAAGCAGGACTTACAGAAGGACCTCATCTTTTCAAAAAAAACGGATGGTATTATCTTTTTGTTGCAGAAGGCGGAACAGGCTATGAGCATCAGGAAACAGTTGCACGCTCGCGTAATATAAATGGACCTTATGAAGTTTGTCCGCATAAATTGATTTCTTCTTATCATCATCCAGAACTTTTTTTACAGAAAGCCGGACACGGACAGGTTGTACAGGCTCAAAACGGAGAATTTTATTTTGTTCATCTTTGTTCACGTCCTGTTTCCGGCAAAGACGGAAAAACTTACAGCATGACAGGCCGTGAAACTGCCATTCAAAATCTTATCTGGGATAAAAACGGCTGGCCTGTAATTAAAGACGCTGTACCACATGAATTTGTTAAAGGAGTTTCAGAAACAGAAAAATCCGTTGAAAACATGAATCAAATATCAAACGAAAATGCAATTAAAGAAACAACGCTGTTTTTCGATGACTTTGATACAAAAGAACTTTTTCCATGCTGGCATTTTATGAGGCGTTTTCCACAAAATTCGCTAAGCCTTTCAGAGCGGAAAAGTTTTTTAAGATTATACGGAGAGAACTCTATAACTTCCATGCATAATGTAACTTTAACTGCCGTTCCTCGTAAAGAACTTAAATGCCAGGTAAGCACATACATGGAATTTAATCCTGTATGCCCTGAACAGGCAGCAGGACTTTGCATGATGTATAATAATGAAAACTTTAATATGCTGTTTTTATCTTCAGAAGATAACGGTAATTTGTTCCTTTCAATTTTAAAAATAAGTAAAAACGTTTATAAAAATGCTGAAGATTCCGCAGAAGGAAAAATCCCTGTAAAAAACGGCAAACTGTATCTTGGTCTTGATGTTAATGGAATAACTGCACAATTTAAATATTCATATGACGGTAAAAACTGGAAAAATGCATTTGCCCCACTGGATGCAACTCTTTTTTCTGATGAATTCTGTTCTGGCTTCACTGGAACACATTTTGCAATTTTTTGCCATGATATGACCGGAAAAAGAAACTTTGCTGATTTTGACTGGTTTTCGATTGAGTGAAAATCATTTTAAATCCCTAAAATTATAGTGCTAAATCTAAAAAATAGTGCTATATTTTTAGTTGACGGAAAAAGTTTTTTGAAGCATAAAAAGTGTTTAAGCGGCAGAATGACATTATTTTTTTTCACCTGCATAAAAACTTTCGTACACACAGAACTTAATCCGTAAGCGGAGGAAATAATGAAAATTCTTATGGTTTCTGCGGAGGCAGTTCCTTTTGCCAAAACCGGCGGCTTGGCAGATGCAGTTTCTGCGTTTGCAATTTCTTTAACAAAGATGGGCCATGACGTAAAAATTGTTATTCCACGCTATTATAAAATCAACCGTTCTAAATTAAAGCAGCTTGAAGGTCCTATGGCCGTTGCGGCTGGAACTGCCGAAACATGGACTGCCGTTTATACAACACAAATGCCCGGCTGCGAAAAATTAAGTATTTATTTTATTGACCATGAACAGTGCTTCGGTCGTGATGCTATTTATGGAAATAAACAGGAACCTGACTTTCACGATAATACTTACCGTTTTGCAGTTTTGTGCCATGGAGCATTTCAGCTTTGCAGAAAACTAAACTGGTATCCTGATATTATGCATGCCCATGACTGGTCAGCAGGTCTTGTACCTGTAATATTAAAGCATTTATGCAGAAGGGAAGAGGCTTTTAAGAATACTGCAAGTATTTATACAATCCACAACATGGGCTATCAGGGAAAATATTCTAAAAATAATTATCCGGATTTAGGATTGCCTTGGGATTTGTATCACGGTGCAAATTTCGAACAGTATGGTGACATAAATCTTATGCAGGCAGCAATTGCATCAGCCGATATGATAACCACTGTTTCACCGACTTATGCAAAAGAAATTCAGACGCCGGAAGGCGGTTTCGGGTTAGACGGGCTTTTGCGTGTCCGCTCAGACCGGATTCGCGGTATTGTTAATGGGGTAGATACAAAAATCTGGAATCCTCAGACAGACCCGTATCTCCCTGAAAACTATTCTGTTACTTCGCTTGAAGGAAAAGCCGCCTGTAAACGTGAATTGCAGGAAACTATGGGCTTTGAAATAAATCCAGATATTCCTGTAATAGGAATTGTTACGCGGCTTGCAGACCAGAAAGGTATTGGTCCGTTATTCGGACCGAATTACGGCTGTATGTATACTTTGTGCATGAAACTTAAAGTTCAGGTGGCTTTACTCGGAAGCGGCGAAAAATGGTGTGAGAATGAAATCCGTTCACTGCAGAGCCGTCTGCCAAACTTTAAGGCAGTTCTTGGCTATAAAGAGGATTTAAGTCACCTTATAGAAGCAGGAAGTGATTTCTTCCTGATGCCTTCAAAATACGAACCTTGCGGTTTAAACCAGATGTATTCGCTTTTATACGGAACTTTGCCAATCGTAAGAAGAACCGGCGGTCTTGCAGATACCGTAGAAAATTACAACGAAAAAACAGGCGACGGTACAGGCTTTATGCTTGACAATTTAACCCCGAGTGCTGTTTTCAATACTGTGGGCTGGGCTTTATACGCATATTACAATAAAAAAGAACATATTAAAAAAATGCAGAAAAAAGCCATGAAGTCCAATTTCAGCTGGGATACTTCTGCAAACAATTATGTTCAGATTTATAAAACTGCTTTAAGATACGGCTGTGGAAGAGAAATTTAGAATTCGTACCACTGACCTTCAGTCGTTAAATACCAGTCAACTAAAACCGTTGCAAGTGCAGGATTATACCAGGAAATACTTCCGTCTCTATTTAAAATTATCAGTCTGCTTGAATTACGTTCGATTTTAAGCGGTAAAGAAGCAGATCGTTTGTAATGAAACTGTTTTTTTGTCTGCAAATTAAAAGACATTATCTGGTCTTTTCCCATATTCGTATAAATGTATGGAGAAAAAAGCTTTACAAATGAATCAGGATCTTCATCATTTATCTGAAGAATTGTAGAAGACATTTTTGTATCAGGTTCAAATTTAAATAATTCTGTTTTTGAATTTGCGCTAGAACTTTCCGTAACCCTTATTCCGTAAATTTCATTTTCAGTTTCAGATTTGTTCAGTGAATAAGCAACATTCCCGGACATTGAAATAGGAACAATTTCCTTTGTTACTGTGTCAACAAAAATAAAAGGACTTTCTGGATTTGTTGCTGCGGATTTTGCAACATAAAGGGAATTTTCATCATATAAAAGGGCATCCTGTAATCCAGAGCCTTCATACAATGTTGTAATAGAATTGTCTTTTAAATTAAAGACTTTTACAGTTGTATTTCCTTCAAGAATAACAAGTTTGTCACCAAAAAGACGTAAAGTCTGAATAATTTTCTGCGGAACAAAAAGTTCCTGAGGAGTTTTGTCAGAAAGCTTAATAAGTTCAATCGGCTTTCTGCTGTTTTTTGTCCACAAAATAATATTGTCATTGTAAGTTAAAATATTAGTCTGATTTGAATTGGCAGCAACTTTATCAACAATACCGTTATCGTACGAAGATTTATATACAGCATTTCCTGTAAGGAAATAAAAAGATTCACCGGTCTGAGAAATATCGGAAATCCGGTCATACATATTGTCTGTAAGCGGATAAAAAGAAATCTGTCTGTTTTCAGAAATAAAATCTGAATTGATTTTATAAATATTTCCGTTCTGTGAGCCCAAAACTATATCATTGCCTGATTTTGCTGCACATACAATTGATTCACGCCCGGGTAAACGGTTTATTTTTTTTACAAGCTTTGGAGAAGAAACACTGTTGTTGTCAAGATTTTCAAGGACTTTTAAATTATAGAGTTTGCCGTCAAATTCAAGATAATAAAGGTCTTTGTCAAATTTTCCGCATATCAGAATCGGATTTTTTGCAGGAACAAAGGATGTTTCCATGCCTGTAGTTGCCTGAACAACGCTTATGCCGTCGTTTGTAGCACCTGCAAAAAATACATTATTATTAAATAAAACTGTTTGCTTAAAACCTGCACCTATGTCAAATTTTGCTTTCAGGACACCAGTCCGAAGATTATAATATGACAAAAGTCCCGAAGGTGAATAGGTTACAATGCTGTTTTCTGTGGCACTTGAAGTTGCCATAGAAATAATAGCCTGTGAATTTGAAAGCTTGTTAGGAACTACTGTTCCTGTAGAAGAATTTAAGCATACAACGCCATTTATTGCAGAAGTTCCGACTATAATATAAGTTCCTTTTTCTGTGTAAGATAAGGATGTAACGGGATTTGCAAAACGTTTGGATGTAAACTTTCGGGTATGAGTTTTCCAGTTCCAGACACTTACACGGTTAATAAGGCCACCGTCTGTTTCATAAACTGCAATATCACTTCCGTTTGGTGAGCGGGCAATCATTTTTATTTCAAGATCGGAAATCTGATAGTGTTCGCCAACACCATCATCAGTCCATTTAATTAAAAAACCGTCTTCACCGGCAGAAAAAAAAGAATTGTCAGCAAAATTTCCTGTTTCCAAAGAAGCAATGGCTGTTACTGCATTCTGGTGCGACTGCATGGAAATATGTGACTGTGCAGAAAGATTTGAAAAAAAACAAAATAAAAGCGTACCTAAAAAAAAGTTTTTTACACTTTCTGATATTATCATTTTAAGATAAGATTTATTTGAAAATATAATTGAAGAAGAGTTTAATAATTTTTTCATTTTCTACCTGCCAATGATATAAAATACTGTATATCGCCTGAAATTCCAATAATAAAAAGAAAAGCTATGAATGCAATTCCTATATATTGAACATAATATTGTATTTTTGGCGGAATCTGTTTTCCTATTATAAATTCAATTATAGAAAAAAGAACCAGTCCGCCGTCAAGAATCGGAACTGGAAGTAAATTCAATAAAAATAATGAAATGCTGATTAGTGACATAAAATTCAGTGTATTTGTTATACCGATTTTTATTCCTGCAACAAAACTTTCTTTTACTGTATCGCCAAGCATTGTTGTAATTCTTGCAGGTCCTGAAACCGCATTTTTAATTTCAATTCCTTTAAACAAAGTTCTTATGCTTTTTATAGAAACTTTTACAAGTTCAACGGTATCTAAAAAACCTTTTTTTAATGCCGGAAAAAAGGAAAGGGGGGCAATAAATCTTTTTTCAACCGAACCTGGTGTACTTGTAACCCCGATTTTTCCAGTTCCTGTTGATTTATCCAGTTCAGAGTGTACCGTGAAAGAAAGTTCCTGATTATCCCGTTGCACAACAATTTGTATATCTTCATCAGGTCTGAAACTGATATTTGAATAAATATCAGAAAAATCAGAAATTTTTATTCCGTTAATTGATTTTATAATGTCACCTGTCTGCAAACCTCCGTCACGGGCTGCAGAATGAATTTCTGGATATACTTCATCAGCCAGAACAATCTGTGCAGATGGAGAATAATAAAAAGTTCCGAGTATTGCAATTATTGTTAGTGCAATTACAGAAAATATAAAATTTGAGGCAGGTCCTGCAAATGCTATGAAAGTCCTGCAAAGCGGATGTATGCCATATAAGGAATCTTTATCTGCCTGAATTTTATTCAATCCGGCTTCCACGGCATTTGAAAAATCTTTTTCACCTTTCATTCCGCAGTATCCGCCAAGCGGCAGCAAAGAAATTCTATAATCTGTCTGACCGATTTTCTTATGCAAAAGTACAGGCCCCATTCCAACAGAAAAAGATTCAACCTTTACTTTGCAAATTTTTGCAGCAATAAAATGTCCTGCTTCATGGATAATTACAAGAAAACAAAGGGAAATAAGTCCGTAAATAACTGTCAAAGCAATTCCTCTGCATATTTTCTTGCTTCCGCATCAATAGCAAAAACTTCTTCAAAATCATCCGGCTCTTTTGTCCAGTCTTTTTGCAAAGTTTTTTCCGTTATTTTTGGAATATCCAAAAAGCCGATTTTTTTTTCAATAAAAGCCTGTACCGCAACTTCATTCGCCGCATTAAAGGCAATTGTATACCCACAGTTTTTTTCTGCTGCATTAAATGCAAGGCGCAGCATAGGAAAATCTTCATAACGAGGCTTATAGAAAGTTAATTCATGGTCGAATAAATCAAATTTCTGCATGAAATTAGGAAGAACTTTTGGCCAGCTTAAAGCACTTACAATAGGGTGCTTCATATCCGGTTCAGAAATCTGACCATACATAACACCGTCATTTGTCCGTATAAGAGAATGAACAATACTTTGTGGATGCACAACAACCTGAATTTTTGAAACAGGTACATGAAAAAGTCTGCATGCTTCAATTACTTCAAGCCCTTTGTTAGCAAGAGTTGCAGAATCTATGGTAATTTTTTTTCCCATATTCCATGTAGGATGTTTTAATGTATCTTCAACTGTTACGCCTGCAAGTTTTTCTTTAGGCAAAGTCCTGAAAGGTCCACCGCTTGCAGTAATAATAAGGCTTTCAATATTTTCACTTCCGTAACGTTCTACAAGATTAAAAATAGCAGAATGCTCAGAATCAACAGGCAAAATAGAACAATTTCGTTTTTTAGCAAGATTTTGAACTAAAGAAGCTGCCATTACGATTGTCTCTTTATTTGCCAGAGCCAGATCAATGCCTGCATCAAGCACCAGACGGGAAGGTTCAAGACCGGCAGCTCCTGCAATTCCGTTTACGGCAATGTCAGGTTTTGTTTCATCTAAAAGACGTTTTATTCCGTCGGTTCCTTCAACAGAAGTTATTGTATATTTACAGTTAAATTCAGATGCAAGTTTTTTTACTTCGTCAATATGTGTGTGTGCACTCAAACCTGCAACACAGAATTCATTTTTCATGTTGCGGATTACATCCAGAGTGCTTTTACCGATAGAACCGGTACAGCCTAATACTAAAACTCTTTTCATATTTCTCTGAAAAACAGGAATATAATCATATAAAATACAGGGCCTGCAAAAATAATGGAATCAATTGAATCAAGCAAACCACCGCGCCCGGGGATAATGCATCCGCTGTCTTTTACGCCAACACAGCGTTTTATAACTGATTCAACAAGGTCTCCTAACATTCCCGTTGTAGCGATTAATATTCCCATAAAAATCATTTTTACTACAGAACCAAAGAAAACTTCAGGCCATATATATTTTGCAAGAAGGGCAGAGGCAATTGAACCGGCATAGCCGCCAAAAAATCCTGCTAAACTTTTGTTCGGACTTGCTTTAAAAATTCCTCTGTTGTTTTTTCCAAAAAGCATACCGATTAACCATGCAAGAGAATCACACAGGAAAATCATAAAAAGATAAGTCATGATTAATACAGTTGAATTTTTATAAACTGTAAGACGTGATACATAGGTAATCAGATAACCGGCATATAAAACAATAAAAGTTGATGTTAAAATATGCTCAATAGAATATGTAAAAGTTTTTGCAGTTAATACTTCTGTTGCAAGAATAAGAAGAAAACAAATTAAAAGTGAAAATTCAAGATAATGAAAAGAAAAACCGAATGATGCACAAAGACATGCAACTAACGCCGGAATTCCGGTAAGAAAATAAACATATACCTTAGGAAACTGTTTGTATTTTTTTTCAAATAAACCGTATACTTCGCTCGAAGAAAAAAGTGAACATAAAATGATTACAACATGCAGCAAAAGATGATGGCTTGCAGAAACTGCAACCATTCCTATTACTAAAGGAAGTCCTATAAAAAAAATCAAAAGTCGTTGTACAAGTTTACTCACTTTGTTCCACCACATCATTTTACAACTACTGCACCGAAGCGCCGGTTGCGATTTTTAAATTCTTCTATATTACTTTTAAACTCTTCTATATTATAATCCGGCCAAAGCGTATTTGTAAACACTAATTCTGCATAAGCTGCATGCCATAACAAAAAATTACTTAATCTGTATTCGCCGCCGGTTCGAATAAGTAAATCAACATCCGGAAGTTCCGGTATATCAAAACTTCCTGATAAATCCTTTTCAGTTATATTTGAAAAATCGAAGTTATTTTTATCTAACTTTTTTATTCCGCGAAGAATTTCATCTCTTCCGCCATAATTAATGGCAAGAACAACGGTCATTCCAGTAAAATGCTCTGTATCTTTTTTTGCGTTGATTATTTCCTGCTGAACGTCTTCAGGTAACGCAGATAAATCTCCGATATGCATAACGCGTATACCGTTTTCTTTATAAAACTCAAACTCTGCACGAAGATGACTTTTTATTAAATTCATCAGATAACCGACTTCATCCTGAGTTCTTTTCCAGTTTTCTGTTGAAAAAGTATAGAGCGTTAAATATTTTACACCGAGTGCGGCAGCTGCCTTTACTATATTTTTTGCAACCGTAAGCCCTTCTTTGTGACCGAATGTGCGAGGTAATTTTCTTTTTTGAGCCCAGCGGCCGTTTCCGTCCATAATAATACCGACGTGAACCGGTACGCCAGGATTTATATTTTCAGCTGACATCAGCCTTCCATTATTTCTTTTTCTTTTGCATCGTAGATTTTATTGATTTCTGCGATGTACTTATCAGTTTCTTTCTGAAGGTCATTTTCTGCTGTTTTTAATGCATCTTCAGTAAGTTCACCTGCTTTCTGCTGTTTTTTAAAATCATCGTTTCCGTCGCGGCGGATATTTCTGATTGCAGTTCTTGAGTTTTCTGCAATACCTTTAATCTGTTTTACCAAATCTTTTCTGCGGTCAGCAGTTAGCGGAGGAATGGAAATGCGGATTACCTTTCCGTCATTTGAAGGATTTAAACCTAAATCTGCTAAACTGATTCCTTTTTCAATTTCTGCAATTAACGACTTGTCAAAAGGCTGAATAATAATTGAGCGGGCTTCAGGAATAGAAATTGTTGCAACCTGATTTAATGGAGATTTTGCTCCATAAGCATTTACACGAACTTTATCAAAAATAGCAGCTGATGCACGTCCTGTGCGGATTCCACTAAAAGAATCTTTAAGGGCAGCAATAGTTTTATCCATACGGGCTGAATAAGCTTCAATTGACATTTTTATCCTCCATTATTATAAATCGTATAAAAAACTGGCGGTGCCTGAGCACCACCAATTTTCTAAGTCAGTTATTTTCCTAATACGAAAAGAACAGCTTTGTCAAATGACAATGTTGCACCTACAGCTTTACCAACTTCTGCAAGTTTAGCTGTAACAGTTTTCTTGTCATCTTTTACGAACATCTGGTCTTCAAAACAGATTTCAGCAAGGTGTTTGTTAATTTTACCCTGAAGAATTCCTTCTTTAACGTTTGCCGGCTTAGAAGCCATTTTTTCGTCCTGATCCATCTGAGCTTTGAAAATTTCTTTCTGTTCGTTGATGTAGCTTTCCGGAACATCTTTTTTAGATGTGTATGCCGGTGTGAATGCAGCAATGTGCAGACAGCAGTCGTAAGCAAATGTTTTAACTTCTTCTGCTGTAGAACCTTTTACTACAACTACGGCACCAGTCTTTTTGTCTGAGTGTACATAGAATGAAGCTGTTGCATCAGAAGGAATATCAATTACTTCTACCTTTGCAACTTTCATATTTTCACGGATAGAAATCTTGAGTGGTTCAAGAATTGCTTCGTGTTCCGGTTCAACTTTTGTATAACCTTTTTCAAAAGTTGCGTCCAAAAGTTTTTCACCAACAGCAATAAAGTCTGTGTTGTTAGCAACGAAGTCTGTTTCACATGTAAGTTCAACAACTGCAATTTTGTTTCCGCTCTGACGAACAAAGAGACGTCCTTCTGTTGTAGCACGTTCTGCTCTTTTTGCCATAGCAGCAAGTCCTTTTTCTTTAAGGATTTTTTCTGCTTCTGCAGCGTTTCCGTTAGCTTCTACGAGTGCTTTTTTGCACTCCATCATTCCTGCTCCAGTTTTGTCGCGGAGCGATTTTACGTCTGATGCTTTAATATCCATCGTTAAACTCCACAGCTGTTATTTATAGAGCTTGTCTTCATCAACAAGGTCATCTTTTTCATCAGCTTCAACATCTTCTTCTTTCTGTTCTGTCGGCTGATAGTTAGAATAATCAACGATTTCTTCGTCTTCATCTTTCTTAGCTGCGTCTGTAACGATTTCTTCGTCATCATTAAGATTTTCAATAATCTTAAGACCTGCATCGTTATCAGCTTCAATTACTGCATTAGCGATGATTGATGTGAACAATGAAATTGCGCGGATTGCATCGTCGTTACCAGGAATAGGGTAGTCAATTCCTTCAGGGTTGCAGTTTGTATCAACTACAGCGATGATCGGGATACCCATTCTGCGAGCTTCTGCAACAGCAATCTGTTCCTTGTGTGTATCGATAATGAAAATAACTCCAGGAAGTTCTTTCATTTCTTTGATACCGCCAAGGTTCTTTTCAAGCTTTGCTTTTTCTTTCTGTAAAGCAGAAACTTCTTTTTTTGTAAGGTTTTCAAATGTGCCGTCAATTTCCATCTTTTCGATTTTCTTGAGGCGCTGAAGTGATTTTTTGATTGTAGAGAAGTTTGTAAGCATACCACCAAGCCAGCGGTTGTTTACATAGAACATGCCGCAGCGTTCAGCTTCTTTCTGAATAGCCTGCTGTGCCTGTTTTTTTGTTCCAACAAAAAGAACTGATTTGCCTGATGAGGCAATTTTGTGAACAGCATCGTAGCTGTCTTTGATTGCAGCGATAGTTTTCTGCAAATCGATAATGTGGATTCCGTTGCGCTGAGCGAAGATGTACTTCTTCATGCGAGGATCCCAACGCTTTACCTGATGACCAAAATGTACACCAGATTCAAGCAAACTCTTCATGGTTACAACTGCCATGATTAACTCCTTCACCGGGTAACAAGCTTTTCTAATAAATATTGCATTTCGTCATCAATTTCCTGTTTTTTTGAAAATTGATAATCATGCGGTGCCTGAAACCCACCTGACTCTGTTACACGTGATGAAAATTCAGCAGGTCAACTTTAAGTTACCGTATCCGAATGTTTCACCCGGAAAATTCAGAAATAACCGAAAACTCACACAGAGCATCAGCCATTCCGGCAAAACTATTCTAAAATAGAATAACCTTGCTTTGTTAAAATATCATAAAGATTAGAAATAGGCAAGCCCACAACACAGCTCATGGAACCTTCAATACGATTTATAAAGCATGAAGCTACTCCCTGAATCCTGTATCCGGCGGCGGCTCCAAGCCATTCTCCGGTTTTTACATACCAGTTAATTTCTTCGTCACTCATAGATTTAAAAGTAACTTTTGTAATGTTTGTAGAAGTTGCAATTTCTTTTGTCTTTCCATTATATAAGGCGACTGAAGTAATAACGTCGTGAGTATTTCCCTGAAGTTCCTTCAAAAAATCAAAAGCCTGCTGTTCAGATTCCGGTTTACCAAAAAGCTTACCATTAAACAGAACCAGAGTATCAGCTCCCAAAACCCACGGAACAAAACGTTCTTCTGGAATAATTGAAAAACAAGCTTTAACTTTTTTAACGGCAAGAAGTTCCGGAACTTTGTACAGGTTAGATTTATCTACATCAGATTCATCAACATCTGGAATTATTACCTGAAATGGAATATTAAGCATTTTTAATATATTCTGTCTTCTCGGTGAAGCAGAAGCAAGTATGATTGATTCCATAAAAATGAACCTCGCTTGACTTTTTTTTCAAATACTTTTAACGTCATCAAAGACGAGAGATTAGCTCATCTGGATAGAGCGTTGGCCTCCGGAGCCGAAGGTAGCGCGTTCGAATCGCGTATCTCTCAATACATCTTGTAATAAAAAAAGCTGCCCGACAATATCTGAAAGGCAGCTTTTTTTATAAGTCCGTAAGAACTATTTTTTAACAGATTCAGATCTGAGTTTGTTCAAAAGAGCAAGTGCTTTATTTCTTACAGAAGTAGGATACTTTGTTTCAGCATAAATCTTACTCAAAGATTCAAGCATAACTGAACGATCGCTTACAGTTGGAGCAAGACGCTCATAAGCATTTATAACTTCAAGAGCCATACTACCGGCCGGGATTCCTGTTCCAATATTATGTCTGTTTGCAAATGCAATTACATTTACAACTTCATCATTGTCATTTATGCCGATTTTTCCAAGTGAACGAATGGCTGCTGTAATAACCATAGGTTCATTATCCTGCAATGCAATCTTTACAAGTGTATTCTTTGATTCTTTTGTTGGAACCTTTGCAAGAATATCGCAGGATCTTTTTCTTACGTCAGGATAGTTGTTAACTATACGACCGTTTGTTTTACTCTGTGTTGTAACACCTTCACCTGCAAGCTGATCAAGAGCTGCAGTCATATCCGGTGTAACGCGTCCTGCGTTAACAGCTTCTTCAAGATATTCAAGTGCTACTAATTTGTTATCTCTTGTGTCAGAATTTGCTAACTCTGTAATTACAACATCTTCTGCACTGCTTAAGTATTCACTTTCTACCGATGTTTCCTGCTGGGCAAAAACAGCACAGGTAATAAGCAAAACTGAAAGACCTGCTGTAATTTTCTTGTTCAAAACCATATCTCCTCCATGGAATAATACCAAAATTATCGGCATTTTTAGCAGAAAAAATTAGTACCCTCTATGATTCGTACTAATTTAAGCATAGATTAAGCTAAAAATACAAAAAATTCTAATCTTAATCAATAGTTGGCAACTGAACCAGCCATTTACCTTTAGATTTTACAAAGTTGTAATAAACAACTTCTGTTTCGTCATCTTTAACCTGAACTGCCTTTACCGAATTTGGATTTACATAGCGGATGTGTTCAACCTTGTGGTCAACGCGTGCAGGAATAAAGATATAATTGAAATAATCCATAAGATTCTTTACCTTAACGTCTTTTCTTGGTAAAAGAGAAGATGCCTTTGCAAGGTGTGATGGATTTTTCCAGTATGTAATAGAATCCGGTTCAACATATGTCTGCCATTTCTGGAAATCTCTCTTTGTCATAACTGCATCAAGTTCTGCAATTGTAGCCTGAATAGCTGCAAGGTCAGCTTCATAAGTGTTTAAAGAAACTGCCTCACCAGAAATCTTACTGATAGCTTTGTTATATTCGGCATTCTCTGTTTCAGCTTTCGGCTGTTCCTGCTGGATTACAGGCTGTTCCTGAACTGGTTCAGGTTCTGTAGATTCACAGGAAACCAAAAATAAAAATGCAGAAGCCATAATAGATAATGTAATTGTGTGTTTAATTATATGTTTCATATATTAAATGATAATACGCTTGTGCATTTTCGTCAAACCGATTAGTATGCGAATGATGAATACAGTTGTGTTTCCTGGATCTTTTGATCCTCCTACTTACGGACATTTAAGTATAATAGAACGGGCTTCAAGAATGTTTGACAGCGTAGACATTGTTGTAGCCGTAAACCCGGAAAAAAAATATTTATTTTCTGCAGAAGAACGGGTAGAAATGCTAAAAAAACTTGTAGACTCCTATAAAAACGTTTCTATTCATACTTGCAGCACATTGATTGTCGAATATGCAAAAAAAACAGGTGCCAGGGTTCTTATCCGCGGAATACGCAATACAAATGATTTTGCATACGAATTTGATCTTTGCGTAATGAACAAGAATTTAAATCCTGATGTTGATACGGTTTTTATTCCTACTGAACAGAGATACGCAATTGTCCGTTCAAGTTCAATAAAAGAACTTGCAAGTTTTGGCGGCGACATTTCAGGTATGGTTCCTCCAATCGTTGAAGATGCAATGCTGCGCCGTCTAAAAGAACAGAAGGAACAAAGCGATAAAAAATGAATGCGGGCAGTGAAGAATCACCGCCCGCGTACAGTGCGGCACAAAGCATAGGCTTAAACCGGATGGCAAATATTGGCGCCGTTGAAACTAAATCTATTTTGACATTTTTTTAAAAAGTGTTTGACAAAAATTATTTATACGGTATAATGCATTGACACTCAGGTTAAATCTGTTGTAGTATTTTGCCTGTTATATCGAAAAATTATCTTATAGCGAGGTTTAAATATGGCAGTTCCTAGAGCGAAAACTTCTAAAGCCGTTACTCGGAGACGCAGAGGCGTAAATATGCATTTGGATACTCCACAGCTTGTTGAATGTAACAATTGTGGAAATCTTATCATGCAGCATCATGTATGCCCAAAATGCGGTTTCTATCGGGGACGTCAGGTAATCACACCTGAATCTAACGGTTAATTAACAGGAGACCATTTATGGACGAATTGTTTGGCAAAATCCAGAAGCTTATTGCAGAAAAACTGGAAATCGATGAAAGCAAAATCACTTTGGCATCTTCATTCCGTGGAGATTTGGGTGCAGACAGTCTTGATACGTATGAACTTGTTTATGCTATCGAAGAAGAACTGAAAGTTACAATTCCTGATGAAAAAGCAAACGAATTTGAAACTGTACAGGATGCATACAATTTCATCAAAGAAGAACTTGCTAAACAGGGTAAGTAAAATCCTGTAAAGGTTTTTATTAAACACAGGTGGCCGTTTTGGTAGACCTGTGTTTTTTTTTGCCGAAAATTTAATGTAATTTGAACAAATTAATCCGGCAAAGTAATCATTATTTGCCACAAAATAAGCGGCAGACTGATAAGATAGGAAAAACAATGAAACTTTTTTCTGATTACAAATTTGAAATTACCAATGAAAGAATGGGAAAGTTAAAAAAATTCTGTAAATCTGTACATATTAATTTCAAAGATTATCATCTGCTTGATCTGGCTTTTCATCACCGTTCGTGCTCAAATGAAGCAAAAGGTTTTAAGCATCTTAATAATGAGCGGCTTGAATTTTTAGGTGATTCTGTACTTGGAATGGTAACAGCTTCCTATTTATATAGGGAATTTCCTGAAACTCCCGAAGGTGAACTTTCTAAGATAAAGGCTTCTGTTGTTTCAGAAAAAGCTCTTGCTCCAATCGCGCTGAAATTTTCTTTAAATAAACTTCTTGTAATGGGTAAAGGGGCAGAATTAAACGGCGAAGCTGAAAGTCCTTCCATTCTTGCGGACTGCATGGAAGCAATAATCGGTGCATATTATCTTGATTCAGGTTATCCTGCAGCAGAAAAGTATGTTCTTTCTTTTATTAAAAATGAAATAACAAAGGTAAAAAACAACCAGGGAATAAAGGACTATAAATCAACTTTGCAGGAATATACGCAGAAAAAATATCAGTCTTATCCGGTTTATGAATTATTAGAAAAATCAGGTCCGGATCACGATCAGATTTTTAAGGTTTGCGTTCATTTAAATAACGTTACTTATGGGCCTGTAAGTGCAAAAAATAAAAAGCAGGCAGAGCAGGAAGCAGCAAAAATTGCCTGTAATCGCCTAGGTATTCTTTGATAAGAATGAGTCACAGTAAAGTTTAACTGTTTTATAAATCCAATAAATTTACCATCGTAGCTAAGCTTAACTATGTAATTAGTTAAACTGACCTATTTGATTAGGTAAACTTACCTGCTGGCTTAGGCAAACTTACCTAATGTAGTAGGTAAGCTTACCTAGTAGCTTAGGTAAACTCGTCTCACGTAGTAGCTAAGCTTGCCTAATAAATAAATGCAGCTGTAAATATAAACGCGTTCAGTCGGACTGATACATAAAGATTGATGTATATTTATGTATTATCGTAAATATATGAAAGCAATTGGCTTATCCAGTCATTTATTCTGTAAATAATAAATCTTGTTTTTCATTTTTAAATATATTATTATCGGTCGGTTTTTTTTATAAAAACTGATAGATAATATTGACACTTTTTTAATAATTTGTTAATTTAATAGCCGTAACAACGAAAGTTGCTACACACTTTGCGGATGTCATATAACGGCTTATTATCTCAGCCTTCCAAGCTGATGACGAGGGTTCGACTCCCTTCATCCGCTCTTTTATAGCTCATCAATTGATGAGCTTTTTTTATGCCTAAATGCCTGTGTTGCAATAAGTTAGGCATAAAAAAAGCTTGTCGACTCATTAAAATCAACTCGCAAAAAAACAAAATTTATGATATATTAATATGTAGAAGGAGGTACACTATGAGTGATAAACAGATAGAATACTCTGTTTTCTGCATCGAAAATGTAGCAAAGCAGCTTGGTAAATCTGGCTCAGAATTATTTCAGATTCTCAATTCTTCAGGCCTGCTTCATTCATATATCATCCCTTCTTATGAAGCACTTCATACCCAGAGCAAGCAATATATCGTAGATGAAATAATCTCTGTCCTTAAAGAAAGGAATCTTGTTGCATGAAGCTCTACCACGGTTCAACAGTAATTGTAGATAAACCACTTGTTTCTTACGGTCGCGAGAACCTTGATTTTGGCAAAGGCTTTTACACAACAAGTATGCAGGGCCAGGCAGAAAAATGGGTTCAGCGTTTTATTTCACTTGGTAAAAAAGGCATCATTAATATCTATAATTTTGATGATGCTGATATTCAGAAAGAATACCGCTATAAGAAATTTCCGGAATACAATGAAGAATGGCTTGATTTCGTTCTTGCCTGTCGTGGCGGTTCAAAAGAATATCAGAATTACGACATCATAGAAGGCGGTATTGCAAACGATAAAGTCTTCAACACCGTGGAACTTTTTTTCACAGGTCTTATAGATAAATCAACTGCCTTGCAGCGTCTTAAATTTGAAAAACCGAATAATCAGATTTGTTTTATTAACCAGAAAGTTGTAGATAAGCTTTTACATTTTGAATCCAGCTACGAAGCAGAAGGAGAGCTAGCATGACAGCAGACGCAACTCTTTTGCAAATGAAATACGCACGCATAATTTCTCTTCTGGCAAAAAAAGCAAATATTGATGAAGAAAAAGCTATGGAGCTTTTTTATAAATCAAATACCTACATACTTATGAGTAAAGGCATAAGCGACTTCCATTGTTTAAGTGATGCCTATCTTGTAGAAGAAATAATGCTGGAACAAAAAAACTAATACTAATCACTTATTCCATTCACTATATATTCTTTTAAAATACGCTCCGCCATTTTCCTTAAGCCATTTATTCCACTTTTTATAATTTGGATAAATCTTAAGCACTTCATCATAAAACTTCTGTGAATGATTCATATGACGGCGGTGGCATAGTTCATGCACAACAACACTATCTAAAACTTCAAGAGGCATTAACATAAGGAGACAATTAAAGTTTAAGTTTCCATTAATAGAGCAACTTCCCCAGCGAGATTTTTGAAGTCTAATAAAAATTCGGTTATAAGGAATACCAGAAATTTTTGAATAATACTCTACCCGTTCTGGAATCAAAATTCTTGCTTTTTTCTTAAGATGTCGTATTTCTTCGACAGTTAAAAGGCCCATCGAAAGAGCTTGTTGTTTTTGTACTTCAACTTTTTCAATTTGTTTTAAAATCCAATCTTTCTTTTCTTTTATAAAATTCTTAGCAACAAACTCAGGAGTACCAAGTGGAACTTTTACAATAATACTTTTATTATCAGATACATGAATACTAATTGAGCATCGTCTAGATTTTTGGATAATATAATTCAGTTCCAAAATTGTTCTCTCTTATAAATATTGATCCAGCTGTTCTTTTATTTTATTCTCTTCTCCCGAACCTTTTGTACTTAATCTCAAAAGAGGCAATCCAATTTGCTCAAAGATAGCATTCTTCTTTAAGTCTCGTTCTGCCTGTTTTGTTCCCTTTTTATGGTAGTTATAGCCGTCAACTTCTATTCCAAAAAGGATCTCTTTTGTGACTCGATTGAAAACTGTAAAGTCCACATGAGCCCAGCTCCGGTTTGCAAAAGTTGAAAGTTCTTCCGGGAGTTCTCCCATATAATTTTTATTTACCACATCTTTCAAAGGCATTTCAAAAACAAAACTAAACTTTGAGTATTTAGGTTCTTCAAAGATTTTTGTGAGCAGTGCATTCATTGCATTTTCAGAATCATATTTTGATATTTTGTTGGCAACCTTAAGATACTTAAACTTAGCCTCAGTATCTTTTGTATAGAAAAAATCAAAAATCGAATTAACTTTACTTTCTTCAACAGTAAAATTGTTGTACTGGATATACTTTAATAAAGCAACAAGATTAGAGTTTTCTGGCTGTTCATTTCCGGACAAGACCACTGCAAGTTTTTTCTTTGCACGAGAAATTGCGACATTAAGCATATTAGCATCATCTGCAAAACTTGTAATTTCGTTATCAACAGTGGAAATAATAATATTATCTTTTTCACGCCCCTGATATTTATGAACAGTAGCAGCATCTATTCCTGGTAACTGAGCTCTAATTGCATCTGTCTGATTATTGTAAGGAGCTACAATTCCAAGGTTTGCTTTTTCCACATCAGAGTACTTTGGAAGAATTTCTTCTTTGATTACATCTATCTGTCTTTGGTTGTAATGGTCCTTACAGAAATTACCTGGAATAGTCTTAATTGCCTCCAGAACATCTAACTCCCCTTTATCTTCTGTCATTATCAAAAGCTTACCACCATAAAACTGCTGATTACAGAAATTTATAATCTTTGGATGACAACGGTAATGCTCACGAAGTAAAGTCTGTGGAGTCTCAGGAAGAACTTGTTCTAAAGAAGCCAAGAAACTGTTTATATAATTATATCCTTCTGGCAATCCAGTTTTCTCAAACAATTCTTTTACTGTTTTCTTCTTGCTTTCCTCTATTACATTTGGAAGCTGCATTTTATCACCGACAATGACTGCATTTTTTGCACAAGATAATGCAAGGGCTCCTGTTACAACATCAACCTGTGAAGCCTCATCCATAATTACATAATCAAATAAAAAATCTGTTCCCTGTCCTATTGTTCCTCTTGAAGAGAAAGTTGTACTCAGAATTACTGGATATTCATTTGCAAATGCAGCCGGATTAAAATAGATTTCTTTTCCATCTTTGAATTGAGGTCTTTCTACTTTCTTGGAATATCTATTTGCAATCTCAGAACGTAAAGTTACCAGACATTTATCATATACTTCTTGTGGATTAAATCCCTTTACTATTTTTTCATTGTCAGATAATTCGTTTTCTAATTCTTCTCTTTTACGTGGATAATATGTTGCTTTAATCGTTTCAATAACTTTTTCAGGCTCTGTCTGCCAGAATTTTGCAGGCCCAAGGCCATAGTTAGTTCTTAATTTAAGTTTTGTAAAAAAGCCAAGTTTTTCTTTTTCAGAATAAATAAACTGTATATTTTGTAACAAATCCATCAAAACAGAAGAACGATAATTTCTTAATCTTCTATTTGGATAAATCTCATGTAAGTCTTTTTCGAAATATCTAGTTTCTGTTTGCAATGAATCTAATTCTGTATGAATTGAAGAAATCTTTTCGTTTGCTTCAAAATATCTTCCAAGATGTTTAATTTCCTCATCCAAAAGAATAGACATTGTTGGAAGTTGATTTTTCCATTTGGTTAAATACTCTGGATAACACTGCTGCTGATTCTGTAAGAATTTTTCGATATTCTCTCGTTTTCCATGTGTTGCACAAATAAACCCAAATCCATATTTTTCAGAAGAAAGCTTTTCATAAACGTTTGCTGTAGCATCATTATTGTTAGATACAATGAGAACCGTTTTATTGTTCATCAATAAATTTGCAATAATGTTAAGGATTGTTTGTGTCTTACCAGTTCCAGGAGGCCCTTGAATAATACTCACCTGATTTTTCATGGCAGTCGAAACTGCCTTAAACTGACTATTATTACAACCAAAAGGAAAGATAAGTGATTTTATTCTTTCTTTTTCTGTTCTTCCTTTGCTTGGATTTAGATACTTTGCTAAAACAGAATTCTCATTTACAAAACGAGATTTTACAAGATTCTTTACAAGTAGATTCTGGCCATCATCATTTTTTATATCACTGAACTGAGCCATCTGAATAAGATAATCAAAAACAGTTGCCGATTGTTTATCTCGAAGTGTATTTTTAATTATCTGAATATCCGAACTTTTGCAAGGGTATGTTTTTCCATCTTTGTATGTAATGAAATAAACATCTTTATTTCGATCGTGTTGTAATCTTGCTATATCATCAGTCTTATTTCTTTTACCGTATTTATCTGTAACAAAAATGATATCGTGAAGTTCGTCCATGTTACACTCTCCATCCGCTTTCAAAACCATTAAATACAGCTGAGTGCCACATTTCTTCTAGTTTAAAATATGAATAACTCTTGAAATCCTGTTTAACTATTGGAAGCTCCATATTGCAGAGTCTACTGTTTCGTTCTTTTATTACTGAAAAATATCCTTTGTCTGGTAGAATATTACTCTTAGAACTATTACAACGAGGGCAAGCTAAAACAAAGTTCCAGAGTTTATCATCCTTTACAAAACTCCAAGGAATAAAGTGATCTACTGGACTGGCATTATCAGAAGTTTCTTTTAGAGGCCTTCCACAGTAAAAGCATTTTGTTTGATTGAATTCTATCAAAACGTCTCTATAGCCAGAAAGATTCTGCCGTTCTGTTGAGGCATCCAGTTTATTTGCAAGTGCATATGAATCCTCTTCAAGATTTGCTTTTTCCAGATACTTTATCCATTCATAATAATTCTGTTTTTCAAATACAGATTTGTATTTTACTAAAGCTTCGAATACGTCATGATTCAGAGTTATTCCTTCGCTCTTATCTGTTTTATTGAAATGATAGAATTGATCATCGGTGTCACCACAAAAAGCACCGACAACATTTTTCATCATTTGTGCTTTTATCTTTTTGGTAATTTCTAATTGCAAATCAGGCTTTAAACTTTCAAATGGAAATATTAAATTTCTCTCTGAATAGTTAAAATCATATTTATTACAAAAATCATATAGCTCATGTTCAACAGCAGTAATCTTTCCAGAAGTAACAGCTATCATCTGTTTAAGATGAAATTTTAAAACCAGATTCCAGTATATTTCCGTAAAGCGCACAGCAATACTGTCGTAACTCAAAAACATTGAATCCAAATCAACATTAAACACGTTATCCAAAATTGCCTTGAAGAAAGCGAATTTATATGTTGATGTTCTGGCAGTGTTTCCAGATAGGGCCTTATTTACAAGGGCAATTACATCTGCTTCAGAAAGTGAGATGAATGGAATATTGTTTGATTTGGAATCCCAGTGTGTTTGGCCCATTTTCTGCTTTATATAT